>Ga0209777_10001156_pt1 | contig 39593 bp, 20 predicted proteins | sample FrelakmetHBP12HB_FD_187147 | JGI IMG/M metagenome (GOLD analysis project Ga0209777, IMG submission 187147) | Freshwater lake sediment microbial communities from the University of Notre Dame, USA, for methane emissions studies -HBP12 HB (SPAdes)... | ecosystem: Environmental > Aquatic >...
ATCGGCGACTTCGATCGCGTTCCAGGGTTCATCGAAGACTGTCACGACTTCTACGGTTACCATTACCTTTGATGCGAACGGCAAAGGCAACACGCCCACATACACCGGGCAGTTCCTGTAGAACCTGGCGACCGGCGCGGTATACCGAGGCGCCGGATATTCGTCATAGTTTCGTGAAGCAGCGGCGGTTTGTCCAACGCCACTGCTTCTTTTTGTTGTAGCCGCCGGTTGACCTGCCTCTCAAAAAGTGATCCATTCCATAATCTTGTATATTGGATTGTGAAAACCTCCTATTGAAGAAAAGAAGCAGTTCATCCGTTAATGGGTGAGCAGAATTGATGTGTTTCAAAGGAATCGTAAGAAAGTATCCAGAGCTATGGTGAACCTGCTGCCGGAGGCTTACGTGATCCCTCTGAAAACACGCGGGATCCTGAATTTTTCTGGGAATTCCAACGTGATATGATCTATCGGTCCCGCCGTTGGCGCGACGAACAGTGTGCAAAGACTCTATAAATTCTTATCCCGCCTTTCGCCAAGAAAACGGCGAACAGGTCGGCGGGATCCTGAATTTTTCATGAAACTTAGCTGCACTCGGTTCTACCTCGCTTGCTAAGTTTCGAAAAATTCGGAGTGGGCCCTGCAGGACTTGAACCTGCGACCCGCAGATTATGAGTCTGCTGCTCTAACCAACTGAGCTAAGGGCCCGGGAACATCAAAGAACCGAACCACTACATCCGTAACATATCCAAAGCAACAAATCACACATTCAACGTGACGCGACTTTTCAATTTACCAAAATTCGAAACGCCAAACAAGTTGCCGTATTGTCCCCGGTTTGAGGAGTTGGAATACTATGTGCAGGTTATCCCATTGGTCCTGGACATAAATCTTCGTGTTCTTCACAGAAGGTTTGGCTCATCGCAAGATTGACGAAGTATCTGCCAGTGAGGCAATGCGGCCCCGGAGATCCTTCGAAAATTTCCTCACAATCCTGCGAAGCCCAGTGGTTTTATCTCAACAAGACCATTTTTTTTGTCTCCGTAAATGGGCCTGCCTCCAACCGATAAAAATACACTCCGCTAGCGAGACCTGTCGGAACCCATTCCACAGAATGGAATCCCGTGGGAAGTCTCTCTGAAAGCACTGTGGCGATTTCTTCTCCGAGGATATTGAAGACTTTCAATGTGGCTATGCAAGAATGCGGCAGCACAAACTGAAACGTCGTCGAAGGATTGAACGGGTTCGGATAATTAGGGTAGAGAGAAAATGCATTGGGAACTCCTTGCCGGTCATCGACTCCTTCCTCGATAACATCCACGTACGTCCCGTACAGTTTCGACGGGTTGCCGATCCCCGTGTTTCGCCACACCGACCAGATGCGGATGCCGTCAGGATACCAAATACCGGATGAAATTGCGGGATCTATGTTTTCGGTTCCCGGTGCCCCCGTGAGGTACGACACCGAGTTGTACCTTGACACCGCTATGCTCTGCGATGTTCCGGAGACTACTCTCCAGGTCGCGCTCGTATAGAGAATATCCGAGACGGAAGCGCAGTAATTGCAGATAATGGGCACGATAATCGAACAGAAGTCATGGTTATCAGCCCCGCTATTCAGCACATTGAGCTCACTCCGGGTTCCCCAGTACAACGAATCTCCTATCGTTTCACCCGCGGACTTGTAGATGTCCCACTTGCCGCCTCGATTTGACTCCCACGTTACAATAAGATTGTAGGTTGTACTGCCCCTGGTGAATCTCGCCGACCTGTTATCCCCGCTCCAGGCAATCGTGTCTGGCGCTGACCAGCCGCTATCCCAACGGACCGAATACATGATGGCGCGAGTCGAATCTGCCGGCTTCTCCATCTCCCAGATCACCATGGGAGCGGTTACACCGTAACCGGGAAAAAGGTACAACATCCGCGGAAAATGATTTGCAGAATCCGCCGCCGGACTAACTCTTGCGGGCACCGACCAGCGTCCACCGATGAATTCAGAATAGAGGATCCTTCCTTCCTGTTCCCAGACGACTCCGAAGCTGGTGTCGCTCGGAACGACATCCGGATGTTGATCGTCTCTCGGGTCTGTCGCAAGAGCCTGCGGCGCCGACCAGCTATTGCCGGTGTAATAGCTGTAGTAGACGTCGTTATCAACAACTTTTCTTTGCCATACGAGCATGCCACGGACATCTTCGACCACATCGCTGATCATATTTCTCACTCGTGCAATCGAAGGAAAATCATTATACGCCATCGAGTCGGAGATTACGTAGTAGACCGATTCCGGCCAATGTATGCTATCGGCGGCCACGGTAGCCACGCAGATGCTTGTGGCATCAATTTCGAGATCCAGGCGAGTGAATGCCAGCCATTCCTCTGCTCCATTACCGAACGGATAGGCCGAGGTGACAAACGCCGGATGGACATCGTCGCCGGAACCCGACGTTATCTGAACGAGCGTCGGTTCCTGAGCCATGCCCCAATTCAAAAAAAATATCCATGCGAATGCGAGAAATATAGTTTGGATAACTTTGCGAGTGAATACTCCCGTGGCCGAAGTAGGAATGCACCGAGGTTTCTCTGAGGTTTTCCCGCAAAGAGCCGGAATGGCAGACGCCATTATCGGAAGCTGTCGATGGTTATTCATATTGCCGTCCTCCAAAATGTGAACCAATCCAACAAGCGCGATTACCGCCAACACCTGCGGCTGCGGTCAGCACCCAGAGTAAAGGAAAGAAATTCCAAAGACTAAGGATGCAAACGCACCCGGGGAAAGAACTGTCAAACCTCTGATATTTATAATTTATCCAACTCGCCTGAGAATGTCAAATTCATTAGTTGACATTAAAGACGACTCAGCTTATATTTGTTGAAGGTGCCGAGAAGGGAACTCTCAGCATGTTTCATGAACCGTCAGAGGGCTTGTGGATGCCTCAGGGCCCAATTTGACGATAAAAGAAACATTCTACATTATGATTGAGGTCATGCTCAAATCGTCGTGATCCCACGCGTTCATCATCTCTCAAATATCGCATCGCTTCTTATCGTATGGAGACGTGTGCCGGTCTGGTCACTGCAGGGCAACGAGACGTGGTGCATGATCGGCTACCATGCCGTTCCAACAATATGATTGTATGTCAGAAATCCGTAACTTCATGTTGGAACGAGTCCCGCTCCATGAGCGGGATGCCCCCTGTATCTGTGAACATTAAGTTGTGGGGGCACTAGTTCGGATATTCCGCGTTAATTCCCAGGAACGGTGGATGCCATGACCCTCAATGAAGTGAACAATATGGCCGATGCTCTTGGTTCGTCGCAACGGATGCCATTGTTGTTCGTTGGCCACGGCAATCCCATGAATGCTATTGAGGACAATGAGTTCGCCTCGGGATGGAGAGAGGCCGGGAAAAAACTCCCGAGGCCAAAAGCTATCCTTTGCATTTCAGCCCATTGGGAAACACGTGGCACGTTCGTGACGGCGATGGAGAAACCGGAGACCATTCACGACTTCCACGGGTTTCCGCCGGAGCTCTTCGCAGTCCGCTATCCTGCACCGGGGAACCCCGCTCTCGCCCAACAAACCAAGGAGATGGTCAAACAGGCGATCGTGGAGCTTGACAGCAACTGGGGGCTCGACCACGGATGCTGGAGCGTTGTGCGGCGCATGTACCCAGACGCCGACGTGCCGGTGCTGCAATTGAGTCTCGACCGATACCAAACGCCGGGCTGGCATTACAACCTGGCGAAGGATCTGGCACCCCTGAGAAGGAAGGGAGTACTAATCATCGGCAGCGGTAACATGGTCCACAACCTGCGAATGATCAACTGGCAAAATCCGGACTCCGCGTACGACTGGGCGCAAGAAATGAATGCGCGATTCAAAGAGTACATCCTTAACGACAACCACAAGGACTTGATCAACTATCCGTCGCTTGGCAAAGCGGCAGCTCTCTCCGTCCCCACGCCGGAGCATTTTCTGCCCATGCTGTACGTTCTGGGTTTGAAGGAAAACAACGAGAGTATCACAATCTTCATTGATAAGACGGTCATGGGTTCCATATCCATGACGTCGTTCAAGATCGCATGACGGACGCATTAACGCCAGTAGATGTAGCTGTAAGGAAAATCCTAAACTCTGCGCCAGAGGCGCACCCGCCTCAGGCGGGGAAGCACTAATTCCCAAACAATTTCGAAGTTTCAAATTCGAAATGCTTTTTCACAAAGAATACTGGCCTTGTTTAACACCACCTAATAACTGATGTTACACAGTACCAGAACTAACAAAATAAGCCTGTCATGCCCGAACGCTTCAATCGGGCATCTTAACTTGAGAGACGAATTTGGGATTTAGGAATTAAGATTCGTATTTGTTTAGGATTTAGAGATCGAATTCAAAACTTTTCTCGAAGAATATAGACCTTCTTCAACACTACCTCCTGACTCATTAGAAAGGAAAAAATAATGGGAAAGAAAATCGGAGTGATCGGATCGGGAATCGTCGGACAAGTACTCGCGAATGGCTTTATCAAGTATGGTTACGACGTGATGCTCGGAACCAACAACAAATCCAAGCACGAGGAATTGAAGAGCAAAACTGGAGGCAAATGCCGCATAGGATCGTTTGAGGGAACGGCGAAGTTCGGAGAGATCGTTGTGCTTGCTGTGAAGGGAACTGCAGCAGAATCCGCGTTGAAATCCTCTGGCAGACCCAATTTGAAGGGGAAAACGGTGATCGATGCCACCAATCCGATCGCGGATGCGCCTCCGGTGAACGGCGTCATTCAGTTCTTCACTTCCTTCAACGAATCACTCATGGAGCGCCTGCAAAAGCTCGCACCTGAAGCACATTTCGTAAAATCGTTCAGTTGTATCGGCAACGCCTTCATGGTTAATCCCGATTTCAATGGGGTACAACCCACGATGTTCATCTGCGGGAACAATGATCGTGCGAAACAGGAAGTGCATGTAATTCTGGATCAATTCGGCTGGGACATCGAAGACCTTGGAAAAGTCGAGGCCGCCCGGGCCATCGAACCACTCTGCATCTTGTGGTGCATCCCGGGCATGATCCACAACCGCTGGACTCATGCGCTGAAACTGTTGAGAAAGTAATCCCATCCAAAGATGTCCGACATCGGCTCAGTCAGGTTGGAATTGACAAAACCGGGAATTCTTTGTACATTTTTGAAAACGACCCTGTTTGTCGAATAGAGAAGATGCGGGAATTCAAACTCATCGGCTTGACGTTCTTTCTAATTTACAGCGGATGGCTTTTTGCTGAGGCGTGATGCGCACCTGGCTCCAAAGAATTCCGGAGCACATTCACGACGGTCGGTTTGAATGACCGGTCGGCGTGCACAATTGCAAAGCGAATTTCTATCGAGGTACAATGAACCATTTTCTCAGGAATGACCGGCAAGTCGGTGTACGAACAAAAATTCTCTCGTTCCTGGCATTGATCTCGCTGTTCCCGGCAACTTCACGGTCACAGGAGAATGCCGCGGCCGACAGCGCCCGCAAGCTCATCTCCGACGGCTCCTATGATGCAGCCATTGTCATCCTTCAGGAAGCCGTTAAGCATCAAAACAATTCGGCAGAGATGTACCGGCTTCTTGGCGAAGCCTCGCATCGAAAACAGAGTCTGGGAGAAGCTGTGGATGCCTATCTCAGCGCGGCGGCAAGAGGGGATTGCGATACCTGCCATCGGGACTATGACAGTATCTGCGTGATTTCCCTTGAGAAAAAGGATTATTCTTCCGCGGTAAAATACGCCGGGCAGGCATGGCGGCGACATAGCCCGACGGCGGGGGCTGTCCTCGCGCTGGCCCATATCATGAAGGGAGACTCCTTAGCGGCAAGTCAGAACTTCGACGATGCCATGGATCAATACAACGAATCCCTGAAGATCATCGAGGACACCCTTGCATACCAGCGCATCCTCTTGGTCTATGCAAACCAGGAGAGAAAAAAAGAATTGATGGACAAGGCCGCGGAACTTGTAAAACGATTCCCGGAATTTTATGCGCCGAAGCGCTTTCTTTCCGAGGCATACTACGATGCGGGGACAATCCTGGTCACGAAGGGAGACCCTGAAAAAGCGATAAGAATGTTTACGGGAGCAATGGAAATCGATCCACTCCATGCCGCCGAACTATCGATCGAGATTGCAGACTGCTATATGTCGTTACGAGATACTTCCCAGGCCTTCATCTACTACGGAAACGCTCTATTCGATACCGCCTTCTCCTCCGATGCAGCTCTCGCCCTTTCGAGTATCTACATGGGCAGAAACCAGTACGAGTACGCACTCCGCACGGTCAAGAATTCCATCAACATCTTTCCGGCAACTTCTTCCTGCTGGCGCCTGCTCGGCGAAATCTACATGAAGCTGGGGAAGAACATGGAATCAGTCGAATGTCAGAAGATTGCAGCCAAACTCGGTGATGATGTGTCTCAGGAGCGATTGAGAATAAATCACATTTCTTACGACGCCCCGGATGTAAAAGCCCTACCATGGTTGACGGAAGACCCCTTCGAAATTATGTGGTGGGAAAAATCATTGAGTAAAGGTTCCCCCAATCCATCGGATGTCGTACCCGTCGACCACGAGCCGGTACCGGTCAAGCAGGTGACTCCGGAGTATCCCGTTCCGGCAAGCGACGGCGGTATTGAGGGTACCGTGTGGGTACGATGCCTGATCGATGAACTGGGTCGCGTGAGGAAGACGATCATTACCACGTCGGATTCCCCGCTTTTGAACGACGCGGCCACCGCAGCGGCCCGGCGATGGAAGTTCACTCCTGCGGTGTTTCACGGGAGACCGGTGGCGGTTTGGATGACCATCCCGTTCCCTTTCAAGCTGAACAGACAGATTTTCAGGTAAATCCCGCCGCCAACTTCGCTCACCGAGGAGAAGACATCTGCGGTTGAGATTGATTCGGCGTCTGCGTATATTTGTTTCGTTCATCATATTAATACCAGGGAATCGTCATGGGTAGTGTCCGTTTAGAGCACGTGTACAAGAAGTTCGAAGGTAACGTCATTGCCGTCAACGATGTAAACCTCAGCATCAACGACAAGGAATTTGTCGTGCTGGTAGGACCGTCGGGCTGCGGCAAATCCACCACTCTCCGCATGATCGCCGGACTCGAAGAGATCTCCGAGGGGAGCATTTTCATCGACGACGCGGTTGTGAACGACGTCCCGCCGAAGGACCGCGATATCGCAATGGTTTTTCAAAACTATGCGCTCTACCCGCACATGACAGTGTTTGAGAACCTCGCCTTTGGTCTGAAGTTGCGGAAATTTCCCAAGCCGGAAATCCGTGAGCGCGTCGAGCATGCTGCCGGTATCCTCGGCATCGGTGAATATCTTGAGCGTAAGCCGAAGGCGCTCTCCGGCGGCCAGCGGCAGCGGGTCGCGCTCGGCAGGGCCATCGTCCGGCGACCAAAGGTTTTTCTCTTCGACGAGCCGCTCAGCAACCTCGATGCCAACCTGCGCGTTCAGATGCGTACCGAGATTTCACGCCTCCACAACCAGCTCGAGACCACGATGATCTACGTTACCCACGACCAGATCGAGGCGATGTCGATGGGAGACCGCATCGTCGTCATGGAGAAAGGGCTTGTGCAACAGGTGGACACGCCTCTCACGATCTACAACAAACCGGCCAATCGCTTCGTCGCAGGATTTATCGGCAGCCCGACGATGAATTTTTTTGAAGGCAGGCTTACTGATGGAAACGGATTACAATTCGAACAAAAAGATGGAGACCTCCGGCTTCCCGTCGCCCCACCCGGGAGTAACCGCCTCGCTTCCTATAAAAACACGGACGTCACGCTGGGCATTCGTCCGGAACACATCGCGGCCAAGCCGCAGTCCGGCGCGAGCCGCAGCGTCCCGGTGAAAGTCGACGTCACGGAGCCGGTCGGCAACGAAATCTTTGTATACTTCACGATGGGCTCATCCGCCGCGCAGTACGTATCCCGCATCACGACGGACGTTCAGCCGACAGTTGGAACAACATTCAATTTGTTCTTCGACACCTCCAAGCTTCATTTCTTTGACAAGCAAACAGGGAAGGCGTTATAGGCTCGACGTAACCGTCCCATTTCCTGAGAATGTCCGAGATATAGTTTCCCACAATCAAGCGTTCAGGTCCATATCCATCGCCAGCAGGTGTTGAATCAAGCGACCGAGCTTCGAGAGCTTGTCCATAAGCTTGTCATTGTGCTTGAATTGCCGTGAGTAATCTCCAAACGCAGAGAGCAGGCCCACATCCTTCCCTACCCGCTCGCTCAAGTAAAACTTGTGTAACATGATATCGAGATATAAGGAAGAGGCCGTTCTTTCCTGAAGATCGTCAAGGATTTCAGACTCATTGAATAATCTCAGGACGGGTTTGAAATGATTACGATACCAATCCTCCGCCGCAGCTTCGAGCGACACTTCTTTTCCCACCCGTTCGCTCAAATACCATTTGTGCTCGTAGATATGTTTTAGCAGTGCCTTTGATTGACCGCTTGTCTCAAATGACCCCAGTAACGCGTCGACATCGATTTTCGTGAGCAGCTCAAACTTCTGTTCTTCACGCTCGACTTCAAACAAATCCATATAACGACGTAATAGATACTCTTGATCTTCCAAAGTCATCACCCGCCCGCGGATGAATCCACTCGCCTTCATGTCCGCTTCTGTCCATGCCATCGATTCCAAAAAATACTCAACGTCGGATGTACGTAATCGCTCTGAGAGGGCATGATGCACTTCCACCGTCTCCGCGTCGGCGAGAACGGCGCGCAACACCGTTCGGATCCCGATTTCAGGAGAAGGCTGTTTTGCAAAGACAATCATCATGTTGGATAACGAGGCATCGCCCCAGTACACACCTTTGCAGTGCATCTGCACAAACAGCCGCACGATGGCGTCCCAGATACGCCGCCGGTTTGCTTTCGTGAATGATCGCCTGAAAAGAAATGAGTGCGGAAGTGCAAAATCAAGCAGTTGGGTGACAATATATCCCGTGGTTTGTGGCTGGGCCTGGGGACCGAGATGCGTTTCAACTGTGTGCAATCCCTCGTCCCGAATGACCGTGCCGACCGGGAGAAGGGCCGGGACACCTAAACGTTGAATCTGCTGATAGGAATGAAGTTCTTTCGAAGCGACTTCTGCCGAAGTTTCTTTGACGGCAAAGGCCCTGTTTCCGATTTCGATGAACCGGACAACGTGCCGGGAAAGTCCGCTTTTTACGTCAAGAAACTTAGCCTCTCTTCGATTCCATTGTGAGAGCGGCTTATGCCACGGAAGGTCTTTCAGCAGGCCGGCATACTCTGCCTCAAAAGAAAATCTTATCTTTACCCTCTGGCGTGAGGACACCGTGGTATTTTCTCCGTCCACGGTCGAGCGTGTGTTACTCGACTGGAAAATAGTATTTGTCGGCGTATTCCATCAACATGCGATGTGTATTGAACGTCGGGATGATGGTTCGCAGCGAGTTTCGGATGTGCGCAATCCACTTCCGGGGGATTCCCTTTTGGTCCCTTTGATAGAAGGCGGGAAGAATCTCTTCGTGCATAAGCCGGTAGAGAAAGTCGGCATCACTCTGGTCTTGTTCTTCCGGCGTTGCGGGTACTTTGGTGTCTCCAATAGCCCAGCCGTTCTTCTTGTTGTATGCTTCCATCCACCATCCATCGAGCACGCTTGCGTTCAGTCCACAATTTACGATAACCTTCTCGCCGCTTGTTCCGCTTGCCTCAAGGGGTCTGCGCGGTGCGTTCAACCACAGGTCGCAGCCCGAGACAAGATGCCGGGCGACGTCAATGTCGTAGTTCTCAATGAAAATCACTTTTCCGAGAAATCTCGGGTCATGCGTCATCTCAATAATCTTGTGAAGATACGCTTTCCCATCGTTGTCACGCGGATGAGCTTTACCAGCGAAGATAATTTGAAGCGGCCTGTCGGGCGTGTTGAACAGCGCATACGCTTTTGTGATGTCGTGGAAAATCAGGGGAGCCCGCTTGTACGGTGCGAATCTCCGGGCAAACCCAATCGTCAAGACATCGGGGGAAAGCAAGTGTTCGAGCGACGGTTCTCCACTGAATCCGCTGCGAACCTGACCTTCTTTCGCCTTGTTGCGGATACACTCGGTCAACTCCCTTCGCAGCCTGCAGCGCAATGCCCAAATCTCCTCATCGCTGACGACTTCCGGGTCGGACACGTGTTTCCAATATTCCTTGTCCATGAGGTGCTCAGTCCAGCGATGAGAGTCGTGGCGCTCCCAGAACTCCCATGTCGAACGCGGTATCCAGCTCTGGATGTGCACGCCGTTCGTAACGTGACCGATCTCGGCGACATGAGTTTTGTCTTTGCCGTAAAGATGCTTCCACATCTTGTGGGAAACCTCCTCATGCTTCTTGCTCACCGCATTGGCGGCACGTGAGAGCCGGAGTGCCAGCACCGTCATTGTGAAGACCGTCGGGTCCATTGCCGGATCCTGTCCGTAGCTCATGAGGTCATCGATCGACAGTTTCATGGCTGCGGCTTGGGGCTTGAGCGTAAACTCGATGAGCTCCCGGTGAAAGCGATCGTGTCCGGCGGACACAGGAGTATGGGTCGTAAACACGCATTGCTTCTGTACCGCCTGCTCCGCTTTTGACCTCGGCTTCCCGAGCTTCAACTGTTCCCGCAGTAACTCCAATGTCAAGAACGCCGCGTGCCCTTCATTGATATGAAAAACGCTGGGCTCAATCTTCAGCGCACGGAGCAGCCGGACGCCGCCGATCCCCAGCACGATTTCCTGCCGTATTCTGGTAGTGACATCGCCGCCGTACGCGATTGCTGTGAGACCGCGGAGCAGCTCTTCGTTCTGCGGGACATCGGTATCGAGCAGATAAATTTGTGAGCGACCGACGGTAACGCGCCATGCCTGGAAATATACTTTGTTGCTGCCGATTTCTACCATCTGAAACAACGGCTTCCCGGAAGGGTTCTTCACCAGCTCTGCGGGGATTATACCCGTATTCAGGTGAGGATAGCTCTCCTGCTGGATGCCTGCGGCGTCGACCTTCTGCTGGAAATATCCCTGGCGATAGAACAATCCGACTCCGACAAACGGTATTCCCAGGTCACTCGCCGACTTTGCGTGGTCGCCTGCAAGCGTTCCCAAACCGCCGGAGTACATCGGCAAACATTCGTGCAAGCCGAATTCCATGCAAAAGTACGCAACGGTGCCGATGCGCCGTGTTCCGAATTTTTCCTTCACGCACTCCGGCATGCTTGACATGTAGCCCTCATACGAGCTGAGGACGGACATCACCCTCCGCCGGAAGTCTTCGTCGCCCAACCGGGCCCGCAGCTCCGCCTCTGAACATTGGGCAAGAACGGCCACCGGGTTATGGTTGCTGAGTTTCCACGCCAGCGGTGAAAGCTCATCAAAGAGCGTGCGCGCGGGTGGATACCAGCTCCACCATAAGTTGTATGCCAGGTGTTTTAAACTTTTGACTATTTCGGAATAATGAATCTCGTTTTCTTTCTTCACTTCAATCTTTCCATCAATGGAATATAAAAAGGATGCTCAATCTAATGTTTTTTTTGTTCCCAATCAAACCGGAGCCCAACCTGGTACTGTCTTTGCGGTTCTGTCACGGTGGGGGCCGTGACAGCCACTGGGATTCTCGGTCATCACATCGGGGAGGATCTTCACTCCTTCTTCGTGGCAAATGTCAGTGAGCGATCGCTGTCGAGGATGCGGGCGTAAAATGCGTAGCCGCCCATGTTGTTCTCGACCTTCAGCAGCAACGTGTTCCATCCTTTTTTCAGATCTACCGAAGCCGTATCCTGGTCCGGATCGGCTCCCCTGATGGTATACTTCCGGTGAATCTCTTTGCCGTTCAGCAACACCTTCAACCCATCGTCCGAGCCGAGCAGCAGCGGGAGGCTTTGGTCTTTGGGCGAGTGAATGTAGGTAACTGCATAAACGACAACGAGCTCGGACGGAGTGTAGAGATTCATAAGTTCCATTATTCCGGAGGGCTCGGTCTTGTGCAGCGTCCATTTGACCTGCTGGCTATCGGCTCCAAAATACGTCTTATTGAAATCGATTTCTTTCTCCGGTGAATACGGATAATCCAGCCCCAATCTCCTGTCCGCGGAATCCCGGGGATTCGGGAATGGTCCAATCAACATCCAGTCGGTGATGAATTCACGGTGAACCTGGACGACAAACGCGTCGAGCCCGATGTTGAATCCTTTTGATTTAGCATCCTTGCCTTTGACGACGAACTTCAACGGCAACGTATGGTTCATCGACCGGAGGTTCGCAAGCGGGATCTTTCCACCCGGGAAAACCGCATCCCGGTAACCCCTGATCTCCCCCACTTTCATCCCGTTGTATACGATATCGGCATTTCCATAGTCCGGACCTTGAGTAAAGTATAGATCGACGTTATACATGTCCTCCAGTGCCCGGGGAATATCCACAGTGCACTCATCGCCCGGCTGCTTCGCTTCCAATTTGAGCTGTTTCAATCCACTCCAATCGGGACCGAAGTCCGACATGTTCTCAATTCTCCCGACGATCGTCGCGCTATGAGTTGTGAGTGATTCTGCTTCCACCGCGTGGTTAGGAACGGGCACCCGTAGCGGAATGCGCAGACTCGCTTTCATCATTTCAGGAAATGGTTTGTGCGGCTCTTTCTGATACCAGTACGCGGTACTGCAGTAGTCGGCCATTTCTTCATTTGCGTGCCCGTGCTCAATCGTGAATCGAATCGACTTCTTGAAGGGAATCGCATCTCCGACGTGGTACCGGTATGCGGCGATACGGCCAAGAGAATCGTCCTTCAGGATGAGTCCGTGGTAGGGGGCGGAAAACTCTCCCCGGTTGAAGTACCAGCCGCTCGTGAAGTAATCCTCCGTGCCGGTTCCGTACACGGAGGGAAATTTCTCGCCGTCCACGTACACCATCTCATCGCCTTCAAGGAACCAAAGATTTCCCTCATAGCTTTGCATGTTCAGATTCAAGCCGACAAAATGGCCGATACCTTCCGCGTCGAGAACGGTGTAATTGTGCTTGGGGTCGGTGCGAAGCTCGCGGCGCCATTGCGCATGGAAGTACGCGACGTCCGCCTCAAGAGGCTCTTCCATTTTCTGAAAATCGATGTGATAATAAAACGCGTTGATTTCTTCTCCGGTCTGGTTCACAATCTCAATGCGGGCGAACGACCTGAATGGCATGGGAAAATAGGAATAATACCCGCCGCTCGACATGCCGACGAATTGTGAGATGTGTTGTTTGTATCCGAAACCCGTTCCAAAGAAATCGCCGATCGGAACTTCGACCGACGGATTCTTCTCCCCGTCCCAGTACATGCGCAGCACTATCCGCCGCAGAAAATAGGGGTCGCGGGAATCAATGGTACACCAGAATTGCGTGACCACTCCGGGACCGGTGACGTTCGCGAGAGTCGCGACCGCTCCGTTTTTCACGGTAATGAAATCGGCATTCCCACCCGTGGTATCATAACTGGAAATCTGGATCATTTTACTCTTTTTCAAGTACGGAAGTCTGGAAATGGAAAGGATGTTATCAAGAGATGATTGGCCGAAGACCGCTGATGACATGATAAGAATGAATGCCGATAGAAAACAACGCCTCAATTCCATATCCGGGACCTTTTTGCAATCAATAAAATGCAGTTTCTTGCTGACTGACGTTACCCAAAACAATGTTGAATCTCAGAAATCCGTGGGACTGTATCCTAAACAAATTCAAATCCTAAGTCTTAATTCCATAACAAAATCTGAAACGAAACGCTCGCCGCCTAAATCCTAAATCCGAATTCCTAAATCTCAAACAAATTCGAAATTCTAAATCCTAATTCTGAGATTGAACCTGAAACCTGAAACTTATCACCTGAAACCAAACACCTACCACCTGAATCCGAATCGAATTTAGGGTTCTTCATTAACTATCCTGTCTCTGCGTAACATCACTTACTGAGACAGAGATACTTCAAGTCTTCCGTCTTTGGGAATTTCCACGGGTTGTTCAAAGCGAATGCCCGTTCCCTCTTTCGCCTCCAGAAATGCCGCGGCGACAGGAATGCCGTTAAGAGTTACTTTGAGTTTTTTCGATTTGTTTACCTCGTGACCCAGCGAGAGTGACTGTAGCTTCAGGTTGCCGTAATGAACTTCGATTATCGCTTTTTCCTGATCTCCCTGTTTCCGGTCGACGAACGTTCCCCACCCCGGGCCGCACGACCAGAACGTTCTGAATTCGTTCCCGGGTATCGCAGGATCAAAACTCATGTGCTGAGAGACTCCGTCGAAATGGAAACCCGAGAGCGCAAGGAGCACGGCCCAGCTCGCCATCGCGCGCGCATAATGATGACCGCATTCTTCCTCGTCCCATGGATTGCGACGCGCACCGTCATACCGGTCGCGCACCGCCTTCACGACTGAGAGCCCTTCCTTCAACCAGCCGTTGTAGATCAAGGTCGCCGCCACCTGGTATTCGATCCCCGTCCAGACTTCATCGCTGTACACGAATGGTAGGGGCGGTCGATTTCCTTTTGGCCAGGAACAAAGCAATAAACCCGCTTCATCGTTTAATGCAAAGACCCGCTGAACGTTCGGGAAACCGGCCATCGACCTCCGGAAGTTGTATTTGAAAATAGAGTTCACCGCAGTCCGTACATGCTGTGGATCGAGGACGTAACCCAATCCCGCCACATGCGCCAGATACTGACCGAGGAGCTGGTCGGAGAGACAGCCCTGTCCGTACTGATACTTCGGAACAATTCCTCCGACCGTGTCGAGCGACGTTGCACTCGCCTCCGCAGAAGTCCTGCACGAACCACCGCCCGCACAACATTCCTTTTCCGGAGAGATTAAATTCTTGGGAACCTGAAGACCCTTGAGCACATACACATCTTGAGTGTAGTAGTCGCCGTCCCACAGTGCTTTCTCATACAGGGCAGACCCTTTCGTGAAAAGCGACTGATATTTTTCGGCCTTTCCGGATTCACCGACTGCCGCCGCCATCTCCGATGCCGCCTTTAAAGCACCAAGATAAAGTGAGCCGGTCATTGTGTTGGGACCGTAGAATTCGATGTCGTAAGTGTTGTGCTGTTCACCCTCCATCACACCATTCGTATCGGGATCCCACGGCATCGACACTTGTTCTTTCGTCCATTCAAAACCCTGGGGAGGCGGCGTGCCCGCTCCGCGCCAGGCAAACTCCAGGGCATTCTGGATATTCGGCCAGAGCTTGCGCAACCAGTCCGTATCTCCCGACAGCTTCCATTCACGGTAGGCCCTTATGATGCTTCCCATCTGACCGTCCGCACAGGCCTTGAACTTCCACCAGTAGTTTCCAAGCGGAACGAGAGTCCGGAAGGTCATGTACCCGTTCGGGAGTGTATTGTGGAGAAAATCCGTTTCCCGCATGCTGCGCTCGAGTTGAGGGAAGAGAAAGGCAAGGCTTTGCTCGTAGTTCCACACGTGTGTGCAATTCAGGGGGCAGCATCCGCCGTTGTCGCTGTTACCTTCGAAGCCGTAGAAAGACCCATCATCGAGAAGCATGCACACGTTGGTCTTGAGAATGGACATCTGACTGGAAACCGCGTCAATCACATACGGGGGGAACGTGGAGCTGAAAAGGGCATGATGAAATGCATACGTATCCTCTTCAAGCCGTTTCCAATTGTCGACGCAGTATCCGACAACTTCCCAGGCGTCGCTGAATTTCTTCGCGACATAGTTCTTCATTATCTTCCCGCGCACTTCGGGCTCGCCGTTCCAGTAATTTTCCCTGTTCGGAAAATGCCACGCGATGAGAACGGGCATAGAGACCTTTCCATGAGGAGGAACTTTGGCGTGCAGCACAAGACAGCCAACGTCGGATGTGTGTTCGTCCGACGCGAGTGTGTCGCGCAGGTCGGTGACCCTTCCGTCGTCGGAGAAATCATCCCAGAACGTGTGACACGCATCCCACCACCCTCCGCGGTACCAGCGCGTTTGCACATCCAGGTCGTCCCAAGTCGTCGCCAGAGCCATCGTGCCGTAGTTCGGGTCATCCTTCCCGACTTTTTCAGACGATAAGAGAAGTCCGCGAAAGTTCTTTTCCTCGACAAACCGGTTGAGATTCTTTCCCAACCCCGGTGATTGCTTTTTCACGTCCGTGTATCTGCTTCCGATTGGATTGAAGATACTTGAGGAGAGGGAGATATCGACCGTATCGCCGGAAGGATTGTCGAACGTCCAGACAAAGAATGCGACGGGCAGTGCACTGTTGTCGACGTCGAGGGGAATAAACGGATTCCACGCGGTCATCTCCACGTTGACCGGAAGGGATCGGTCTTTGAACCTGATTGTCGCGAAAGGATACTCGCCTTTGAACTCGGCTTCATCGAGCCGCGGGAGGCCGAACAACTGCTGCTGGCTCATCCCGAATCCACCGCCCCGGTACGGCGGCATTGCTTTTCGTTCGAGGATCCGCGCGACGGGTTTCTTTCCATGAGGTTTCGCCCAGAGGGCGAAGAAAGAAAAGTCCATGCGGCTTCCCTTATCGGGCCGGTTGAAAATTTCCCAATCCCGCAGATCGCCTCGCCCGCCGAGAGAAATCGAACCGGTACCGATTCCGCCGATAGGAAAAGCAATCTCCTGGAGCGATTGACCTGAGAATGAACGCTGGCTATCCGCCGCACGCGCGGGCTTTGGGGAAGAAGACGCGGGTTGAGCGGTCGCCAGCCCAACGATAATCGCGACCGAGAATAAGCAGAGAGCACGAATCGACATTACCATTTCTATCTCCTTTCGTTTCATGGCATCTTCAACGGCAGGGGGTCCCTAGTCTCCGACTCCGCAGAAATAGACTTTCAGCCCCAACTCTCTCATGGCAGCGGCTTTTGCAAACATTCCATGCTTTGCCGCGGCGGCGTCGGGGGCATAGACGACCTGGATGTGATTCGCCTTATGGCGGGCCATCATCTGGTCTCGCGTAATTCCTTTCAACACTGCATGCATAACGGGCCACTGCGGAGTGGTCAGGCGCCACCGTTCCTGCGTCTCGGCATCGGGAAGTTTCACCACTTCTCCGATTCCCGTATCGTAATTGAGCTTCCCATCTTCGACAAACACACGGCTCCACACGATGTGACCCGGCTTACTGACTCCTTTGACCGTCCCACCGCCGAGCCGGAAATACATCGGAGGCTGGCGTTCGCTGGTTGCGCCTTTGTAACCGCCGGTGAGGTGAGCCGGCGGCACAGCGCCGGAAATTTCAAGCAACCAGACGAAATCATCGACACCGTCGCCATCGTACTGTCTTCCCCACCGCAAGTCGTGCAGGGTGGTTTCGGGCGGGTATCCCAGCTTTCTCCACAAACGATACGTCACGAGTCCGTCCAGGCCTGCGCATTCATCAACTTCATTGAAGTGCGGAATCGCTTCTCCTTTGAAGAGCTCTTTCCCGGTTTGCTGGTGATATACCGGCGGCCGGTCGACGTTGTTCAATAATCCTTCCGCGAGATCGGACGCGGGCGCGAGGTCTTTCAATCCTTGTTGATATTGAATGCCGATAATCCCGCAGCCGAATTCATCGGCAATGCGAGCAGCCGCAACATACATCTTGCACTGCTGAAGAACCTGTGCTTCCGTCAATTCGGTGGTTTCATCTGTCCCGAAATTGAATTTCATTCCTCTGGCGACCAACCAATCGAGAACGCTCCGGGCTTCCGCGTCCGTGACGGTCAACATTCTCGCGTAGAGTGTCGACTGGCTTAACCGTTCCTTATAGACGCCCGTGGGATTCAGCAGCTCATCGGGGATGATGGCATTGTACATTCCCATGCATCCTTCGTCGAAAACACCGAGGATCGCTTTTTTCTCGCGGAACTCCCGGGCAAACTTCTCTCCGGCTTTTCTTGCACCAGCCGGAATTCTGGCTTTCTTAAACGGAACAACATGTGAAGTGTCATGCTTGATATTCCCTTTCTTCAGCCAGCGTTTCAAACCGGTCAGGAAAAAATCATCCGTAAAATCTTCACTCCACAACGAGCTGTACTTCACCCCGGCCTTCGTGAGAGAGCCGTTGATGTTCAGGAGCCCGACAAGCCCGGGCCACGTACCGCTCCAATTCGCAACTGTCAGAATCGGACCGCGGTGAGTTATGAGGCCGGGAAGAATGTGATGACTGTACTGCCAGACGGCTTCGGCGACGATAAGAGGCGCGTCAGGAGGAATCGATGCGAACACTTCCATGCCGTATTTCTGACTGTCAATAAATCCGTGTTTTTTTTCTTTGACGTAGGAATGGGCACGCTTCACTTTCCCGCCGAGTCGCTTCACCGCCGACACGATTTGTTTTTCCATTTCGGCTTGCGCCGGTTCGCAATTTTGATTCGCCGCTAATCGAAGGTCTCCGCTCGCGACGAGATAGATGGTTTGCATGGTGGTTTCTCCTTGTGGATCTTTGACTTCAGGGATCGAATGGTCGTTGTACGACGTGATGTACCTGTACAATCGCTCAAAAGATACTGAATCAGAATCTTAAACGCCAATGAGTCGGGGTGGTAGGACAGAATTCCATCCTGTCCATACAAGACAGAAAGGGATTTCCTTGAAGGACAGAAAGGGATTTCTGTCCTACCGTCGGTTTGAATTGATGCTCAAAGTTCACTATAATTGGACAAATTCGCACTTCGAATTCAGACTCATTTGACCTCATCTATCCTGGAAGGACGGCAATGGACATAAAAACTCTTGCAAAACGGACTTGTTTTATCCTTTTTGTCTGCTGCTCGGTCGAATCTGCCTACGCTCAGAATAACGAACAAGGGCGTGTGATACCGATCCCCCCGACAAAAGGAACAAACGATTTCTACATCGGCGACCGCGCGCCCCTGCTTGAAAACCCCCTTGTCAAACTTCCCATCACAAGTATCAAACCCGGGGGATGGCTGAAGCATCAATTGGATCTTATGGCGGATGGGTTCACCGGACATCTCACAGAGATCAGCAAGTGGTGTAAATTTGAGGGCAGTGCCTGGGTGAGTCCTGACGGTCTTGGCAAGAATGGGTGGGAAGAGATGCCGTACTGGCTGAAAGGGTTCATCGACCTCGGCTACGTCACCGGTAACATGCGCATCATTGAAGAAGCAAACCGCTGGGTCGAAGGAATTATTTCCAGCCAGGATTCAACCGGTTACTTCGGGCCGCGCGCAAACCGGAACATTCACGACATCTGGCCCAATATGGTTGCGCTCTGCGCAGTACGCACGTACTATGACGCGACACATGATCAGCGCGTTCTTCCGTTCATGACAAACTACTGCCGCTGGCTCATGACCGTTCCGCTCGAGAATTACCTTCCCGGGAGCTGGCAAAAATGGCGCGGCGGCGATAACCTCGATCACATCTACTGGCTGTACAATCAAACCGGCGAGAAGTGGCTTCTGGACCTGGCACTCGTGAATCACGAACGCACTGCGGACTGGACGGGCGGCATCCCGACATGGCACGGCGTCAATCTCTGTCAGGGATTTCGTGAGCCCGCTGAATACTACCAGCAGACGAAGGATGTGCGATACCTCAGAGCCACCGAGCGCAACTATGACAGCGTCATGAACGCGTATGGGCAGGTTCCCGGCGGAATGTTCGGCGCCGACGAAGACGCCCGCGCCGGATTCACCGGTCCCCGACAGGGAGCCGAGACCTGCTCCATGGTCGAGTTCATGCACAGCGATGAGATGCTCGTGAGCATTACGGGAAATCCCATCTGGGCCGACCGCTGCGAGGAAGTCGCATTTAATTCCTTGCCCGCGGCAATGACGTCGGACTTGAAAGCCCTGCATTATCTCACCGCGCCAAACCAGGTGCAGCTTGACTCGGCCAACAAGGCACCGCTTATCGAAAATGACGGCAATATGTTCGCCTACAATCCCTGGGATTTCCGCTGCTGCCAGCACAACGTGGCGTTCGGCTGGCCATACTTCGCGGAACATCTCTGGATGGCAACGTGCGACAATGGCCTGGCCGCCGTTTTTTATGCAGCCAATTCCGTGACCGCAAAGGTTGGCAATGGCGTTGAGGTTCATATTGGCGAAACGACGGACTACCCGTTCGATGAAACTGTCAACTTGAAACTCCAGACTCCGGAGAGCGTCACGTTTCCGTTGACTCTTCGCATTCCGGGATGGTGTTCGCATGCACGGGTCTTTATCAATGGGAAGGAAGCCGGCATCACGGCAACTCCGCTTTCATGGGTTGTTCTGGATCGAACATGGAAGGATGGCGACGCGGTTCGCCTTGAATTGCCGATGACAGTTTCGGTAAAGGTTTGGGAGAAGAACAATAGCGCAATTTCCGTACAGCGCGGACCATTGACCTATTCACTGAAAATCGGTGAGCGCACCGAACGATTCAGCGGAACGGATCAGTGGCCGGCGTACGAGGTCTTCCCAACCACTCCGTGGAATTACGGCCTCGTAGTCGACGTAAAGAATCCGGCTGCCTCGATAGAAGTTGTCAAACGAAAAGGACCGCTGAATGCGCAACCGTTCTCGGTGGAAACTTCACCGATTGAGCTGCGTGTAAAGGGCAAGCGCATACTGCAGTGGAAATTGGAGACAGACGGACTGATCGGTGCGCTTCAGGATAGTCCGGTGAAATCCGATGAATCCATAGAGAAACTTGTGCTAATTCCCATGGGCTGTGCACGATTGCGGGTCTGTGCGTTTCCGCAAATCGGCGACGGACCGGACGCGAAGGCGTGGAAGTGACCGGTTGGCCATGCTCCCCGGATCCGAACTCATCCCCTCTGATCCTCTCCCGCCAAGGCAGGATCTTCGACTTCTCCACAAGTAGAGAAGGGGAAGCGCTTACTCGGCCAACGTCCCTCTCTAATTTTAGAGAGGGACTACAGGGTGAGTTCGCGTTGCTACTTCTTCACGTAAAACTTGTACACGGTCGTCGAGGAATACTTCCCGCCCGGCTTGAGAACCGTCGTGGGAAATTTCGGTTTGTTTGGAGAATCGGGGAAATGCTGGGTTTCCAGACAGAATCCGTAACGCTGCCCATAGCTTATTCCGCCTTTGCCGATATTTTTCCCATCCAGAAAGTTGCCTGAGTAGAACTGAACGCCGGGTTCCGTTGTGAGCACATCCATCGCGCGTCCCATTGTGTTCTCATACACCCGCGCCGCAAGGCTCAATCCTTTTCCCTTTCTGTTCAGTACGAAATTGTGGTCGTAACCCTTGGCGTAACGCAGTTGTTCATCGTCCCCGGAGATCCTTGCCCCGATCGCGGTCGCCTTCCTGAAGTCGAACGGCGTCCCCCGCACAGGCCGCAGCTCTCCTGTTGGTATGAGCGTGCTGTCGACGGGTGTAAATGCATCCGCGTTGATCATCAATTCATGCTTGAGGATTTCTCCCCTGCCCGCACCTTCAAGATTGAAATACGAATGATGCGTTAGGTTCAAAACCGTCGGCTTGTCGGTTGTCGCCGAGTATTCGATCTTCAGTTCGTCGTTATCAGTGAGCGTGTACACAACCTTCACGGAAAGATTCCCCGGGTAACCCTCTTCGCCGTCTTTACTGAGGTACGTCAGTACGAGCGACCGTCCCGGCGCACTCTCCTTTTCGCTTACCGTCCAGACTGCCTTATCGAACCCTTTCAGACCGCCGTGCAGTGTATTGGGGCCATTATTGAGAGCGAGCGTATATTCTTTTCCGTTGAGCGTGAATTTCCCCTTCCCTATCCGGTTTCCATACCGGCCGATAAGCGCGCCGAAGTACGGATTATTGTTCTTCTCATACGTGGCGAGCGAGTCGTATCCCAGAACAACATCATCGAGTTGACCGGTCTTGTCGGGAACGAGGAGAGAAACAAGAATGCCGCCGTAATTCATCACCCGCGCCTGCATCTTGTGGGCGTTTTGAAGCGTGTACACATACACGGGTGTTCCATCGGAAGTTGTTCCGAACATTTCCTTTTTCATCGCGGAGCTCTTTTCCTTTGAAGAAGTTACGAGAGAGACCATCATGGTCATGATGAGAATCGAAAACACAAATTTGAGGGCAAACATGGTACGTTCCTTTCGTTGAGATTTCATTGTGCCCGCCCCGTCCATTTCTTCCACATCGACGGGTCCGACAGCATTTTGACGAAAACACCCCCGACAACCGAGCGGGCCTGGAAACCGACCTGTTTCGCATCGGTCGTCCAGTACCAATCCGTGAGAGGCACGCGGTTCGGGGTTTGATTCATAAACTCATACATCGGTGAAATGAATGCCTGGAAATCCGCCTGCGATCCGGCCAGCGTTGCGGTCCAGACCTCCCAATCGAGTTTCGTGTATGCCTTCCGGTTATCCAGCGGCAGGCCGAAGGTATTTTCATTCTTAAGATAGAATGCGACTTCTTGCGTGGATACCTTTTCGGGAAAAAGATTCAGCCCGAGAATCTTATCCCACACAAGATTGTACTTCTGGCTCCATGTGTTCGGCTTGTCGAAGGCAAGGCGGTAGTGGTCGCCCTCGTCGGCCATCTGAACCCATTTGCGAGCGAATTCCTTCGCCGACTTCCGGTACTTTGCCGCTTCGTCTTTCTTGCCGGTCATATCGCAGAGCATTGCATACCCGCCCAGCGCGAGAATAGCTTTGACGGAAAGATTCGTGTTATGGGCGAGATGTCCCGCAAAATCATCGGTGCAGAGCTGATTCTCCGGGTCGAATCCTTTCTGGAGCAAATAATTCGCCCATTTCGAAAGCGCCGGCCAGTACTTGAGAGCATAATCGGCGTTCCCATCGATCTTCGCCATCGCGGCGACCATCAGGAGCATGTTCCCCGACTCCTCGACGGGCATCTGGTCTTCTTCCGTTCGTTCGCCGCCGCCGTACACCTGTCCATTGGCGAGCGGATACGTCCCGAGGTCATGCGGCGCGAACGGATGGGGCCAGCGTTCGCTCGACCCGTAGAGCAACACTGGCGTGAGCGACGCTCTCAGGAGGTTTGTGTTGAACAGCATCAAGAGCGGAGATGCGGGATAGAGAACATCGACTGTGCTGATGCAGCCGTTGCTGAAATTCTCCTTGGGGAAGAACAACGGAGTTCCGTCCATATCGACCGCCAGTTTCTGGGCCGCGAGGCATTGGCGATACGCCAGCGTCGCCAGGTGGGCGTATTTCTCACCTCCCGCACGTTCAAGGTCGGCGGTTAGTTCATCGTCAAAGCTTTTGCATTTCAAAACCAGGCCATCGTACTCCTGGTTTGCCTTGTTGAGAAGATCTGAAGTCTCTATTCCTTTTCTTCTCCAGTACGGGCGAAGTTTGCGGTTGAAGAACTCAATGGAATAGATGTCGTCGTAGGCGAGAATCACGTGGCGGGAGACGGATTGCGCCCCGACATTTCCGAGGTCTAATGTAACAGCCATTACAGGCCAATCGTCGCTCGCCGCCCTCGGCATCCTGAGATCGTCCGATGAGGGGAGCGTGCCTTTCCCGGCGAATGCCTGACGGGCCAAGTCGTTGCTCGTGATAACGTCTGTGAATGTGAACATTTTCGGAATCGCAAGGTAGAAATATCCCCAATCGATCCGCAGGTCATCGCCCGATTTCTCTAGCATGCGCTGCTCGGAGGTTCCAATTCGCAGCACGCTCAGGCTGTCGAGATTATTTCTGGACCAGATCACTTTCTGGTCTGATGTGTTGACCGCCACCTCCGCCGAATTATCGAAGTACAGTGAAACCGCGTGGCTCTTTCCGTCGACGGAGTTCACATCCCAGGTCAGATATGCGACCGGACGCGATAGAATTTCGAGGTCGTAGGCTAACAAGGGATTCATGAAGGTGAGAGTTACCCGAACACCGTCATCTTCAAACGTGTAGATGGTTCGCGTTGGAAACACCTTCAGGTCGGTCTGGGACATCGCCGGCGTGGATTCTGGCTCTCTACCGATGATTCGGTAGGTCTTGCCATCGATTCTCACCATGCCGTCGAGCGCCTGGATCGAACCGGTCCAGTGGCGCGGCCAATCGTCCGGCAAGCGGTCGCTCACGGACCAGATACTGAAATAGGGATCACACGTCACCAGCGGAACCGCCGGCGGGCGAAAGTGAGAAGGTTCTTTGAGTGGTTGACCTATAGAAAAGTAGGTCCCGAGAGTGAGGACGAAACAGAGAATTGAAAAAAGCTTACGCATGGTAATTCTCAAATTATTCGTAGAAGGATGGATTTTGCCCCCGTAATCTAACGCAAAATTCGGAGGTTGTCAAATGGGGATGAGCAGAAGTGAGGAGGGAGCGTTGAGATGTTGAACCAGGTCAGATATGGCAGGGGGAAGCAATCATCTGCGTCCAATAGCGACGACCGCAGCGTTAGAATTTTCCCCAACAGCGACAACCAGATTCCCATGTATTGCCACGCTGTGGTAAAGACCGTTTAACTGAGCAGCTTCCGGATAGTTTTTCCATGTTATGCCGTTGAAGTGAAGAACATCCCCATAATCCCCAACGACGACCACTTCATTTAAGTCGTTACCTCGAATTGCATTTCTGTAATGCTCTCCCAGTCCACTTTCTTCTCCCCAGCGGCTATTGTCGAGAGGGTTTTTCTTTGAATAAATTTCGCCACCTGCCACGTAGTACCGACGGCCCGGCATAAACCAAACACCCATCAAAGGATAATCGATGCCACTATCGGACATCCTTGTCACCGTCATTCCCGATAACAATAAGATCGCCCGGTCGTAATTCTCGTACTCTTTCGAGGCTACTGCCATGACCTCTACTCCGCCTGTCTTAGCGTTCTTCGCGCCGAAAACATCCCTGATGTCGAGTGTCGTGCCGCTTTCGAGCTTCTCCCAGGAGATTCCGTTGTAGTGAATAATTGTTCCATTCTGTCCAACGGCGTAAAAGTCAGCTTCCGACGTGCCCCAGGTCTTCAGGATTCGCCCACCCAAGGCAAAAGGAACACATGGAAGATAGGTGATAGTATCCCCTTTCATAATTATTCCCGCGTCGAAATTCATGCTACCCGAAGGGAAAGTGAATACTGAATACAGTTCGCCGTGCACAGATCCTGCATACGTGCAATCATAATTGTAAATTGGAAAACTAATATTCAAGAACTTCCAAGCCTTTCCATTCCACCGTGCAGCATTGTAGAGTGTCGGATCAATTTGTCCAGCCGAATCATAGTTATATATCTCACCGACGGCCCATGCACATGTGTCGTTGACTATTGCCACATCCCACAGGAGTCCGAAACTATTCCCCACTGTGGTAATCTCCCACGCAAAGTCGTGGCTCGTGGTATCCATCGTCGTAATGGCAAGTACAGCACTGGAGTCTTGCAGTATGAGATTGTTGAATGAATACGCCTTATACCTGTACGCGTGGTTTGGCAGCAGCCGGCTGTCATAGAGGACGGTATCCGCGCCGAGGAAGTAAAAATTATGGATTGTCGAGTCGTCGCGGGTGAACACAACCGAGTTGTGCGGCTTTGCTTGAGTGAGCTGCAGGCTCATCCAGGCTTCAGTCACGTGGACGTCTTCAGCCGTGAGCTGCACCGAAGAGGTATTGGGCGGCGGCTCTGTGCCGTGGTCACGGCAAGATAGACTGCAAAAAAGAAACACACCGAGAGATAATCTAAGAAATTTCATCGTCGTCCCCCTGCACTATCATGAGCGCCTGAAGGACTGTTACCAACATCTACGATGACAGTCTCCTCTTGAAAGACAACGGTGTACGACGGCGGCATCTTTGGAATGAGAATCCATATATAACCAATAAATCCAGCATCGCAGCGTCCATGTTCCACAATTAGAAGCTTGAAGAGTACCTGTCCGTTCTTATCATCCTCTAACACGGTGGGTAGATACTCTGGGAAATCACATCCACCAGCGTTTCCATTCTGACCAAGAAGCGTAAAATGTGTGAAGTCGATGGAAGGATGGCAAGCGCTATCACTCTTTATTGCGAAGCTGTCGTACTCTGCCTGTGAATTGATGACAAGATTTCTCAGTCCCATTGAATTACAAGTAAAGTCCTCTGTCAAAAAGGTAAAAGGAACGGACCTCGGCTCCTCTGGCGGTGGACCGGCGCTGTTGTTATGGCAGGCAGAGGCGAGAAAGATTATCAATAAACCTGGAAGGACCTTTTTCACATTCATTTCAACACCATCCCAAAGCATCTAATCTGCCTGAATTCCTTTACGAATATTGGGCCCCGAATGAACGACCGAAGCCCACATCTTACTCCCGACAAGGTATGAAAAAACTTAACAAATGCAAGAGGCTGGGGTTCTTGAAAAAAAGTAGCGTATCAGTCCCAGGCTACAGAACCTCATGCCAGACCTCACCTATAATCCTCTCCTGAGAGGAGAGGATGGAATGGCTCTGCTCTCACGTTCCAGATGCCTGAACGCCCTCTCCTTTGAGGAGAGGGCTACGGGTGAGGTCTGATCAACTTGGATCCCCTTCGATAATTTCCAATTTCAGACGGTACTTAACGCAAAGGCGGCTGGAACACCCTCACACCTTCGCGATATCGTTGTTCTCCATGATGTAATCCAGCCACTTGCTGGTGATTTTCTCCATGAGACTGTTCGCCTTGAGGCGGGAGCTGAGGTTGGTGAAGTCCACTTCATCCATCTTCTGGTCCTGGTTGAAACAGGTGAAGACGAACACCTCCTCATTCGTTTCAGGAATGACGTGCCGCTGCACGCACTGCGCGCAGACTGCCTTCATCATGCACTGCATCGGTGAGTTGATCGACGCGATGCCCACATGACGGTCATTCAGGTACGGCCGGAGAAGCGTATGCCGCGCCTCTGCGACCGCAGCCATCATGCGGTCGGATCCGATCGCAATCACGCGTGTGGCGTCTTTGAGCGGAATCTCTGTTGTGCCCAGCGCACCGGAGGCATATGCCACCATCGCCTGGACGATATTTCCCACGAAGGTCTTGTCCTGCGGTCTTCTCGTCGCTATCGGTGCGCCTTCATCCACGCTGTACACCACGACATCCGCAGCCACCTCGATATCCTCGCGTTTGAAAAGATCCTGGGCTTTCTTGTACCCCGCGAAGTAGAGAACTTTGCTGTTCTTCTCCTTGAATGCCTTCGCAATGGAGAACAACACCGCATTACCGAGTCCGCCACCGAGAAGCAGCGCAGTGGAATTTTCCACGATCGCGGTTGGCGCACCGGTCGGCCCCATAACGACAACGCGCTGTCCGGGTTTCAACATGCTGCACATCCGCGAGCTTGCCCCGAACTCCAGAACGATGAGAGAAACCAGTCCTTTTCCCTTGTCAACCCAGGCACCGGTGAGCGCGATGCCTTCCATCATTAAGAGCGTATCGTCGACTTTCGGCGAATCTGTCTCGTAATTCTGGAGGCGATAAAACTGGCCCGGTTGAAATTGACGCGCGGCCTTAGGTGCACGAAGAATTATTTCTACAATTGCCGGAGTAAGACGGTCGACCCGCACGACCACTGGCTTCAAATCATCATCGAGCTTGCGGGTCAGATCATTCCATTGCTGCATCTCGACTGCTCCCGCCCGGCCAAGATTTCCCTCGAACAATTCCAGAACCTTCTTGAATCCAAATTTTGCCGAGGCCATCGCCTTGACGACGTTTCCTTCAAAATCGGGATGATTGTCACCGTAGAAGCTCACCCGACGCCCGTTTGATCCATGCGAAGTGAAAAATCCAATCTCATTCTCCCGGGCCTTTTCAAACTGATACTCCCCTTCGCTTTTCCCCTTTACGATATAACTCTCAAAGAACTCATCTTGCTTATCCAGTTCAAACGTTCCCGGACGTTCACGTTCATACATGACGTTCGGGGCCGTCCCGGCGGCAACCAGAAGTGTTCGCGCCGGGATACGATGCACCTGGCCCGTATCCTTCCACTTTCCGTCCACCTTCGCCATGCGGGAAAACACAATCTCCCTGAGCGCTCCGTATTCATCCCGGACGGCTTCGACCGGGCTCATATTCTCAACAAAGGCAATTCCTTCCTCAAAACCCTTGATGATTTCTTCATGATTTAACCGGTATGCCGGCGAATCGAGAATCGACTTTCTATAATAGATGCGCACCCCGCCCCACTGACGGATCAGGTGGATATAATCGGGCTTTTCACCGGCGGCCTTGGCCCTTGCCCGCTCACGTTCGATCGCCTCCGCATGTTCAAGATAGGTTTTCAGGATTTCACGATCTTCTTTGGAGAGCGTTCCATCGACGGCCTCTTTTCCAAACTTCTTGCAGAGCTTTTCATATCGCTGCCGTGCCTTCGTCACCTGGATCGGGTAATACGCCATCAGCTCAGTTGCCGAATCGATCGCGGTGAGACCGCCGCCGATGACAATCGCAGGAAGACGGACCTGCAAATTTGCCATCGAGTCTTTCTTCCCGGCGCCCGTAAGCTGAAGCGCCATCAGGAAATCGCTTGCCATTCTGATCCCGCGGATCAGGTTGTTCTTGACTGAAACGAATGTCGGCTTTCCCGCGCCGGCGGCGAGACACGCGTGGTCGAATCCGAGGTCCCAGACATCTTCGAGCGTCAGCGTTCCGCCGAACCGGACTCCGTCGTAGAGCCGGAAGAATTGCCTGCGCAGCAAATTCAAATAAATCACCGTCAGGAAGTTCTTATCCCATCGGGAGGTGATCCCGTATTCGGAAACGCCGCCGAATCCAAGGAGGACTCGTTCGCTTAATTTGCTGACGATAGAATCAAAATTCCGGAGTGGTTTGAAGGGGGTCTCTTCATCGCCGGCGAGCTCAGCCGGAAGTGGTTCGATTTTCAGCGCGTCGATTCCGACGACACCAAAACCCTCATTCAGGAAGTAATGAGCAAGCGTGTATCCCGCCGGGCCCATTCCGACAACGAGAATATTTTTACCATTGTAGGGCAATGCGTGCGGATGTTCGACATTCAATGGATTCCAGCGGGTGAGGAGCGAATAGATCTCAAAACCCCAGGGCAAGTTCAGAACATCGGTCAGGATCCCGGTTTCAACCTGGGGAATGTTCACCGGATCCTGCTTTTGGTAGATGCACGCCTTCATGCAGTCGTTGCAAATCCGGTGGCCCGTCCCGGGACACATCGGATTGTCGATGGCGATAATCGCGAGAGCGCCGATCGCATCGCCCCGGTGCTTCAAAACATGAGATTCGGAAATCTTCTGGTCGAGCGGACAGCCCTGCAATTCATACCCGAGCGGATTCTTCTTGAAATCTCCATTTTCGTGGAATCCTCGTGAGCACGAATCCTTCTCCCGCTCATGGCAGAAGATGCAGTAATCAATTTCGCTCATGACTTCACGGGGAGCGAACCGTGTATCCGTGAGATCGAATCCTTCCCGTCTCCGGTAGTGCTCTTCGGGTCCAACTTTTTCATCAGAGACCGGGCTTTTAAGCACACGCAATTCCACCAGATTCTGATAATCCAGCGCATGGGGAAGTTTAAACGTGACCCAATCTTTCATCGGGGAAGTTTGGCGGTAGTAATGGGCGACCAGCCATTGTTCGAGAACCATGAAGACACCCAAGAGGGTTTTCTTCAGCGACCCGTCATCTCCGTCAGGAGAAATCACTCCATCGAAGAGTCCGGAATCCCTCAGTTTCTCCTGGAGCGCCGTAAATTCTTTTCTTAGTGCATCGGTGGGTTGTGTGCGGAATGCCTTTTCTTTTTCCACAAACTCCATTATGAGCGTTGCAGCTTCGAGCTCCGGGTCGGAAAGAAACTGAACGGGCCGTAACGATTTCAGAACGTTCACCCGGGCGTCAAGCGCATCGAGATCGAAGATCTTCGCCTGTTCCTGAGAATATTTCTTCAATGCGCGTCGCGCAAAAAAATCCTTCTTGAATTTGAAAATGATCTCGTCCCTGCCGGCCGCACGGCGAAGGGATTGGTGCTCGTTCTCGACACCGAATAAGCGCGCGATGAAATCGCTCAGGTGGGGGGCCATCTCGATGATTCGCCGGGATATCTCCGGATTTGTGATGCCGACCCCTTTGGTCCGGCGATATTCGTCGAATTGCTTGAAAACCTCGGGGTCTTTGAACTGGACTTCTTCGAAGAAAAGGCGGGTTAATTCAGCGAGTTTCTCGGGTTTATAAAGATCGTAGAAGGTAAAATCGGCAAAGTGAAGCTGAAGAGTCTCAGGATGTCCGGGCATTGTTCCATGAAAATTATTGAATAGTGAGCCATAGAAAATACGAAATTTTCATGAAGTATGAAATTGTGCCTCTCCTTCTACTTTCGTGTGACTCAGATAGCTTTAATAAGTCCGAGGATCGCTATGTCATTTGTTACCCTCTCCCCTTCAATTCCCCTCTCCCGAATTCGGGAGAGGGGAAAGGGGTGAGGGTCAAAAGCCGTAAGACTTAATCAATCTAACTCCGAAACAGAAGACCGGGGTTAGGCTACGGGTGAGGTTTTGGAGGCCCCGTCATTCCACGACAATCTCATCCGTGAAGATCCACGCCTTGTCGCCTTTTCCGGGATGCCAATCGGGGCATACACCGATGTTCGTTGCGTTGACTTTTACATACCGGGCTCTTGTCTGTGAACAGGTCGCCTCGAAGAGCTTAATGAACGTATCCTCGCGCCTGGGGGATTCATCGTTCTGAATTTCCGTAACCTTCGTGAAGGCTACGCCGTCGACTGAGACACTGAACACAACATTGACCGGAAGAAAAATCCATGAGGGGTTATTCTGAAGGAAACCGGCTGCAAGATGATGGATCTCGACGGTGTCTCTCAGGTCGATCACACCGTCGAAGTCAACCCCCTGATATCCCTGCCAGTGTCCGTCTCTGAAATCCAACGACCCTCTCATGCCGTCGAGCAAACCGTTCTCACCTCCCTTGTATCGATCCGAACACTCGTTCGCCACGGTGATCTTCTTCCCGACGCCGAGATGCTTGAGAAACGATGCTTCGGCGACAAGAAGAGACGGTGTCTGTTCTTTGAATGCCCTCGCTTTTATTTTTGTCGATTGGAGAAGCCCGACCCCGCCGCTGAAGAGGGATGACTGAAGTGAGGGCTCGCTTCCATCCAGCGTATAACGGATCTGAAGGAGAGAATCCATGCAGGCCATGGTTGCAAGAGGCACGCGGGAGCCCTCTTTCCATGTAATCCCGATGTTCACGTTGCGGGCGAGAAACGGAAGCGTATCGGTCCTGAACGATGACGACGGTAGCCCGGCTTTATTGAACAACGTCGAGGAATCGGTGTTCGTAAACGCAAACCTCACCGCAACCGGGTCGTCGACGTGTCCCCCCGACACAACAACAGTGTTCTTATCGACCATGGCGTCGGCATCGACGAATTTCCCGTCGGTTCCCGCAACGGCGAAACAGTTCAGCTTGCCATGTTTGGCGACGAGGCCGCCTTTTGCATGGTCGAAGAAGAGGCGTATCCTGCTTCCCTCTTTTTTCATTTCCTTGAAGATTGGCCCGGAATAGTCCGGCACTTTCCACCCGTACGTTTTCGCCAACGCCCATAAAGCTAACCGGTGACCGACCTCCGGCTTATTTTTCGGGTGGATGTTGCCGACGTCTCCGATGTCCATCGTCACTGCCATACCCGTGTTCGCCACCGAAAGCGTCTTCAACTGTGCTTCACGCAAGTACGCTGCCGACGGGTAAGGTTCGTCATATTTGTAAGGGGCGATCTGAACATAATAGAACGGAAAGTCGCCGAGCCCCCACGCCTCACGCCAATTTCGAATCAGTGCCGCGAAGAGCTGCCCGTACGTATCGGCGTCGTTGCGGTTCGATTCACCCTGATACCACACGACTCCCCGGATCCTGAAGTTCAGGAGCGGATGGATCATACCGTTAAAGAGAACCGACGGACGGCCCGGAACAGATCCACCGGAGTTCGGGCCCTGGAGATAAAATTTCAGTTCGCGGTCCGTTTCCATGTAACGTTTTTCTGCCCACGCTTCAGCCGGTGTTCCACCCCAATTCGAAGAGATCAACCCGATGGGGAGATGAAGGCTTCGGTAGAGTTTTCTTCCAAAAAAATACGCGGTCGCGCTGAAGTTTGTCACATTTTTGACATTCGCCGGAGACCAGGACGCGGTACACGTGTCGACGGCAACTTCCGATGTCGCTTTTTGAACCTGACAAAGGCGGATGCGTGAGAAATCGTTTTTCTCAAGTTCCCTTTTTTCTTTTCGATAGAAGGCATTCCAACCGCCGAGCATGTCGATCGTGAATTCCATGTTCGATTGTCCGGAACAGACCCACACCTCGCCGAGCAGGATGTTCTTCACTTTCACGACATTCCTGCCGGTAATGGTGAGCGTATACGGACCGCCTTCCTTCGTCGTTTTCAGCTGGGTGATCCATTTCCCGCTGTCGTCTGCCGTGACGGAGACGGCGGATTTTAACCAGCTCGCGCGAATCTTGATCTTCTCACCCGGTGACGCCCATCCCCATATTTTCACTTTCGAGTTCCGCTGAAGCACTATATTGTCGGAGATGATTGATGGCAATTTGACATCTGCCATCATTGAGGCGGAACAGAGAACCAGAATGCCCGGCACGAACAGGAACATTTTCGTTATGCCCTTTATTATCCGAGCGATGAAGCTTTTTTGCTTTAACGGTCTATGAGTATCCAAAGTTTTTCCTTTGCAAATATGAAATCACCGCTGATGAATAGTTTTGTGAGCTTCACCATTCGGGCAGCGTTGCAGTTGCAGCCGGTTGAAAAAGCATTTTTTCCTGTCTTTGCGAGGAGCGTAGCGACGAAGCAATCTCACTTTTCAAGCAAAAAATGAGACTGCTTCGCGATGAAACTGCTCGCAGAGACGCTCTCTTTTGTGTTCTTCAACACCTTCTTAGAGAGTGTTATTTATCCTCGTCTTCACGTCCCGCGGAATCGAGCCTGAGATGAAGCGCATTGAGACCACGGCCATGCGCTCCGGCAAAACGCTCGGGATACGGTACGTCCGGACCTTTCGCCGAAAACCAGAGTACGTGATTGAGGAGGTCATCGTCAATGCGATCGGGCCGGGAAAAGTCGAATAACTCGCCGGTTGTCCGGCTGGGAGTTTTATCGTCGATAATTGACGCATGCTTGTTCATCTCGTCAAGCGGAATGGTATTCGGTAGTGCCGTATAAGGAGTGATATTGGGATGAGAATTGAAGCAGTCCTCCATGGTCGGCGCGAGTGCATCGAGCTGGTTCATCGGCGGCAGGCCGAGGATGCGCTCGATGGTGTGGAGGACGGAGCTTTGATTGTAGAATTTGCTAACGACCTTGCCGCGCTTTGTGTAGGGACTGACGACCAGACAGAGCGAACGGTGTCCGTCCACATGGTCGAATCCATTTTGCGGATCGTCTTCATTGACGAAGATGCAGGTACTCGACCAGAACGGGCTTTTCGAAATTGCCTCGATCAGCCTTCCCACCGCGAGGTCGTTGTCGGCAACGTGGGCACGTGGAGTCGGGGCACCAATCTGGTTTCCCGAGGTATGATCCTGCGGCAGGTACACAAAGACGAGGTTGGGCCACTCGCCCCGCTTCTCATATTCTTTGAATTCCTTCATGAACCGGTCCACCCGCAGGACATCCGGGATTCGCAGGTCCCAGCCCGGGTAGGTCGGACATGTATACGCGCGCAGGGGTTCTAATGGAATGGACTGGCGAAATACAACCTTGCCCGCGTTACTCTTATATTCTTCATACATTGCCGACCACCTGGCTGAATCCGGATCGAGCGACGGAAAATCAAACTCGCCATAATTGCGAAACGAAAGTCCGTGCAGCAGCGCGTTATCCCAGATGAAATTGGTGGGCGCGAACGCGAGCGGGTCCGAGCCGAAATCGTAACTGCGTGACCACGTTCCCCAGGATTTTTCCTGATAATCGGTTGTGATACCCTGCGTTGCCCATTGATGACCATCGGCGGAGACGATGCCGCTGCAGTAGTAGTTATCCAGAAGCACAAACTGCTCCGCCAGCGCATGGTGATTTGGGGAAACATCCCGGCCGAAGATGCAAAGGTCGGGGTCGTTGTTGCCCTGCTTCAAATCGCCGAAGACCTGATCGTAAGTTCGATTCTCCTTGAGGACGTAGACGACATGGCGGAACACCGACGGCTCGCCGGCATGTTTTGGAACGGGTACTCGCTGCACGCCGCGCCGCGCCGGCTCAAATGCCTCCAGGGATTGCCGCACGAGCGATAGCTCACGAACCTCCTTCGTATACTTCGCCAGCGTCGGTGCTGCGGGAATGGCGACCTGACTTACGGTTCCCCGATGCCACTTGACGTGCCACTTGTGCGTCGCCGAATCTGCCTGGCGCGAGCCTTCACCTTTCGTGTTGGCAACGAAGAGCCGCTCTCCATCTATTGCCAGGGCAGCGGGAAACCAGCCGGTCGGGATAAATCCAAGCACCTTGCTCTTCCGATGAGGCCTGTCGCCCAACGCTACCACCGCCACGGCGTTATTTCCCCCGTTAGCCGCATACAGCGTCTTTCCATCGGCACTCGCCGCCACGGCATCGGTGACGCTGCCGAAGGGCAATGCGGCATCGGGCCGCACGTTGACAGTCTCGAGTACTTTGAAAGTCTTTGTGTCTATTATAGAAACGTTGTCCGAGTTCGCGTTGGCGACGAACAGCAGAGAACCGTCGCGCCGCGCTACCATGCCCGAAGGATGCAAACCGACAGCAACGTCTGCGATGACAGTACGCGATGTAAGATCGACCTCCGACACTGTTCCGCTGGACGGGATACCGTGCTCATCCACAAGCGTTTCGGTGCCGGACGATTTCATGACGCGTTCGCCGTGTGACGGTTTGCGTCCACCCCAATTCGAGACGTACGCAACCTTGTTATCCGGCGAGAGCACAACGTCAAAGGGCGCGACCCCGACGGCAACTTCGGCTTCAAGTTTGCCTGCTTCCAGGTCCACGATTGCCAATGAATTGCTGCGAGAGAGCGCTACGTAAGCATGCGAACCGTCACCGCTCAATGCAACGCCACACGGATACGAATCACCCTGACCGCTTCCAGAGATGTCGATTCTCCTGCTCCAGTACCACCTGCTGCTATCATTGGGCCGTGCTTCCCACAACAGACTACCCGAACTGGTAAGATAGATTCGTTTTCCGTCGGATGAAACTGCGATCCCGTGCATGGAGCCCCCCTCCTCTTTGTCAAACGGCAGTTCGTGGCGGATTTTCATTGAGTCTGCGTCGACAATGACCAGCCCGTTGACTCTTTTCACGTACACACTTCCGCCATCGGTCGAGAGAACCAGGTCAACCGGACGACCCCCAAAGGCGATCGTTTTCCCGGCCGGCTTCACCGTCTGGCCCGTCGTGACAAAGGTGCCGCCGTTGTACTTTGAACCGACACGATTCTCTCCTGTGGTTGATCCCATTTGTGGAGAATTCCAGGCGGAGTTCGGGACTAACAAAATTGATAACGCGATCGCACATACGAATGAAATTCGGAAAACGTTTCGTTTTGCGATGCGATCGGTGGAGAGATTCCCTTTTTTCATTGTATGGCCAGAGTATTCATTCGACATTCAATTAGTGTGTTTCCAGAGCGGTGAACCCATTTTAGTTGTGGCATCCAAATTAGACTCCTCCTATAATCCTCCCCTGCAAGGGGAGGATGTACGCTCTCATCTGAACTCTAAAATGAGAACGATCCGCTACTGTCTCCTAAGATATTCATTTCATAAAGAAAATCCACATCACTGCGTAACTTTCAATCCCCACGCATAGTCGCACGGCGGATTGTTCCTCATCGATTCGGGAACGTGAACGATGCAATTCTTGCCTGCGCTGTCCCACACCAATGTCCCCTTGGTGCCGAGGAGCGTGATCTTACTTCCGTGTTTCGGAAGAAATGAGCCGAGCGAAATCGACGCCGGCAGGGAATGCTCATTGTCTCCCGCCAGGTAGATGGCAAACACGGAACCATTATCCTTGGATGTAAACACAACTTTGTCCGACTGGTACGGCGCGATGGGATGCGTTCCGTAGATCGCCTCACTGTTGACGCTCATCCACGCTCCCAGTTCTTTCAGCCGGCTGTAGGCCACCGAGTCCAGCTCGCCGTCGGGACCGGGTCCAATGTTCAGGAGAAAATTTCCCCCGCGCGAAACGATTTGCGCGAGCAAATGAACGAGTTTGCGGGCCGGCTTGTAGGTATCGTGGGGAACGTACGACCAAGAGGTCGCCATCGTCATGCACGTCTCCCATGGGTAGGGAAGCGGCTCTTTGGGAATTTCCTGTTCCGGCGTCAGATAGTTTTGATATTCTCCTTCCACCGCACGGTCAACGACGATCAATCCGGGTTGGAGTGAGCGTGCCATCGCCGCGATTTTTGGCATGTCGATGTTTTGATCGATCGGCCCTTTCCCCTCGCGCGGCGAGGTAGCGGTCACCGGCTGCACCCATCCGCCGTCCAGCCAGAGGATATCCATGCGGCCGTAATCGCTCATCAGCTCCTTGATCTGGTTAAATGTGAATGTCTTGAATGCTTCCCACTTCTCCGGATACTTCTTGATATCATAATTCACATTCCGGTCGAAGGGCGGAAAGTACGGATTCCAGTACTCGGGGCAATGCCAGTCCGGTTTCGAAAAATACGCGCCGATGCCGAGTCCCTGTTTGCGGAACGCATCGAAGATTTCTCTGGCAACATTGCTCCTCGGGTTCGAACTGAACGGACACGCCGGGTCGGTGATCTTGTAATCGGTTTGCTTCGTGTCGAACATGCAGAAGCCGTCATGATGCTTGGTGGTGAACACCACGTACCGCATGCCTGCATCCTTCGCCGCCTTCGCCCATATGTCGGGATTGAATTTGACGGGATTGAACGTCGTCTTAAGATTCTCGTAGGCCTTTTTGTACTCAAAATAGTTGGAAGCGTAGGGCCCTCTCCGTTCGCACCAGCCTTCATCTTCCGGACACAGACTCCAGCTTTCAACGATTCCCCACTGACTGTACGTACCCCAGTGCATCAACAGTCCGAATTTAATGTCGCCCCACCAGCGAAGCTTTTGCTGCACGAGTGAATCTCTGGGAGGATAATAGCGCTGCTGACCGAATGCAGAAGTAAAGACAAGCAGGATAAGCAAATATAAGTATTTACTCATTGGAGTTCGAGTTGGTTCGTTGGATCGTCGGTTAGAATGATTACTACTCTTCATTTTTCACTCTTAACTTGTGATGCGGTTGTGGGTTTAGGCGGCTCTTGGCTCTCCATGCTAGCGTACTCACCTAATTTGAGACATCTGAAAAATCATAGGGGCTTGTCAGAATGACACTCTGATAGCTATTTTTCAGAAGTCTCAATTTATTACTTTAGTACAATAGGATGGTAGTATTCCGGAAATGGCACATTACTCATTGTTTATCGGATTATGATTTCATCCACGAAAATCCAAGCCAGACCCTGCACCCCGCGCCATGCCGGAACGTCGCGGACGTTTTTCGCCGTCACCTTCACGTACCGCGCCTTCACAGGATGCTGCAAGTTGAGAAGGAACGTCTTTGTTTGCTTTGCCACTGGTTTGCGCACTTCGGGATTTTCGATGGTCCCAGCATCCGTGAATGTCTTTTCATCATCCGACGTAGCAACGGCAATTTCTTCGGGGAACAGAATCCAGCTCTGGTTGTCATCCAGGCAGTCCACCCCGACCGATGTAATTTCCTGTAGGGTATCAAGGTCGATCGTCGCGCTCATGTCGGTTCCTTCCCAGCCAAGCCACAGCATCTGGTAATCCTCCGTCCCTCTAACACCATCGAGCAGAGTCGCCGGACCGCTGGCCGGATATTTCGGTGATGGGGGAATTCCGAATTGAATCTTCTTCCCGACTCCCCTATGATTGATGACTCCCTTCTGAAAGTACTCTACCATCTTTGCCGAATACTCATCGGGGGAATTATTGCTTTCATTCAGCCGGGGTGGACCGTATTTTATCGCCGCCGCCGTGAAATCATCCAGGATTTTCATCATACCTTTTCTGGGCGCGTAGGTTCCCGAAGGAGTCTTCTCGAACAGCCAGCCCTCCGTCATGACCATTTTCTTTGCAACCTCAAGAGTCGCATACCGAACCGACTGTCTCACCATTTCGACGCGATGGTCAAGGACTGAATCGCCGCTCGCAGCCGCAGATGCGGAGTCAAGCAAAGTTTGGTACTCTTTGAGCATTTCGGGAGACAGGTAATCGCCTGAATGAGCTCCCGGCGGCTCGTACAGCGTGAGAGCTTTGCCGGATTTGTTAAGGGATTCGGTCTGAAGCCGGATATAGCGCTCGACATACTTTCCCGATGGACCGTAATATCCGCCGAGGAAATCGTGCATCAGACTCTCCGCGTCGCATCCCGGGTTCCACATGAGATGCGAGAGCAGATACACTCTCAACTCTTCCATCTCTCCGCTGCCCGGCGGCCATCCTTGCTCAAACAACATTTTCACGCCGTACTTCGCGAAGAGACGGATGTTGGGTTGCAGCACCTGGAAGTTCGGAAAAGGCATGACAACGTGCGAGAAATTGATGACGTAATCCCACACGATGATGTTGTGCGTGAGCGCGGTCCAGTCCTTGAGGTCACGGAGAAAGCTTCCCTGCGAGGTATCGGCTTCGATCGGCTTGCTGCGGTCGCATTCGATCGTGCACAACATGATGTTGACATTCTTCGCGGGCTTCACGTGCGAGGGTGCCTTCCGGCTGTACTGGTATGCCAGGGTCGAAATGATTTTTTCGGGAAACGCTGCTGCCACCTTATTGACAAACCGGATGACGCTTCCGTTCGGCGATCCTTCGATACTGTCGAATGCCCGGCAATTCGCACATTCGCAGAAGCCGTAGTTGTCCATTTGGCTCACCGACCAATACCTCGCGGACGGATTCTTTTCAGTTGCACTTTGTAAAGCGGCGATCGCGAGCCGGAGGACTTCCGGATTCGAAAGGCAAAGCTGGTCGGGGATGCGGATTCCGTTCTTGTAGGCAAAGTACTCCGGGTGCGACTCGAAATACCGGTCCGGCGGAACCAACCGCTCCAGCGTGTGTACCCACATTCCCCAATCCGAAGAAATCACAAAACCTCCGGCACTGTCCCGCGGCTCGTTGCTGAGTTTCTGCCACTCGATGTATCGGCGTTCGAATGCCTCGCCGTAGTAGGAAATCCGAAACGTAAATGGCGGAATCTGGGTATCATCGATGTTCCCGAGCATGATGGACGGCCGGTGCGGAATAACCTGGGCGTCCGGAGAGAAATAGCGGCACCCGAGATATTGTTCGAGAAACGAATACACCGCATTCCGAATCCCACGAACCGTTCGCGCAGTCACAAAGATATTCTTCCCGACTGTCTTGATGCGGAAGCCGTCGTCTCCGAGCCGGTCAATGTTGAACTTTCGGTCCGAGGAGTTTCCGACCTCGATGATTATCTGGCTTCCACGTTTCGTACGAACGGGGGTCAGAGGAAGGTCGGCGCCCGAGATTTCATGGATATAATGTCGAAGCGTGTCGGCGCTTGCCGCTACCGCTCCCGGCGAGCCGGCAGGGACGAAGATCGTAAAATTGCTCTTCCCGTTCC
>Ga0209777_10001157_pt1 | contig 39565 bp, 23 predicted proteins | sample FrelakmetHBP12HB_FD_187147 | JGI IMG/M metagenome (GOLD analysis project Ga0209777, IMG submission 187147) | Freshwater lake sediment microbial communities from the University of Notre Dame, USA, for methane emissions studies -HBP12 HB (SPAdes)... | ecosystem: Environmental > Aquatic >...
CTTCCGCTGGACTTTCACACGGGCTGACCTTGCCACTCTCATGCAGCGCCTCAAAGCAAGCGCTTTGCCCGCTGCGGCCTGATGCTCCCGGAATACGTCACCGTAATTCCGAATCGGGGTACTAAGGTAGCCCACCGCAAACGAGTGTCGGCAGGTGTTGGGGGAGAACCGAACACCAGTGATCCCGAGCCGTTTCCCGAGCTTCTTGAAACCCCGCAGCACATCCCTGGAGCGCAGCTTTGTGCCATTGCGGGTCTGGAACACATAGGGACTCTGGCCTCCTGGCTCGCGAACACGGCTGAGAAACCTGAACAAGTGTTTCCGCATTTCAAAGCTGAACGGCACGAGACGTTCTTTGCTTCCCTTGCCTCGGACCTTGAGGATTAGATTCTCCAAGTCGACGTTACCGCTTTCCAGGTTCAAGGTTTCCGACAGCCGCAAGCCGGTGTCCAGCAGGAGGCAAGTCAGGGTATGCAGTCGTTGCTCTGACGTGACCGCATTGCCGTAGCGGTTGGCAGCCGTCGATGTTGGCCTGTAGGCCACAATTCGTTTCACCTGTTCAGCCGAAAGCGTCGCCAGCACCTTCTGTTCCTCCTTGAGCCAGCTCAGCTTGACCGGCTGCCCGAGGATGCCCTCCTGGTAGCACCAGTTCAGAAACGCCTTCACGCACCGCAGGTACGTGTTGACCGATACCGCCTTGTTGCCCCGCTTTTCGGACATCAGAGAGCTGATGCGGCCCATGACGGCGGTCTTGAAGGCCGTGGTAGACTGATAGGGTTCTGCCAGGACCGGAGCAAAGGCGCGGAATGAGAACTTGTACCATGCCTCGGTTGCAGGCGAAACCCCTCGCAGGTATCGCCGTTCCTGGATGAACCGTTGGATGTGAGAGGCAAGAGCGCAAATTGGCGCTTCTTCCTTGTAAGTCATTGATTTTTCGGGCCGTGGCGCAGCCTGGCTAGCGCGCTTGCTTGGGGTGCAAGAGGTCCCGGGTTCAAATCCCGGCGGCCCGACCAGCCAAATCAATCACATCCGAAATGCTGGCTCCTCCTTTCTAGTGTCATTTAGTGTCAGAATCCGGCCGTCGGCGCGGTTTCCGATCAGTTTCTCGGTCATCGTCTCGACCGCCGCCCGCCGCCGATCGAGGTCGGAATGCGTGTAGTGGAGCGTCATCGCCGCATCCGCGTGCCCCATCTGGGCCTGGCGGTCCGACAGCGCCATCCCGATCTGCTCCCCGAAGGTGGAGTGGCTGTGGCGGAACACGTGCCACGACAACCACGGCATCCCCAGATTCGCGCCGGCCGGTTTCAGGTAGCGGCGCGTGAGGTTGCGCTCGACCAGGGGCGTACCGAGCCCGGAGCCGAACACCAGATCTTCCGGGCGGCCGAATCCGGACTTCTGCCGGAGACGGGCCAGTTCCTCGACCAGGCTCCGGCTCAAGGGGACGTTGCGCCGCCGGGACTTCGACTTCGGCGAGCCGAAATGTCCCCGGTAATAATTCTGCCGGACACCGAGCGTGTACGGGTGAAGGAGCTCGGTCTCAACCACCGCCGGCTCCGGCGTGAGATTCACCCATTTCCAGCGCAATCCGAGCAGTTCGGCGACGTTTAGGCTGCAGGTCATCGAAACCAGTGCCATCTCCGCCACCGGTGACGGCAACGCTTTGAGCACAGCCACGCCCTGCTCGAAACTCAGGGCGTGCGCCTCCTTGCGCTCCATTTCCGGCAGCCGTACTCCCTTGGCCGGGTTCTCGCCGAAATAGGCGCCCTGTCGCTTCGCGTGATTGAAAACGGCACTGATCACGTTCCGCAGATGGAGGGCGGTCTGCACCGAATACCCGGCTTCGATTTTCAGCCTGACCAGATGCTGCACCTCGTCGCTCATGATGTCCCGGAGCCGCCGGCCGCCGAGCGCCGGGATGATGTGCTTCTTCAGGAGATTCTCATAGTGTTGCTTGCCAGCGTGCTTCAGGGCCCATACCACCTCGGGCCGAAAGCTGTGGTCCACGAACTGACTCAGCGTTACCAACGACGCGGGTTGAACCGCTCCGGAATTCACGCGGGACAAGACCTCTGCGTCTGCTATTCTCTGTGCCTCCCTTTTGCTCAATTCCTTCGCGCTTCCGATTCGAACGTTACGCCGAATGCGAACGATCTTGCCGTTTTCATCGAGCGCGTCTTCACGGAAGGCGATGTACCACATATTGGCTTGTCTGTGCAGGTAACCTCTCTGCACGCCCCTGCGGCGAGCCATGTCGATGCCTTTCCACGGCTCGTGGGGTGGCTCGATCGAGAGGATACCACCGTCAGGGTGCCCCGGGCGGGGCCGGTCCATCGGTATCGGTGCAGGTCGCCCGGGCTCCGGCAAGCAGCTACCTCGGATCAGCGGGAGTCTTGAGCCTCCGGCCGGTCCAGGTCGCGCCGCGTTCTGATCGAGCGATCGCACTCTGCAGTCAATTATCTGGGCCCAGAACCGGGTAAAAGCGGGACAAAACGGGTTGAGTTAAGGGGGAAAACCAGTGCGGCCTTCGGGCCGGCGACTACTTTTGTGCGTGCCGCAGCTTTTGGCGGTCCCTCTTGAGCGTCTCCCGGCTTGAGAGGCCGTACTGCCGCATGACCAGCGAGCGCGCATACGCACGGGGCCGGAGCGGCTCCGTGAGAAGCTCTTCCTGCTCAGGTCCCGAGAGAATCGTCCAAAGCTTGAATGCCGGGTACTTTTGCTTCAGTTTCTCTACCGTGGTGTATCGCTCTGCCCGCTGGAAGACCGTCGCGAGCTCGCGCTGCAACTGATCCTCCAGATCCACCCGAGTTCTGCTGGTCTCGAGGTCCGGCCCTCGATCGCGGCGGCCTGCTCCCCCCGCCGCACCGCTCGCCTGTTGATGATCGGGCTCGCCCGGCGTCCCCGCCGGCTCGGGTTCTCCTCGAGACCCGGCAGAGGCAGGGCCTGCCAACTCCTCGAGGAGCTCGATGACGGCATCGACGTCGGCGGTGGCGGCATGGGGAGATAGTCCTGCAAAGGCCTCGAGCGCGATCCTGGCTCCCGGCTCCCGTATCGCAAGCCGGCTCAGTAGACCCCGCACACCGCGCAACTCGTCTTCCACCCGAGCCTGGGCTTCGCGGCGCCGCCCATGGATCTCTTCGATCTCCTGCTGCTCGGGGAACCGGTTGATCTTCTGGTACAGCTCCTTCGGTCCAAGCCGGCCCTTGAACTCGGCGCGGACCGCTGCCGCCTTCTCATCGACCCGCTTGCCGAGATCGCTGACCCTGGCTTCCGCAAGCCCTGCCTGGTCACGATCCGTCCGGGCCTGCCGCAGCCGGTCGAGTGCTTCCCTGACGCTCTTCGGATTCGACGTACGCTGCGGTACCAGGGTCGACACCGTCTGCTCCGTTCCAAATCAGGCTTGCCTGACCTGCTATGCTACTCGCACCACGCACTGGACCTCAACCCTGTCTCCCCGGGGCGCAATGTCCTCGATCCCGGCTGGCTGCCACCGCACCACGCTAAGTCGAGGGGGTTACGCCGAAAGAAGGCCGGCCGACGTATAGGTATACGTATACCTATATATATATGGCCGCGCTGCTGAGCCTTCTGCGAAGGCGGCGTGCCAACCCGCGAGGGTTTCCAAGGTGGCCGCGAGTGTGAGCGGCGGGCACTGGCCCGGCGGATACGAGCGGCCTATACGCTGCCCAAGTGTCTGTTATCTTATGATTTACCTGCCTTAGTGGTCGCTGTTATGGAATCGTTTGGATTCCGGAGGCAACGCAGGAGAAGTAAATTTCGCGAGTTTACAAACTCGAGGCGAAATGCGCTGCTAAAGGGAGGCGGAAAAGGCCGTGAGCGGGACCGAGGACAGCGCGTATTTCGCGAGCACAAAGGCGAATGCGAAATTGGTGGGCACCATCGCCCGGCTTGTCCGGAACGCCGGGCTCGACTACCACGGCTTCCGGAGAGTCTGCGTCCAAGTCCAGGAACGGCTCGGACTTGAGAGACCGCCTAAGCGGCTCCAAACGCGGTGCCCGTTGCCCTGGGACGGCTTAGAGCGGCTCTACAACACGATCGAGGATACAGCTCGCCTGCAGCAAAAGATCATGCTCGAGCTTCTCTTCTATACCGAAATCCGGATCGCAGATCTGGTGTCGATCGAGCTTGAGGACGTCGACCTCAAGAGGGGCAGGATTCTGATCGCGCCTGAAGACGCTGAAGACCAACCCTGCATTCTGTGTCCCGAGCCGTTTCGGGCCCTCCTGCAGGCTCATCTCAGGGCCAGTGGGAATGTCGTGTGGTTATTTGAAAGTGGGCGGCGGACTGGAAACTACTCCCCGCGCCGGGCGCAACAGCTCATGAAGGCCTCTATCCAAGCGGCAGATCTTCCCCCAGGAGTGCACCCCGATTGGGTGCGAGCCGAGATGCGGAACTGGGTGAGCCGGCAGGGGCTGCCGGAAACGCAGCTCCGGCTCGTCAGCGTCTAGCCACGGTCCGACCTACTGGTTCGAAGATCGAGTGTTCTTCATGCACCCAGAGCTATGTTGTTCACACAGCAGCATTTCGTCAAGCGGCTGTAGGCGCAACAACCGCCAGCAGACGCGGATGTTCTCCGTGGTAGCTGTCACGGCAGCTGCCAAGACTGATCGTGGCGATTCTGGCACGGGTTCTCGGGTCGTCCGAACACAGGTAGAGGCGGCCGCGAACGCGGTGCGGGCTCTCGATGCGGACGTTCTTGATCGGCCTGCCGGAGCTGACTTTGCTCGCCTCAGCTCAGGGCAAACCTGGCGTCGCTGCCCCGGTGGCCCGGGGTCACCTCCAGCCGCGCCGGAATCTGCTCCTTCAGCTCCGCTACGTGGGACACGATACCGATCAGGCGTCCACCCTGCTGCAAGTCACGGAGCGTATCCACTGCCAGCGCCAGTGCGTCGGCATCGAGGCTGCCGAAGCCCTCGTCGATGAAGATCGACTCGAGCCGGACACCGCCCGAATGGCTTTGTACTACTCCCGCCAGCCCCAGGGCGAGAGCGAGAGACGCCTGGAAGCTCTCCCCGCCTGACAAAGTGGAGACCGGACGGGCGGCGCCCGTGTGTGCGTCGAACACTTCCAGGTCGAGTCCGGCCGAGGAGCGGCGATCCAGGGTCCCGGCGGCCCTCTGCAATTCGTACCTGCCGCGGCTCATGATGCGCAGCCGTTCCGTGGCGGCCTCGAGCACGCGGTCGAGCAGGGTCGCCTGCACGAACCGCTGGAAGTTGACCTTCACCGCGTTCCGTCCGTTTGCCGTATCGGCAATGTGAGCGACCATGCGGTAGCGCTTCTCCAGCCGCTCGTAGTCGGCACAAACGGCATCAAGGTCGGCGAGTTGCCTACGGGCGAGCGAGATCTTGCCGGATAGTGCGGTCAGCTCGCTCACGCAAGCCTCGAGGCGGGAGGCGGCCTGTCTAGCGGCCTCTTCAAGAGCTGCGATGTCAGGTTGTCGGATCCCAGCCGCGTCTTCGCGCGCCCGCTTCAAGCGGCTGTCGGCAGCGGCGAAGTCGGAATTGAACTGGGTGATCACATGCTCGAGCGAGTCCAGCTGCCCTTCGGACCGGACTGCGGTCCGATACTCATCAGCTATGGCGAAGCCGGCTCCCGCGCGGGCGGCAGCAAACGCCTTCTCCTTCCGTTCAGCTGCCTGCTTTGCTCTCTTCGCGGCCTCGCGCGCTCCCTCCGCTCGTTCACGCGCAGCAGCCAGTCGATTACCAGCCACACCCGCCCTCTCACGGGCGTTCTTCAGTGCGGCATCCAGCTTGTTAACGAGGGTCTGAGCCTCCCGAAGGGTTTTGTCAAGCACGCCGGCTGGACGCAGTGCCTCTGGGATTTCAGCTTCCCTCGTGAGGAAGAGGGTTCGACAGCTAGCGGCGTTCATGGCCGCGGAGCGGGACTCGTTGTCTGCAGCATCCCGTTTCTCACGAAGCATGCGCTCGCTGCCGCCCAGGTTGTCCAGGTCGGCTTTCGCTTGACGAGCTCGTTCCGCGGCCGCTTTTGCCTCCGAGAGTTCGCGTTGGACTTTCGTCAGGCGGACCTCAATCTCGCGTGCGGAAGTCTCTGCAGCATCTCCCAGCTTCGCGCGGCTACGACTGATTGCAGCCTCGATGCCCCCAACTGTAATCTCCTGCACCTTTTCGGCATCGCGGGCGCGAGCGCACTCCTCTTGTTGGCGCTCGACCTCCGCGCGCGCATGCTTGAGAGCGGCCTCGCTCGGGAGCGGGTCTGTCGCCACGGCGGGCACCGGATGCACAGCCGACCCGCAGACCGGACACGGCTCGCCCGGGGAGAGTTGCTGCGCCAGCAATGCTGCTTGTCCGTCAATCCAATGCTGCTCTGTTTCGCGGGACACCCCCCGGGCGGCGTCGAGTGCCTCTTCGGCCTTGGCGCGGTCCCGCCGAGCTTCCGCCAGAGCTCTGGAAGACTGCGCGAGCTTACTCTCATCCGCTTCGAGCTCCTTGCGTGTTCGGTGCAGGAGGGTGAGCCGCTGCTCCTCTACAGTAAGCCGCGCTACCGGCTCGGCCTGTTCCAGCGCCTGTTCTTGTTCGCACCGTTTCGCGTCGACCGCGCGGAGACAGTCGTTGAGATCGGCGTCGGCCTGCCCAGCCTTGTTCCCGGCGGCCATCACGGCCTGCTGCGCCTTGACGTGATCTGCCCTCGCGATCTCCAATTCCCGGACTCTGTTTCGCAGGCCCTCAAGCCTTTGCACCTCGCGGGCTGCCTGTTCACACTCCGGCTGCCGGCTCTCTTCCTGCTCCAGCGCGCGGCGGGCTTCTGCCTCCTCAGCAGCCGCCTCGTTGAGCTCACGATTGGCGCTTTCAGCCTTTTCCCCGGCCTCAAGGGCTTCGCGTTGACGCGTGGTGGCTTCGAGCTCGAACGGCATCACACGCGCCGCTCTATGGGCGAGCGCCACCTCGCGCTGGCGTGCTTCATTGATGCCACAGTCCTTCGCCAGTTCATCGTAGGCCGCTTCAGCGGCTCGAAGCTCCTTAAGCCGGCGGTCCTGGTCGCGAGCGCTTTCGACAGCTGTGCGCGCGCTCTCCGCGGCTATACGCAAGTGGCCTTCCTCCGCCTGCTTGCTCGCCTCGTCCGCAACGAGTTTTTCAATAGCGGACTGCAGATTCTCGCGCGACTCCGCACCCGCCTGCTGCAGGATCAGATTCCGTTGATCCGCCTTCGAGTGCGCCTCGCGTTCGACGGAGGCGGCCCGAGACGTCAGCGCCTCCTCGATTCTCCGGTACTCGCTCGTTTGGAAGAGGACCTCAAGGATTGTCTCGCGGTCGCCGGACCTCGCTTCAAGGAATCGCTTGAACTCGCCCTGGGGGAGGACGACGACCTGCCGGAACTGCACGCTTGTGAATCCGAGGATCGCCTCGATGCTTTCCGTCACCTTCTGCGGCTGAGCAGCCAGCATCTCGCCGTCTTCATCGGAAGCCGCGTCCATCCTCCGCCAGAGCGTTGCCTGAGCAGCCATGCGCACGGTTCCGGTTCCGCGGAGCTTCGCACGATCTTGCTCCGGGCTGCGCTGGACCCGGTAGACTTCGGGGCCGAGAGCGAAGTCGAATGTGACCCGTGTCAGCTGGTCCGGGGTCGCGTGCTGGCTGCGCACAGACGGCGCCTTCCTGGCCTCGCCGGAGCACTCGCCGAACAGGGCGTAACACATTGCATCGAGCAGCATCGTCTTGCCGGAACCCGTCGGGCCGCTCAGCAAGAACAGCGGATTCTGCTGGAGGATGGTGAAGTCAAGGTCCTGCTCGTTGATGTAAGGGCCGAACGCTGAAACGACAAGCCGGATTGGTCTCATGATTCCCTCTCCTCGCGCGCGAGGTCAGCGAGAACGCTCGCGAACTCAGCCTTTTCCTCGTCGGCCAACTCCTGGCCGGTCACCTGTCTGAAGAAGGTTTCGAACAACTCCGGGATAGTCAGCGCCAAACCATCACCTTGCTGCACATCCGGGCCGCCGAAGGGCCTAACATTGTTCTGTTCGACCGAGAGGGCGCCGGGGTATACGTCGCGGAGTCTTGCCAGCGCATCCAACACGGGTCTGTCATCCAGCAACTTGATCCTGAGGAGGTCGCTCCGGCGGCCGTCTTGATCGGTCCGCATCAGTTCTTCGAATCTGCCCTCGATGGCCCGCACGTCGCGGCGCTGGGCAAGCGGAACGCGTTTGATCCGGCACTCGCCCAAGCGGTCGATTTCAACCAGCGTCACGGATTTGGTGTCATGCTCCTCGGAGAAGGAATACTTGAAGATCGAGCCGGAGTATTGAATGCCGTCCCTGCCGCCTGCGCCTTGCGCCCGGTGGAGGTGTCCGAGTGCGACGTAGTTGACGCCATCGAAACAGTCCGCGTTAACGGTACCCGCACCGCCGAGCAACGGCCTTTCCGACTCTGAGGTGGCCGCCCCAACGACAAATGCGTGTGCCAGGAGCACCGAACGTGATGCGACCTGCTCCGCGCGGATGCGGCTCACCATGGCGCGGGTTGCCGAGTCGTGGTCGGTAATGTCATCGGACTCAAGTTCTTCGCGTGCGGCGGCCGGATCGAGATACGGCAGCGCAAAGACATCCACCGTGCCCCAGGTATCGGTCAATTGCAGCCGGTTGCCACTGTGGAAGGCACCCGCGATGTGAAGGCGGTTCCGCTCAAGTAATCGGTGGCCGAACGTCAGCCGTTGGGGGCTGTCATGATTGCCTGCGATGAGCACGACATTGGCTTCGGTGCCCAGCACGATTTCGGAGAGCACATCATCGAGCAATTCCACTGCGTCGGGCGGTGGGATCGGCCGGTCATAAACGTCGCCGGAGATTGCGACCAGGTCCGGCTTTTCCTGGCGGACGATGTCGAGTATCGAGTGCAGCGCGTAAGCCTGGTCTTCGAGCAGGCGTTCGCTCAGGAGCGCCCGGCCGAGGTGCCAGTCAGAGGTGTGAAGAATGCGCATGGACCCGGACTCACTTTCGGATACTGAATCTAATTAACCAGGAGAATTATACCCGGGGAAGTGGGTCAAATCGTGAGGCCGCAAGCTTGTGAGTTTGGTTGTATTTGCACCGCGCATGAGCGCCGCTCTTCCGGCCGTTGAGTGCCGTACTTTGGGACGGTGTAGGATGATGGTCCAGCCATGCCTACGCTGCTGATCTGTACGGTTGGGGGCTCGCCGGAGCCGGTGGTGTTTTCTCTTCTGTGCGAGCCGTTGCCGGACCGGGTGATCTTTGTGTGCTCGCAGGAAACCGCTGCCGCGATCGACCGGCCCTTGGGCGAAGTGATAACTGAGGAGCGGCCATGCCCGGCATGCGGCACCCCGGTGCATAGCTGTCGCCCGAGCGGTGCGATTCTCGCCCGGCTGCAGGCTGCCGGAGGGTGCCGACCGCCCCAATTCGAAATCGTCCAGCTCCAGAACGCGGAGGACCTGACGTCCTGCGTCCGGGAGATCAACGGGAAAGTGACGCCCGCGCTTCTGGCGTGGGTCCACGGCTGGGCAGATCACGCCGTCGTGGTTGACCCGACCGGCGGCACCAAGTGCATGTCGGTGGCGCTCGCTCTCGTCGCGCGGCGCTGGCAGTGCACTTTCCGGTACGTTGGGGGCGGTTCGCGCAACAAAGGTGGCGTCGGAGTCGTCGAAACCGGCACCGAGCGGCAAGCCGCCACCGTGAACCCTCTCCACCTGCTCGGGTACCAGGTGGCGGACGATGCGCTCACGTTGTGCTCCAGCCATGAGTACGCTGCGGCTGCCGCTCTTCTCCGCGCTGCGATCAAGCCCATCCGCTCCCCCGAGGGAAAGGCGCCCCTGGAGACGCTGTGCCGGCTCGTAGAGGGCTTCGCCGCCTGGGACCGCTTTGCTCACGCCCAGGCCGCAGCCCACCTGAAGACCGCCGAGCGCAACGGAGCGCGATTGGACGGGTTTCTCGATCCCGCCTGCGCCGAATCGGTTCGGGCAGCCCTCCCAGGTCTGTGCGCGCGGGCCGCCTCGCTCGGAGCGGCGCCAGGCGCCTCACGGGAACTGATTGAAGATCTCCTCGCTAACGCTGCCCGCAGGCGATCTGAGAACCGGCACGACGACGCGGTCGGCCGGCTCTACCGCGCCGTCGAGGCCATGGCCCAGTTCCAGCTCGCCGACGCCTGGAACGTTCCGGACACGGGGAGCGTGCCGCTGACTCTCGTTCCGGACGCACTCCGCTCGAGCATTCGCGGTCGCAAGGTGAACGGAAGGCTCGAGCTGGGCCTGCAGGATGCCTACCAACTGCTGTACACTCTGGGGGATCCGTTGGGGAAAGAATTCCTCAAAGTTGGGCTTGCGGCACGGCATTGGGTGCCTGGCGGAGGCGATTCTGGCAAACCCGGCGGCGGCCTCTTGACCCAACGAAACCTGTCCATACTGGCGCACGGATTCCAGCCGGTGTCGCCGCGGGTAGCGCCGCATCCTTGATCCTGTCGCGCACATTGCGCGCCAGCGTGTAACCCCAGCGGGCGCGCCAGGAGGCGGCAGCCAAGTCGAGGCGCGCCTCCGCCCCCGCCTGCTCGCGGTCGCCTTGTGCTTCGGCTCGCCGCCGCTGGCCGTCGAAGTAGAGCAGCTTGTGCAGCAACACAGAACCGATGGAGCCCTGATCGAGCCAGCGGTACAGGTCGCCAGCGGCCTCCAACTGCGCCTCGAACTCCGTCCAGGTGACCGGGCGGCGATCGATGGCGCAGATGCGGTCCCGGCCGCCCTGCTTGGCGGCATCGAGCCTTTCTTCCGCGTCCGCGGCGGCCCGGTTCAGCGGCTGGCCCACCTTGACCAGCTCGAGGCCAGCCGACAGGGTTACGTTCGGGTTGCCGCCGGTCCAGCGCCCAAGATGGCGGTGGAGCGCCAGCGCGAGATTCAGGGCGTCGCGCCAAGGCGCGATCAGCAGGAGATCATCGCCGCCCGCGTAAACCGTGTAGGTGTTTCTGAACTCCCTGCCAAGAAGCCTGGTCAGGTAGCCGGTGAAGAAGAAATCCATGGTTCGGGAGAGTGATGCGAACCTCCCGAGGCTCTGCTCCCTAAGGCTCCCGAACAGCTGGCCGAGGCGGTCCACATCGGCTTTGATCACGGCGAGCAATGGCGCGCCTCTCAGCCCGCCGGCGGTCTCCACCGCACAATCGGCGGCAAGGTGTTCGAAAGTCTTTACGTCCCCGATACGGCTGGCGACGGCCTCCTCGCTGAGGAGTGATTGGAAAGCCGGGGTGGAGTAGCGGGCATCGTCCTCCGGCGTTATCCGCGGAACATGGTTGGCAACGAAGCGCAAAGCGGTTCCCGCCTGTCCGCCTTCAGCACCGAAGAAGCGCGCGAACGACACGAACGCGTTGAGGCTGCTCGGGACGTGGTCGAGAACGTGGAGGCGCAAGCCGCCGAAGAGATCGACGGCGGTCCCACCTTCGGCCGACTCGCTCCAGGCGACGGCGGAGGCTCTGGGTAGAACGCCGCCCACCAGGTGCTCGTCCTCGCAGGGGCCGCAACGAGGCAGCGCGTCGTTCGTTCCGGTTTGCGCCGCTGCCGGCCTCTCACCACATGCCGTGCAGGGGCCTACAGGATACGCGAGCACATGCACGGGGCGGAGACACGTCGAGAACGCATGCAGCTTGGCTTCCTCCTGATCGGCCTTCATCGAAGCCCAGGTGACGGCGAAGCGGTCCTTCAAGAGGTCCGCGCCGGAGAACGCCGGCGAGCCCTCAACGTTGAGCGCCAGTTCGCCCAGGTACCGCTCGAACATCCAGCTTTCGATGCTGCGCCTCACGTCTTGCAGCTTCTCCTCAAAGTCGGGAGTGTTCGCTGCCAACAGCACGAAACGCCCGCCCGCAATGGAGAGGGTGCAGAAGACCGGCAGGCCGAGAGCCCGGCGGCAAAGGAGCGCTGCCGTCTCGAGGAGCGCAGACATGAGGAACGATCGTGCCCTCAGGATCTTGTTGACCCCGCGCACCTGCTGGCTTGCCAAGCGGAACAGCGAATCCTGGATGCCGGAGAGGTCACCGCTCACGAACCGGTACTTCCCGGCCGCCCGGTCCCGCACTGCTTCTGGCGTGAGAGTCCCGGTGGCCTGATGCCAGCGATACATGGCCGCGGCGATGGCTGCGGCCGCCCGGTTGTGGTCATGAAGCGAAATGTCGGGTTGATCGACCGTGGATGACGGTACAGCGAACAGAAACCGCTCCGAGATGGAGAGCAGCGATTCCAGGAAGAGGTCCGCAGACGGCAGCGTGAACGCGGCTTCCAGCTCCGGCTGCATCTGCTCCCAGAGGCGGCGGTACCTTTCCCGGTAATCCGAGGTGTCCAGCCGAGCCTGTGGAATGACGGACTCGTCCGGGCGGAGCTCGCCCAGGGGCACCTTCGCCGTGCACCAACTCCCTCCCGCCTCGCCTCTGCCGATGTCGGCCGCGGCGAACGGCGTGAGAAGCGCGGTGCGGATGTAGGCGTCGGAGCCGGACCGCTCCTGCGCTTCATCGCGCTCCCGCCTGTCCATGCCAGCAGCAAGACGGTCAGCTTCCGCTGAGATCCAAGCCGCCGGTCCAACCGCTGCGACTCCCGAGTCCGGGCGATGATGGTAGACGGCCACGTTCCGGATAGCGGCGCGATCCACGCCAACGGGGAACCGGAGGTAGCGGCTGTCTATCCAGTCGAAGAAAGCCTCGGTCCACAGCGCGTGTTTGTGAGTCGGGAAGCCACTGGACGTGGGCAGGATAACGCTCTCCAGATTGCGCGTGGGCTGGTTTAGGGGCACACCCGCCCGCTGCAACAGCTTGCCCATATCATGCAGAAACGCCCCGGTGGCGACTTCCTCGATCGTCGGAATCGTCTCAGGCATTCTCCTCCTTCCCACCGGGAGCGAAGCAGATTCGCTCCGGATCGATTGACAGCGAAAAGATCGTATGCGGGCGCCGACCAGAAGCCTGCAACCGATAAGGTCCGGCGGACCACCCGAGAGCCGCCTGCAACGCGCGGTGCAGGCGTGCTTTCCTTTCCAGAAAGAAACTCTTCTCCATCCCTTGTGCGAGAGCCCGCAGGGTCCTCTCATCGGGTTCGTCCCCGGACTCTCTGAGGAACCCGGCCCCGTGTTCCCGCTCGGGCGCGCCGTCGCTCGGGCACTCCAGGCCGGGTTGGCCCGCCTTTCGGCGCCGGGCCAGCCACGCGTAAAATGCAAATTCAGCCGGCGGCAACTGCACCGAGACTCCGCCCGCCGTGATCCGCCGTTCAGCGGGCATCAGCACGAGTTCAGGCGGTTCCAGGCTCGTCTGCGTGATGTGGACCAAAGTGGCAAACGTGCTCGCCTTCCTGAGGTCCTGCGGCGGAATCCAATCCCGCAGGCGCACGAACGGGATCTCGGCGAGCGTGACCTCGGCCGCGCGGGTGTCCAGCGGACGGCTGTCCGGCGGCGCGGTGTAAATGATGCGGCTCTGCCTGGTCGGATAGAAAAACTCCGGGTGCGACTCATAGGGCGAGCTGACCAGCACGTGCGACATGCGGTCTTGCGGCCGTCCGAACAGCGAGAGAGCGTAGCCGGCACAGAACGACATCGTCTTTCGCCCGCCGGCAATCGAAACGTGGACTGCCGATGAAGGATCGGCTGTCAGCTCCCGAACCAGTTCCGCAATCTGGTTCGCCGCCAGTTCGCTATCTGCTGCCGAGCGAATGTCCGCCATCGGTCGGCATTCCGCATCAACCAGGACCTCGATGCAGCTTTCGTCGAACCGGATCGGCGGCAGCTCGTACTCACGGCACAGCCGCGCGAACCACCCCGGGTCGGAGCTCAGGAGGCTGAGCCACGCGCGCTCGGCGCCCTCGGCGGTTGTCGCCAGCCGGACCTCCGTTGGAACAAACGGCGGCTTTCTTTGGACTGCAACGGAATAAAGCGTCTCTGTGACGATCTGCGGAGACAGGCCCGAGACGAGAAGCAACACGCGTCTCGAGTACACGGCCTGAACCTCCATCTTCTTTCGTCCGGCCCTATTCTACGTCCAATTACTCCGCTCGGCTCCGGATGGCAAGCTTGTGGCGTACTGTCGGGGTACTACCGGCCGGACTGGATGTCATAGCGCCCCAGACCCATGCTGGTGCCCTTGCCGGTGTGCACGAACTGACCGACCCAGAGGTAAGGCCAGAATGGCGCGTGATCCCCCTCAAGTGTGATTGAGCCAGTGAGCCCTCCCATCTGGAGGTGCTTTCGCTGGCGCGAGGAGTAGCGAGTCCAGTCCCGCCACTTTAGGTTGCTGTTGGGCGTTTCGATCAGCTTGGAGCGTTCGACGAGGTCGCCGAAACTGGTCTCGAGCGGGCAGTCCGTATGGAAGTACGTCAGCAGCGACAGGCGCCGGAGCAGGTTCGAGAAGAGATGGGAAAAGCGGAATCGATCCGCGCTCACGTACTCATCGAGGATTCGGAGCCTCAGCGGAGTACTAAAGTGAACGACCGCTCCGTTCGGGCATTGCGGCACGGGAGGCACGCGGCTTCGCATGGGCTTCAGGGATTCCCCTTCCAGGATGCCGGCCCAGCGGCCGCTGCCGGGTTCCTCCTCCTGCTCCACATCAACGAGCGCCAAAGGGCCCGTGACGCTGCGCAGACCTTGCTCACCGGCCATTCGGAAGGCGTGGACAGCGTACGCGACGAACATGTCGGCTCTGCCGATGAGCGTGAGGCCGACGGAACGCGTGCCGTCGCGTTCCGCTTCACCGAACGGCAGATCAAGAACGAACGGATGCGGTACCGCCGGATAGTCGCGATGCTTCACCGCTTCGGGCGGCGGTGGCGTTTCGAACACGTACGGGTAAACGCACGAGCGGTAGAGCATGCATGGTTCACACCGCTCGCATTTCGTCACGCAAACGAGACGGTTGAGGGCGAGTCCGAACAAGCCCCGCCACGCCGAGCCGAGATACTTGTCGGTCCCTCCGCTGTGGCTGCCCTCAAAACGCAACCGGTACCGCCCGAGCGCGAACCTCAGCGCCACCTGCTCATTGCCCGAAGCGATCGAGTCGTTCTTGTGCACGTCTTAAGAGTATGCATCGGAACAGAGGGCGGCAGTTAGGCTGAACGGCTGGGGGAGGCCGTGGATTGTGATTCTTGGCGCGGGATTCGTCGGAACCGTGCCGCATCGACGTGCGTTCCAGAAAGGTCGCCGAGCAGTGGCGGATTGCGCGTTGATGGGCCGGCACACACGTGAGCCTGTTTAACGTGTTCCGAAAACCTAGGTCTTCGGAACGCCGGAAAGCAGTGCGATAGAACCCTTCAATTGTCTGCCCCCCAAATTCGAAAGCGCGCTTCGAACCTCGAAAGCCAAGTTCCTCGCCGGCGGCCCGGGTGACTCACGATCGTGAGGCGGAAGATTCTCTGACCGCATCGACCATCTCACGAATGTTCTCATCGGGCGTGCCATGGTCCATGTTGATGCAGCAGACGCCGACCCTTCCGGGCTTGTACCCAGCCTGAAGCAGCTGCCGGATGTCGGCACGGATCGCGGCGGCCGGCTGCCGCAACATGCGCGCCGGGCTAAGCCGCAAACTGAAAAAAACGTCCGGCAGTGCCTGCCGGCAGTGACCGATATTAGAGCCCCAGCCAACGTCAACAAAAACCGGCCGGATCTTCTCGTACAGCCCGGCAAAAATGTGCAGGTTGTTGCCGCAGTGGTGCACTCCATACGGTTGGAGTCTCCCGGCGAGGTGAAGTTCCCAAGGCAATACGAACCTCCGGTAGATCGCCGGCGATACCATTTGCACCGAGCAGTTCGCATGAACGTAGAGTCTTGGGTCGGCATGCAGGACCATGCGGTTGGTCGCGACCGAGCAGGTGCCCGTCCGCGCCTTGACGCACGAAGCGACGCGGAGCTGCGTTTCGGCAACGACTGCGAAGAGATGGTTAACCAGCGCAGGGTCGTCAAAAAGGTCAGTGAACAGTTGCTGGCCGCGGAGCACAAGCGCGTTGTCAAGAACGCCCTCGGTGTTCAAGTCTCCGACGACGAAGCCGAACTCAGCTGACAGCTCGTTCATGTCGGCGATGAACCGATCCATGGGTAACGTCTTCTCGATCTCGGGAACGTCCAGGGCAAGGATCTCCTCTCTGGACAGATTGGCCGGCACGGGCCACGGGGATTGGCTATCAGAGAACCGGATCTCAACGCCAAACAGTGCAGGAACGACGAACCCGCCGGCCACGTGCATCGAGCCGATAACAGGGCGACGATGCGGGTCGGATTCGCCGAATCCGAAACGCTCGTAGAGAGCGTTCCGCATGACAAGGTCGTTTCGGATTCGAGTTTCCCTGTCGAAATAGAAAGGCCGATCGAACGAAATCCCGTACTCGTGAAACCACCAATTGGGATGGAAGACCACTTCGACTGGTATCTCGTCCCTTCTGCGGTCACACATGGTGGAAGTCACAACCGCTGAAGCCGGCCGAACAACTCAGCGGCGCCGCACAGAACATCGTACCAGACGTTGACCTTGATTCCGTGGTCTATGGTGCTGACCAAGCTCCGAAGGTGCTGGTAGTCCGTTTCAGTGACTGCAGCATTCACCAGCCCGCGGCTGCCGATCGCGTAATCACGGCGGTCGAATGTATGACCCGTAATTGGCAGCACCGTTGCGCCCGCATGGACGTGACTTTCCGTCAGCGGCCAGTCGTTGCTCTAAGTGCAGAAGGCCCACTTCGGCAAGGAAAGCCGCTGGGCCTCGTGACGCCGCATTCCGGTTACCCAGTCAGACCTGCACCTCTAACGGACACGAGCTGGTCAAAGCTGCGCCAGCGCTCGCGTCAGTTCAACTCACGTCTCCATCAGCCGGTGCCTCTTCGGAGCACATTGCCCCGCGAACGACGTGTCCATGCCTGACGGCCTCGGACCGTCGTTCGCGGCAATTCCCTCAAAACTCCAGCTTGCCGGACAGCCAGATCCACCGGGGCTTGTTGGCTTGTCCGGTAACGCGGCCAAACGCCGCACTCGTGACGGTTGCGTTAGGAGCGCGGAACTGCGGAGTGTTGAACGCGTTGTAGAACTGGGCCATGAACCGGAATCGGATCGATTCCTTTATCGGGAAGTTCTTTCCCAACGTCAGGTCGAAGTTCTTCGTATCGTCGGCCCGAATGCCGGTGAACCGGCTCGACGTCGTACGCAGCGTGTACGCAGGCTGAACAGCGAAGGCCGATGTGTCGAACCATTTGTCAATTGTCTTGTCAATGGACTTTGGCGTTCCAACGACGATCGCCCGCGCCCAACCGCTGACCGGCTGACCGCTCTGGAAGGTCGCTACCCAGCTGAAGGTCCAGTTTCCGAGCACGTAAGACGCAGCCTTAGGCATGCCCGACCCGAACTTCTGGCCGCGTCCAACCGGCAGGTCCCAAACTCCACTGACCACCATTCGCTGTGGACGGTCGATGGGAGTGATCACCTGCTCGAGCGGCTGATTGTCGTTGAGGAACCCGAGACGCTGCATCGAATTGCTCCACGTATAGGAGGCCAGGAAGGTAAGACCCTGAGCCAGACGTTTGTCGGCGGTCGCCTGGAGCGAGTTGTACCAACTGCTGCCGATGGGCCGAAGTGACTCGGTGATTCCCGTGAACTCGGGGTAGGGGCGGAGGAGTTGGCTCTTCGCGACCGTTGGAGCGCTGAGCGTGCCCTGCTGGATGATTCCGTAGAACGGATTCGGCACGGCCTGGCTCAACCCATCTTTGAGCGCGAGGTATTGGTTCGGGTACGCGTTCATGTTCTGGTCCACTTGCAGCTTGCTGGCCCGGCTGCCGACATAGGCGACGTCAAGCAGCGTCTGCCAGGGCAACTGACGTTGCACGCTGAACTGGAACTGGTGTACGCGGCCGCGCTGAAACGCCGTGTCGATCGCGGTGACTGGTTGTCCGAGCAATGTGGACAAGCCGAGTGAGGAGCCGGCCGGCTGCACAAGGCCTCCCGGCAAGGGATTCGTCAGAGTATTCAGGGGCAATCCGTTTAGCGCGGTCTGCATCTCGGTATCGGCGCTGAAGCCTGACTGCGTAATTACGTTGTTTTGCTCGGTGGCGTAACTTCCCTCGATCTGCCGCAGGGGCTGATAGAAGAGGCCGTAGCCGGCCCGGACGACCGTCTTCGAAGCGATCTGATATGCCGCGCCCACACGCGGCAGGAAGTTCGCGTAGATGGGATCGGCGTTATAGCGGGACTGGCCTCCCACCCCTGCAAACCGCAGGCCTCCGCGAACCTGAAACTCCGAGGCTGGGATCTCGGGGATTGGGTTCAGCGTGTAATTCGCCATCGCCTGCTGGGCGATCGGGCTCGCCACGGTGAAGTCGAACCCGCGATTCATACGGTTATAGCGCTCGGTGAACGGGGTCTCGTAGTCGTAGCGCAGGCCGACGTTCAGGGTCAGCTTTCCGGTCACGCGCCAGTCGTCCTGCACGTAAAGTCCGTGATAGACACTCTGTGTCGCTTCGTCCGCCGCGACGCTTACCGAACCGCTGCTGATCGTTCCGAGCAGCATGGTCGCCGGGCCGTATCCGGACGTCGCGCTGACGTTCGAGGCCTCCGGGCCCTGAGTCCAGTCACGCAGGAAATTGAAAGTCCCGGCCTCGCCGTTTGCATTCCTGTTGTTGTTCCGGAAGACGCGAAACTCGTATCCAAAGCCCAGGCTGTGCCGGCCGGCAATTTTCTTCAGGGACGGCTGTGCGCTCCAACTGAAGGAATGCCAGCGCCCTAGCGGGTTGTAAACGCCAGTCGAGTCGTCGATGTTGATGATCGGCGGATCGCCGCTGCGAAGGAGCGAGGCGAAGCTTGACGCGAAGCCCAGTCTCGCGCCAACTCCGGGCGGTGCGTCCGGGGACCAGTACGGAGTATTGCGCGAAGCGCCGCTGCGCACATTGAGAATCGTGGTGGGGCCGAAGACATGCGTGTAGCCCAGTGAGGCTACCTTGTCGTCTTCCCCATAGGAGCCATCGGCCAGTTTGGTGATCGAGCCGATCGAGTCCTGATTGTCCACGTGCTCCGCCATTGAGAGGAACAGGGTGTCCTTGCTCGTGAGCCTGTGATCGAGCCTCCCCATCGCATTAATGTCTTTGCAGATGGCGAGCCCGGGAATGACGCTGTTGTTGAACGATCCCGGCTGGTTCGGCAGGGGCATGAGCGAAGGGCTGAAGTAGTTCTGGGCGACCGGGTTGAGCATCGAGGACGGGATCTGATTGCCGGGGAGCGGATCCCGCACCAGCACGCCTGCCGCGTTGTACCGACTCGTATATGGATTGTAGACCTGGATCAACTGCCCGTCGGAGGTGAGTGTGTTGCTGAAATCGCCCGCGCGCTCTTGTGACGTCGGAACAGAGCCGACGTTCAGCCAGTAGTACATCTCGCGGGACCACTCGTAGTTCGTGAAGAAAAAGGTTCGGTTCTTGCCGTTGTAGACGCCGGGGATGTAGACGGGCCCGCCGAGGTTCCCGCCCCACTGGTTGTTGTTGCTCTTGGGCTTCACCGACCCGTACTTGTTGTTGAAGAAGGCATTGGCCTGGAATCCGCTGTTCGTGTTGTAGTACCACAGCGCGCCGTGTGGCTTGTTCGTTCCTGATTTGGTCTCGGTCGTGGTCACGGATCCGCCGCTCTGGGCATACTCGGCACTCAGCGCGAACGACTGGATCTGCATCTCCTGGACCGCCTCGTTCGAAACGATGTAGCCGATCAGGCCGTTGCCGAACTGGACGGACACACCGTCCATGAGCACCGCATTGCCCTGCGGCGCCGTGCCGTTGAACGAAATCGCCGTTGCATTCCCGGAGAACAACGGGCTCACATAGCTTTCCGCAGCCGCGTTGGGATTCCCTCCGGCAACCAACCGCGTGGACATGTAACTCGTACGGCCATTTTGCGGCACCTCGGAGACCAGGGTGCCCGAGACAAGATGGGAAATCTTGGCTGTGTCCGTGTCGAGGACCGTGGGTGTCCCGGTGACGACGATGGACTCGCTCACGGCCGCCACCTGCATGGAGATATCGAGCCGCAGCCGCTGCTGCAGGGCTACCTGAATGTCCTTGTGGGTGTATACCGAGAATCCCGACGCCTTTGCACTGAGGTTGTAGGTTCCTGGAATCAGCTCAGGAAACTCATAGAGGCCGGTGGCGTTGGTTTTCGTCGTTGACGTGACGCCGGTCGCCTGGTTCGTCACAACCACCTCAACCTGAGGGATCGCAGCGTTTTGCTGGTCGGTCACGATTCCTTGAATCGTTGCGCCGGTGACCTGCGCTCCGAGCGGCACGGCGATCATCGCCGCGAGAACCGCAAGAACCAATAGCCACGAGGCAGGGGGTAGATGATCAAGCCGGAGGCAACGGGCGTCGCGCGTGGCGCGCCGGGACCGTGAGGGGACTTGGTGTGCTACAGCGAGTGCGCTTCGCATTCGAGACATCACGAACCTCCCTATTTAGGCTGACCCTCGGTCCCGATCAAGGCGATCTCTTGCCCCGGCGAACCCTATCTCCCCCGCAGCCAGTGCCTGAAATCGATCCCGGGAACGATTCCAGGAAACTATAGCCGAGAATGGATACGTTGTCAAGCCCTTTGCAAACGCATGAAAACAGCCCCAGGTGCGACCGCAGAGACTCCTGTGTCGGAAACGATTCCGGTATCGTTTTTTCTGCCGGCCGGTTCAGGTGGACTTCCTCCGTAAAACGCCACGAGTTCGCGACCCGTAACGAGGTGCCGATAAGGGTGTGTGTTGTCTCAGGGTTTCAGCGTTCGAAACGCAAATCCCAGAGCGGCGGCCGCATCGGCGAAATCGGTTTCGTGGCCGGCTGTGGGGCGGTGAATCAAAAAGACCTGCCGCTGTAGCTTCGTGAGAATGGACGCGAGGCGCAGAACGCTGTCGGGCGGCACCGTCGTGTCGCGGCCGCCGGTGGTCAGAGCGACCGGCATGCTCAGCCGCTCGGGCCAGTACTCGGCACTGCGCAGCTTGTATTCCGCGGGAATCCTGTCCTTGGGTCCGCCGAAGCTCGCGCTGATGAATTCCTGGTAGTTGTCGTACTCGAGGTGGTTGGCGGTGCCGTTCATGGAGACGACAGCATCGATCAGATCGGGGTGGAGAGCGGCGTACGTGAGCGCGCCGGCTCCTCCCATCGATGCTCCGCAGAGGACGAGCCTGCCGATGCTGTACCGCGACTTCAGGTCCGTGATGATCTGTGTAAGGTCGGCCTCCGCCTTGGGTCCCATCCACGATGCGGGCGCGCGATAGTCGGGAGTAACAAGAATCGCCCGATGAGCGGCGGCGCACTCCAGCGTGGCGCGCGTCTCGTCCCGTGAAGGCTGCATGAATTGCCGGCGATCGGATCCCTGCCCATGGAGCGCGACCAGCAGGTCATGGCTCACGGACGCATCGTAGTTCTGCGGAAGGAGCAACAGATAACGCTGCGTACTCCCGTCACACGCGGCCTGGAAGGTCACCTCCCGGGCACCGGGTGCAACCTGTCCCCACAGCGGGCAGAAAACCAGAACAGCGCCTATGACCGCTCGCCTCACTCGGGTCCGCAGGCTGGTTCTCGTGCGGGAGCAACCCATGCATCGCCTCCGGTTTCCGTAACTCGGAACCGCTCTATGATAGCCGCTCGCGGCTCCAATCAGGCGGGCTGGCCGGTCGCGAGAGGAGCCCGCGCACCGTGTGCGATGCAGCGAGGTGATAAGCGACCTTGGCGATCGCGAAGGCGATCTCATCCACGTCGGTTTCCGTGTAGTGCTCGTACAGGTCCATCGTGATCCAGTGGTCGAAGGCATCTTCGGCGACCGGGCAGTCTCCCTTGTGATAGACGCGGTCGGTGGACGTGTCTGCGGAGCGGAACGGATAAGGGCTATCGGGGAACGCCGAACGATTCTGGAATATGTCGTAGAGGTACACGGGCCTGCCCCCCGTGATTTCCCGCGCCTTCGCAGGCACACCCTCGGCGGACAGCAGGTCCGCGAACTCGGAGGAACTCGCCGCGATGACGTTGCGGTCGAGCCTGAACAGGTAATGAAAGTATGTGTGGACGAAATCTTCGGGCACCCGCTGCGGCACGACTCCGGGGACGTCAGCCAGCAGTCCGGATAGTTTCGTTCCCAGGCGATTCCGAGTCCGGGTGAACTCCTCGACGCGGTCGAGTTGCGCTAGCGCCACGGCGCCCTCCAGTTCGGTCATCTGGTAATTGGGCGCCAAGAAGAACGGGTTCCGCAGCCCCTCTTCTCTCTGGTAGCACTTGTCGACGAACAAAGAAGCGATGTAGCGCAGGCGGTCATCGTCGGTCAGGACCATCCCGCCGGATCCGCAGGTGATCTGCTTGAAGTGATTCAAGGAATAAGTGCTGATCGGCGACATGGTGCCGGCCAGCCGGCCTTTGTACTTCGTGCAATAAGCCTGCGCGCAATCTTCGATCAGAGGGATGCCGGTCTCCTGACTGAGACTTACCAGGGGATCCATGTCCACGGCGAGGCCCGAATGGTGGACGACGACGATCGCACGCGTCCGGCTGGTAAGGACACGGCGCACCGCCTGCGGGTCCATGTTCAGCGTGTCCGGTTCGACGTCCGCGAAGACGGGCACCAGGCCCTGATAGAGGATGCCTGTGAGGGTGCCCATGTCCGTAATGGCCGAAGTGATCACTTCGCTGCCGGGGGAGAGCATGAGTGCCCCAAGCGCGATGTGAACCGCCGCCGTGCCGCTCGAGCAGGCTATGCAGTGCTTCCGTCCGTAGAGTTCGGCGAACCGGCGCTGAAACTCGAACACTTTCGTGCCGCGGAAGTAGAAAAGGACGTCGGAGTCGATGACCTCCGACAAGTGGCGCTTCTCGGCTTCACCGTGTCTCTTTCGGGCGGGGAAGGGCGTTCGCTTAGCTCTGGGCCCACCCTGGGCGGCGAGGTCTTCGGAAAAGTCAAATTGCATGCTCCCTCCTCAGATCGCGCGTCCGGTCACGAGCCGGGCGGCAGCTCCGGTCCAAGTAGCTCGGGTTCTGGAAACGATACCGGAATCGTAACCAGATCGGGATTATCGTAGCACAGCTTCCCTTGGAAGGGCGCGATTTTTTCACTCGGGCAGTCGCGCTACGCTGACAGATTGATCGCAGATCCGCTCGAAAGCCGAGCAGAAGCCCCTGGAGAAATTGATGCTTTCCTGTCTACTCCGTTGAAAAGAAGGGTTCATCAGCTCGTCGTACGTCTAAAATGCGCCGGTGCCGCCGCACACTTCGAGCAGCAGCTGGCCGCGGACTTGGCCCTTGACAGGGGCGGAAAAAGCCGTTAAGATCCGTTCTGTTTGGTATCGTTACCGGAAGCGATACCAGAAACTGTTTCCGGTGATTTGAGACACTCGGACGCAACTGCGATATCGTATACAACATGATCACGATTAAAGATGTCGCGAGGCGAGCACGCGTGGGCGTCTCGACCGTCTCACGGGTGTTCAACAAGCACCCCGACGTGGGCGCGGAGACGCGAGAGAAGGTGCTGCAGGTCGCAAAGGAACTCGGCTACCGGCCCAACAGCTGCGCCCGCCAGCTCGTTCGGGATACCACCGAGACGATTTGCTTCGTCATGAGCAATCGCGACGTGATCAGCCAGTTCCACTCCAAGGTCCTCGTCGGAGTAGAAGAATACGCCGGGACGGTCGCGCACAGCGTGATATTCATGCGCTTCGACTATGCGCCGAACACTCCGCCCGAAGACCTGGCGCTTCCGCGGGTGCTGTGGGAGCGGGGCACGGTTGACGGTGTTATCATCGCCGGCACGAACTATCCCAACTTCGTGCGCGTGATCAAGAACCTCGGTATCCCGTTCGTTCTTTTCGGGAACAACTTGATCGGCCGCATGCCGGTCGGCGACATCGACACTATCTGGTTCGACACCGAGGGCGGTTGCCGGTGCGCCACCGAGCACCTGCTCGGACTGGGGCACCAACGCGTTTGGTTTCTCGGCGACACCAGGCTGCCCTGGTATCGCCGCTGCTACCGCGGATACGTGGCTGCCATGGAGCAGCAGGGGCTGAAGCCGCAGTCGCTCGAGGTCGATTGGACATCTTCGCTTTTCGAGTGCGGCGTGAACGCGGCCGAGCGCGTGGCCGAACTCGGCGAGCAGGTGACGGCCGTTGTGGCAGGCGATGACGAGATCGCTCTTGGCGTGCTGACCGGCTTGACTCGACGATCGATCCGCGTGCCCGAGGACGTCAGTCTGGTCGGCTTCGACGACATCGACGAGATCAAGTACGTCCACCCGCCGCTGACCACGATCCGGGTGCCTAAGGAGAAGGTCGGCGAGAACCTGGCGCGTGTTCTGTTCGACCGTCTGGCCAACCCCGGAGCGCCTTTTCTGAAGCGCGTGATTCCCACGGAACTGGTCGTCCGCGAGTCGACCGCGGCTCCAAAGCCCGCGGACACGCCGCCGGTTTTGGATCACATCGACGAGCATGAGGTTGTGAGCAGTTGACCAACTCCCGAGGCCGGGGCTGGAGACCGAGTGGGTGAGTTTCTGAGTCTGGAAGACGGAAATGATCAACCGAAGGCGGTTTCTTGGATCAGCCCTGGCGACGCCGCTGCTGCCGGACATGGCGGCGGGGGATGAAGAGAAGGCGGGTCGCGATACCGCTGCGAGCGGTCAATCGGAAGATGTTTTCCCGTATCGGGCCTGGGCCTTTTGCGTGTACTCGTACGGCTGGGAACTGCTCGAGGAGTACGTAAACGCCGCAATCGAGCGAGCCCCGGCATACGGCATCAACACGTTCGAGTTGCATGACTACAACATCGGCAACCGCGGCTTGGTGGATGCGACTGTTCAATACAAGTACTTTCCGAAACTCGGCGCGAAAGAGGAGCTCACATACGGCGTCTACCACCCAGAACGCTGTTCGCGCTCTAAGAAGGAGGAAGACTACGGCCGTCTGCGCGCGCTCGCGCAGCGCATCAAAAGCGCAGGCCTGAAGCTGAACATCTGGTACCACGTCCTGCGGCACGCGCCCGCGGAACTCGCCACCGAATACCCTGAGATCAACAACCTCGACAGCGGCTTCATCTGGACCTATTTGGATGGTCTGTTCCGTGAGTTCTTTGAACGGCTTCCCGAAGTGGATCGCGTGACGATCACGAGCCTGCACGAGACCCCCAGCATCATGACGACCTCGGGCGCAGCCTCGCGCGAGGACAGGCTGCTGCGCCTCTACCAAGCTCTGTACCAATCTTGCAGGGCCGCAGGGAAGGAACTCATCATTCGCGACTTCATCGTTCAGTCCGAAGATTTCGCGAGCTTCTGGAAAGTGATCACGAAGCTCCCTCTGGATGTCTACATCATGACTAAAGACATCCTGGCGGACTGGATCCACATGAACATGCCGCTGAACCCGTTCCTGTGGCGGTACAAAGGCCGGAAAGTCATTGTCGAGTTTGACCTTTACGGCGAGTACTGGGGACGCCTGGACATACCGGCGTGTTATCCGGAGTACATCCACCGCCAGATCCGGACCATGAAAGCTTTCGACGTCGCCGGTGCCGTAGGGAGGGTGATTCACGAGGAACTGCCGTCAACGAACTTCCGGACCATTTTCGAGAGCCCCAACGAGGTGAACTGTTACGCGTTCGGCAAGTACCTGTCTCAGCCGCTGCCCTGGCTGGCTTCGGGCAAGCAGACCGATCCGCGTGTGACGCCAGGATCGTGGAGTTGGGACCTGGATGCCTTTGACCAGAGGATCTGGCTCGAGTGGGCTGGCCGGCGCTACGGCGACCGCGCGGCCATTCCGATCATCCGCGCGCTGGCGCGCACCGCCCAGATCATGTCGCTCACGCTCGACATAGGCGGCCGAGGCTTTCAGGCGCACAGCTACGTGCCGGGCGCGTCCTGGGTCAGCTTCCTGTGGGAGACCTTTGTCGAGCGTTTCAGAACGCTGGGCATGGATTTCCTACTGGACGAAAAACGCCGGGCGATGGAACTGACCCGGGACTCTCTGGCTGACGTCCGCTCAGCCCGGCCCGTGCTCGCAAAACGGGACTATGACCAGCTCACGGCCGTGTTCGAAGGTGAACTGCTGATCATTCGAGCGTACGAAGCTGTTCTGGCGGGCTACCAGCAGCTCTACCTATCGAAGACGGAGAACAACCTGGACGGGCGCAAGTCATCTGCGTTCGGGTTGAGGAAGCTGGCGACGGAAATCGAATCCGCGCGAGGCAAGGCGTTTTTCGGCCGGCTGCCTGCGACTTTGACGGAGTTCGCCGCGATCGTCGAAGAGGGAAAGGCGCCGGAATTGCCAGAGGCCAGAGGAGCGCGGAGTTGAGCAACGGCAAGAGTGTGCACACGAGAAGACCATCACTTCAGATGTCGGCGGCCCTCCTTCTGTTGGCGGCATTTTCGGCACGCGCCTCTTGTGCCCCGAGGACAGTGGAACTCGTACTCCCCGCGAAAGCACATCCGGCTGTCGAGTTCGGAGCAGCGGAACTGCGCCAGGCCCTGGGCCGCAGAGGCGTTCAGATCACGACCGCGCGCCGGGCGGCATCCTTGCGGATCATCCTCGCCGAGCGGCAGGATCCCAGCCTGAAGGACATGCCGGATCCGCGTGTTCCGGACGAGCCGGAGTCCTACGCGATCGCCGTCTCGGAGTCCGGAACGGTGTTCATCGAGGGCAGCGATGCGAGCGGGTTGATGTACGGCGCCATGGACCTCGCCGAACAGATCGCCTGGGCGTCTCAGGACGATTTCGTCGCGCAGATCGAGCCACGACGGAAATCGCCTTTCCTGCCCGTGCGGGGGATCAACATGCTTCTCACCGCCCAAGGGTTCGACCAGCCGGATTCCTGGTACTGGGACGACGCCTTCTGGGAGAGCTTCCTGAACATGATGGCCCGCACGCGGCACAACTTCCTGGACCTCCACGGCCCCTTCGACGTGACCGTGAGTTGGCCGAACGGCTTCTCCTACTTCGTCTTTCTGCCGGAGTTTGCCGAAGTTGGAGTGGGCGAGGAAAGAGCCGCCAAGAACCTGGTTCGTTTTCGCCAGATCATCCACATGGCTGCGCGGCGCGGCATCAAAGTCGGGTTCATGAATTATTCGGCGGCCGCGACGGTGGGTCCGTGGAACACCGGAACGTTCTGGGGAAACACGCAGCCCTTCACCGGATGCCCGCAGACATATCTGACGGGTCCGCGGCTCGAGGCGTACACGCGTTCTGCCGTCGCGGCATTTCTCAAAGCGGTGCCCGAACTGTGGATCTTTGGGTTCCGCATTGGAGAGTCGGGTCAGCCGGAGGACTTCTACAGAAAGACCTACCTGCCCGCCATCAAGGAGGTTCCGTCCAGCTTGAACCTGTACGTCCGGACCTGGGTGGCCGATCCGAAGAAAGTGCGCGAACTCGCCGCGGAATGCCCAAATCATTTCTTCATCGAGCCGAAGTTCAACGGCGAACACCTCGGTCTACCGTACCAAGCGGCTTTGGGCGGCCGGTTTTATCCGCCCAGCGGCTCCTACGAGGACTACACGAACTATCCGCGAACGGTTACGATCATCTGGCAAGTCCGCGCGAGCGGAACGCATCGGGTCTTCCATTGGGGCTGGCCGGACTTCGCCCGGCGCACCGTCGAGAGCTGCAAATTCGGAGGCGGCGTGGGCTTCAGCATGGAGCCCATGAACACCTACAGCCCCCAGACGGACTATGTCCACAACAACCCCGATACCGACCACAAGACCTATCGCTGGGTCCATCAGCAACAGTGGTTGTGGTATCTGATCTGGGGGCGTACGGCCTACGACCCAGCGGTGTCGGAAAGGGTCTGGTTGGAGCAGTTCAACGAAAGATTCGGACGTGATGCAGGACCGCTGACCTACCGTGCGATCGTCGAGTCAAGCAAGGTCGTCCCGCTCGTTTACGCATTTCACAACCAGGGTCTCGACCACACCGCCATGGCGCCGGAATTCGAGACGGGCGACCACGCGGCGGGCGCGCGCAACACGCTCTGGCAAGGCAGCTACAGGGTCAGCTACGGAGGAGATGCAGGGGACTTCGCCACCGTTGACACGCTCGACCCAGCAGCTCTCGCCGATCCCTCCAGCTACGCGGAAAACCGGCTCAAGGCGCGGCCGACGGGCCGGGTTTCGCCGTTCGAGGTGGCTGCATACCTGTCGAAGGCAGCCGACACAAGCCGGGCGTTGATCGCGCAGGCGGTGGCCCGCGGTCCGAAGGGCGCCAAAGAGTTCGACTGCATCCGGATGGACATCGAAGCGGTCGCCGCTTTAGCGCGCTACTACGCGAACCGCATTTCCTCCGCGACTCATCTGGAGCTCTATAAGCTGACCTATCATCACCCCGAACTTACGACTGCACGCGAGTTCCTCGAGGCCGCGATTCGCGACTGGGACCGGCTCGCCGATGTGACGGACAAACACTTCAGCTACGTTCCCGAGCTGATCAGGATGAGGACCTACAAGTTCCGATGGCGCGACGAAGGCAGAAGCCTGGGGGCCGACCTCGAATTCATCAACCGCAAGGAAGCCGAGTTCTTCAATCTGAGCTGGGGCGCTTTCCGGTGGAGAACACAGATCGGGCACGTACCCCCGGAGGATGCGAGGCCGGGTCACCCGCTAAAGATCTCCGCGACACTCTCCGGCGCGTCCGACGACATGCGGGTTTTTCTGCTCTATCAGAGGCCGGGAGATGCTGCGTATGTCGAGATCCCGATGGCGCCTGAGAGCACGGTTGAAAGGACCTGGAGCGCGGAGATCCCCGCGGCTGCAATGGCTCCAGGCACGCTGCGCTACTACTTCGAGGCGCACGGAGGAGTCGGCGTTGGCTACGGAGGCACCCTGGATCTCCGGGAGCCCTATACGGTCCGAGTGAGCGAGACGCCAGGCCGCCTGGAGATCGAGCACGTCCCGCCGTCCGGGTCCATCCGTACCAACAAGGTAGACCTGACCGCGCGGGTTCGAGGCGATGCCGTCGAGAGCGTGCGCGTTTACTACAGGTCGATGCCTGCGTACCACGGATGGCTCTCGCTGGAAATGGCGAGCCGGGGCAACGGTGAGTTCGGCGCCAGTGTTCCATTGAGCCCGGAGGGGATCCTGTACTATTTCGAGGCGATCGGCGGTGGCGGCGCCGCAGTCCACTACCCCGATTTCCGCAACGCGACGCCGTACTTCGTCATCGACGCGTGGGACGCGCGCACCGGCTCGGGCGCCGCCCGCTGAGTAACCGAAATGGAGCCACGCACAATCCCGAACCTGCGCTGGTACGTATTGACCCTGCTGTTCCTGGCGACCGTGATCAACTACGTCGATCGGCAGGCCCTGTCGATTGCCATTCCGGTGATTCGTGACGAGTACCACCTCACGAACGAGCACTACTCGTGGATCGTGTTTGCCTTTCTGGTGGCGTACACCATCATGCAGGTGGTTTCAGGGAAGGTCATCGACTGGGTCGGGACCCGGAAAGGAATGGCGATTTTCCTATCCTGGTGGTCGGTTGCGGCGGTCCTTCACGGACTCGTCGGCAGCGCGCTGGGGCTGGGGATCTGCCGGTTTCTTCTCGGAATGGGAGAGGCGGGCAACTGGCCCGGCGCCGTCAAAGCGGTCGCAGAATGGTTCCCTCCCAGGGAGCGTGCGCTCGCCGTCGGCCTGTTCAACAGCGGATCGAGCATCGGCGCCGTGCTCGCTCCGCCGGTCCTGGCCTGGACAATTGTCCGCTTTGGATGGCGCACGGGGTTCGTCGGCACCGGCGCCCTCGGCCTGTTGTGGCTCATCGCCTGGTTCTCGTTGTACCAAGTGCCGGAGAAACATCCACGTCTCAGCCGCCGCGAGCTGGCGATCATTCAGAACGGCGTCTCAGTGGAGCCACGAGCTAATCCACCGGTGCGCTGGGCATCCTTATTCCGCCACCGGGCCGTGTGGGCGCTGATGGCGGCACGGGCCCTGTCTGATCCGGTGTGGTGGTTCTATGTCTTTTGGCTTCCCGAGTATCTCAAGCGGCAGCGATCTTTCAGCCTGAGCATGATCGGAATGCTGGCCTGGATTCCGTTTTTCACGGCCGGCATAGGCGGCTTTTTCGGAGGCGGGCTTTCGAGCTACCTCATCCGGCGCGGATGGAGCCTGGGACGAGCCAGAAAGTCCGTGTTGCTGGCGAGCGCCGGAGGCATGCTGGCGGGCATCCCGGCAGCTCTGACCGGGAGCGCTTCCTGGTCGCTTGTCTTCATCAGCGTTGCGACCTTCTTCTACTCGAGCTGGGCCGCCATGGTGATCACGCTGCCGACGGACATCTTCCCGAAACAGGTGGTGGCTTCCGTATACGGGATCGCAGGTACGGCGGCGGGGCTGGGCGGCATGGGCTTTACCCTGATCACGGGAAAGGTCGTCGACAGGTTCTCCTATCTGCCCGTGTTCGTTGCAGCCGGTGTGCTGCCGGTCGTTGCCGCGGCGGTTCTGGTCACGCTGATAGGTCCGATCCGGCCGCTAGGCACGCTTGTCAACAGCGAAACAGCCGGGGTGGGAGCAGCCGGGGGAAGGTGAGCGGAATGGAGCAGATGACGCCTTTGGTGAAAGCCTCTGACATCGAACCGCTCGAGTTGTTCGACGCAAACTGCCGTGTCGGCAGGTCGGACCTGGACGTCGATGGTGCGCCTTCGGATTCGGGCAGCCTGCTTCGGGAAATGGATCGCGTCGGGGTCCGCGAGGCATTGGTGTACCATTCCAGCGCCGCTGCCTACGCGCCATCGTTCGGAAACGGCCTGCTCGCAGGGGAGTTGAGAGGAGAATCGCGTCTGCACGGCTGCTGGGTCGTGATGCCCCACTACACGGGTGAGGTCGAGCAGCCCGAACTGCTTGTCCGGAACCTGTTGGACAAGGGCATCCGCGCGGTGCGGATGTTTCCCCGCCTGCACCGGTTTTCTCTCGCGGACTGGAGCGCCGACGAACTCCTGGGCGCGCTGGCCGAGAGCCGGGTCCCGCTCTTCCTCGACTTCGGGCGGTCCCACTGGGCGGAGGACGTCGTGGACTGGAACCAGGTCGCGCGGGTGTGCCGGAGCTTTCCCGCATTGCCGGTCATCCTGGTCCGTGAGGGCATCGGCTCGGCACGCTATCTGTACCCCCTCCTTGGGCAAGGCGAGAATCTGAGGCTCGAGATCTCGTACTACCAGCCCTCGGATGGTTTGGCGGACATTTGCGCGAGATTCGGTCCACAGCGGCTGCTGTTCGGAACAGGTTTGCCGGAGTACGCCGCCGGTCCGCCGATTGCGATGCTCCATTACGCCGATGTCTCGGCCGAAGACAAGCGGCTGATCGCAGGCGGCAATCTGCGGCGGATGCTCGCAGCGGTCGCGACGGAGGCGCCACGGTCATGAGGATCGTCGATTGTCATGCCCACTTCGGCCGCTTCGCCCAGACAAATGTCGTCTGCTCGGACGAGAGCAGCACCCTTCGGGCAATGGACCGTGCGGGAGTCGAAAAGCTATGCATCAGCAGCTTCCTCAGCATCGGGCCGGACTGCCGCGCAGGAAACGATGAGGTTGCCCGCGCAGTGCGCGCGCATTCCGATCGTCTGGCCGGCTACGCTGCGGTGAACCCTAATCGTCCGGCCGAGATTAAAGACGAGTTGGAGCGGTGCTTCTCCAGGCAGGGTTTCAAGGCGATCAAGCTGCACCCCGCATTCCACAAGCACCCCATCGGTAGTTCTTCGTACAGTCACGTCTTCGCTTTCGCTCAGAAACACCGGAAACCGATTCTCAGCCACGAGTGGGGCACGCCGGACTTCTTGGCAAAGCTCAGCAGTGAGTACCCGGATGCCACGTTCATCCTGGCGCACACCGGATTCTGGGACGGACGTTCCGACTTCCCGTTCGCGCCCGTTCTCCGGCAGCGACAGAACGTGTTCGTGGACCTGGTCTACTCGAACATCTACTACGAAGCGCTCGAACGAATGGTGGAGCACGTCGGAGCGGACAAGATCCTTTGGGGGTCCGACTTCCCGCTGCACGACATCGGATACCAACTCGGCCGTGTTGCCTTCTCGAGGCTGGACGATGCGGCGCGCGAGAAGATTCTGGGCGGCACGATGTTGCGAATCCTCGGGGAGGACCGCGAATAGCGCTGGCTGGGAACGGTCAGGAAGAGGAACGACCAATGGCACGAGCTACAGCGTTGGCAATCTGGTTTGGGATTCTGACGTTTGTTGCAGCGCTGGTCCGAGCTGAACGGCCGGCCGATTCGCCATGGGAGCCGGCCTCCGGCAAGTGGACGATCGGCGCTTCCGAAGGGCAGGGCCGGAGTGAAGCGGGCGACTGGGCAAAACTTCTCTCTCACGAGTGGTACGGGGATTGCGAACTGACCGGGAAGCTGCTCGGACGGGTTCCGCAGCATGCAGTCGCTTTGATCGTTCGCGACGCCGGCGATTCGGAATCGTACTCGGTAGTGGTCGATTGGAAGAAAGGGCGGGTCTTTCTGACAGAGTTCCACTTCGGCGAATCCCGAAACGTCTTGGAACTCGGACTCGGCCGCTTGCGGAGCCAGACGGCTGTCGCCTTCCGAATCGCGGCCCACGAAGAGCGGCTCGTTGCAGCGCTGTGGCCCGACGGCGAGCCGGACTCGAACGGGGTGAAGTTCGAGTACGGAGACCTGAAGATTCCGGGGGGTCGCGCCGGTCTGGCCGTGAGCGGCGGCGAGTTGAGGTACTCGAGCCTGGCCCTGAGCGGCAGTACGGAAATTCCCTACGAGCCCTACGCTTTTCACTGCAACGTTCACATGCCGTCCGAGGCGGCGAAGCAGCCTCTCTGGAAGTACCTGGATGCCGAGGGAGAGGCCGCGCTCGCACGCAACCGACGCACGTTCGGTTCAGTGGAGGAGTTTGAGAAGTACCGCCGGACGGCCGTGTTGAAGCTGCGACAGTCGCTCGGGCTCGATCCGTGGCCGGTCCGGAATAACCTGAATGCGCGACTGGTCGGAACTCTCGACCGCCGCGGGTATCGCGTCGAAAAGATCGTTTTCGAAAGCCAGCCCGGCTTTCTCGTGAACGCCCTGCTTTACGTTCCGAAGGACGTGAAGTTCCCGGCACCCGGAGTCTTGAGCACGATCGGCCATTACGACGACGGTCTGTACCTGTGGTCGGAGCAGGGCCGCTGCATCGGGCTCGTGAAGAAGGGTTACGTCGTACTGACGTTCGATCCGATCAGCCAGGGCGAAAGAAGGTGGCTTGGCAACGGCGATCACGACCGGCTGCGAAAAAAGATCATCCTGTCCGGAATGGAAGTCTCCGGCCTCATGTTCTGGGATTCGATCCGGGCCATCGACTATCTCGCCAGCCGGCCGGAAGTCGATCCGGGCCGCATCGGCGTCACCGGGGTTTCCGGCGGCGGTTTCAACGCCCTCTACACCGCTGTCCTCGACGAGCGGGTCAAGGCTGTAGCGCCCGACGGGTTCGCGACCGAGATCGAGGCCCTCATCAAGCGGACGGGCGCGGGTTGCTGTGCGTACCTGCCGAACCTCACCCGTTACGCGGAGATCTCGAACGTATACAGCCTGATCGCGCCCAGGCAGCTACTTCTGTTGGGCGGCTACATGGACGTTTTGAGCGACCGGATTCTGGACGTGTACGAACAAGCCCGTGCCGTCTACAAACTCTACGGTGCGGAAGCGAATCTCCGCTACTTCCTCGATCGCGACGGCGGCCACACTTACTCGAAGCCGATGAGGCTGGCTCTCTATCGCTGGTTCAACGAGTGGCTCATGGGGAGGGAGGATGCGCTCGCAACACGCGAGCCGATGGATCCCGAGGACATCCTCGAGAACAAAGACTCAGGGGTGCTGCGGGTATTTGCTCCCGGAGAGCGGGGCAGGGACGTCATCGATCTCGAAAGGGAGTTCCTCGCGAGGAACCGGGTCACCTACTCCATGCCGGCGAACGCGGGCGAGGCGAAAGAGTTGCAGGCGGCGATCCGGGAGCGCCTGCTTGGGCTGATGGGCGAAATGGCACCGGAGAGAATGCCCGGCGTTTCGGCCGACGACAAGCTCCACGGCCCCGGTTCGGTCCGTCACGTGGTCCTGCGGACGGAGCGCGATCTGCCGGTCGCCGTGTCGATCCATCATCCGGCGGCGGAAGTGAAGCGTGGAGGTCTGCTCCTCTACTTCACGATGCAGGAGCGCTATCCGACGGCGACGCTCGGCGCCCAGGAGACGGAGCGTGCGCTTGTCGAACGGGGCTATACGGTCGCCATACCTGAGGTCCGGGGCACCTGGGGGACGCAGGTGAAGGGAATGGATAGCGTGGCGCTCTTTTCGATGGCCCTGGGCAAGCATCTTTTCTCCTCGCGGATTTACGACCTGCGGCGCACCATGGACTATCTGCGGGCACAGCCCGAATACCAGGCGCTGCCTTTGACGGTCTGGGGAGAGGGCGCTCGCGAAGGATTGATGGCCCTGTACCTGGCGGCCATCGACGAGCGCGTCGAGGCCGTCGTGAGCTCGCACGGTCTGGTGAGCTACCAGAATACTGTCGACAACGACGGCCTGCCCGATTTCGATTACTACGTTCCGGGCGTGCTGAGATACGCCGATGTGCCGCAAATCATCGCGGCGATCGCGCCGCGCAAAGTGACGATCAGGGCGCCTGTGGATATTCGGGAAATGCGCGTCGGCATCACGGAAGCCGCACAGGCGTATGCGTTTGCGGACACGTTCTTCAAAGTGCTCGACCGTCCGGCTGCATTCTCTCTGGCGGCCGATGAGCCGTAACTGACACTCGAGGGTGCGGCGCGAGAGGAGGTTGTTTGCGGAACTTGCCGGCTTGTGCGGTGCTGCGCCTGATCCTGATATGCGGCGTGCCGGGGTTTTCGAACCCCCTACCCGGCGCGCCGCCCCGAGAGGCGCCTGCGCTCGAATGGACTGCGCTCCCCGATCAGCGGCTGGAAGTGGATGGGCTCTACTGGTACAAGGGTAACCAGGCAGAACTGCTTCGGCTTCCTTTGCGGGCCAGGACTCTCGTCTCACAGAGTGTGTGGGAACAAGCCGCGTGTCCCAGCGGCGGCCGCATCCGTTTCCGGACAGACGCCCGCACGCTGGCGATCCGCCTGGAGTACCCCTCTGCGCCGGACATGCTGAACATGCATTCCATGGGGCAGACCGGCGTTGACTTGTACGCGGATGGCATCTATCGCATGACCGCCTTTGCCAGAGCGGATGCGGGTCCAGGACACACCTACGAACGCACCTATTTCCGGTTTGAGAAAGAAGCGCGGATGGAGCGGGAGATCGTCCTGTACCTGCCCCTTTACAAACCGGTGAAGGTGCTGGCGATCGGCGTCGATACGGATGCCCGGCTTATGCCTGCGCATAGGTTCGCACTCCCGAAACCGATCGTTTTCTACGGAACCTCGATAACACAGGGAGGCTGCGCGAGCCGCCCGGGTCTGAGCTATCCCGCGCTTCTCGGCCGCATGCTGGGCAGCGACTTTATAAACCTGGGCTTCTCGGGGTCTGGATTGGGTGCGGTGGAGGAGGCGCAGCTTGTAGCCGAAATTGATGGGTCCTGCTTCGTCCTGGACTTCGGAATCAACAACGGCACCGTGGACGCACTGCAAAAGGTGTACCCCGAGTTTTTGAAGGTGATTCGAGGCAGGCATCCGTACACCCCGATTCTGGTGATCACACCCATCTACGAATCGCGGGAGTTCTGGCCTGGAGGCGAACCGCCTCCCTGGGCGGCGATGCGTGCCTGCATCCGGGCCGAGGTGGCGCGACGGGCGGACGCCGGCGACCGGCACATTGCAATCGTCGACGGCACGGCTCTGCTGGGCCCGTCCGACGGTGACGCTCTGACCGACGGGACACATCCGAATGATTACGGCTTCCGGCTGATAGCGGAAAGGCTGGCGCCGCACCTGCGGCGGCTGCTCGACAAGTGAGTACGCGGTTGGCCGCTGGCAAGTAGCAGAGAAAAACACAAGCAAGGGAGAAGACGTCGTGAGAGTTGGAATGATCGGTACGGGTGCGATTTCGCAGTTGCACGCTCGCGCCTATCGGAACATTGGATTCAAGATTGTCGCTTGCACCGACATCTCCGAGGAGCGAGGGCGTGAATTCGCCCACGCCAACGGAGCGCAGTTCCTGCAGACCTATGAGGAGGTGTGCCGGCATCCCGAGGTCGACTATGTGGACGTGTGCACGTTCCCCGACTTCCGCTTGCAGCCGCTCCGGATCTGCGCCGAGTCGGGAAAGCACGTGCAAGTGCAGAAGCCGATCTCCACAAACGTGGAAACGGCGCGAGAAATGGTCCAGCTTGCTTGCAGAGCGGGCATTCAACTGGGCGTAGTCAGCCAGCATCGTTTCGATGATGCCAGCCAGTTTCTCGCCCAAGCCATTGCCGAAGGGCGCCTGGGAAAACTGTTGCAGTGCGACTGCTATGTGAAGTGGTATCGATCTGCGGCGTACTACGCTCGACCCATCAAGGGGAGTTGGAAGACGGAAGGCGGTGGAGTGCTGATCAACCAAGCCATCCACCAGATCGACGTCCTGCGTTGGCTTGCCGGGCCGGTTAAGGAAGTCTTCGGGTACTGGCAACTCGGTGCGGTGCACCGGATCGAGTCCGAGGATGTCTTGTGCGCCCTGCTGCGCTACGCTTCCGGTGCGACCGGCGTGATCCAGGCCACTACGGCATGTTGGCCCGGCTATCCGGAGCGGGTAGAGCTTCACGGGACGAAAGGAACAGCCATCATCTCGGGCGACCGGCTGACCGCTTGGGACGTGAAGGACGATTCCGGTCCTGCCGCCCCCGTCTCGAAAGAGGTGGCCTCCGGCTCATCGGATCCGCTGGCGATTTCGGTGACGCCGTTTGAGCGCCAATTCCTGGACTTCGCAGACGCGGTGCGCACCGGCCGCAGGCCGCTCGTCTCTGGGGAAGAAGGCTGCCAGGCACTGGAGGTCGTTGAGGGAGTCTATCAGGCCTGCAAGACCGGACGCCCCGTGCAACTGTCGTGACGCTTCGAATATCTCGATATTGATCAGCGTGTCCGTCACTCGTTCAGAAACCGGTGGGTTTCGGTACGCCCCGGTCTAAGGCGACATTACCAATCGTTGCAGCTTCCTATCGCGCGGCGGCACTCTGGAGTTTCGGAACGGGAAGGTACGCCGCTTCCGAGCAAGTGGACAAACGCCTACTACAACGAGCGAAGTCTGGCTCCGAAGTCGACTCGTCGGTCTCCACCTGGTCGGCGCTGGCCGCCCAGGTTTCTGGGTGGCCGACGGGGGGCCGGGGACCGTGGGTCCTCTACACGGTGGAATGAACGCCGACTTTTCGACCTTTCGGCGCGTTTCGGTGGCGTATCGGTGTCAGCGAGAACCACACGCCGCGTTTCCGAATCTGCTCGCGTTACCCGAGTGCTGGCCTCGGTAGGACGCAGATCGGAGGTTACCAAAAAACAAGCGGGTCGAAAAAGGAGAGAATGAGTTGCGTTGCTGAGGAGGTGATCCCGATGAGACCCGAGTCTCGACGGCAGGGAAGGCGGCAATTCTTGAGGTTCGCGGGTGCCGGTGCGATTGGTCTGGTTCTCCCCACAGACGGAACACGAGGTGCGCAGAGTCCCTGAGCAAAGCCGCTGCAAGGTATATTCCCCATTGCGCAGACTCCATTCACCGAGTCCAACGAGCTCGACCTGGATTCGCTGATTGAAGAGGTGCGGTTCATCGACCGGGGCGGAGTGCATGGCTTTGTGTGGCCGCAGTTGGCGAGCGAGTGGGAGACGCTGAGCGAGACGGAGCGCCTGGAAGGGGCTGAGGCAATCGCCTCCACCGGAAAGAGACTGCGGCCGGCGATCGTCATCGGCGTGCAAGGTCCGAACGCAGCAGCCGCCGTGAAATACGCGAAGCACGCCGCCAAGGTGGGAGCGGATGCCATCATCTCGCTTCCGCCCTCCGGTCAAGTAGACCAGAAGGTGCTGCTCGACTACTACAAGGAAGTGGGCAGCTCGACCGAACTTCCGCTTTTCGTGCAGGCGGTGGGAGACATGAGCGTCGATTCCATTCTGGAGATGTACCGGAAGATTCCCACCCTGCGGTACGTGACAGACGAAGCGGGGCAGCCGCTGGCACGTTTTCGTACGCTGCGCGAGAAGAGCAACGGGCAGCTCAAGGTTTTCACCGGGTCGCACGGCCGGACGCTGATCGATGAGATGATCCGCGGCTTTTCCGGCAGCATGCCGGCTGCCGCGTTCGCCGATTTGTACGCCTCCGCATGGGACCTGTGGCACGACGGCAAGAAGAGGGAAGCTGTCGAGACCTTTGGAAATGCGGCTCTGCTGATCCACGAAGTCAGCACCTATGACGAAGGGGTGAAGTACATTCTGTACCTGCGCGGGGTGTTCAAGACCGACCAGTTACGCGGACCGAGGCCGCGCCCGGCGCCGGCCGGCGCTCCGTCCGCGGCCGTGCTGGCCTCGGGGGTCGTGGGAAGTCGAGCTCCACTCGACGACACCGCCAAGCAGGTTCTACGTGAAATCCTGGCCCTGATGAAGCCGTACTTGAGAGCGTAAGGAGAGCCGATGTCATGACGAACTCATCGCGCCGCAGTTTTTTGAGAGCTTCCTCGGGGGGCGCGGCACTATGGTCCGCAGCAGCCAGCGCCGCTCGGTCCGCTGGAGTGGGGCGGGCCGATCTCACTATCAAAGAAGCGAAGGTCTATGTCCTCAAGGCCAAGCCGGATAGGGCAGCCGGCGTCGGCAACCAACAACTGGCCTCGGTGGTAACCAATAGCGGGATCGAAGGCAACTACACTCTGGCCACCCGGTACTTCCACCCGAACTGGAGCAACCTGGGCTGGTTGGAATATGCCAAGCCCTCACTGACGGGAAGGAGCGTTCTGGATCTACCCGCCATCACATCCCAATGGGAGCCGAGCAAACGCCGCGTCGGCCAGTTGTCCTATGCATCCGCAATCGACAACTGCCTGTGGGACATCCTGGGGAAGGCGGTCAATTTGCCGGTGTACCGGCTCCTGGGAGCTTACCGCGACCGGGTTCGCGCTTATGCGAGTTCTCAGCACCTCAATTCGGTGGACGACTTCGTCGCCGATTTGGCGCACGCCAAAGGGGAGGGCTTCACGGCATACAAGATCCATCCACCGTGGCTGAAGGACAGCGCCGTCGACTACAGGCTCGACATCGAAGTGGCAAAGGCCGTCCGCGAACATGCCGGCGACGACTATGCGCTGTTGTTCGACCGCGTGGGAGGCTATACGCGGGACGAGGCGTTCAAGGTGGGTCGCGTGCTGGACCAGTTGGGCTATGTCTCGTACGAGGACCCCATACCTACGAACGACATGGACGGTCTTGCGCAACTGGCTGACGCTTTGGATCTGCCGATCACGATTGGCGAGTTCATTTTCTCGCCGTACGACTTCGCCGCGTACATCCGCCGCGGGGCGTGCGACGTGGTGCGTTTCATCGTCGATAACATCGGTGGAATCAGCGGAGGGATGAAAGTCGCCCGCCTGGCCGAGTGTTTCGGAATGGAGTGCCAACCACACAACTGGGGGACCGCACTCGATCACGCCGTCCATTTCCACTGCGAGATGGCCATGCCCAACTGCACCTGGTTCGAGATGACGCAGCCACAAGGGATTACCGACCAGCCGTT
>Ga0209777_10001158_pt1 | contig 39545 bp, 39 predicted proteins | sample FrelakmetHBP12HB_FD_187147 | JGI IMG/M metagenome (GOLD analysis project Ga0209777, IMG submission 187147) | Freshwater lake sediment microbial communities from the University of Notre Dame, USA, for methane emissions studies -HBP12 HB (SPAdes)... | ecosystem: Environmental > Aquatic >...
GCAATGGAAGAATTAAGAAAAAAACACAAAGAAGGAAATCTAGAAGGACTGCGACTTTGTCCAACATGTATTCAATAATGGAGTTCCTGATATGACACAAAAGAAAAAACTCGTTTATGTTCCAATGGCTGTTGATTTTATTCATCCTGGGCATTTGAATATTATTAAAGTTGCGCAAGAACTCGGCGAAGTGATGGTTGGCCTTTTTACAGATAAGGCCATTGCTTCCTATAAAAGACTTCCCTTCATGAGTTATGAACAGCGCAAAGCCGTGATTGAAAATGTTAAAGGCGTCGATCAGGTCGTCATGCAAGAGACTCCAGATTACGAGGCCAATCTTCGTAAATATAAACCTGATTATATGGTTCACGGAACGGATTGGCGCGAAGGGCCACTCAAAGATGTGCGTGCCAAGGCCATTGCCATTCTTGCAGAGTGGGGCGGCCAAATGGTTGAACCTGAATACACAAAAGGTATCTCTTCAACTGAACTTCATGTCCATCTTCGAGAAATTGGAACAACACCACAACTTCGTTTAGCAAAATTGCGTCGTCTCTTAAGTGTTAAAAATATTGTGCGCGTTTCTGAGGCCCATAATGCGTTAAGTGCTCTTATTGTAGAAAAAACAGAGGTTAAAGATCCAGTAAGAGGCACTCGATCATTTGATGCCATTTGGCTCAGCAGCTTAACAGAATCAACAGCTCACGGCCGTCCAGACATTGAACTGGTCGACCTCTCGTCACGGCTTAAAACCGTCAATGACATCTTTGAAGTTACAGTGAAGCCCATGATTTTTGACGGCGATACTGGAGGCATCACAGAACACTTTACCTACACAGTTCGGACTCTGGAGAGACTTGGAGTTTCGGCCGTTATTATTGAAGACAAAACAGGTCTCAAAATGAATTCACTTTTTGGAACTGATGTTTCACAAACTCAAGCTTCCATTGAGGCTTTTTGCAATAAGATTTCCCTCGGTAAAAAAGCTCAAGTTACAAATGATTTTATGATTATCGCGCGCATCGAAAGCCTCATTCTGAAAAAAGGAATGGACGATGCCCTCACTCGTGCCTTTGCCTATATGAAGGCCGGTGCCGATGGCATTATGATTCACAGTCAGGCAAAAGATCAATCAGAAATTTTACAATTTTGTAAGGAATATCAAAAATTTGAAAAGAAAGTCCCCCTCGTTGTCGTTCCTACAACATACTGCCAAATTTACGAAACAGAGTTAGTTGAAGCTGGTGTCAATATCGTAATTTACGCAAACCATCTCCTTCGCGCAGCTTATCCCGCAATGGTAAAAGCAGCAGAATCTATTCTCCGAAATGGACGCGCATTGGAAGCATCAAATGAGCATTGTATGTCTGTCTCGGAAATTTTGAAAATTTTACCCAATAAAGTTTAGCGGATTTCTCTATGTTAAACTGTGCCAAATTTTTCGAACTTCTGACGAGCAAAGGAACGGAATTCTACTGTGGAGTTCCAGATTCTCTTCTAAAGTCCTTTTGCGCCTATCTCAAAGACAGCGTGCCTTCAAATAAGAATTTCGTTACAGCAAATGAAGGTGCAGCCGTAGGACTTGCTGCTGGTGTCTATCTCGCCACAAATAAACCCGCACTCGTCTATATGCAAAACTCTGGTGAAGGAAATGCCGTTAATCCCTTGACTTCTCTTGCAGATCCAAAAGTTTACGGCATTCCCATGCTGCTCATTATCGGTTGGCGTGGAGAACCAGGAGTTAAAGATGAACCACAACATGCCAAACAAGGGGAAATTACTTTGGAGTTACTTAAAACGCTGGGGATTCCATACGAAGTTCTTCCACAAGAATTCGTTGCTGCCAAAGCGGCGATAAAAAAAGCATTTGAGTTTATGCATTCCTCAAACGCACCCTACGCACTTGTCATTCGAAAAGATACCTTTGAGCCATACGAAGCTCTCAAAAAAAATACAACACCATCTCCTTATTCACTGACTCGTGAAGAGGCCATTCAAATCATTTTAAAAATCACATCAACAATCAATAATCCTGTTTTTGTCTCAACCACAGGCATGGCATCTCGCGAACTTTATGAAAGCAGGGTCAAGATGGGCCAAAAGGGAGATTCTGATTTTCTCACTGTTGGCTCCATGGGACATGCCTCCTCAATCGCACTTGGGATTGCGCTCCACGCATCAGATCGAATTATTTTTTGCATCGATGGCGATGGCGCCATGCTCATGCACATGGGCGCACTCACTACTATTGCCGAATCAGGTGTTACAAACCTAAAACACATCGTCATCAATAACGGCGCTCACGATTCAGTCGGAGGTCAGCCAACGTGCGGGTTCAAAGTTGATTTTGGAAACATTGCAAAAGCATGTGGTTATCAAAAAACATGGTTGGCAACAACTGAAGAAAAACTTATAAAAGCATTGGAAGAATTCATCACGACAAAAGACCTCGGACTCCTTGAAATTCGAGTGAAAAAAGGTGCTCGAAAAGATCTCGGCCGCCCAAAATCATCCCCTGCTGAAAATAAAATTAAACTAATGCAATATTTAAAAAATTGATTATGGAATACATTAAACTTCTTTACAGATTTCTTCGTGCCCTTTTCTTTTGGCCTTTGTGTGAATTTTTTCCGAGGGACAAACGCATCATTTAATCCCTACGTCTATTATGAAAACACAAAACATCTTTTTGAATTTCTTGCGACAAAAAAAGATTTGAAATCATACTGGTACACAGAATGCCCTCATATCATGAACTATCTCGATTCTCGCGATTTCAAATACATCACATCCAAGAGGCCTATCCACCTGATGTAGACAGTTCTTCGCGCAGAAACGGTCTGTCTGAATTCCGGTTAGATTGGCCTCCGTGGCCAGTGAACAGACCAAAATGTAAATAGATTTCTCATCAGGATCGATGTCTCGATGTACCATTGACATGGTTATCGATGCCGCACCCCACATTTTGTGGTCAATATTTCCTTGACATACAAGACCGGACTTCTTATACTTCACCGCCCAGAAAAGAAGTTCTTATCAAACCAAAATATGGATTGTTTGATTTATGATTTGAGAAGACAACTTACTGAGACCATGTGATGAATTGAACTGTCCCGCCCGTTCTTTGATGATAATAAATGTAGTTTTATAAAGAGGAGGATATGGCCGAAAAGGGGAAGATTATCAAAAAGTCAGTCGCTATTGTAGTCCTGGTTCTCTTGGTAGGGGCTCTTGCTTTTTATCTCTATATCAACAAAGACAAGCATGCCGTTCCTAAAGGTTTTGTGATGAGCAACGGCCGCCTTGAGGCGACCGAGGTGGATATTGCAACAAAGCTTGCAGGACGTCTCACAGAAGTCCTCGCGAAAGAGGGGGACTTAGTTGATAAAAACCAGATCGTGGCCAAGATAGACACGAGCACGCTCCAAGCCCTATTGAAGCAGGCCGAGTCCGAAGTTAAACGGGCAAAACAAGCGCGCGAAACAGCCCTGTCCAGGGTCGAAGGCATTCGCTTGAAGAGGGAACTTGCGGTAAAAGAGCTTGAGCGGTCCAATAATCTCTTTGTAAAGGGAATCTTTACGCAACAGCAACTCGACCGTGATCAGACAGTCAAGCAGACCTATGATGCAGAATATGCAGCGGCAAAATCATCAATCGCCGAGGCCAAAGACGCCATTGAGTCCGCAGTTTCACAGACGGAGAGGTTGAAAGTAGAGATCAATGACTGCATGCTGAAGAGCCCCATAAAGGGACTGGTATTGTCCCGTCTTGCAGAACCAGGAGAGGTCCTGCCCAATGGAGGCAAGGTTCTGACCATTATTGACCCCACGGATATTTACATGAATGTGTATCTGTCCGAGCAATATGCCGGCGGCATTCCCTCAGGTGGTGATGCCAAGGTTGTGCTCGATTCCATACCGGACAGGCAATTTCTTGCACGGGTTGCTTATGTCTCTGAAAAGGCACAGTTCACCCCCAAGGAGGTTGAGGCAACAGAGGAACGCCAGAAGCTTGTTTTCCGCGTGAAAATCAGCTTCCAGGAATTTAATGACCCCCGGTTGAAGCCAGGCATGCCTGGTGTTGCATATATCCGTTTGAATCCGTCCACGAAATGGACGGAACTCTTTAAGTGAATGCCCTCATGAACGGCCATGATACCATCGCACATATTGAAGGGGTGAAACATAGCTACGGCAAGAAGATCGCCCTTGATTCAATTGATCTTCATATACCCGCTGGATGCCAGGTGGGCTTCATCGGGCCCGACGGTGTGGGCAAATCAACCCTGCTCGGTCTTATTGCAGGGCAAAAAAAGATACAGACCGGTGACATTCATGTCTTGGGCAACACCATGCGTTCAGGTATCCACCGCCATGATGTTTGTTCGGAGATTGCCTATATTCCCCAAGGACTTGGACAAAATCTTTATGCTACGCTTTCAGTCTATGAGAATGTGGATTTTTTCGGACGCCTCTTCGGATTCACCCGCGCCGAGAGAAAAGAGCGTATCGAGCGGCTACTGAAGGCCACAAACCTTGCACCTTTTGCCCAACGGCCGGCAGGTCAGCTTTCAGGCGGCATGAAGCAGAAGCTGGGGCTATGCTGCGCCCTGATCCACAACCCTGAAATGCTCATTATGGACGAACCCACTACCGGAGTCGACCCCCTTTCACGGCGCCAGTTCTGGGAACTCGTCAAGGACATGAGCACCCACCATGCAGGAATGAGCATCATCATCGCAACGGCCTACATGGAGGAGGCTGAACACCTTGATTGGCTCGTCATGATGGAAGGCGGTCGGATTCTTGCTTCAGGAACTCCCGGGGAGTTAAAGAAAAAGACCGGCAAGACGACCATAGAAGACGCATACATCGCCATGCTGCCCGAGGAGATGCGCTATGGGCACAGGGTCTTTACGACACCACCAAGGATAGTATCGGATGACAGCTCCGCCATTGAGGCAAACCATCTTACCAAAAAATTCGGTGACTTTACTGCGGTTGATGATGTCTCCTTCAACATACCAAGGGGCGAAATCTTCGGTTTTGTCGGATCGAACGGCTGCGGCAAGACCACCACCATGAAGATGCTCACTGGGCTTTTGCATCCCACGCATGGTCAGGCCCACATCTTCGGCAGTTCTGTGGAAACCGGAAGTATCGAGCTGAAAAAGCGCATCGGATACATGTCGCAGAGCTTTTCGCTGTATGGTGAGCTTACCGTGCGTCAGAACCTGGATATGCATGCACATCTCTTCGATTTGCCGAAGGAGGATGTCCCTTCAAGGGTAAAGGAAATGGCTGAGAAGTTCGGATTGAACGACGTCATGGACGACCAGACTGAAAGCCTTCCTATGGGCATCCGCCAGCGTCTCTCCCTGGCCGTCGCCGCCATTCATAAGCCCGAGATACTGATCCTCGACGAACCTACATCAGGCGTCGATCCTGTGGCCAGGGACCACTTCTGGGAACTCCTCATAAACCTCTCCAGGGAGGATGGTGTAACTATCTTCGTGACCACTCATTACATGAATGAGGCCTATCGCTGCGATAGGGTTGCCCTCATGAGCATGGGCCGCGTTCTTGCCTGCGACGCACCTGAAGAGCTTGTCCGCATGCGTGGCTGCCGCACCCTAGAAGAGGCCTTTATTGCCTATATGAAGGATGATATTGCTAAAAATACCATCGCCAAGACGGATGATGAAAAACAGTCTGTCCCGTTCATGCTTAAATCTAAACGAGTCATAAAACATGGCCGCCTCTTTGACATTTACCGGCTGGCAGCCCTGGCTCGAAGAGAGACCATCGAATTGTTCCGCGACCCGGTCAGGCTCATCACCTCATTCATCATTTCGCCCTTCCTCCTCATCGTCTTCGGCTTCGGCATATCAACGGATATCGAAAACATCAAATACAGTATCATCGACAACGATCAGAAGCTGTGTAGCCGCGATTACCTGGAGTATTTCTCCAGTTCACGGTACTTCAGCGAACAGAAGCCCATACACTCCCCCTCCGAGATTGACAAGGGCTTTCAGAGCGGCAAGTTCAATATGGTCGTCGAGATCCCTCCTGGTTTCGAAAAAGACATCAAGAGGGGCAAGAGCCCTTCAGTAGGTTTCTGGATAGACGGCACCATGCCTTTCAGGGCCGAGACCACCAAGAACTATGCAGATGCCGTGCACCTGTCCTATCTCACGCACCTCGTCGATCGCTCCTCCATACCTGTGGCCTCTTCATCCAACCATGTTCAGCCCCGGTACTGGTACAACCCCCTCATAAAAAGCAAGTTTTCTATTGTGCCCGGGCTCTTGGCCATGGTCCTGATGCTCGTTCCCTCCATGCTCACGGCCATCGGTGTGGTGAGGGAAAAGGAGTTGGGTTCTATTACCAACTTCTACTCAAGCCCCATGACCAGGCTTGAATTCCTCTGGGGCAAACAGATCCCCTACATTGTGATTACGGCAATAACCTTCATTATCCTTCTCGGGGTGATCAAATTTCTGTTCAACATCCCCTTTAAGGGCAGTTTCCCCGTCCTAGTTACCGGGGCAATGCTCTATATCATTATAAGCACCGGTATAGGTCTCTTAATCTCCACCTTTACCAAGACCCAGATCGCCTCGCTGGTAGCTGCCTTCGTCATTACCATGGTGCCTTGTTTCGATTTTTCAGGTCTTACCACCCCGGCCTCTACCCTTACCGGCGGGGCAAATTTCATGTCACGGGTCTTCCCTGCGCGTTATTTCCTGAACATCAGTGTCGGCACCTACACTAAGGGAATCGGTTTCCCGGAGCTGGTGTGGAACTTTGTCTTCCTGGTCATGATCTATATGACCATTCAGATCATGACAGTCTTCTTGCTGAAAAAACAGGAGAAATAATATGATCAGAAAACTCTGGCACATCTACCGGCTCGGTTTGAAGGAACTCATCAGCTTCCGTTTTGATTATGTCCTTGTTGTTCTGGTCATCTATTCCTTCACGGTCATGGTCATCGTACCTGCAAAAGGTACTGGAGTGCAGGTGCGCAACTCATCCGTAGCATACGTAGATGAAGACCAGTCCCCATTGTCTAAGAGGATAATCGACTCTATCCAGATGCCATTTTTCAAGAAACCCCACGCCATCATATACCACAACATCAATCAGGTCCTGGATAGGGGCGAATATATCTTTGTTCTTCACATACCTTCGGGCTTTCAGAAAGACCTGCTCGCCGGTAAGAACCCTGATATCAGCATCGACGTCGATGCCACGGCCATCGGTCACGCCAAGCTCGGCACGACCTACCTGAGCCATATCATAAACCAGGAGATAAACACATTTTTGCTGGGATCCCAGAAGCCTGCCGATCCTCCCATTCAGATGAACACCCGTATAATGTATAACCCAAACAATGAAAACTCCTGGTTCATGGGCGTTGTATTACTTACCCACATGATCACGCTCCTTTCTATTGTCCTTCCCGCTGCAGCCCTCATCAAAGAAAAGGAGCGTGGTACAGTGGAGCATCTGCTCGTCATGCCCCTAGTCCCTCTGGAAATAACCATCGCTAAGGTCTGGGCCAACAGCTTTATCGTGTTAATGGGTATCATGTTCGCACTCTTTTTCTCGATCAAGTGGGTCATCGGTGCCCCTATCCACGGTTCCCTGCTCATCTTCTTTTTCGGGACCATTGTCTTTCTCTATGCGACGACCGAGCTCGGCGTGTTCCTTGCCACCATAGCTAAGAATCAGCCCCAGGCTGGCCTTTTGAGCATGCCCATCATCGTGCCCATTTCCATGCTCAGCGGTGGAACAAGCCCTTTTGAGTCTATGCCCAGATTCCTCCAAATCATAATGCAGTTTGCCCCAACTACGCATTATATGGAATTTTGCTCCCGCGTACTCTTCAGGGATGCAGGAATAGGAGTCGTCTGGCCGCAGCTCCTTGCTATGGCAGCCATCGGGACAGTGTTGTTCATAGGCGCCATGATGCGTTTCCGTGCGACGTTCCGGTAAAGGTTTTCGTTCCTAGGGACCTCTTTTTAAACATCTTCCATCTCTATTGATATGAAAACACCAAAAAGCACTAATTATTTATGAAAATGTTTGCATAGCTACCTTGTTATTTCTGAATTTGTCTGGTCATACAAATGGCTGTTGTGAAATACGCCAAAAAAATTTGTGGAATGGAGAAAGAAACTGGGGAATACGAAAAAAAAGCTTAGAGGCTAAGCGTGCTGCAGGTATCCGCATCAAGCTTGAAAGGAAAGAGATACTCATATCTGGCCACTCTATTTTAATTGCCGCCGGCGATTCTTAATTAAAACTCATATACAGCGCAGCCAACCTGTATCCCGGAAGCAACATTGATGATAAGGGCATTTTGCCCCGGTTCTGGCGGTTTGCGTTTAAAGATATGATCCATGGCCGCAGGAAGCGAGGCGTTAAATAAATTTCCCCCTTCCCGGGTGACATCAATCATCTTTTCTCTTTTTACGCCCAAGACGCCGGCCATTTTTGTGATAAACCCGGAAGAAATCTGGGAGGGGATGATCATGTCAAAGTCATCCAGTCCAACGGCTTCTCTTTTCAGGAATTCAATGACCCCGATCGATATCGCCCGGAGGTAGATATCTTCGATAGCCGGATCCATCTTAAATATCAAGGTCATATGATCTTTATCATGAAAAAAGTATGATTCGCAGGCATCCTGCATTTCCGCGAATGTTTTGAAATGAAAAGTCTTAAACCCTGATCCGCCGTTATTATTCCCGGCAAGCAGCATGGCGGCGCCGGATGGAAGAAATCCCGGGGGATCCCCTTTTTCACTGACATTTCCATTGACAAGATCACTGCTGACCACCAGCCCGGTCTTTACCTTTCCGGCGGTTATCATGGCGGAGCACAATTGACAGGCGTTTAAAAAACCCATGGCTCCGTTCAATACGTCAAGGGAAAGTGTTTTTGGTCCTAAAGAGTCCGTCCTGTCGTGGTTGATCTTGAGGTCATTCTGAACAAAGCTCGAAAATGAAGGCTCGCAGAAATATTCATCCCGATAAATGGAAACGCTAACCACCAGTCCTATGTCCTCTTTGCTGTAGGCTGAGTACTTGATACAGGGCTCAGCAGCCCGCCGGCACAGTTCCAGCGAGGTTTTTACCGATTTATTCTTATTTTCAAACAGCCCGATGCTATCGATTTTAATTCCCATTACATTTTCCTTTACACAGCTTCTTTGATTGCTTCCCGTTGTTCCATCCTGCTCCAGTTCATTACCCTTGAAGGAAGATCATCCAGGGTATAAAGGGCAACGCCCAGATTGATCCCGGATGATTGAACCGCAAAAAGTATGTTCTCCCTGGATTTTATGGCTCCGTTTCTTATGTGATCCCACAGGGCGACAAAATGGGCGGTGGATGCGCTGTTCCCCCGTTCGGTGACATTGACTATGGAATTCTTCTCGGAACAAACCTCAGCTCCCACCCAGTCATTAATGCTTTTCCGGGTCGTTTTGATGGCCCTTGTCCCGGTCTGATGCATGATATAATGATGATTTTCGCTGTTTTCCCATTTGGTTCCTTTGACCATCCGCCCCACATGCTCCGCTGTCATGCCGATGGCGATCTGGTGAAGTTTAATGGAATCCGTGTACATCACAAATCCGCCATGTGGCTCCTTGCTGAATGAGGCTATGCAGAGGTCACAGTGTTGTGCAACTGTAAAGGCGTCCATGTCATGAAATCCGGTTTCCGGATTATCCGTTTGTTCAAGGATAAAAGCCGCCCCTGCATCGCCCACGGTCAGGCAGGCCATCTGAGGATCAAAGGGAGCACTCATCTCCTTCTGCGCGGTACGGGCAAGACAGGTCAAGGCTTCACCGCTGATTACCATTGCCCTTTTAATAAACCCGGCCTTCAGGTACGCATCCACGATATAAAGGGCGGTGAACATCCCGGCACAGGCGTTGGGCTCGTCAAAGAGAATCGCATTGCTAAAATCAAAATCCCGGGCAAGCATAGCGGCGGTGGAGGGCTCAAAGCTGGCCTTCCAGTTCGGGCCGTTGTAACGGGAGATATTGGTGCAGATAACAAGGTCGATATCCTTCGGTTGATATTTGGAGATTTCAAAGCACCGGGTTACCGCCTCCCTGGCCAGATCCAGGGCATATTCATTATCCGCAACCATGGGGCGGGTCTTAATACCGGTTAACTCCTCAAGATCAAAGACAGGCTTTACCTTGCACCCGTCAACAAGATCCTTTGTGCTGAGTCTCCCCTCGGGGGTGTACACACCAAGACTCTCAATTACCGTGTTTAATCCCATGACGTTCTCCTTTTTCCTGAATATTTATACGAATTTTTTTAATATGATAATAGCATATTTGCAAGAGGATTGTTTACGGGATTAATACAGGAATAATACTAGTCATATTCTAGTATAAAAACCCATCCCCTGTCAGATTTTTACGCCTTAAATATCAAACCACTGCTCCTCCGCTTTCTGGCGCTCCCGGAATTTTGTGTACCTTTCGATTTGCTTTTTTGTTCTGTCATTAACTGCAAAGGTAAACCCGCTGTATATTGAAGGGCCGCCTTTTTTCGGCCAGTTGGTGATGTCAATAATGTCGGCCTTAAGTGCTCTTTTCAACGTATCGGTCATGTCTGCAGTAGTTGTCAGCGCCCAGTCGGGTCTGGCCTTTGAAAGGGCGTCTATGTATATGGAGCACTTGCCGAGAACCGTGGTCTTCATGATATTTACAGGATTCAAATAAGTCCTGTAGTTGGTTCGCATCATTAAATAGTTATACTCCTTCAAGGTGGTATTTTCGTTGGGATTGGTTATGCAGCAGACCCCGTCGTTAGGTCGCAAAACCCTTGCGATCTCGGCTATATAAAAAGGCCTTCTGTGCCTGAAGTTAAGATAGGAGGCGTCGGTCGTGTTGACAAGGTTTAATGAATCCGACGGAAAGGGAATTTGATTCATATCACGCGTAAAAAAGGTGATCTCCGATCCGGTCTCTCGGTTTAATTTTTTTGCTGCCTCTATGTTGCTTTCCAATATATCCATGCCAAAGACCCTGTAGCTCTTCTCCTCAGCGTAAAGATAGCGCAAAGTGTCTTCTATAACCCTTGCGAGTCTTCCGTACCCTGTGCCCACATCAAGGGCGGAATACTTACCGTTGGAAGATGGAAAATTTGAAAAAAGGGCATTTCTTGTCAGAACTTCCTGAAGCTGACGCGAGGGGTCACTGATAATGACGCGGTAATAGCTTGGGTCTGTGGGAAAATCAACAAAGACAGGGGGACATATTTTTTCAAACGCTACCACCTTCTGCTGATAGCCCTCCGGGTCTTCAAGGAGCTGTGCAAGCATCTCCTCGACTTTTTCGGGAAAATACTTATTAAATATTTCCCGTACCTGCCTTGCCGCAGCCTCGTCGATTTTAGGTTTCTTTCCGAGCACATCAAAATAAAATGTATAAAGTCCATCCACCAGAGCCTTCTGGGTAAAGCTTAACGGCTGGTTGAGCACCTCGTGAAGGGTTTCTTCCTTTTCTTTTGTCTGTTTCAACAATTCCTTTGCCGCTTCTTCTTTTTTCATCGACAGATCACCCTTTTTTAAATAGATGTTTATTTACTCAAGTTTAAATGGACCAATAACAACAAGGTTTGCTTCATAACCCTTTTACAGGCCGATGTCAACCATCATGAAACACTATCCTGAAACCAGTACTTTTAAAAAAACTTATCCCGCGGCCGTCAAATTTTATCTGGACAAAGAAAAAGCTTAAGGGTATTAACCCACAATTCATGTAGTTTATTCATAAATATCTTTTAGGGGGAAGACAATATTAATGCCCGAGGGCCGAGAAGAAGGTAAACGCGCGATTCTCATAACCGGAACATCAACCGGTATAGGCAAAGCCTGTGCGCTTTATCTTGACAGCATAGGGTTTAACGTCTTTGCTGGGGTGCGCAGGGAGGCTGACGGCAACGCCTTAAAGAAAAACGCCTCCGACAGACTCACCCCGGTTCTCATAGACATCACCGATTCAGAATCCATCGGTTCCGCCTTGAAGTTCGTATCCAGTGAGGTCGGCGGCGCCGGTCTTGCGGGGCTGGTTAACAATGCGGGCATTGTTACCGCGAGCGGCCTCCTGGAGTTTCTTCCCATCGCTGAAATCCGCAACCTGCTGGAGGTCAACCTCATCGGGCACATCGCCGTCACCCAGGCGTTTTTGCCCCTTATCCGGAAGGGGCATGGCCGCATCGTAAACATGGGGTCAATCGCCGGTATTATGCCCCAACCCTACCTGGCGCCTTATTCAGCCTCAAAAGCCGCTCTTGAAGCCATCACCGATTCGCTCAGACTGGAGCTTAAACCTTGGAGAATCCCGGTTTCAATCGTCGAACCCGGAATCGTCTATACCCCCATGTGGGACAAAGCTGAGACAGTAGCGGCAATCAAGGCAAAAAATTTCCCGCAGGAGGCCTTTGACCTCTATGGCCCCACCATCAACGGGGTCGTTGAAATCCTTAAAAATAAAAAAAGGATAAAAATGGTTGCGGTTTCCATTGATGCGGTTGCAAGGACGGTTGCTCGAGTGCTCACGGCAAAAAGGCCCAGGACACTTTACATCGTCGGCTGGGATGCCAGGTTGGCCGCTTTTCTTACCTGGGCTCTGCCCCACCGGGCGATAGATTGGCTCGCAATGATGTTCTGGCGGCAGTTAGGATTAAAGGAAAAGAATAGAAAGGATTATGTATGAAACACTTCAGTACCATTACAAGAGTCATTTTTACGGCAGCACTTTTTTATTTGGCGTTTCCACGGGCGGCTTTCGCAGCCACCGAGGAGGTGCACAGCATCACCATGCCTCAATTGCTGATTCTCGGGTTTGTCCTGGGATTGTACCTTTACAACCACTTCAAGGACAAAATCAAATCCATGTTTACAAAAAAGCAATGACCGTTGATTAGAGCGTCTTCTCCCGGTAAAGGCTGCGCACATACACGATATACTTCCACATGTAGTGAAGCATCACAACCGCCGTGAAAAGAAGCACGATCCATGCATACTGCCAGCCGATGATGTATGCCATGACCGTTGGATAAACCGCCGCAGCCAGCAGATTCGTCTCCAGATGCGGTATTTCCAGAGCCCCGGCTTTCCGTGAGATAAGAATGATGATAGGAGTCCAGAAGGCTATTCCCGTCAGGGTGACGATCAGAAGCGGCCATGCCTTAAACACGTAAACAACAACAAATATCGTCGTAAACCCGAAGAAAAAATCCGCCAGCGCATCAAAATTGTGCCCGTACGTCACCTTCTTTTTGCTTCTTCTTGCAAAATAACCGTCCAGGGTGTCGGTTATCGCTCCGGCGGCGAAAAGATAGTAGGCAACCACCCTTTCGTCATGTAACAAGAGCCATATTATTACCGGGGTTATAATAATCCGCAAAGACGTCATGATATCAGCAATTCGCATGGTCGATACACCTCTTAGTTAATTGTTTAATAGATAACTTTAAATCAAGCCCTAAAGGGAATTATTAAATCTAAAATAAAAACAGGCTGCGGCAATGTTCATCATGCTCAAATCTTGTTACGTGGCCAATAACACCGGCACCAACATGCTCAGATTCACCTAGCCAAAACAGCATATTGCATAAAACGGCCAGAGATTCCAGAGCATAAGTTTGTTTTTCATGTTTTTTTATCTTTTGATATGCGTGATAATTTGTTCTTGATGTTTGTCGAGGAATGGCCTGGAAAATAAGGAAGTACAATAACGCTCCCGTTGATTTCTCCCATAACCTTTCTTGCCTTTTCGATATCCCGCTCAGCGTGACTTGAACTTTCAATCAGTATATCCGGTCTAATCCTCATCACATTCTGCAATGGCGAATAGGTTTCCTGGGTCACCACCACATCTACATATTTTATCGCGGCCGCAAGTTCCATCCGGTCTTCAAAGGAAAGTAACGGCTTGGGCTTTTTCTCCATAACCGCCTTATCCGTCAGGATTCCCACAATCAGTTTCCCGTCTTCTCCGGCGATCGCCTTTGCGTTTCTCATCATCATGAGATGACCTTTATGAACTATATCCAATACAAAGTATGAATAAACAATTTTCATTTTTATCTTTCCCTGATTGTCTGATTGCCGTTACGGTTTTTTAAAAGCACCTTTTGAAATAGCCATTGCGACAGACATCACCAGAATGCTGATGACGATGCTCCATCCAGGTGAATGCACCCCCCCTATGTAAAATGAGATAACGGTAATCGGAACAAGTGCCAGAAGCGACATCACGAGGATTATCCACCAGGCATAGCTGTCTCCTCTGCTGAATTGAAATCTGATCATCATGACAAAACCAATACCCATGGATAACGCAAGGGCGCCCACCACCTTCAAGGAAGCCAGACTAAGCGTCGCCGTTTTCGGGTCCAACTCCTCAAATGTCTTGCCGAGAAACCTCTCATGATAAGGCATTATCCTCGGACTTATTAAATATACCAGCCCGAACAGGATAAGGTAAGCGGCAAACACATAAAGCATGATGGTTGCCACCTTCAATTTCTTTTCCATAATTTATCCCCTTGCTATTTTTGTTGCGTAATTTTTGGCTGGACGGGAGGGTTTCAAAACCGCTGCCCGATTTTTATTCATTCGCGCTATACCAAAAATGATCCATGGAGTCAACCACCTTTGTTCTTTCGAATCAAAATTGCAAGCATATTACGCTTGACAACTATTTCTATAAAGCATGGCGAAGAGAAAAAGACGTATCGTTGGCGATCCTTGGGCGATCGTATACGACTTGTAATGCAGATATCCCATCGGGTATTGCGATGCCTTACTCAAAAATTAAGAAGGTGTGGATAGTGATTTAAATCTTATATATAAAGGGTTCAGGCAGCACGAATTATTTACCCTTGATTGGATAAAAGAAGCAACAATATTTCTTATAGATGACATATTATGAGGCGGTGGCTTCCATGCAAACCGGTATCAAATTTATTTTTTTGCTTTAATTTTTGTGCCGTCACTAATGGAATCTTCGGGATAGGCAACAACCATTTCGTTTTCTTTTAATCCGGAAATGATTTCTGCTGTCAATCCGTTTCTTTGACCGACCTCAACCATGCGCCGGCGCGCCTTTCCTTTTTCGTCAACAAACACAGCCCAGTCCTTTCCCGACCGGAAAAGCGCGCTGGCGGAAACCTGAAGAATATCTTTTCCTTCCCAGACGATAAAGTGAGCTTCCAGACGATAACCATCGCCGAGAACACGCCACTGATCCGGCGGGGACGTAATATCTACGATAACCAAAACCCTTTGTTCTTCCACGCCGAGGCTGGACACCTTTGTAAAGCCAGCCGGCTCAACCATCCGCACACTTCCTGTAAGCGGGTCATCACGACCCCAGCGTTTAAACAAAACAACCGTTTCCTTTTTAATTTTGACCGCGTCTGAAGATAGGACTTCCACACGGACTTCCAGGTTTTTGACGTCGCCAATATCCATCAGTGGTTCACCAACATTGACAGTACCTTCACTCTCCCGGTAAATCCTAAAAACATTGCCGCTTACCGGCGAGGCAACGGCAACGGCATCCTGTCTGCCGGTTCTTTTAACGGAAGTAAAGTTCTGCAGAGTTATTTTTGCCCGTTCAAGTTCGGCACGGGCGACATTCACTGCCGCGTTAGCTGAACGCTGGCCAGCGTGTGCTTTCTTGGCTTCGGAATCTGTCTGGTCAAATTGATCTTTGGCAATGGAACCTTTTTCATACAAGGCTTTTAATCTTTCCAATCTCTGCTCTGTGTAATCCGCGTCAGCCGTTGCCACACGCTCCCTTTCTATTGCGGCATTGAGCGAAGCCTCCGCCGCGGAAACGGTCGCTTCCGCTGTCGCCCGGCTCCGTGGATCGAGAGCCTGTGACTGCAAGGCATCCAAAAGAGCAACAATTTGTCCCTTCTTCACCGGATCGCCAACTTTTGCATTTATGCGCCGCATATACCCGGCGGTGGGCGCAGAGATAACAAAACGCTCCTTCAGGCGGGTGCGTCCTTCTTCCTCAATCGTAATCTGGAGCGGTCCTCGCGTGACTGAAACGATGTCAACCTCCTGCGTTTGGGGAAGGAAACCATAAATGAGTAAAAGAACAACTATCATGATAATGATGATTATAAATAATTTTCTGCGTAACGCGTTATTCATAAAACTACTCCTATTCATAGGGTCATCACTCTCTTGTTTTTAATACCTCCACAAGATCAAGATGGTCAAGTTTATAACGTACAATCACTCCCGATATCAATGCCGAAACAAGAACCACAGATGCTGCCTGAGCATATGTATTTAACTCTATAACCATCGGCACGCGATAAAGATCGGTACCTAAAGCCTGCGCAATATAAGCGCAGAGCCAGTATCCAATAATAAATCCTAGAGGAATGGCGATAAGTGTAATTAATCCTAGTTCTCCTAAGAGAATGTAAGCAATTTCACTTCGCGTATATCCCAGCACGCGGAGGCTGGATAGTTCCCTGGTGCGTTCGGATAATGATATTCTCGCGCTGTTATATACAACACCGAAAGCGATAGAACATGCCATCATTGTAGAAATAAAAGTAAAAAAAAGCATCCCCTTGGCCATAACATCGTAAAAATTACTAATTTCATTATCTCTGACCACAGTTTCGGAAACGCGCGGCATTTTGATAAATGTCTGAAAGAGCTTGTTCCTGTAATTTGAATCCGTAACAAGATAAGCGCCGGATATAGCGTCTCCCTCTTTCATCAGACGGTTAAGCGCGTTCAAATTCATGTAACCCATCACTCCCAGATATTGCTTGGCCAGTGCAGCAACCGGAACCTGACGGATAGCTTTCGATCCTTCAAGAGCTTCGACAGTCAGCATATCGCCGGCTTTAACTCCGAGAAACTCACCCAAAAAATCGGTTAACAGGATGCCCGATGGCGGCAGGGGAATAGTCTTAAGATTTCTATCCAATAAGAGATGCAAATTGCTGTCCGGTTCTATTCCGTTAAGAATAGTTTTATAACTGCGGTGGCCGAATTTGAATTTTACCGGAACGACCCGGAAGCCCTCGCCGTTATTGATTCCTTGTGTTTCTTTGAGTTCGTATATTGCCCTGTAGGAAGTTGGTTCAGCAAAAGTTATGGTCATATCTTCCTTCTGCGATAAAACAAATTGAACATGCACAATAAAATCAACGGAATCCTTAAAAAAACCGCTGGAGATCATTGTGGCGCAGGCGGCAGCGATTCCAATAATGGAAAGAAAAGTTCTGATAGGTTTTCGTTCTATATTGCGGGCAATAATCCGCGAAGGCTGTGAAAGCCAGCGGCCAATGCCTATTTTTTCGATGAGTGCCACTCTGTACTGTACAGGGGCTTCAGGTCTCATGGCTTCGGCCGGCGGCTGTTTAGCTGCCTTCCAAAGGGAATGCATTGTTCCGGCAAGAGCGGAAGCAATGCTTATAAAAACCGCCATAATAATAACTTCTGGATGCAGTTTATAAATAAAAACAGGGAAACGATAGCTTTCCATGTAAATGTCGCCCAGAATATTTGCAAACCAGATACCGGCAGCAATACCTCCCAGCAGACCGGCAGAAATGATTAAAACAACCAGATTCGCATAATGGATGCCAACATCAATACTATTGTAACCGAACGCCTTCAGGGTTGCGATCTGTTCGCGCTGGGTATTAATTGTTCTGCTCATGACAACATTCAGCAAAAAAGCGGCAACACAGATGAAAATTGCGGGGAATGTTTTCGAACTCGTTTGAAGTTGTTTGAATTCCTGGCTTAGAAGCCGGTGAGATATTTGATCTTCGCGCGCATAAGCACCGAAACCGCCGTATCTTTCCAAAATATTATCCAGATCCCGAAGGACATCGCTCAATTTAGCTCCAGGATATAGGGTCAGAACAACATCGTTAAACGCACCTTCCATATCGTAGGCTTTGCTGATAGCCTTGCGACTCATCCACAAAACGCCATAGCGTTTGAAATCAGGGCTCAGGGCTCCCGGTTTCAACAACAGAATGAACTCCGGAGAAAGGGCAATGCCGGTAATCGTCAGCTTCTTCCATTTGCCATTGATGACCGCCGCAAATTGATCGCCGAGATTAAGACCGTGCGCCTGGGCAAAGGTTTCATTAATTACTACTTCGTCGTCCTTAGCTGGGTCGGCAAGTCTGCCTTTTCTTATATAAAGACGATTCAACCGTGGCTTGCCGTCATCGGGGATGGAAATTATCTTGCCGGTAACCGATTCGGCATATCCTTTGATATCCAATTTCGCTTGGGCGGAAACGCGGGTTTCCATCTGATCGACACCATTAATATTTTTTATCTTATCCTTCAGACTTTCCGGCGCCCGCTTTAAGTCTACAAAAACATCGGCAAAGCTGTAATCGTGATAAAATTTACTTCTGGTAAAATTCAGAGAATCCATGGTGCTGATAAACATGATAAAGGTTGCCACACCGCTTGTCACGACCAGCGTAATGGCAAATACCTGGCCTTTCATGCGCCACAAATCCCGCCAGAGTTTTCGGTTAAGCGCCTTCACGATTTCACCACTGAAGTTCACTTGCTGATTTCTTCACCCTGTTTGCCGTCACTTCCGCAATTCTACCGTTGCTCAGATGAATGACCCTATCAGCCATACCGGCAATATCAACGTTATGGGTGATGATCACCGTTGCCGTTCCCAGTTCGTGATTGATCCGTTCCAGAGCTTCGAGCACCACAATTCCCGTTTTGGAATCAAGCGCCCCTGTCGGTTCGTCACACAGAAGCACAGCCGGATTTTTGGAAATGGCGCGGGCAATCGCCACACGTTGCTGCTCGCCGCCGGATAATTGAGAAGGGAAATGATCCAGCCTGCAGGTTAATTCGACGAGGGCCAGAGCATCTTCCGGATGCATTGGATTGACGGCAATCTCCGTTACAACCGCCACATTTTCCCTGGCCGTAAGACTGGAAATCAGATTGTAGAATTGAAAAACAAACCCGACATTGAAACGGCGGTATTCGGTCAGCTCTTTTTCGGTTGCTTTAGTCAGATCTTTGCCCCGGTAAGAAACAAAGCCATGAGTTGCCGTATCAAGGCCGCCCATGATATTGAGCAACGTGGATTTGCCGCTTCCCGACGGCCCAAGAAGAACAACTAACTCGCCCGCGTATAGTTCCAGGTTAACGCCACGCAGGGCGTGCACTTCCACTTCTCCCATTTTGTAGATTTTAGTGAGGTCTCGAACCTGAAAAAAGTTTTCTTTCAACTTTTTAATTTGCCTTACCGATTATTTTTGTATTTTTTTCTTTGCCGCATTGGTCTGCTTTCGAGCGAGGACAGGGCATTAAATAAATTAATATGTGTAGCTCACAGCGGCTCCGGCGGAGAACTTGTCTGAATATTGCCCTTCCACATTCAAACGGAATCCTTTGGCGAGCGGTATATTGATTCCTGCAAAACCACCGGCAATTGACTTGTTCTCCACAGAAACATTTCCTCCTGCGTATTTAAGGCCGGGAATGTTGGCGGCCAAAGATACCTTTGCCTCCGAAAAATAAATATAGGGGCCTGCATATAACTTGATACCGTAGGGAATGATGGCTTGAAATCCAACACCGAAATTAACATCCCAAAGATTTTTCACCTTAAGATCGGTTGTGAAAGGCTTGCTGCCACTGGTTCCCGCGACATCGTCCGTGAAGTTACTGAAGTAATATGTTCCTTGAATCAAAGCGCCTATTCCGAATGTCTTGTTGATGGGGTAAAAGCCCTTTGCTCCCAGAGTGCCAAAAAACTCCCAGTTTTCTTCAAAATCATTTTTGTCAGTTGTAGTGGAAGCATCCGTGGAACTGAAAGCGTCGAAAATTTTCAGATCCGATACACCGATTCGCGCGTATATTTCCCAGATATTTTTCGCGCCATAAGCCACCTGCGAATAAATTTCATTCTGTTTTATTGTATGATCCGCACCATTTTTATATGTATCTTCATGATACCAGTAACCAATGACGGTATTTAATCCACCGGTTTCTTTAGAAACAGTTTGAGGCGGCCCAAATAGTCCGCCGGCAGTGGCAACCGAATTAATCAACAGGATTAATAATGCTGATATTGCGACAGATATAAAATTTTTCGTAATGTTTTCTCCTTTTGGACTGAATTTATTACTTCGGCAATGATTGATCAGCAGGGGGAAGGCTCACGTTTCCGTCTTTAAATAACAAGGACTTCTCTTTACGCGCTTTTACATCCTTCAGGCGGTACTGTATGTAAGCATCCCGTATCGATACGTATGGGTCGATGGCTGCCCCGATAAGCGATTCATAGTCCCCTATCCTGAGGGATACATAATTGATTTTTTCATATGCCCAGACTCCGCGGTTGACATACCAGGGTTCGATATACGAGGGAGGATACAGGAAACAATCGCCGCCTATCGTCACGGTATCACGCGGGCTGGATGGTCCATAGACCGGCCAGACGATATAGAAACCATGTCCGACACCATAAACACCCAGGGTTTGGCCTAGGTCGGTATCTTGCTTTTGAAGATCCAGTTCCTTGCCGGCGGAAGGATCCAGTAGTCCTCCAACACCCCATACTGTGTTGATGGCAAAACGACTAAATTCCGTGGAAGCGCCACCAAAATCGGTTTGGAGCAGACAGTTCAGAAATCGCGCCGGAAACCCGAGATTGGAAAAGAAATTTTTTACACTGATCCGCGCAGGTTCAGGAACAACTGTATTGTACCCCTGGGCAAACGGTTTGAGCGCCCAGAAATACAGTTTGTCGTTAAATTGATGCATGGCTCTGTTGAATGGTTCCAAGGGATCGGCAATTTCTACTCGCTCTTCCTTAAAAGTATCGTTGGCGTAGTCGAGATTCTGATCATCTTTGTATTCATCATCAATTGCGTCAACCGGCTTACGAGAAGATTTTACTGGGATTTTATTGGAGCTGGAAGCAAGCAAAACCGGTTGGGGAAAAGACCTGGCTTGCGGCAAAACGATAGAAGTGGGGCTGTGTGCGCATCCCACTGCCAGAAAGATGAACAATACAATCAAAGTAAGGTAAGATTTCATATAGTTGAGGCGCCTCTTTCCCGCTGCATTGAACATCTTTGATTTAGAAATGGCATGGGCCGTTTTTTTCTTATTGCGCCTTTACCTTTTTTCGCAGGATCTCCAGTAGTTGTTCCGGCGTATCCTTTACCAGTATATCATTGAACTGGGTGCGATAGTTCTGAACTAGGCTCACATTTTCCACAACAACGTCATATACTTTCCATTTACCATCTTTTAAGATCATCCGGTAAAAGATGGGGATTTCTTTAGAAGCAGTAACAATCTTCGTCTGAATCTCGGCTTGAGTCTCCGAAAGCATGTTTTCTTTATAGAACTCAACTTTTTCATTCGTATAGTCCAAAACTTTATCAGCGTATGATTTTTCCAGAACCTGCTCAAAGAGATTCACAAATTCCACGCGCTCGGCGGGACTGAACTTGTTCCAGTTGCGCGTTAGAGTGCGCTTGGAAAATTCAATTTCATCAAACATGTCTTTGTATATTATCCGGAGCTTTTCTTTCTTTTTCTCTTTGGCTGCCGGACTTTTAAGCTTGGCATCACGCAGAACATCGAGTACTCTATTAACAGTGGATTCAACCGTGGTCATCGGCACTCCGGCGTATACCGGAATGGATAATACAAAAAATATCAATATACTAAATACTACAATTCGTTTTGTCATTGCTTAAGCCTCCTGTAGCCTATTTCTTTTCCTTTTTCACTTCGCCAAAGGCATACTTGCCAACAAGGTCCACTATGTCCACGGGCGCCTGCGTTTCTGTGATGGTCCCACGACGTCCGAGAAGCGAGCCGGAGCCCCCGGGATCAATGCTGATATATTTGTCGCCCATCAGACCTTCTGTTTTAATGGAGGCGATGGCATCATCATATATCTTTATTCCTTTTTTGATTTTTAATTCCACCACGGCCTTCTGGTTTTCCTGATCCATGGTGATTCTTTCTACCTGTCCGACCTCAATACCTAAAATATTAACCGGGTTACCATTTCTCAGGCCGGTTACGGATACGAATTTGGCAATGATGGGATAAGAATCATCACCAAAGAAAGAAACTTTGCCTAGTTTTACGGTCATGTACCCAATACAGAGCAGTCCCAAAAAGACAAAGATGCCAACTATTGTTTCTATCTTGTATTTTTTCATTTGTTTACTCCCCGACGGCGCATTGCAGCCGTCCAATTTCTTTTTGTTGAGATTTCGCCGAATCTATGACGGGATCTATTTCGGCGGTAGGTTTTCCCTGGGCAATTCCGGCCTGAATGGTAAAGTCAACGCACTTTCCTAAAGGCGCCTGCTTTTGAGCTTCAGCCCAGATGTCGCTGATTCCCTGTTCCTGGAAATCTTTAACAAAATCATTCATAATATTTTCGGCTTCCCCGATATCCGAAAAAGGAAGCACCGTTACAAATTCATTGTTTTTGCGGCGGGTGGAAAAACCACCTATGGCACCGAAGTGTTTATCAATATATACTCCCATCGAGTGGATGACTTCCTGCGCCGCATCATGACCCATGCTGGAAATGATTGCATCCAGATTTGTCAGAGTAAAAACCGCAACGCAGTAACTTTCGCCTGATTCTCTACGTTTAAGCTGAACATGATTTAAAATTTTGAAATTTCGTTTAGAATACAGACCAGTCAGTTCTTTTTGCAACCCTTCAAGGCTATGGATAACTTCATCATTGAAAGGGTGATCGAAATTTCCCAGTTCTTCCGGAGTTCCCTGAAAGACAATTGTTTTATCATAGAGAGCAAGAATCCGATTGGAAATAAAATACACATCCGGAATTTCATGGCTAACCATGATCGCGGTGAAATTAAATTTTCTCTGATACTGAGCAATCATGCTCAGTATTGCATTTTTCCGGACAGGGTCCTGGCCCGTAGTGGGCTCGTCAAACAAAACGATTTGAGGATCGGTTATCAGCGCGCGCGCCAGCGCGACCCGTTTTTGCATGCCCCCGGAGAGTTCCGATGGATACTTGTGAGATGCCTCGATAAGCTCTGTTTGTTCAATTCTGGCCATGACCCGCCGATGGATTTCCGCTTTCTTCAAATTTGTAGTCTCTCTCAGAGGCAGCGCTATATTATCATAGACCGTCAGGGAATCGAACAATGCGTTACCCTGAAACATATAACTAATCCGGGACAACAAAGCGGCAATCTCGGACTTCTTCATTTCTGTCAACGGTTTGCCGTGAAAGAGAATGGTTCCTTCGTCGGGCTTAAGCAGACCGATTATATGCTTGAGCAGCACACTTTTACCCGAACCACTCAGGCCGATAATAGTGGTAACCTGCCCCTCATATATTTGTAAATTAACGTTTTGCAGAACCATTTGCGATCCGAAGCGTTTGGTGATATTTTTAAATTCAATTAATGGAGTATTCATAATTTCTCTATATTAAAAGAAGCGAAGTCACCACATAATCCGACACCAGAATCAACACACAGGAGGTAACGACGGCCGAAGTAGTGGCCAGCCCGACAGCCTTGGCGCCATGGCTGTCCTTGCGCGTGTGCACATAATATCCCTGATAACAGCAAACGGTGGCAACGATTACCGCAAATACTGTAGCCTTAATAAAACCGTCGGTGAGATCTTTCATATCCACATTGGATTGAATGCTGTGGGAATAAACTCCGGCATTCAATCCCAGAAGCGCCACACCGGAAACGTAGCCGCCGATAATACCAATGAAGTCAAACACGGCGGTGAGCAGGGGAAAACTGATGATCGCCGCGGTAATTCTGGGGCTGATAAGATATCGAAACGGATCAATACGCATGGTATGCAGAGCGTCGACCTGTTCGGAAATACGTTGAATACCTATTTCCGCCGTGATGGCGGAGCCCGCTCTGGCTGTAATCATTATGGCGGTAAGAACCGGTCCCAATTCCCTGATCAGGGAAAGAGAGACCAGCGCACCCAACCCGCCCACCGCGCCGAATTTTATCAAGGCGTGGTATGATTGCAGACCCAGAACCATGCCGGTAAACAAGCTGACCAGCATGATAATCGTTGTGGACCTCGCCCCGATATAATAGATCTGCTGAATAATCTTGGACAGCTGTTTGGGGCGAAATGTTTTTAAAAGCGCCATAAAAAGGAAAACAGTTGCCGTACCCAAACCGTCAATCCAGCCAATTACCACCTCCCCGATAAAGGTGAACGGCTCCGCCGGAAATATACCCGGCCGGCGTTTTTCTTCGCACGCAGAGCTTTTCTGATTATTTTCGGTCAAAGCCATGAACAGGTTTCCTCTTGTTGATTTTTCTTAGAGTACTTCAAGTGGGAAGTTTACATATTAATTAGAATTCGTCAACTGTATCTTACCCCATTTCTAAATCAAAGCGCTATTTTTGTTGGCGTCGTTGTCGGCTTCCTCAACGTATTATTAATACGCTTCGTCGCCTCCGCCTGGCCGCCTCAATATCATCTTTGATTTAGAAATGGCATTAGATTACTTCCGCCAAAAATTCTTTTATAATTTGAGCAACTTCTTTTGGTTTCTGCATGGGAATCAAGTGACCGGCTCCGGCAACTGATTTGTATTTTCCGTGATGTAATAAAGATACCACCTTTGGTAAATCGATGTATTCTTTATTGGGACTTTTTTCTCCTTCTACTACCAAAACAGGACAAGTCAATTTATCCAATAGAGGCCAGGGATTTCTGCTTGAACCGCCCATAAACATCGCCGCCTCGCTTTCCGGAGTGCAGGTAAGTTTTAAATCTCCTGTGTTTTGTTTTTCCATGCCGTATTTTAGATACAGAGCCAGCACTTCATCATCCCAGTCGGAAAAAAGCGACTTCGATTTTAAATAAGCCCATGCTGCCTCTTCATTTTTCCAGCGATTTGTTCTTTTTATCGATTTGGAAGCCAATGGATGATCTTTTACACTGACTTTCATCGAGTAAAATTCTTCCGGCAGGAAAATCGGCTCAATTAAAATCATGGCGCGAGGCTTCATGCCAAACAAAGCGGCGGCAATGGTGAGCACTGTAGCCCCCATCGAATGCCCGACGGCCAAATGATTGTGAATATGTTGCGAACGGCAGAAGCCGGATAAATCCTCGGCAATAATACCCCAGGCCAAGCCGCCTTTTTCCGGATCACACTCTCGATAATTGCATATGTACGGCACCCATGTTTGATTGGGCGATGCAATGTTCTCTATTATCGGATGCCAGAGCCAGGGCAAAAAACCTGTGGCATGAGCAAAAAGGATATGTGGAGCTTCTCCTTCATAATAAAGGTAAGGCAATTCTGCTCCGCCGACGTCCTGCAATTTTAATTCCGGTATTTCTTTTTCACTGATAGTTTTATTCATATCTTGCAACATATTTTAAGAGGCCATACTATGGAAGAAAAGGTCTGCCGGTTGATATCCCGATATATATTCTTTTTTACGGCAAAAGACAGTATTTCAGAAAACAAATACAGCTACGGCAATAACCGTGGTGTATTTATTATCTTTGCAAATTGTGGATTGAGTCACATTTAGAGTTCGGACAATCTTGCTGCTGATTTTAAAAATTTCTTTTTTCTCATCCCAGCTTTCATCGACATCGAAATCAATACCCAAAGTGGAGGCCAGCATTGCCGCGGCCAGATCTTCCGCGTAGTCTCCTGCTTGTTTTTCGTTCTGGCCGTAAGCATGATGTTCACTGATATAACCATAAGATGATTTGTCGGCAGGAATGGCACAACCCACCGATGCCGCCAGAAGCCTTTTGGGTTCATTGGTGCAACAGCGGCTCAAAACACAGTATGTAATGGCGCCGGCTGTTAACTCTTTAAGACCCTGCGTCTTGGAAATCATTTTACAGCGCGGTGGAAATATGCTGGAGACCTGCACCAAATTACATTTTTCTATTCCAGCATCACGTAAGGCACGCTCAAAGGAATGCAATTCATCTTTGTGCGTGCCCACTCCTTTTGTGAAAAAAATTTTCCGTGGTACAAAACTATCCATTTTAAAACTCCTTACTTTTCCGTAAAGGACAAAAGACTTTATTTTTAAAACCAGCTATCCCCCACCTTAAATAGTTTTAAGACTTATATCAGTGTTCAATGTCTTATTCCACAAAATTATTTACCAACTGCCGAGAAAACATTCATCGTTTAATCTTGCTCAAAGCCTAAAAAAGGACTATAAAAGTCTGTAAAATTAAATCAAGGCATTTTTTCATGAAAATAAAACTTTTTTGTTTAGTTTTAATACTCTTCTTTTTATCCGGTTGTCTGCCGCCGCCGGACACTATCAAAGATGTAAGAGACTTGCCTCAAGATCACGCATCCTACTTAAAAGATACCGCCAAGCCAATAGGGCCTCTTTCAGCGGAAACTCAGGCGCAAATGGACGAAGATTATAACATCATTTACTTTTCGGTTTGGCATCAGCGTCAACCTTTTCACGCCTCTCCCGACAGAGTATCATCTCTTTTTAAAAAATTTAGCAGGAGTCTCGGTTATGGCGAAAACAAGAAAAAACATTCTGTGGTCTGGATAAAGAAACTTCAGCAAAATGCGTTATTAGACAATTATCCCAATGCCCTACACTTCGCGATTACAACTAGACAGACAAATCTGCGAATGCTGCCCACTCAAGGCCCCAATTTTTACAAACCTGATGGAGACATATCCGGCTGGCCTTTTGATAATCTGCAAATATCTTCTGTAGCGGCAAATACTCCTATTTTTGTTTGTCACCTCAGCGCCGATAAAGCGTGGGCGCTGGTGGAAACCAATTTCGCCTTCGGATGGATACCCGTTGAGGACTATGCTCGCGTTGATGATGGCTTTATTAAAACCTGGGAGTCCAACCGTTATGCCGTAATTATCAAAGATAAAACTTCTATCCTGGATGCAGAAGGCAATTTCGGCCTCAGAACATCAATCGGACAAATTTTTCCTTTGGTAAATGAGATGACGGACAAATTGGAAATACTTATTGCGGCGGCGGATAAAAACAACTGCGCGGTAATTAAGCAAGTATTCGTTTCCCGTCAGATAGTCACGCCCAAACCTCTGCTCTTAAATTATCCTAACGCAATTAAAATTGCCAACGAACTAATAGACGAACCATACGGCTGGGGCGGCCTTTACGGCAACCGCGATTGTTCCGCCATGACCAGAGATTTCTTCACCCCTTTTGGCATATGGTTACCACGACATTCAGAAGATCAGGTTAAAGAAGTAGGAACTTACGTTGACTTGCAAAGACTTGATCCCGCACAGAAAGAAAAAATCATCTTAGAAAAAGGAATTCCGTATTTGAGCCTCCTGTGGCGCAAGGGGCATGTAATGCTTTATATTGGCGAGCAAAATGACCGTGCACTTATTTTTCATAATGCATGGGGAATAAAAACAATAGATTTAAGCGGAAGGGAAGGAAGGAAAATCATTGGAAAGGCCGTGATCACGACGTTGTACCCTGGAGAGGAATTAAGCTCTCTTGCTCCAGATGGATTATTAATAAAAAATATTGCCGCGATGAGTATCTTGGCGCCGGAAAAACAAAACGAGCAAATACAGCAAAATGTTAGGAATTCACCGGCAATCCCCAAAAATAGCGGCAATTAGATTATCCATATAAGCTGCGCTTAAGGGATAATCCGACCAGCAAAGATTACTACGCCTAGCTTGTAATCTTTGAGGTTCATTAAAGCTTGGATCTAAATAAGAAGGATTTCAAATCCCACTCCGTTTCGCTGCGGGGATAATTCGCTCTAAGATTTTTCTTGCACTGCGTTTCGAAAAATCAAGGCTCATTATGTATAAATATAAAATTGTTTTAGAATACGACGGAACCAATTACCGCGGATGGCAAACGCAAAAAAATGCTAAGAGCATTCAAGAAACTTTAATTGCCGCCGCACAGAAATTATTAGGCGTGCCGGTGCAGATTCAAGGAGCCGGGCGAACCGATGCCGGAGTGCATGCTTTGGCTCAAACCGCCCATCTGGAATCTTCCAAGAAGATTGATCCGGAAACTCTACGCATCGGAATCAATGATAACCTTCCTGCAAACATTAATGTATTGCAGGTGGAAAATGCCCCGCCGCTTTTTCATGCCCGCCATCATGCCGTGAGCCGCAGTTATCTTTATCTTATTGCTAAAAGACGCACCGCTTTCGGCAAGCGCTACGTCTGGTGGATCAAAGATAATCTCCATATCAAAAAAATGCAGCAGGCGCTGAATTTATTTCAGGGTTTCCAAGATTTTGTTTCGTTTGCCGATAAAAGAATGGACAAAGAAACATCAACAAAAGTCAATATTGAAGGATTATGGTTAAAGGAATTTGACGGCATAATTGCCCTGCGAGTTGTAGGTTCTCATTTCCTCTGGAAAATGGTGCGGCGCATAGTTGGAGTTACTGTAGAAGCCGGCCGCAACAATTTTACCAACCGCGATATCGAACAAATGCTCAAATCTTATTCGGAAACACCGGCAAGATTCACCGCCCCACCTTCCGGTCTTTTTCTGGAAAAAGTATTGTATGAAGGCGACAAGCTGCCGGAAATCAAACCGCCAATTTGTTTATCTTAATTATGACAGATAATGCATCAGGCAATACCATTGACAAATATGCGACGGGTTGCTTGCAAGTCCTCGCGACAGTTTAAACCACGGTGATTCATATGTTCCTTTGATTGTAGCTTATCCGGGAGGAAATAAGAAAGAGCTTACTGATATTGTCGATAATGTTGATTACTGCGATGTAACAGATTTAATAAAAACAATAATAGAAACCCGCCCTATTGTTATTCCCGTCGTGGATGACAATTAAAAAAATCCTATTGACAAAATCAACAATAGTTGTATGATACAACCATGTCAACGCAGACAAAAGAAAACACCGGGAAATTAATGGATATATTCGGCGGCCTGTCGCAGGTATTGCGCTGCTGCTGCAGGGATGAGGCTTTCTGTGAAGGTGTCACCTTCCATCAATTTATGATTCTGGACGCCGTGGCTAAAGAAAAAGAACTGCACATGGCCGATCTGCACAAACTTCTTTCTGTTGAGAAAAGCACAACCACGCGGCTTGTCAATCCTCTGATTAAAAAAGGGCTTATACGGCGTGACACAGCGGATCATGATTCACGCGCGGCAAAGCTCACGTTAACAAGTAAAGGCAGGGAAACTCACAAAAAAGTTCTGGTCTGTTTGGCAAATTTTTTCCAAAGAGTACTGGGCAATATACCGGCGAAGAAAAGAGCCTATGTGTTGAAATCGGTAAATATTTTTGTCAATGCTATAAAAAATTCCGCAAACGGATGCGGTTGTTGTTAATAGGTAAATTTTATGTCTAGTAAGTTCGAGCTTCCAATAATTCAGGAGCAAGCAAGCTGCGGTTGCGGCGCAATGACCGTGGAGTCGGAAAATACTGTGCCGGATTTGAATCAATCATTTGTCAGCGGTTTTGTTGATACACCGGCGGGAAGATTGCCGCAGGTATCGTCGGCGCTTGTATGGCAGGATCGCTGGGGTAGCATCAAGGCGCGCTGGGGTATGGGCAGAATGGATTATAAAGTTGATCCCGGACTTTATGCGCTGGGCAAACCGGATAATAATTCGTTTGTTTTTGTTTCCGCTAATTATAAGATGAGCTTTGACCGTCTCCGGCAGGCTCTGAAAGGGCGCTCTGGCTGGATTCTGGTGTTGGACACAAAAGGAATTAATGTCTGGTGCGCCGCAGGCAAGGGAACATTCGGCACTGATGAACTTGTAAGAAGAATAGAATCAAGCGGTCTGAAAAATATATTAAGCCACAGGAAATTAATCCTCCCTCAACTGGGCGCGCCGGGAGTAGCCGCCCACAAGGTAAAACAAGCCTCCGGATTTAATGTCCAGTACGGCCCGATTCGCGCGGAGGATTTGCCTGCTTATCTTAATGCCGGTTTCAAAGCGACCGCGCAAATGCGGATAATGACTTTTCCTTTGAAAGAAAGAGCCGTGCTGATTCCAATTGAACTCGTAGAAGCGATGAAGCCTTTTTTGATTATCGCGGCTGTGTTATTTATTTTAAGCGGTATCGGCGGGCCGGTCGGATTTTGGGCAAATGCGGGAAGTTTCGGTTTGTTTGCTGTTTGTGCTTTGCTTTGCGCTATCATCGGAGGCACTGTACTCAATCCTCTGTTACTGCCGTATCTTCCAGGGCGGGCGTTTTCTATCAAGGGTTTTTCGATAGGCATTATTATTGCCCTGATTCTTCTTTATCTGCGTGGTATCATTTTGCAAGCATGGCCCGGAATAGCCGAGACTCTGGCGTGGTTGCTTATCATCCCCGCTGTTTCGGGTTATCTGGCAATGAATTTTACCGGTTGTTCTACCTATACTTCTTTATCGGGAGTAAAAAAGGAAATGCGCTGGGCGCTGCCGCTGGAGATCGCCTGCGGAGCGGTCGGTCTTGTTATGTGGATAGGCGCCTTATTGATTGCATAGTGAACCTCCAATTCCGAAAGCAAAGCGCAACGGAATTGGATAGTTGTAATGAGACCCCATTTTCAGAATCAAAATGCACTGAAACTTGCAGGTCGAATTATCCCGCAAAGCTGAGGGTATAATACCTAGCAGCTTGCTACGTGGTTTATAACCGTGATAGGAGTTATGTAAATGAAAAATCCGGTTTATCTTAAAAATGTTGTTACTCTGCAGCTGGACGAACACAAATGCACCGGCTGCGGAATGTGCCTTGATGTCTGTCCGCATGAAGTATTCAGGATGAATAGTAAACACGTATTAATACAAAATCGCGATGCCTGCATGGAGTGCGGCGCATGCTCTCAGAATTGTCCGGCCAATGCCATTTCCGTGCAATCAGGTGTCGGCTGCGCTAACGCGGTAATCAACGCCATGCTCGGGCGTAACGGGGGTGAATGTTCTTGCGGACCGGATACAGACGGCAAAGCGGCCGGTGATGAAGGCTGTTGCTGCTGAGAAGAATATCAGACCAAGCCGTTAGCAAATACAATTAAAAATATAAGGAGAAATATTATGAATAGTGAATCACCATGGTATTTAAAAAAGTCACCTTTGGGTGCTGCATACCAGCATTTTTCAAATGTTGCACAACAAAAAACTGTTTTGGATTCAAAAACAAAAGAATTAATCAGATTAGCTATAGCGTCAGTTTTTAGATGTAACCATTGTACAGAACATCATATTAAAGATGCAATTACAGCAGGGGCAACTAAAGAAGAGATTTCAGAAGCTTTACTGCTTGCTTCGTTGCAGGCTGCAGGAACCCAGCTCAATTGGAGTAAGGAATTATTTGAAAAATATTTAGGAGATTAATTTAATTAAAGGGGAATTTATGTCGGAGAATGTCGCGGAAAAATTGTCATTTCTGGATAGATTTTTAACTTTGTGGATTTTCGCGGCCATGCTTTTAGGAGTAGGTCTTGGCTATTTCATTCCCGGCGTGGAAAGTTTCATTAATAAGTTTCAGGTGGGCACAACTAATATTCCCATAGCCGCCGGACTTATTCTGATGATGTATCCGCCTTTTGCCAAAGTGAAATACGAAGAATTGCCGGAAGTATTTCATAATGGAAAAATCCTTGGATTATCCCTTGTGCAGAACTGGCTGATCGGGCCGGTCTTAATGTTTATCCTGGCGATTGTATTTTTGCCGGACAAGCCTGAATACATGGTAGGACTGATCATGATCGGGCTCGCGCGCTGCATCGCGATGGTAATCGTCTGGAATGAACTGGCGAAAGGCAACACAGAATATGCCGCAGGCCTTGTAGCTTTCAACAGTATTTTTCAGGTTCTTTTTTATAGCGCTTTTGCCTGGTTTTTTATTACCGTGCTCCCGCCCTATTTCGGATTTTCCGGTAGTATTGTAGAGGTAAGTATAGGGCAGATTGCCAAAAGCGTTTTCATCTATCTGGGCATTCCGTGCATTGCCGGAGCATTGACAAGACTTATCGGTGTAAAGCTCATTGGAAAAGAGAAGTATCATTCGCGCTTTGTGCCGCTTATCTCACCCCTCACACTTATCGCGCTGCTTTTCACCATCGTTGTGATGTTCAGCCTGAAAGGCAATTTGATCATTACACTGCCTCTGGACGTTTTGCGAATCGCCATGCCTCTGCTTATCTATTTTGTGGTGATGTTCTTAGTGTCGTTTTATCTTGGTAAAAAATTGGGCGCGGACTATTCCAAAACTACAACACTGTCTTTTACAGCAGCCAGTAACAATTTTGAGTTGGCGATCGCTGTGGCTATTGCCGTCTTCGGCATTAATTCCGGCGCCGCTTTCGCGGCTGTCATCGGCCCGTTGGTGGAAGTGCCGGTGATGATTGGTCTGGTCAATGTGGCTTTGAAATTTCAGCAGAAATATTTTCAGATGTAAGAAGAACGATTTTTTCTGTTGCGTTTAAACATTACAAATTAAGGATGTCAGCGCAATGCTTTCTTTATTCCACTCGCGTAATCAGAGACGATTTTCACTAAATCATGATTATTTTTGTTTTCGTCAATAAGGCGCACAACCGCGCTGCCGATAACGACTCCGTCGACAAACCGTCCAATTTCTTTGGCCTGTTGGGGCTTTGATATGCCAAATCCAACCGCTATTGGCAGTTTCGTTATTTTACGGATTTTTCCCACCTCGGTTTTTATATTGTCAATTTTAGGTGCGGCAGTACCGGTAATGCCGGTAATGGAAATGTAATAGATAAATCCCGTAGCGTCGGCGGAAATTTTGCTTAATCTTTTTGCATCGGTCGTCGGGGCGATAAGAGAAATAAAATCTATTCCAACCTTGTCGGTGTGATTTCTAAGTTCTTTTGCTTCTTCATAGGGCAGGTCAACAACCAAAACTCCATCCACTCTCGCCGCATGGGCCGCCAGCGCAAACTTTTTCACACCGTAAGCGAAGATGGGATTGAAGTAGCCAAAGAGTATAATGGGAATTTCGGAGAACTTGCGCACGTCGGCAACCATCTTTAGTACGCCCTCCAGAGTAGTTCCAGCCTTCAGGGCGCGCTGAGAAGCTTCTTGAATAACAGGTCCATCGGCGGTGGGATCGGAAAAAGGAACACCAATTTCCAAAATATCCACTCCGGCCTTTTCCAAACCCAAAATTAATTTCTTTGTGACGCCAAGCGACGGATCACCTGCTGTTAAATAAACCATCAGCGCTTTTTCTTTCCTGCCGCGCAAAGATTCAAACTTATCTTCAATTCGTCCCATTAGCTTATCACTCCCTTCTCTATAATCGTCTGCGCGTCTTTATCGCCACGTCCCGAAAGACAAATCACAATGATTTTATTTTTAGCCATCTTGGGCGCCATCTTCATGGCATAAGCAAGCGCGTGCGCGCTCTCCAGCGCGGGGATGATTCCCTCCTGGCGGGATAAAAAAGAAAAAGCCGCAACCGCTTCTTTATCCGTTATCGTGACGTATTTTACTCTTTTTGTTGCATAAAAATAGGCGTGTTCTGGCCCTACTCCCGGATAATCCAGGCCCGCTGCAATCGAATAAGCGTCGCGCACCTGCCCATGCTCATCCTGTAAGAGATAAGTTTTATTGCCATGCAGAACCCCGACCTTTCCGCCATTGATACTGGCCGAATGCTCGGAAGTATGCAAGCCGTGACCTGCCGCTTCTACGCCGTACATGGCCACATTCTTTTCATCACGGAAGGGATAGAAAGTTCCCATGGCGTTACTGCCTCCACCCACGCAGGCAATCAAGACATCGGGATTTCTGCCTTCCATTTTCATGATTTGCTTTTTTGTCTCGCGTCCGATGACCGATTGAAAGTTGCGCACCATCTGCGGATAAGGATGCGGCCCGGCTGTTGTGCCGATAATGTAAGAGGTATCACGAACACTGGATACCCAGTAGCGCATGGCTTCATTCATGGCATCCTTGAGTGTGGCTGTGCCGCTTTTCACGGGCACAACTTCCGCGCCAAGAATTTTCATGCGGAAAACGTTGGGTGCCTGACGGCGGATGTCTTCTTCGCCCATAAATATTTTGCATTCCATGCCGAAGAGCGCCGCCACTGTGGCCGTGGCCACACCATGTTGGCCCGCCCCTGTTTCGGCAATGACTTTTTTCTTGCCCATCCTGCGGGCGAGGAGCGCTTGCCCCAGCGTGTTGTTTATTTTGTGAGATCCCGTATGATTTAAATCTTCGCGCTTCAAATATATTTTTGCTCCGCGTAAAGATTCGGACATACGACCGGCGTAGTAAAGAGGCGTGGGGCGGCCGGAATATTCCCGCTGATACCATTCAAATTCCTTTTGGAATGTTTTTTCTTTTTTGGCTTCCCGGTAAGCTTTTTCCAATTCAATCAAAGCGGGCATCAAAGTCTCGGCGGCATATCGACCGCCAAAAATTCCAAAATGTCCGTACTTATCAGGTTGAGTCTTCATCATTTTTCCCTTCTTAAAAATAGTATTTCGTTTGGTTCAACATTAGCATGCTGGATGATATCAAATATCCGTGCCAATTTCGCGTGATCTTTTTTACCCGGCTCTGACTCCACGCCGCTGTTGATATCCAGCGCTGCCGGAGCTACCACTTTCAGCGCTTCGGCAACATTTTTTTCATTGAGCCCGCCGGAAAGAATCAGTGGCTTTTTATTCTTGACGCGGCAGGCCAACTCCCAGTTCGCTTTTTTGCCTGTACCGCCGTAAAGTCCGGCATGACGGCTGTCGACTAATATAGCGCCAACATGATAACTTTTGGCGTAAACGAAGTCGGCCTCGTTTTTCAATTCCACTGTTTTGATTACCTGGGCTGATGGAAATTCCCGGCAAAACTCCGGTGTTTCATCACCGTGCAGTTGGATCATATCGAGTCCGCAATATTCCATCACTCTTTTTATTTCATCCACTTTTTCGTTTACAAACACGCCGACCTTTACCAAATCATCCGGCAACACACCGACAATCTTTCGGGCATCCGCAGGTTTTATATAGCGCGGTGAGTGCAGATAAAAAATAAAACCCAGCGCTACCGCGCCGCACCCCGCCGCGCACAGAGCATCTTCTTTATTAGTTATTCCGCAGATTTTAACTTGTATCACTTCATTTTCCCTCTTTAAATGAGCGCAGTTTTTTTCCGATATCCGGTACCGTGATCAGCGCTTCGCCAATCAAAAAAGTATGGATGTTTGCCTGTATCAAAAAGTCTATGTCCGCTCTGGACATAATTCCGCTTTCGGCCACAACAATTTTATCAGCGGGAATTTGTGCCCTGAGCTTGCGGCTGGTTTTGATGTCGGTAACAAAGGTATCCAGATCCCGGTTATTGATTCCAATAATCTCCGCACCAGATGCCAGCGCCAATTTCAATTTTTCTTCTGTGTGGACTTCTACCAGAGGACTCAAGCCAAGCTCTTTGGACAATAAAATAAATTCAGTAAGCCTTTTTTCTAAGACGTGAACGATAAGCAAAATGGCATCCGCACCGATTGCCCGTGTTTCATAAATCTGTAAAGGATCAATAATAAAATCTTTGCGCAAAAGCGGCAGCTTCACTGTTTGTTTGATTTGAGTCAGGTAATTTTTATGTCCCGCGAAATATTTTTCATCGGTAAGCACGGAAATCGCTGCAGCGCCATTTTTTTCATAAACGCCGGCAATTCTGACCGGATCAAAATCCGCAACGAGTCTGCCGCGCGATGGCGACGCGCATTTCACTTCGGCGATAATGTTGCAGTCCCCAGAGCTTATCGCCTGCCGGAAATCACGGCACGGTTCAAGCCGGGCGATTGTTTTTTCCAAAGCAGATACAGTTGTCTGCTTTTTCAATTGCGCCACTTCTTCTTTTTTAGTTTCAATAATTTTGTCGAGAATCATAATTCTTTTCCCACGTCGCTTCGCTCCTGGGATAGTTAGTCCAGCAAATTTCAGTCGTAGATGACCTTTAGGTTATGCGCTCCGCTTCTGAAAATTAGGACTCACTACATTAACTGTTGCTCATTTCAATGAGTGCTTGCAGTTTCTTTATAGCCGCACCGCTGTCAATGCAATCAGCGGCAACCTTTAATCCGTCTTTAATATTATCAGCCTTTTCTCCGGCAACAATCGCCAAAGTCGCGTTGATCAAAACAACGTTGCGGCAGGCGCCGTTTTTTCCGGAAAGAACATTTCTGGTAACCTGAGCATTTACAGCAGGATCGCCGCCGCGAATGGCTTCCAGCGGATCGATTCTGCCGAAATAGTCCATCGGATTTATATTGTATGTTTTGACAATTCCATCTTTTAGTTCCGCCACGCGTGTTTCTCCGGTTATCGTGACCTCGTCCAAGCCATCCAGCCCGTGGACAACGAAGGCTCTTTTTGTACCCATATTTTTTAATACATCGGCGAACATTTCGGTGAGCTTCGGTTCATACACTCCCAAAAGCTGTGCGGTCGCTCCTGCGGGATTGGTCAGCGGCCCTAGCATATTAAATATAGTGCGGATGCCAATTTCACGCCTGGGGCCGATCGCATATTTCATGGCGCCGTGCAGTTTGGGCGCGAAGAGAAATCCAATGCCGATTTGCTGAATGCATTCTTCCACAATTTCCTGAGGCGCGCTGATATTGACACCGAGAGCTTCCAGAACATCGGCGCTGCCGCAACCGCTGGAAACCGCGCGGTTACCGTGCTTGGCAACGATAATCCCCGCAGCAGCTACAACAAAAGCGGCGGTCGTTGATATATTAAAAGTATTGAGTTTATCGCCCCCTGTTCCACAGGTATCCACGATTGTTGTTGCGCAGGCATTGACGCGTGTCGCTTTCTGGCGCATGATGCGCGCCGCACCGGTGACTTCCTCCACTGTTTCGCCTTTCATCCGCAGCGCCGTGATCAAAGAGGCAATTTGAGCCTGTGTAGCCGTGCCATCCATAATTTCTTCCATAGCAGCCATCATCTCCGCTTCCCGCAGATCGGTTTTAGTAACCGCCTTATCAATAGCTTCCTTAATCATGGCTTATGCTCCTTTCGTCCTGTATATTTCAAAAAATTTCTTATAATGCGTTTACCCTGCGGTGTCAAAACAGATTCAGGATGAAACTGAATGCCTTCCACCGGATATTCTTTATGCCGCAATCCCATTATTTCGCCCTCAGCAGTTTCGGCGCTGATCTCCAAACAGGATGGCAATGTTTTTCGAGCGACAATAAGCGAGTGATAACGACCGGCGGGAAAAGGATTAGGAAGCCCGACAAATATTGTTTTGCCGTCATTGATAATCGACGAAATTTTGCCGTGCATAATGCGCGATGCGCGCACTACCTCCGCCCCAAGAGCGTAGGCTATGGATTGATGCCCCAAGCATATTCCCATAATAGGCACATCTTTATAAAATTCGCGGACAACATCAACTGTTATTCCCGCTTCGCGAGGTGTGCAAGGACCAGGGGAAAGGAAAATGGCCGCGGGTTTCCGTTGTCTTATTTCTTCCGTTTTTATTTTGTCATTACGAAATACCTCTACATTCTCACCCATTTGCCCCAGGTACTGGACGATATTGAATGTAAAGGAATCGTAGTTATCAATCATTAAAATCATACTTCTTCTCTCCTAATTGCCGTTTTTAATTTCAAAGCCACTTGCCGCCAGAAGTACGGCCTGCAACATGCCCCGTGATTTGTTGAGCGACTCCTGATGCTCCGATTCGGGAACGGAATCATAGACAATACCGGCTCCCGCCTGAACATATATTTTGCCATTTTTTAAAACAATCGTCCGGATAGTAATGCATAAATCCATATTGCCGCTGAAGCTGAAGTAACCTACCGCGCCGCCATAAGGGCCTCTTTTGACTTTTTCCAATTCACTGATAATTTCCATGGCCCGGACTTTGGGCGCGCCGGTCAAGGTGCCCGCCGGAAATGTCGCCGCCAGAACGTCAAAAGCATCTTTTCCTTTAGCCAGTTGAGCGCGCACATTGGAAACCAGATGCATCACGTGCGAATATTTTTCCACAACCATATATTGATTTACCTGAACGCTGCCGGTTTGAGCCACTCGCCCCAGATCGTTACGTCCCAGATCAACCAGCATAACGTGCTCCGCCCGTTCTTTTTCATCGGAGAGCAACTCATCAGATAACGCTCGGTCTTCCTGCTCGGTTTTGCCTCTTCTTCTTGTCCCGGCAATGGGACGCAATTCCATTGTTTCCTCTTCTTTGCGCACCATAACTTCCGGCGAAGAGCCAATCAAAGTAAGATCATCCAGCTTGAGAAAAAACAAATAAGGAGAGGGATTAACGAAACGCAGCGCCCGGTAGAGATCAATGGGGTTGGAGCGGCAATCGGTCTCAAAGCGTTGCGAGAGGACCACCTGAATAATATCTCCCGCGACAATATATTCCTTGGCTTTTTCAATGGCGGCTTGGTATTGTTGAGGCGTCATATTGGATTCAAAGTTAACTTCACTTCCCGTGGCATCTGCTGTTTTATGAGACGCTGCTGCCGCAATCGTTTCGATCATCGTTTCGATCTTTTGACACGAAGCGGTATAAACTTCTTCGAGTAAATCAGCTTCTTCCGTATAGGCGCAGGCGACCACTTTGATTGTATGGCGCACGTTATCAAAAATCATCATGGAATCACTGATGACAAAAACAGCCTCATCCAGATTCAGATCATCCGGCGGGTTGGGCGGGAGTTTTTCAAAGTAACGCACCATTTCATATCCCAGGAAACCAACAGCGCCGCCGTAAAATCGTGGCAGGCCGGGAATAGAAACTGGTTTATAGCGGTTGATCAATCCTCGCAGATAATTCAGGGGATTACCATTGTGCTCGATGGTCGTAATTTTCCCCTTCTCTTCGATAACAACTTTATCGCCATGAACCCTAAACACAACTCCGGCGTCCGTCCCTAAGAAGGAATACCGTCCCCACTTCTCGCCTCCTTCGACGCTTTCCAGAAGATAGACGTGATCTTTGTTCTGGAGTTTCATTAAAACGGAAACCGGCGTTTCCACATCGGCTAATATTTCCCGATAGACTGGAATCAGATTTCCCTTGTGGGCCAACTTTACAAATTCCGCAAAACTTGGTTCATACATAAAATTTACTCCTTTGTGTGCGTAAACCCTCCGTATGGAGAGACGGTATTTCATTATCCCGATATGCTACGCTATCGGGATTGTTCGACCAGCAAGCTTCAGTGCACTTTGTTTCTGAAATTTGGGTCTCATTAACTTCGCTATGCTCGTTTTCAGCGAGTGTCACAAAAAAAGGCCGTGATTTTTTTATCACGGCCTTAATACGCTAAAAATAAAAAAGCCGTGGAGCTCCCGGAGACTCTCCACGGCTTTAACTTTAATTAAAAAAGATCAGCGGCGGAAAATCCTCCCTTTGAGGTTCCACCACCAATTATTCAATGATAATATTTTAACTGCTTTTTGCATAACGTACTTTCTTTTTCGGT
>Ga0209777_10001160_pt1 | contig 39514 bp, 44 predicted proteins | sample FrelakmetHBP12HB_FD_187147 | JGI IMG/M metagenome (GOLD analysis project Ga0209777, IMG submission 187147) | Freshwater lake sediment microbial communities from the University of Notre Dame, USA, for methane emissions studies -HBP12 HB (SPAdes)... | ecosystem: Environmental > Aquatic >...
GGTCCCGGCCGGCGCATCCGGCGCCGGCCGCCGCAAGGAACGAAGCGGGCCCCAGGCGCGCGGGGAAGGCGCCCTGGGGCCTTGCGATTCTCGCCGGCTCTCGAAAGGAGCGGGCCCCGGGCGGAGCCGCACGGGCCGCGACTCGTCCGGCACACCCGGGCGATGGTCAGCCCCGGTATCGGAAGCAGCCCGGCAGGTGGTCGTCGACCAGTCCGACGCTCTGCATGAAGGCGTAGGCGATCGTCGAACCGACGAAGCGGAAACCGCGCTGGCGCAGGTCCTCCGAGAGAGAGTCCGATTCGTCGGTGGAGGCCGGCACGTTCGCCCAGGTCGCACCGGCCGGCAGGGCCGGCGAGGGTCGGGGCAGGCGGTCCGCCAGGTACGCGGCGAAGCCTCCGTGCTCGGCGCCGACTGCCAGAAATGCGGCGGCGTTGCCGATCGTGGCCTCGATCTTGGCGCGATTGCGGACGATGCCGGCGTCGGCCAGCAGTCTCGCTCGATCGGCATCGCCGTAGGCTGCGACCGTGGCCGGATCGAAGCCGCTGAAGGCTAGCCTGAACGCCGCGCGCTTTCTCAGGATCGTGACCCACGCCAGGCCGGCTTGGAAGCTCTCGAGGGCGAGCCGCTCGAAGAGTTCGCGGTCGTCGTCGACGGGCGCTCCCCATTCCGTGTCGTGGTAGAGGAGCATGAGCGGGTCGGCGCGTTCGATGCCGTCCGGCCACCAGCAGCGCGGGCGTTCGTCCGCGGTCACCGGCGGCGGGGCAGGGGAGCGATGTCCCATCCATCTGGGCCCGAGCCGTCGGTCGCAGCCGGCAAAGCCACTCCATCAGATCGCGGACCGGTAGCACACGACGATCCCGGGCACCCCCCCGGCGGTATGGCTTCGGTCATCCGGCGCTCCGGGCCACGAAACGGGCCGTGGCATCGCGGAAGATCTCGGCTCGCTCGACGACCGTCGCCGCGGCGTCGTAGTCGATCGGGGCGGCGATCTCGCTCGCGGCGGCTTTGCGCAGGTCGGCCGCGTCCATGAGCCAGCGGAAGTAGGCCGAGTACATCCGCCCCGTCTCGACGAAATGGCGGCCGTACGCGGAGCAGACGGCCGTGGCCGGTCCCGGTGAGATGCCCTCGACGTCCAGGCAGGCCTTGGCGAGGCGGAGCATCGCTACGCAGGCTCGCTCGGTCGCGGTCTCGAGATCGCGGGCCTCGAGCTCTCGCTGTGCCGATGCCAGGGCCCGGTTCGCCCCGTCGATGAGTTGAGCGGTGCGTGGCGTCATACAGCGATCGCCTCGGCCCGGATCGCGGGCGCGGCGCCGTCCGGGCCTCCGTTCCAGTCGGCCTCCGAGACGAAGATACGGCTTACAACCACATTCATCTCGTGCGACAGGGCGGCACATACATGGCTCGTGCGTTCGAGCTCGGCGCCGTAGTGATCAACCCGCTCGAGTACGACGATGGTCTCCACGTCGGCCTGGGCCGGCGCCGGGCCGGCCGCTCGCGCCCCGTAGAGATAAGTGCCCCGGAGGGCGTCGCCGTAGATCTCACGGATGGACTCCGCGAGCCGGCCGGCGATCCGGAGCCCGAAACGATCGGCCCTGGCTGCCGGCGCCGCCGGGACAGGACGTATGACCCTGGGCGGCAGACCGGCCGGCGCCGGCCGGTCGACAGGTGCGGCCGCCACGGGCGCTTCCGCGTGAGGCGGCTCCCGGTCTGGGGTTGCGCCGGCTGGGGCGGACTGTTCCACCTGTGCGGCGCGCACGGCCGGTGCGATCGTCGCCGTATCTCCCGGGGGCGTATCCGCGGGAGATACCGTGGATGGCCCGGCTACGGCTCGGGGCAGGCGCGGCGGGCGGGGCTGGAGTTGCTGCGCGGGCATCGCCGCCAGGACCGTTCGCAGCATAGTCGCCAACGGCGAGGCGGATGCCCGGAAGTAGACCTGGTTGCCCTCTGCCTCGCGATCGATCAGACCGGCCGCCACCAGCCTCGCCAGTTCGCGACTGGCCGTGCCGGGACTCGTACCGGCGCGACGCTGGATCTCGCGCAGATGGAGCCGGCCGGCCGACTCGTCCATCAGCAACGCGAGGATGCGCTGTCGTACGGTGGACCGCCCGACGGCCAGGTCCAGGGCGAGAGTGTTCTCAAACACGAGAACACTCGTTCTCATGGATGAGACGAGTGTTCTCAGGAAGGGAACAGTCGTTCTCGGGCACGAGAACAATCGTACTCAGGCCCAAGCACGGGTCAATAGGGGCCGCCCCTCAGGCGGGGTGCCATGGGAAGACGCGAGGCCCGTCCGGCGTCGCCGAGATTTCATGTGCCGAAAGACGCGTAGCCGACAGCACATACTGTGCCAGATCGGCATACTCGTCACATGGCTATCACGCGCACTGACCAGGCGTCGGCGCGGGCGGGAATGCTCGACCCGGCGAAGGGCCATCCCGCCAATCGCGACTGGATCGAACTCCAGGCCCCGGCCCGCTCGATCCGGCGCTACCGAGTCATACGCGCTTTCCTCCACGTGGCCGTCAAGCTCTACTCCAGGGTCCGAGTCGAAGGCATGGAACGCCTGCCGGACGGCCCGTCTATCCTCTGTTTCACGCACGAGAACTGGGCCGACCCGCTGTACATCTTTGCTGCGATCCCCAGCCGCCCGCGTGTCTACTTCTTCGGGCCGGAGCAGGAAGAGATGCGGCGGGGTTCCCGCAATCGGGTTATGCGCTGGGCCGGCGTGGTGGTCCCGTTCCGGCCGGGCAGTCGCGGTCTCGTGGCCGCCACGGCGAGGGCCGAATCGCTGCTCTGCTCGGGAGCCGTCGTAGCGATTGCCGGCGAGGGGCAGATCCACGCCGGCGAGAGTGTGGTCCTGCCGCTCCGCGACGGTCCCGCGTACCTGGCCTTGAGGGCTGGTGTGCCGATCGTCCCGGTGGCGATCAACGGCACCACCTGGCTGGGGTTCCGCCGGGTGGTGCGGGTCAGGGTCGGCTTGGCCATCGAGGCCCCGACCTCGCCGGCCCGGCCTCATACGGACGATGTCCGGCGGCTGACCTCGCAGGCTCGGTCTGCCCTCGAGACGCTCGTGTCGGACTTCCCGGAGCAGCCGCGGCCGGGTCCTTTCGGTCGCTGGCTCACCGAGCTGTTCAACGACTGGCCGGAAGGTTCGCGACCGCCGATCGCTGCCCAGCCGAGCGATCGCCGGATCACGGGACCGGTCTCCCGGCGATAGCCACCCGAGCCGCGGTTAGACGCTGGCAGCTACCATATCAGGCGTTCCAGTCTCGCGACCGTGAAGCCTCCGCCGGGCCGATGTCCCCGAGTCTGCGATACTTGGTCGACCAGATAGAAGGAGGAGACGTGGGCGCCACGGGCCTGGCATCAAACCCGACGGAGTATCGCGATCGGCTGCGAGCGCAGTCCGACGAGCAGCTCGATGCATGGACCGCCGAGCTCCTTCGAGACGTTGCCAAGAGGCGGGGTGTCACCCGGGTCGTGGCCGACTTCAGACGGACCACTCACCTGGACGAGAAGGCCTTCAGACGTGTCTTTGCGCGCGGCGGAGGGGCTCCGCAGACCATCGGCACGGATGCGGCCGGCCATGTCATTGTTCCGACGATCTCCCTCCATTTCCTTGTGGCTGGGCTGCGGGCAGAGGTGGCCGACGCCCGCGACAGGCTGATCGCCTACCTCGTGGCGAGCTTCGACGAGATCGTCTACGTCTGAGCGGAGGCGATCTCGTCGCTCCGCTCTCGTAGGGCTGCTCCGAGTCGTACATCCGTTCCCATCCACGCTCGACGCCCTTGCGGCGGCTACGATCGCCCTGATCGCCGGGGCGGATGCTGGCGTCGCGCTCCGGTTGGGAGTTGGGATGCTGGGTCTGCAGTTTGCCATCGGTTCGGCCAACGACCTGGCGGACGTCGAGGACGACCGCGCGGTCAAGCCCTACAAGCCCATCCCGGCCGGTCTCGTGTCGCGCCGGGCAGCCTCAGCCGTGTGCGTAAGTGGGGCCGCCCTGGGCTTCATGTCGGCGGCGACGGTCGGCCCCGGGGCCGTCATCCTTGGTGCCGTGGGGCTTGCCGACGGCCTTCTCTACGACCTGCGGCTGAAGCGCACCCCCCTGGCGTGGACGGCGTTCGCGGCCGGCGTGGGCCTGCTGCCCCTCTATGGGTGGTACGGGGTGCGAGGTTCCGTTCCGGCGGCGCTCCCGGGAGTGGTCGCCCTGGCGGTGGTCGCCGGGGCCGCACTGGCAATAGCGAATGCCTACGTCGATCTCGAGTCCGATGGCCGATCCGGCGTTCCGTCGGTCGCGGCCGTACTCGGGGCACGGGTGACGCTCATGGTGGACGGTGCCATGCTCGCCGTGGTCCAGGTGGTTGCTGTAGCAACGACGTTCACGATCCCGTGGTCTCCACCGGCGCTGCTCCTGGAGGGCCTCGGATGCGGACTGGCCTGGTTGGGTTTCGGGCTGGCCGCCGTGCGGGATGACCGGGTACGACCCCTGGTCTGGGAATTCCAGGCGCTCGGGATCCTTGTCCTCGGCGCTGCCTGGCTCTCCATGCTCAGTTCGGCCGGGATGATGGGCCGGTAGAGGGGCACTTGGACTCCGGCAAGGGGTCCCTCGATCAGCCGGGGCGTCCGCCGATCGCGCTGCGCCGCCCGATGTGAAGCTCCTGCCGCCCCGCGACCCGGCCGCAGCCTGCCGGAACCTACCTGTCCGAGCCCCTCCGGACGAGGCTGATCGCGTTTTCGATTCGGACTCTGACGATCATCAGGTACTTGGCCAGGTTCTGGCGGTCGGTGTCGTCGATGGTCTTCATGGTGTCCGACTGGAGAACCGCGATGAGATCGGCCATGGCGTCGGTCAGGCGGGCCCGGACGGCGATGAGCGAGTCGTCGGTGAGAGGCTTCTTCGAGCCCATGGCCAGCCAGGTCGCCTCGGCCTCGGCCTCGATGGCGTCCTCGACCGTTCCACCGGGTGAACCCTTAGGGGGCGTCCCTGAGGTCGAACGCCGGGTTCGCGGCGCGCCCTCGATCTTCTCGCGCAGCTTGACGAGCGAGAGTTCGCCCCGGGCGACCATGTCGGCCAGGTGCCTGCGTTTCTTGGGGTCGTCGACCTTCAGCAGCTCGTAGGCGTGGGAGAGGGTGTCTTTGCGCACAGACACCAGATCTCGAATCTCCTGCGGTGCGTCGGCCAGGCGAAGCCGGTTCTCGAGGTAGCCCTTGTCCTTGCCGAGCTTCTGGGCGAGCTTGCGGATGCTGTAGCCGTGCTCGCGGATCATCTTGTCGTAGATGACGGCCTCGTCGATGGGCGACAGGTCCTCTCGCTGGAGATTCTCGATAACGGCGATCTCGAGGGCGGTCTCATCGTCGATCTCCTCGATGAGCGCCGGGATCGTATCCTGGCCGGCTCCCTTTGCCGCCCGCCATCGCCGCTCGCCGGCGATCAGCTCGTAGTGGCCATTCGGCCGAGGTCGGACCAGGATCGGCTGGAGAACGCCGTGCTCTCGGACCGATGCGGTCAGGTCGTCGAGGCCGGCCTTGTCCATCGCCAGGCGCGGCTGGTTGGGGTTCGGGACAACCTTGTCGACGGGGATATTGCGGACCGCGGCCGGCCTGACAATGGTCGTCTCATCGGCGTTTAGGAGGCTCAGGACGTTCTGGGAGAGCCCCTGGGACCGCTCCGCGCTGAGACGGGCGGTGGCGGCGGCACGGAAATCTGGCCTAGCCAAGCGCGATTACCTCCCTGGCGAGCTCGCGGAAGTTGTTGGCGGCTTCGGAGGCCGTGGCATAGGCGGTGATCGGCTGGCCGGTCAAGGGGGCCTCTCCGAGCTTCACTGCGTTCCTGATGATGGTGGCGAAGACGTGGTTCTCGCCGTGCTCGCGCATCTCGTCGAGCATCTCTCGACCAAGGACCGTCCGGGGGTCGTAGAAGGTCGGCAGCAGCCCTAGAACCCGCAGGTTTCGGTTCAGCTTGGATCGGATCGTGGTGATGACCTTCGCGAGCGCGGCCAATCCCTTGAGGGCGTAGTACTGCGTCTGGACCGGGATGATGACGCCGTTGGCGGCGACGAGCCCGTTGATCGTCAGTAGCCCCAGCGTCGGCGGGCAATCGATCAGGATGTAGTCGTAATGGCCCTGGGCCCAATCGTCGATGGCCTCGGCCAGGGCATACTCTCGACCGATCGTGCTCATGAGGTCGACCTCGGTAGAAGCGAGGTCGAGCGTGGCGGGAGCGACGTCAATTCCTGGCGTCTCGGTCGTGATGATGATGTCGCGAAGACGGAGCTTGGGATCGGCCAGGACATTCGACATGGCTCGCTCGAGGTTGGCCAGGTTGACCCCGAGGCCGACCGTGAGATTCGCCTGGGCATCCATGTCGATGCACAGCACGCGCAGGCCATGCTCGGCGAGGGCGCCAGCCAGATTGATGGCCGTGGTCGTCTTGCCGACGCCACCCTTCTGGTTCGCGATCGCGATGACGTTTGCCACCGTGGTTGCACCTCGCTCGGAGTGCGGTTTCGGGGTAGACAGACGACTCTTGCCGTGATGCTCCGCGAAGTGATCCATCGAAGCGACGACCGTCGAGTCCGTTGTTGAATCTCCCTGATGCTACCGCACGCGCATTGGCTGGCGGTTCTGGCTTATCCACAGAATTGGGAAGTTGTTCACCGATTCTGTGGATATCGTCTCGGGGTTCTCCATTACTCGAACGGGCCGTGAGCCCAACTCCATCTGCACTAGAGAGAACCGTCGATCTCGGGTCGTGAATCGGCCCCGCCGGCGGCCACGGTGTCTTTGCGCAAAGACGGCGATGCCCAATGGAGCCTCCCTAACGGCCGTCCCTGACCCCGATGCTTCGCCGCGGCCGGAACTGCCTGCGGGGGTCAGCAGAGTCCGGCTGGCATCCTCAGGCGAGTCCGTGCCATTATCCCGAGGCACGCTCGCGCATCAGCGACAGGGCACAGTGAGAGGAAGCGGTAAGTGTCGGACGACCGGAAGCTGCATCAGGGCCGAACCACCGATGGATCTGCGGCGGACCCGGAGCGGGATCGCTGGCGCGCGACTACCCGGGCCAAGGCCGTTTTCCGCTCGTCCGAACGGCAAGACCGATTCCTGACGACCTCCGGGTTCGAGATCCAGGATCTCTACACCCCTGCGGATGTCGCCGATCTCGATGAGAGTCGAGATCTGGGCCGCCCCGGCGAGTTCCCGTACACGCGGGGAGTCCAGCCGACCATGTACCGGGGGCGCCTGTGGACGATGCGCCAGTACGCCGGCTTCTCGACCGCCGAGGACACGAACCGCCGCTTCCGCTATCTCCTCGAGCAGGGCCAGACCGGCCTCTCCGTCGCTTTCGATCTTCCGACGCAGATGGGCTACGACTCGGATGCCCCGCGGGCCGAGGGTGAGGTCGGCCGGGTCGGAGTGCCCGTCAGCTCTCTGGCCGACATGGAAGTGCTCCTCGATGGCCTTCCCCTCGGCACCGTCAGCACCTCGATGACGATCAACGCCTCAGCGGCAGTGCTGCTGGCTCTCTATGTCGCCGCAGCCGAGAAGCAGGGCGTCGCCCGGGCCCAGGTCAGCGGCACGACCCAGAACGACATCCTCAAGGAGTACGTGGCGCGGGGCACCTACATCTTCCCGCCGCGGTCGTCGATGCGCCTGGTGACCGACATCTTCGAGTTCTGCTCGAAGGAGTTGCCGCGCTGGAACACGATCAGCATCAGCGGCTACCACATGCGCGAGGCCGGCGCGACGGCGGCGCAGGAACTGGCCTTCACCCTCGCCGACGGAATCGCGTACGTGGAGGCCGCCCTGCGCCGCGGTCTCGACATCGACGAATTCGCCGACAGGCTCAGCTTCTTCTTCGCATCCTGGAGCGAGCTCTTCGAAGAGGTCGCCAAGTTCAGGGCCGCTCGTCGAATGTGGGCGCGAATCATCAAGGACCGTTTCGGCTCGACGAACACTCGCTCGATGGCCTGCCGTTTCCACGTCCAGACCGCGGGCTCGTCGCTGACGGCCCAATCGATCGACAACAACGTGGTGCGGACCACGGTCCAGGCACTGGCCGCAGTTCTCGGCGGAGCACAGAGCCTCCACACCAATTCACGCGACGAGGCTCTTGCGCTGCCGACGGCCGAGGCAGCGCGACTGGCGCTTCGTACGCAGCAGATCCTGGCCTACGAATCGGGCGTTACGGAAACGCCGGATCCGTTGGCCGGCAGCTACTACGTCGAGACGCTGACCAACCAGCTCGAGGCGGCCGCGAACGACTACCTGCGGGAGATCGAGGCTCTCGGTGGCACGCTCTCGGCCATCGAGGCCGGCTATCAACAACGGCAGATCCAGGAATCCGCCTACCAGGTCCAGCGTGCCATCGAAAGCGGCTCGAAGATCGTCGTCGGCGTGAACAAGTACCGCGACGAGGAGACGACTACGCCGGCACTCCAGAAGATCGACCCCGAAGGTGAACGGCGTCAGTGCGAACGCGTCCAGAAAGTCCGGGCCGACCGCGATCCGGCCGCGTGGAAGACGGCGATGGATCGACTCGAGGACTGCGCTCGAGGCCAGGAGAATCTGCTTCCGCCGATGATCGAGGCCGTCAAGGCATACGCCACGGTCGGCGAGATCTGCGACCGGCTTCGCTCGGTCTGGGGCGAGCACCGCGAGTTGATTACCGTCTGAACGGCAGCAGGGTGGGGGAGTGTCGATCCGGCTCGGCCGGATCCAGGGAGATAGCTTGGAGCAGCTGCCCAGGTCGCCTCGATGGCAGCTGTCAGCAGCTGCCAGCGTTTGCGCCCGCGGCGATGCGCTGCGGGCAGGCTGCGGTGCACGGAGGCCCATTCGAGCGCGGATCCGATCTTCGGGCGCGCCGGTTCGCCGATTTCGTACCATTTGGGGAGCCGCCTCAGCCGGGGCCGGCCCAACGCCGGCGTCGAACGCCCGTCCGCTAGCGCCTCCGTTTCGATAGTCGCAGGAGAGTCATGGATCAGCTCAAGTCAGCCCTTCCCGACGGCATCGGAATCGGCAAGATCCACCACGTCGCCGTGATCGTTCGCGACCTCGAGGCTTCGCTCGGCCTCTACAGGGACAGGCTCGGGCTGGACGTCGAGTCCGTGATGAACATGGAATACGATCACGTCACGATCGGCTTCCTCCCGGTGGGCGACACGAAGATCGAGCTCGTCCAGCCGACCGACGACACCACCGGCTCCGCGCGCTTCCTCGAGTCCAAGGGCGAGGGATTTCATCACGTCTGCTTCGAAGTGCCGGACATCCAGGCGGCGCTCGACAGTCTGGCGGCTTCGGGCCTGACCTTGATCGACACGGCTCCACGAAAGGGCGGCGAGGGCCCGGTTGCCTTCGTCCATCCCAAGAGCTGCCACGGCGTGCTGGTCGAGCTGATCGAGGCGCCGGGCGGTCCGGCCTGGGCGAAACTGGGCTACTAGCGCCGCCGAGGCGGCCGACCTCGCCGCCTGTCGGCCTCGTGGAAGACCCGTAGGAGGGTGCCCCTAGATTGACCAGACGAAGAGAACGTCCCCGGCGCCCTCGGCCCGACGGCAGAAATCGATGAGGTCGCCGGTCAGCTGCCTGAGCATCGGCTTCTCTTCCGGGTCGACGAAGCACTCCTCGCAATCGATCAGATCAATCCATCGCGCCGCGATCCGGTCGACCTGACTCTCCGGGAGAATTGCGACGTTGTCGATCCAGCGTGGGTCGATCCGCTCGACGGTGCGATCGCCGAGGCTCGCCAGCCGGGCCTGGAGGCGGCTCTCGAGCGGGCACGCTGCGTCGCTGAACGGCCCCGGCGCATCTCTGCCGGTCGCCTCGCGGGCTGCCCGCGCGAACAGGTCCAGCCAGCTGGGATCCATGCCGCCGCCGAGCGAGATGTAGGCCGGGAACCGACCCCGGTCGCGCAAGCCCGACCAGTCCTCCATCCCCACAGCCAGCAGGATCTCGCGGGCTTCACCAGCCACGAGATCCATCAGCACGCCCAAGGGCCACTCCGTCTTGCCGACGTCGCCCGCCCCAGTCGCCGCTCGAGGGCATGTCACGGGCCGGGCGCATCGCAATTGCGAGTATCGCCCGACAGGGATGCCCTTGGCCAGATCCGGGCTGGACTGGATGCGGCTAGGGTCGGTAGCCGGCCTCGATCAGGAGCTTCGGCAGCTGAGTCGGGGAATCGGCCACCCGGACTCCGGCAGCCTCGAGCGCGGCGATCTTCTCGGCGGCCGTGCCCGAGCCGCCCGAGATGATGGCTCCGGCATGGCCCATCCGGCGGCCCGGGGGCGCCGTGCGCCCGGCGATGAAGGCCGCCATGGGGACGCCCCTGAGGTGCTCTGCCGCGAACGCTGCCGCCTCCTCTTCGGCCGATCCGCCGATCTCGCCGATCATCACGATCGCGTCGGTTTCCGGGTCGTCGCGGAAGAGCTTGAGCACATCGAGGAAGGTGGTGCCGATGATCGGGTCGCCGCCGATGCCGACGCAGGTGGACTGGCCTAGTCCCGCATCGGTCATCGCCTGAACGGCCTCGTATGTGAGCGTACCGGAGCGCGAAACCACGCCCACGCGACCCGGCTTGTGGATGGAGGCGGGGATGATGCCGACCTTGGCCCGTCCGGGGGATGTGACGCCGGGGCAGTTGGGGCCGATCAGGCGGGCCCCGGCCCTGCGGACGGCCTCGACCGCGGGGATCATGTCCAGCGCCGGGATCCCCTCGGTGATGCAGACGATCGTGGCGATGCCGGCGTCGAGGGCCTCCATGATCGCGTCGGGGGCGCCGCTCGCCGGAATGTAGATCACCGATGTGTTGGCGCCGGCCTGTTTCACGGCCTCGGCCACGGTGTCGAAGATCGGGACGGTGCCGTCGATGGCCTTCTGGCCGCCCTTGCCGGGCCGGGTTCCGGCCACGACCTTGGTGCCGTACGCGATCGAGGCTCGAGTGTGGAATTCACCCTCTCGCCCGGTGATGCCCTGGACCACGAGGCGGGTGTCGTTACCGACCAGGATGCTCATCGTGCGGCCCCCTTCGCCATCGCTACTGCCTTCTCGGCCGCCTCGTCCAGTGAGGTCGCGGTTTCGAAGCGAGCCTCATCGAGGAGTCTTGCCGCCTCGGCGGCGTTCGTGCCGACGATCCGCACGACCATCGGCACCTCGCGGGATTGCTGGGCGTGGGCCTCGATGAGGCCGCGGGCGACCTCGTCGCCGCGCGTGATCCCGCCGAAGATGTTCACGAGGATGGCCTGGACTTTGGGATCGGCGACGATCAGCTCCATCGCCCCCCGAACCGTCTCGTGGCGGGCCCCGCCCCCGACGTCCAGGAAGTTGGCCGGCTCGCCGCCGTAGTGCTTCACCAGGTCCATCGTCGTCATGGCCAGGCCGGCGCCGTTGACCATGCAGCCGATCGTGCCGTCGAGGTGGATGTAGTTGATGCCGAGCTTCCGGGCCTCGGCATCCGTGGGGTCCTCCTCGTCCAGGTCGCGCAGGGCCTCGAGGTTCCGGTGGCGGGCCAGACCCGAGTCATCGAGCGTGACCTTGGCGTCGAGGCAGACCAGGCGCTGAGTCGCCGCCCCGTCCGGTCCGGTCTCCGCGACGATCGCCAGCGGGTTCACCTCGACGAGATCGGCGTCATTGGCCTTCATCGTCTCGTACAGCCCTTGGGCGATGGTCACGAAAGGATTGAGCAAGGGATCACGCAGGCCGATGGCCAACCCCAGGGCCCTGGCCTGGAAGGCCATCAACCCGAGCAGCGGATCGGCCGACACGCGGTGGATGGCGCCGGGATTCTGGCGTGCCACTTCCTCGATCTCGACCCCGCCCTCGGCCGAGGCCATCAGCACGATCCGGCGGCTGGCCCGGTCGATGATCGCGCCGAGGTAGTACTCCTTGACGATCTCCGCGGCGGCCGCCACGAGGACCTTTCGGACGGTGATGCCCTTGATGTCCATCCCCAGGATCTTCGAACCCACCTCGGCCGCCTCAGCGGCGGAACCGGCGAGCTTCACGCCGCCGGCCTTGCCGCGCCCACCGACGAGGACCTGGGCCTTGACTACGACCTTCCCGGCGCCGGCGTCGAGAAAAGCCTTTGCGGCAGCTTCAACCTCGGCGGGCGTCCGGGCCACCTTCCACGGCGGTACTGGCAGCCCCTGGGCCAGCAAGAGCGACTTCGCGTCAGCTTCCTGGATCTTCACGCCCTGCAGCTCCGATTCTCGCGAGCCGAGGGCGCAGGACGGTGTCCGCAGCAGCCTCGGCGGCGTTTCGTTGATCCTAGCAGGCGCAAGCGAGATGACCGCGACGGCCGCCTCCGCCGGCCGGGCCGGGCCTCAGGCGACGGCCGAGGCGACGACCATGCCGCGGACGACAAGCGATCCGGCCGGGAGCTCGGCCGCGGGATCCGCACCGGGCGACGCTCCGTCCTCCGGCAGCCACAGCCAGAACTCCCTGGCCGGACCCAGCGACAGCCGGAGCTGCCATAGGGCGCCGCGTGGTTCGACCGCGGCGCGCAGGCCGGCCACGAAAGGGCCGTAGGGCGTCCCGACCGGCTTGTCGACCCAGGCGATCCGCGCCGCACCGATCGGTCCACGTGGGTGTGGATCCGGGTTCGACCGGCTCACGAAGAGCCCGCCCGTTCCAACGCCTGCGAGCCGGCGATCGCCGCGTGCGGCGCCTCGTGGCCGCCCGGACCGCGCCGGCTTCGAGGGCGTCGAGCGCGGCCTCGTATTCATCCTCCGCTACGCCGGCGGCCGGTGAATGCCAAAATGCGTATGCGATCACTCAAATATTGTGTCACTCGGCCTCTTCGCCTCCGTGCGCATGTCGATAGAATGCGAGCCATGGCCCAGACAGTGACACTCATCCCCGGAGACGGCATCGGCCCCGAACTGGCCGAGGCGACAAGGCGCGTCCTGGACGCCTCAGGTGTCGAGTTCGACTGGGAGGTCATGGACGCCGGCGAGGCCGTCATGGCTAAGGAGGGGACGCCTCTGCCCCAGCCGGTCCTCGACTCCATCCTCCGCAACAAGGTCGCCATCAAGGGACCGATCACGACGCCTGTGGGCGTCGGCTTCCGCTCAGTAAACGTCGCCCTGAGGCAGACCCTCGGGCTCTACGCGAATCTCCGTCCGGTCCGGTCGATCCCGGGCCTCAAGACCCGCTACGACGACGTCGACCTGGTCATCGTTCGCGAGAACACGGAAGACCTCTACGCCGGCATCGAGCACATGGTCGGCCCGGATGCCGCCGAGAGCATCAAGATCATCACCCGTGCGGCATCGGAGCGGATCGCCCGCTTCGCCTTCGAATACGCCGTCGCCAACGACCGCCGCAAGGTAACGGCCGTCCACAAGGCGAACATCATGAAGTTCTCGGACGGCCTCTTCCTGGAGAGCTGCCGGACGATCGCCGCGCAATACGAAGGCCGGGTCGCCTTCGAGGACCGCATCGTCGACAACATGTGCATGCAGCTGGTCCAGAAGCCCGAGCTGTACGACGTGCTGGTCCTGCCGAACCTCTACGGCGACATCGTCAGCGACCTCTGCGCCGGCCTGGTGGGCGGGCTGGGCGTCGCGCCCGGAGCGAACATCGGCACCGAGGCGGCGGTCTTCGAGGCGGTTCACGGATCCGCGCCTAAGTACGCCGGCCAGAACAAGGCCAACCCAACGGCTCTGATGCTCTCCGGCGTCCTGCTGCTCCGCCACATCGGCCAGCAGGCCGCCGCCGAGCGCGTCGAGGCGGCGGTCCGGGCGGTCATCGCCGAGGGCCGCGCGGTCACTTACGATCTCGGCGGATCGGCCGGTACGAGTGAGTTCGCCGACGCGATCGTCGCCCGCCTCGAATCCGGGGCCGCCACGGCATAGGGCCAGGCATCCTGATCGGGACCAGCCCGACCAGGCAACGTTCGGGAGGCTGCATGCTTCTTCGCTACCGCGGCTCCGAGGGGATGGTGGCCTGGGCGTTCCACCGGATCTCGGGCATTGCCATCTGGCTCTTCGTGCTGCTGCACGTCCTGGACATCTACCTCGCCGGCGGCAACCCGAACGTCTACGACGACATCCTAAAGTTCTACGCCAGCACGCCCGGCCGGATCATGGAGGTGCTCCTGGGAGGAGCCCTCTTCTACCACGCCCTGAATGGCCTGCGCGTCATGGCCATGGACTTCTGGCCGCGATTGACCGCGTACCACAAGCAGATCTGGTACGCGAACTGGGTCATCTTCGTCGTCGTCGGCCTGCCCGGCGCCTTCATCATCATCCGCCCGGTTCTGGGCCTGTAGGAGGAGCGTCGAGATGGCTCTCTATTCGCGCTCCGGCCGGCCCAAGCCGCAAAGCGGCGGGTTCGAGCTGGCGGCCTGGTACTTCATGCGGCTCTCGGGCGTCGCCCTCTTCGTCCTGGCGCTGATCCACTTCAGCCTCCAGCACTTCCTGTTTGACCCGTCCCAGGAAACCGCCACCTGGATCTTCAACCAGCGCTGGAACAGCCTCTTCTGGCGCGGGTTCGACTGGCTGCTCCTGATGATGGTCGTGCTCCATGCCTTCCTCGGCATGCGCACGGTGACGATGGACTACCTCAAGGGCGGAACCCGAACCTTCGCCCTGACGGCCCTGTACCTGGTCGGCACCGTCGTTTTCGTCATGGGCACCATCGTGGTGATGTCCGTGCCGCTGACCCTGGGGAAGTAGGCGATGGACTACCCGTTCGATGCCATCGTCGTCGGCGCCGGCGGCGCCGGTCTCTGGGCCGCCCTCGAGCTGGCCCGTGAAGGCGTCAACGCCGCCGTCCTGACGAAGCTGTATCCCACCCGCTCCCACACCGGCACCGCCCAGGGCGGTGTCTGCGCCGCTCTCGGCAACCTCGAGGAGGACCACTGGGAGTGGCATATGTTCGACACGGTCAAGGGCGGCGACTACCTGGTCGACCAGGATGCCGCCGAGGTGCTCGCTCGCGAGGCGATCGAGACCGTCATCGAGCTCGAGCACATGGGCCTGCCGTTCAACCGCACGCCCGACGGCAAGATCGACCAGAGGCGCTTCGGCGGCCACACCAGCAACTACGGCGAGGCGCCCGTCCGAAGAGCCTGCTTCGCGGCCGACAGGACCGGCCACATGATCCTGCAGACCCTCTACCAGCAGTGCATCAAGCATGGCGTCAAGTTCTTCGACGAATTCCAGGTCGTGGACCTGCTCTTCGAGGGTGGACAGCCCGACGAGGGCGGGCGGGCGGCCGGCGTGGTGGCGCATCGGCTTGCCGACGGCCAGCTCCACACCTTCCGGGCCAAGGCGGTCCTGCTGGCTACCGGCGGCTTCGGGCGGATGTTCCGCATCACGTCCAACGCCCACAGCCTGACCGGCGACGGCGTGGCCCTGTGCTATCGCCACGGCATCCCGCTCCAGGACATGGAGTTCTTCCAGTTCCACCCGACGGGGATCGTGGGCATCGGCATCCTGCTCTCTGAGGCCGCCCGCGGCGAGGGCGGCACGCTCCTCAACGACAAAGGCGAGCGATTCATGGAGCGCTACGCGCCCAAGCTCATGGAGCTGGCCCCGCGCGACATGGTCAGCCGCGCCATGTACCAGGAGATCAGGGCCGGTCGCGGCATCGGCGGCAAGGACTACCTCTACCTCGACGTGCGCCACCTCGGCCGCAAGGTCATCGAGGAGAAGCTGCCGGACATCACCGACTTCGCCCGGATCTACCAGGGCGTGGAGCCGCTCAAGGAGCCGGTCCCGGTCCAGCCGACGGCCCACTACGCCATGGGCGGGATCCCGACCAACGTTTCGGCCGAAGTGGTCCGCGACGACAAAGGCACGGTAGTGCCCGGCCTGTACGCGGCGGGCGAGTGCGCCTGCGTCAGCGTCCACGGCGCGAATCGCCTCGGCACGAACTCGCTGGTGGACCTGCTCGTTTTCGGACGGCGGGCCGGGCGCCAGATGGCCCGCTACGCCGGCAAGGTGGAACGGCCGATGCCGATCGCCGACGCCGCGGAACCCGTTCGGGCCGAGCTGGAGGCGATCCGAAGCCGGGAGGCGAGCGGCGAGTCGGTCGCCGTCATCCGCAAGGAACTCCAGGACGTGATGATGGACAACGTCGGCGTCTACCGCGAGGGCAAGCTCCTGACCGAGGCCCTGGCCAGAGTCAAGGAGCTGAGAGCCCGCCACGGCAGGATCGCCATCACCGACTGCGGCTCGGTCTTCAACACCGAGTTGCTCGAAGCCCACGAGCTCGGCTACCTGCTCGACATCGCCCTGGTCACGGTGACCAGCGCGCTCGCCCGAACGGAGAGTCGCGGCGCGCATTCGCGCGAGGACTACCCGGAGAGGGACGACAAGAAGTGGCTCAAACACACCCTGGCCTATCGAGGCAAGGACGGGCCGAGCCTGCGCTACAAGCAGGTCTCGATCACCCGGTTCGAGCCGAAGCCCCGGACGTACTGAGGCTGCCCCGATGGACGTGAAACTCCGCATCCTCCGCTACGATCCGGAGCAGGACGACGAGCCAGCTTCGCTGACTTTGGCAGCAGGCGTGCCTGCTGCGGGAGCGGCCGAAAACACGACAAGACCTGCCGCCGGTGCGGCTGGCGCCCCGGTGCGCGGCCCCCGCTGGGTCGAGTACAAGGTCTCCGTCGACCCGATGGACCGCGTCCTGGACCTGCTGATCAAGGTCAAGGCCGACCAGGACGGCTCGCTCAGCTTCCGGCGCTCGTGCGGCCACGGCATCTGCGGCTCCGACGCGATGATGATCAACGGCCGCAACCGGCTGGCCTGCCGGATCCGGGTGGACCAGCTCGGCAAGAAGATCTCGGTCGCGCCGCTGCCGGGCCTGCCCGTAGTCAAGGACCTGATCGTCGACATGAACGGCTTCTTCGGTAAGTACCGGTCCGTGAAGCCGTATCTGATCAACGACCAGCCCGAGCCCGAGCGCGAGCGGCGCCAGAGCCCGGCCGACCGGGCCATCTACGACGACACCACCAAGTGCATCCTGTGCGCCGCCTGCACCAGCTCCTGCCCGTCGTTCTGGGCCCGGCCAGAGTACGTCGGCCCCGCGGCGATCGTCCAGGCCCACCGCTTCATCTTCGACTCGCGCGACGAGGGTTCGGGCGAACGGCTCGAGATCCTGGCCGACGAGAACGGCGTGTGGCGCTGCCGGACGATCTTCAACTGCGTCGACGCCTGCCCGCGCGGCATCAACATCACCAGGGCGATCCTCGAGGTCTCCTCGGCGATCGTGGGGCGACGCGGCTGAAGCGCGCCGGAGACAGCGACTGGGACTCGCTCTGGGAATCCGTCGGCGCGGCCGGATCGGGCAGGGGAGGGGAGCGACCCGGAGGGACCCCCGGTCCTGCATCCGATCATCAGCCCGGCCCGGGCTCCTCTCCGCTGCGCACCCTGATCGTCCGCACCGACGGCGCGGCCCGCGGCAATCCCGGACCCGCGTCGCTGGGTGCCGTGCTCATCGAGGCCGCCGGATCGGCGTCGCGCCGTCCGGATGCGCCATCCCTCGCGTCCATCTCCGAGTATCTCGGCGTCCAGACCAACAACGTCGCCGAGTACACCGCCGTGCTGCGGGCGTTGACCCTGGCTCACGAGCTCGGGGCTGAGGCGGTCGAGATGCTGCTCGATTCGAAGCTGATCGTGGAACAGCTCCACGGCCGGTGGCGGGTCAAGGATGCCAAGCTCATCCCGCTTCATGCCGAGGCCAAGGCGCTCCTCTCGCGTTTCTCTCGTTGGAGCGCCACTCATGTGCCGCGGGCCCAGAACAAGCAGGCCGATGCCCTCTGCAACGACGCCATAGATCGGGTCCAGGCCGGCGGCCCTCGGGTCGTGGTGGTCAGGGCGTAGCAGAGCTCCGAGCCCGATTCGGCGTCCCGGCCCGACTCCCCAACTCGAGGCGATAGCGAACCTCGGTCGTGACGAAGCCACCGAGGTCCAGCGGCTGCCCGGCGCCGTCCGGCAGCCAGGCCTGGGCCTCGTAGAAGGCCCGGGCACGCTCGTTCATCTCGAGCACCCACAGGACGAGCCTAGATACCCCCAGCGCCCGCCAGTGGTCCACGGCAACGGCCAATAGCGCGCTGCCGGCCCCACCGCGCCACGCCTCGGGCAGGACGTAGAGTGCGTACAACTCGGCCGCAGGGCCTTCGACGTCCGCGTCCCGCGGCGGGCCGGCGGCCAGGAACCCGATCGGCCGGCCGTCTCGCTCGGCCAGCCAGCTCGGGGTCGCGCCGTCCTCGTCGCTGTCGAGCATGGTCCGCCAGGCGACCTCTCGGGCGTCGATGGAGAGGCCGGCCAGGAAGTCGTGGGGCAGGATGTCGCTGTAGGCCGCCTGCCAGCCCCTCACGCCGATCTCGGCGATGGCGCGCGCATCTGCCGGCGAGGCCCGCCTGATCGAGAGCCCGGCGCCTGTACGGACCGCCTCCGGCGAGCTCGATCCGCTCGAGCCGGCCGTCTTGCTTGCATCCAGGTTTGGTAATCCCTCCGGCTTCGACTACAATCCCGCGTCGGCGAGTCGGCCGGACGATCGCGAGGCGACGCCTTCGGGCGTGGCCTCGAGGAAAGTCCGAGCTCCTCAGCGCAGGGTAGCGGGTAACGCCCGTCCGCCGCGAGGCGAGGACCAGTGCCACAGAGACGTAGCCCGGACCGGGCCCAGCCCGGACCGGGATGTGAAACGCGGCAAACTCTGCTCGGAGCAAGGCCAAATAGGAGGACGCGGTTCGAGCGTGCGGGAAACCGTACGTTCGGGCGGAAGAGGTTGCGCTGCCCAGTCCTCGGGTCGGCCGCTTGAGCCGTCGGGCAACCGGCGGCCAGAGATGGATGATCGTCGCCGGGGCCTCGGCCCCGGTACAGAACTCGGCTTACAGGCCGGCTCGCCGCTAATCCTGCAGTCGAGGGTCTGGTGCGGGGCAAGACCGTGCCCGGTGGGTGGGCCGCACGTCCGGCCGCGGGCCGCTCGAATGAATGCCGGGTCTGGAGAATCGGCCTAATCGGCCATGCCAGTCGAAGAGATTGGTCAAAGGCCGGTTTCTTCCAAACTGAACCGCCTGCGGCGGTTCAGTCCTCGTCCGGACGGAAGATGTGGCTCGCCGTGCAGGCCAGGCAGATCTCCGCGCTCGCCTCGAGATCGCCGAGAGGCAGCGGTACACGCCTGTTGGGGTAGAGGCAGCTCACCTCGTAGCCGGACTCGCTGCCCGCACCGATCCGGCTGAGGCGTCGGAAGGTGCAGCGCCGGATCCGCGGCGCCGTCAGGGGCGCCGCAATCGGCTCGAGTTCGGTGATGCGCTGGGGCAGAGCCATGGAGCGAAAGGATAACCTCCGAGGGTCGGCAGGCTAGCACTCCTGGCGAGGGGACGGCAAGCATCGAAAGGTACTAGACTGCGCCGCAATAGCCGCTCGGCGCCACCTGCCGGGCGAATCACACATCATCAGGAGAGGACGTGGAGTCCGGCGGAAGCTCGAACAACCAGGACGGCCGAGGGAGTCGAACGCCGCCTGACGAGCAGCAGATGAGGTTGGAACGGGCACGCCTGGCGCGCAGCCTGGACCCCTCGGCTGACTCGCGAGCGCCGGGTGGCCCGAGCGCCTCCGGCGGTTTCGGCGGCGGCGGCCAGCGCGATCCCCCTTTCCCGTCGGCTTCCCGGCCGATCGGCCCAGGGGCCGGATCGGGCGATCAGATCGATCTCGGGCCCCGTTTCCGACCGTGGTCGGAGCCGGCCACGGCAGCCAGCCCGGGCCCCACTCGCTGCCAGTTCCTGCGCGCAGTCGGGCCCGACGGGAAACTGGTCGAAGCTCAGAACACGGCCGTTCCGGCTCACCGTTGCGCCGCGTTCGGCGACCCCTTGCCGCTATCGCTGCGCCAGCAAGAGTTGGTGTGTCTCCAGCGCGTGCACGTCAGCTGTCCGCGCTACGCTCGCGGAACCGTTCTTGCCAACGAGACCGCCGCCGCGCCGGCGACGCACGAGCGACGGTGGGGCCGCTCCGCCCTGCTCACCCTCATCGGAATCGGCCTCGTGATCCTGGCCATCGGCATTCTTCTCAGCGGCCTTCTGGGGCTGCCGCCGTTCGGGGGCGGCAAGCCGGTCGCACATCCGCAGACCGCGGCGCCGTCAGTGTCGGCCTCGGCTTCCCAATCGGGGGCATCTCCGACTCTGACCGTCACGCCTTCGACGGCGGTCTCCGCATCGACCGCGGTAACGGCCAGTCCGGCGGCCACGACCAAGCCCACGCCCACGCCCACGCCCACGCCGGCACCTTCGGCCACCTGGCCTCCCGGCGCGACCGCTTCCCGGATGAGCCTGCTGGTCCCGTGCACTGACCAGGCGAACTGTTACCTCTACACCGTCAGGGGACCGGGTCCCGCGCCCGCCGGCAACGGATCGAGCGTCGCCGACAACCTCCAGGGCATCGCCACGTGGTTCGGAGTGGACATCAACAAGGTGAGGGAGATGAACCCCTGGCTCGGCGGCTCCGACACGATCCACCCCGGCGACAAGCTGAAGATCCCGCCGCCCACCAGGTAGACCTCTCCAGCCGAGTCCGAACGGCCCCGGGAATTGGCGCGCCGGTGGCCCGGGCGGCGTCAGGGTTCGGCACATCGCCCCGGCGACAGCGTCATCAACGGAGGCCGAGCTTGCGGCTCCGGTGGGTCCACCGAGGCCGGCGGCCGAGCGCCCTCGCCGGGCTGCCTGAAGAGCGCCCCCGTTCGCCTCGCCGCGGCCGCGCAGGCCGGCCGCGGCGAGGCGCGAATCGGTAGGCTCGAACCTACCCGGATGGAACCGTCCGGAGCGTTCCAGTCATAGTCTGGCGTGTCCAATGGCACTGTCTCGCGATCATCCGCCTGGGGCCTCATAGGGGGACCCGCAGATGCCCCCGCGGGGTCGTTTCGGGAAGCGCCCCGGACGGAGTCGCCGAACCAAGGAGCCCCAGATGTCGATCGGTTGGCAGCCGAGCATGGAGACCGGCGCACCTCTCCTCGATGCTCAGCGCCGTGCCCTCGTGGAGCGAGCCGACGTGCTCCTGGCGACCATCGAGACCGGCGGTGACCGATCCCGGATCGAGCGCGCCCTGCGTGATTTCGGCGACTACTCGGTCCGGCACTTCTCGCAGGAGGAGGACTGCCATTTTCGCGGGACCTGCCCCGCTCTCGAGTGGAACGGTGCCGCGCGAGCCGAGCTCATCAAGATCGTGGCCGGCTTTCGAAAGTCCTACGAAATCGGCGGGGCCAGCCCGGCCCTGGCCGAGGATCTCTCCTGCGAACTCTCCGGCTGGGTTGCCCGCTACATCCCCGGTCCCGTGACGGCCTTGCCCTGCGTCACTCCGGCGAAGTAGACCCGAAGAGGCGCGCGAAGCCGGGGTAGGCCCGCAGCGGGATCACCTCGAACTCGATCAGCCCGGCGGACACCATCGGCAGCGAAGCCAGCACCGCGTCAGCCTCGGCCACATCCGCGGATTCGAGAACGAGCACGGCCGCCGGCTCGTCGGCATGGAAGTAGAGCTCGCGGATGACGCCGGCCTGATGTAGCGCCCACACCCGGCGCGCCTCGGCGGCGGCAATCTCGGGCGTGAAGTCCTCGTCCGTCACGCCGGCAACGGGTCTCTCGATGGCGAGTATCCGCATCCGCTCCTCCGGGCTGCCCGCTCGGTGGCCGCGGCGAGGCGGCCGGGCCCAGTCTAGCCCCGGTCTCGCGCCTCCGGAGAAGCGCCCGGAAGGCACCAAAAGGGCGCCCGGAGGTGCCGGCCCGTCCCACGAGTCACCCGAATAGCGGCGTTGACTCGCTTGGAAGTGGGTGTATCATCCGGCTAGCGGGGAAAAGTGGTGAACAGCGGTGAAATGGACCATGGCGGTCCCTGCGTCAGGGCCGCCGGTGGTGAACCGGCAGCAACAACAGCCACTCTTGCGGCAACCCGCCCTCAGAACGCGGCATTCGCCCGCGATAAACGGAGACAGGCGAGCGACAGATGTTCACCGGCGAGTACAGGCACACGGTGGACGCGAAGGGTCGGGTGGCAATCCCGGCCAAGTTCCGCCTGCAACTCGCAGACGGAGCCTTCGTCACGCGGTGGTTCGACGGCTGCGCGGCGATATTCACCAGGCCGGCGTTCGAGGCTATCGCCTCCAAGTTCGCCAATCAGCCGCTCGCCAACGAGAACGCGACATCCGTGTCGCGCTTCCTGTTCTCGAGCGCCTTCGAGATCGAGCAGGACGGCCAGGGCCGGATGGTCCTGCCGCTCGCAATTCGCGAATGGGCCGGGCTCAAGACCGATGCGATCTTCGTCGGCCAGTGGGACCGCGTCGAGATCTGGTCACCCGAGAAATGGGCGTCGACGCAGGCGGATGTCAGCACGCCCGAGGCGCTTGCCAGCGCCGTCAAGAACTCGGCCTTGTAGGTGGTCGAGATGAGCTCCAAGGACCCGCTCGACGAGAACCGAGGCGGAAACTCGGCCGCCGGCTCTTCCGAGGGGGGCGCCGAAGGGGAGGTAGGGCACCTGCCGGTGATGGCCGGCGAGGTCGTTGAGACTCTCGCCCCGCGTTCCGGCAGCCTCCAAATCGACGCCACCCTGGGGGGAGCCGGCCACGCCGTGAGGATCCTCGAGGCCTCGTCTCCTGATGGCCGCCTCCTCGGACTAGACGCCGACGGGGCGGCCATCGCCAGAAGCGCGGCGCGCCTGGCTCTTTTCGGCGACCGTGTCGTCCTGCGCCAGGCCAACTTCAGCCAGCTGGCGGAAGTCGCTCCGGCAGCTGGTTTCGGCCAGGTCGACGGTCTGTTGCTGGATCTGGGTCTGTCGAGCTTCCAGCTCGCAGACGTCGAACGCGGCTTCGGCTTCCGGGCCGGCGGCCGCCTCGACATGCGCTTCGACACGAGCCGCGGACGGCCGGCAGCGGACCTGCTGGCAACCATGGACGCGGGCGAGCTGGCATCGCTATTCCGCCGCTACGGCGAGGAGCCCTTTGCCGGGCGCATCGCCAGGACGATCGTCGAGACTCGTCATCACACGCCGGTAGAGACGGCTGAACAGCTGGCGGCCCTCGTCGAGCGCGCCGTGCCCGCGCCCAGGGGACGGCGGACGCACCCCGCAACGCGCGTCTTCCAGGCGCTCAGGATCGCCGTCAACGACGAGCTCGCCTCCCTGGAGGCCGGGCTGGCCGCCTCGCTCGTCCTGCTGCGCCCGGGAGGACGGCTCGCAGTCCTGAGCTACCACTCGCTCGAGGATCGCATCGTCAAGCGTTTCATCGCGGCCGAGCAGCGCGGTTGCGTCTGCCCGCCCGAGGTGCCCGTCTGCGTCTGCGGGCGCCGGCCGAACCTTCGATCGTTGGGTAAGTCGAAGGCGCCCAGCACCGAGGAAATCGCCGCCAACCCACGCTCGAGAAGCGCCCGCCTGCGCGGCGCCGAGCGTATCGCCGCCTAGTCAGATCGAGAAAGGAGGAACCGATGAGCAAGCGCCACCAGGCCAGCCGGCGCCGTACCTACGGCCGCCGCCAGCACGAGATCCACGAACGCACCGAGCGGAGCGTCGGTCTCCTCGGCTGGATCGACGAATCGGACACGCCCGAGCCGGCCGACGGCTGGATCGCCGCGCCGCAGCGGCGCGTCGTGTCTGCGGACTGGCTGACCCCGAGGGGTATCGACTGATGGCCGTCTACGAGGGCGCACGACCACGCTCCACGCTCTTTCCGCGCCGGCGCCTGGAGGGACCCCTCCTCCGCCCCCAGGCGCCCGCGCGGCCGAGGCGGCCTTCGCGCGTGCATCTCCGCGCCCGGCGCCGCCCGCGGTTGTTCGGACTCGCCATCGGCGTGATCGTCGTCGCCTTCCTGCTGAGCTTCTTCTCGCTGGTCCAGACCGTCAGGGTTTCGGCATCGGGCTACGACATGGAGAGGCTCACCAGTGACTGGAACCAGCTCCAGAACCAGCGCCTGCAGGATGTCTCCGACATCAACCGGTTGAACCGGGAGTCCGCGATCCGCCGCCAGGCGATCTCCGACGGCCTCTCACAGCTGCCGGCGCCGATCGTCATCCCGGCCCGCTGAGAAGGCCGCAGCCATGTTCGGCCGGACGGACTCCCGAGGCCGTCTCCTCCTGCTCCTGATCGCGCTGGTGCTCCTTTCCGGCGGGATGACCGCACGCCTGGCCTACTGGCAGGTCAACCGTCACGAGCAACTCACCGCGCTGGCGGCCCAGCAGAGGTCGTACGCGCAGCGATCGATACCCGCCAAACGAGGGACGATCTACGACCGGACCGGCACCATCGTGCTGGCCGAGACGATCAACCGCTTCCGCATCATCGCCGACGTCCACGGCCTTCCCGCGGACGAGCGGAAGCGCGAGTCCGATGCCCTGGTCGACTACCTGGGTCTCGATTCCGATGCCGAGGCGGCCCTTCGGAAGGCGATGCAGAGCGACAGCTACAACCGGATCCTGGCGACGAACGTGGATGCGGAGACAGCCGGGGAGATCTCCGCCGCACAGGCGAACGGAGCGCTGGCGGCGATCACGCTCGAAGCCACGCCCGTGCGCGTCTACCCGCAAGCCGGCGGGGCGCCACACACATCCCTCGCGGCTCAGCTGCTCGGTTTCGTCAACTTCAGCGGTCAGGGCCAGTACGGACTCGAGCAGCAGTACGACGCCTTGCTCTCCGGCCAGCCAGAGGTGATGAACGTCGACCCCAACGTTCCGGGTCCGGCCGGCCAGCACATCGTCGACGGGGGTTCACCCGGCCAGGACCTGCGGACCACGATCGATGCCGGCCTCCAGCTGCAGGTCGAGCAGGAGGTCTTCGCCACGTGGCTCGCCGACCGCGCCAGGGCCGTCTCGGCGATCGTGATGGATCCGAAGACCGGCGCGCTCCTGGCCGAGGCGAGCTACCCTTCGTACGACGCGAACTCCTACGCCGACGTCGCGACCCAGAACCCGTCTCTCTTCCGGGACCCGATCATAAGCGAGGTCTACGAACCGGGCTCCGTCTTCAAGATGCTCACCGCCTCGGCGGCCCTGGAGTCCAAGACGACCACGCTGACGACCAAGATCAACGACACGGGCGTCCTCAAGCTCCCCGGCGACCAGGAGGTGGCGGACGCGGACCGCAAGGCCAAGGGCTGGATGACTTTCGCCGACATCGTGGCCTGGTCCAGAAACGTAGGCGTGTCGCAGGTCGCCTTCCGGCTGGGCAAGACCACTACCGCCGCCTCGACCGTGCTCTACAAGACATGGCAGGAGTACGGCATCGGCCAGCCGACCGGGATCGACCTGCCGGGTGAGGTGGCCGGCATGGTCCCGAACCCGGCTGCTGGGCCTTGGGCACAGATCGACCTGGCCAATCGGTCGTTCGGGCAGGGCGTCGCCGTCCCGCCGATCCAGGTCATACGGGCCTATTGCGTGATGGTCAACGGCGGCGTAGCAGTCACGCCTCACGTGGCCATGCCGGCAACTGGAACGGCGTCGGCCGCGGCACCCGGCGCGAGCGCCGTGTCCGCCTTGCCGGGGCAGGCCCCCAAGCAGATCATCAGCGCGGGCCTGTCGACCCAGCTGACGAACCTGATGGCGCACGTCGTAACGACGGTTCCCTCCTACCTGCAGTCCACCTACATACCCGGCTACTACGTCGGCGGGAAGACTGGAACCGCCCAGATCTGGGACAAGACCCTCAACAGGGGCCAGGGAGGCTGGATGGAAAACATCTACAACTACAGCTTCTATGGATGGGTCGGGCACGGTGGGCCCGACCTGGCCGTCGGAGTCGTGATCTACCAGGGGACGCCGACCAAGGTTGGCCAGGGCATCCTGTCGATGCCGATGCAATCGACCGAGCTGTTCCGGAGAGTGGCCACCGACGCCGTCGTGACCCAGAAGATCCTGCCGAACAAGACCGGGCCCACGGCGCCGAGCGGGCAGAAAGCGAAGCCGTTGGGGTGATGGTCCGGTCCCGCACCGTGCGCGATCGGCTGTGCGACACTGGCGACGTGACCGATACCCGCCAGCGGGGGCCACGGCCGGGCTGGCCGTTCGCCTCGACCGCCGCCGAGACCGTCGTGGTCACCGGCTGGCGCCTCGTCCGCCGTGCGGGCCGTCCGATCGCCGGAACCGTCGTCGAATCGTGCCCGGCGCATGGCCGTAGCCTCGAGACGGCCCGGCAACCGCGGGGCCGGCTACTCCTGAGATCGGCGAGAATCGGGGGAGCCACACTCGGGGGCTGGACTGCCGGGGCCGGGGCTTGGGGAGGATCGCTCCGGTGCGGTGAGGAGGCTAGGTGAAAGAGCACGGGGTCGAGTTCATCCAGGGCTTGCTGCTCGCCTTCGCCTGCATGGTGATCTTGATGCCCCCGTTCCTGCGGCTTCTCCGCTGGCTGGGGATGGGCAAGCAGATCCGGGAGGACGGCCCTGGGACTCATCTCGTCAAGCAGGGCACCCCGACGATGGGCGGAGTCCTCATCGTCATCGTCACTCTGGCTCTCGCCAGCGTCTTCTCCGCCTACGACGTTTCGACGTACTCGCCGCTCTTCGTGCTGGCCCTTGTCGGAGGGCTCGGCGCGGTGGACGACTACCTGAACGCCCGCACCGGCATCGGCATCCGCGGCCGCCACAAGATCATCTGGCAGCTGCTGGTGGCCATCGTCGTGGCCGTCTACGTCCAGAACCACTTCGGCTTCAACGGCTTTCGCGTGCCGTTCATCGGCAACGTCGTCTATACCCAGACCATCGCCGTCCCGTTCACCGACCGGGGCGTAGAGGTCGGCGCGATCTTCTTCATCGTCGTCGCGGTCATCGCCATCGTCGGCTGCAGCAACGGCGTCAACCTGACCGACGGCCTGGACGGTCTCGCCGGCGGGACTCTCGTGTTCGCTTTCATCAGCTTCCTGATCATCGCCCTCCTCAACGAGCAGCCGAACCTGGCCATGGTCAACGCCATCGTGATCGGCGCGCTCATGGGCTTCCTGTGGTTCAACGTGCACCCGGCCCAGGTGTTCATGGGTGATTCGGGCGCGCTCTCGCTCGGCGGTATGCTGGCCGTCATCGCCCTCATCACCGGCCAGGTCCTCATCCTGCCCCTGATCGGCATCATCTTCGTCCTCGAAGTGGCCTCGGACATCATCCAGGTGGCGAGCTACAAGCTCCGCGGCAAGCGCGTCTTCCGCATGGCTCCCCTCCACCACCACTTCGAGCTGGGCGGCTGGGACGAGGAGAAGATCACGATGCGCTTCTGGATCGTGGGCGCGCTCGCCGGCATGCTCGGGGTGACGCTCTTCGTCGCCTCGATCCCCAAGTAGTCCTGCCATGGCGGGCCGCGTCGTCGAGATCGACCGCCTGACGGCAGCCGGTGTTCGCGGCGGTGCGCTCGGCGGCCGGCCGGTGACCGTCCTGGGCCTGGCCCGGAGCGGCATCGCCCTCGCACGGTTCTTCGCCGATGCGGGAGCCCGTGTCACGGTCTACGATGCGCGGCCGGCGGCCGAACTGGCTGCGGCCATCGAGTCGCTCGGCGGTAGATCGATCGAGCTGCGCCTGGGGCCTGAGGTGGATCCTTCGACTACGTGGGTCGGAGCCGACCTGATCGCCACGTCGCCGAGCATCAATCCCGACTACCCCACGGCCGAGCCGCGCCTCCGCCTGGCCCTGCAGGCCGTCGTAACCGCTCATCGCGCCGATCCGGCCGGGTCGCCCGCCCTGGTCAGCGAGACGGACCTGGTCCTGCGGATGTGCCCCTGCCCGACGATCGGGGTCACGGGCACGAAGGGCAAGACGACGACCTCGTCGCTGGCCGCGGCCCTGCTCGCCGCCGATCCGGCGCATCCGGCCGTCCTGGGCGGGAACATAGGGATCCCGCTGGTGGAGCGCCTGCCCGAGCTGACGCCGGAATATCGCGTCGTCATCGAGCTGTCCGAGCTCCAGATGCCGACTCTGTCGCGCGGCACCACCGTTGCGGTCTACACCAACGTGACGGCGGATCACCTGGACCGCCACGGCACGCTGGACGCCTACCGGAAGGTCAAGCGCCGCCTGGCCGAGCTGGTCGAACCGGACGGCGCGCTGGTGCTGAATGCCGACGACCCCGTCGTCGCCGAATACGCCTCGATCGGGACGGCCAGGGTCGTTTCCTACCGGCGGGGCCGGCCGGCCCCCGGTGGTGTGGGAGTCGAGGACGGCTGGATCGTCGCCGCTGCGCCCGAGCGGCTGGCGGTCGCGGGCGGGGGCGCGGCCGAAACCGGCCCCGGCGGACGCATCCTGCCGATCGCCGAGCTCGCAATTCCGGGCGACCACAACGTCTCCAATGCCCTCGCGGCCGTCGCTGCGACCCTGCTCTTCGGAGTCGCGCCGGACGCGATCCGCGGCGCGGCCGCGGCCTTCACCGGCGTGGAGCACCGTCTCGAGCAGGTGGCGATCGTGGACGACGTTCGCTTCGTCAACGACTCGCAGGGGACCCAGCCGGACGCGGTCATCGCTGCCCTGCGGTCCTTCCCGCGGCCGCTCATCCTGATCGCCGGGGGCCGCGACAAGGGCGTGGATCTCTCCGGCCTCGGCCCGGTCGCGGCGGAGCGGGCGGACGCCGCCGTGGTCATCGGCGAATCCGGTCCGGCGCTGGCGGAGATGTTCCGGGCCGATGGGCTGTCCCGGGTGGAGGCGGCGCGGTCGCTGGAAGAGGCCGTCGAGCGCGCGGACGCGATCGCTCGAACGTTGATCTCGGAGGCGAGCTCGCGCCGTCCGGCGACAGTGTTGCTCAGCCCGGCCGCGGCCAGCTTCGACATGTTTGTCGACTACGCGGCGCGCGGTCGCGCTTTCAAGGCCGCCGTCGCCGCCCTGGCCGCCAGGCGCCGCGGCGGGGAGTCGGCCCGGTGAGCGGCCGCGGCGATCGCTGGGACGTCCCGCAGCAGCCGGTCCGGCGTGGCCCGGTCCGCCGCGCCAGCGGTCCGAGCCGGCCCAGCGCCGTCAGCTCACGCCAGACCAGCCTGCTGGCCGACCCGAGCGCCTACAAGCGCGACGCCCACGAGCCCGACTTCATCATCCTGGTGACAGTGATCGCGCTTACCGCGATCGGGATTCTGATGGTGTATGCGGCCTCGGCCATTCCCTCGTATGCGGCGAGCCAGAACACATTCCAGCTCCTGGCCCCGCAGGTAGTCGCCGGGCTTCTCGGTTTCGGGGCGATGGTCTTCCTGATGAACCTGGACTACCGCTATCTGCGCCTGGTCAGCCTGGCGCTGGCAATCGCCGCGCTTGCGATGCTCGTGATCGTCCTGGTTCCGCTGCCCGGACCCCTCCACGACCTCAGCGTCTCGCACAACGGCTCCTCGCGCTGGATCCACCTCGGCCCGCTGCCGGAAATCTCTCCGGCCGAGATCGCAAAACTTGCCCTGGTGGTCTATCTGGCGCACTGGCTGGCAGAACGCGGACCCAAGATCCGCAGCTTCGCGAACGGCACCGTCCCGTTCGCGATCATCGTGGTGCCCTTCCTGATCCTCGTCGTCCGCGAGCCGGATCTGGGCACGGCGGCGGTCCTGGTCGTGATCGCCTTCTCCCTCTACTTCGCCGCGGGCGCGAAGCTTCTGCACGCCGCCCTGACCGCCCTCGTGGGCGGCGCCGGCGGCGTATTCCTGATGCTGGACATCGGCCACTATCCCATCGAGCGCATCCACTGCCTTCTCAACCCGTGGGTCGATCCCCAGAACACGTGCTACCAGACGGTCCAGGGGCTGCAGGCCCTGGGCACCGGCGGGCTCTTCGGCATCGGCCTGGGCAACAACCGCGTCTCGGTGCCGTTCGATGTCAACGACTTCATCTTCTCGGTCATCGCCCAGGAGCTTGGTCTGGTGGGTGGCGGGGTAGTCATCGCTCTCTTCGTCGCCTTCGCCTACGCGGGATTCCGAGTCGCCCTGCGCGCCCCCGATACTTTCGGCGGGCTGATGGCCGCCGGCGTCACGACCTGGATATGCTTCCAGGCGCTGATCAACATCGGCGTGGTGGTCGCCGTTGTCCCCGTCACGGGAATCACGCTTCCGTTTGTCTCGGCCGGCGGCTCGTCACTGACGGTCAGTCTCGCCGCCGTCGGGATCCTCCTCTCGATCTCACGCGAAACAGTTGAACGAGGTTGGATTGGTGCGTCTGCTGATAGTGGGTGGGGGTACGGGGGGACATATCTACCCGGCTCTCGCCGTCGCCCGGTCGCTGCAGGCTAGGCTCGACTCTCCCGCGATCGATTGGGTCGGGGGCCATCGAGGCCTGGAGGCTCAGGTGATTCCGGCCACCGGGCTCCCCTTCCGGCGCCTCCTCGTGCGATCGCTTCGCTCCGTGGAGCCGGATCTCCACGTCGTCTTGGACCCGATCCGGCTCTCGCTGTCGGTGCCGCAGGCGATGGAGATGCTGCTCATGCGCAGGCCCGCGGCCATCTTCACCACCGGCGGGTACGTTGCCCTGCCGGTGCTCCTGGCCGCGTCGGCGATGAGGATCCCGGTCGTGATGTGGGACGGCAACGTCGTGCCGGGGCGGAGCGTCCGGGTGACCGCCCACCTGGCCGGTTGTCTGGCCGTGGCATTCGAAAGCACGTGCCGGGCTCTCGGTCGAAGGGGCCGGCCGTGCTATCTCACCGGCACGCCGATCCGCGACCCGGGCGCGGTCGGCCGCGCTGAGGCCAGGAAGGCGCTCCGCATCCCGACGAAGGAGAAGCTGATCCTGGTCTTCGGCGGATCGCAGGCCGTTCGGCGGTTCAACTCGGCCGTGGCCGAGGCGTTACCGCGGCTCGTCGCGCGGGTCCGAGTCATCCACGTCACCGGGGATGCGGGCTACGACGAGGCGATCGCCTGTAGAGACGCGCTCCCGGAGGAGATGCGGGAACGCTACCGGCCGGAGCGGTTCCTGGACGAGGAGATGACCCTCGCCCTTGCCGCGGCCGACCTGGTCGTAGGCCGGGCGGGCTCATCGACGCTGGCGGAGGTTGCCGCCTTCGGCCTGCCCATGGTCGTCGTGCCGTATCCGCACGCCGCGGGCCACCAGCGCCGGAATGCCGAGCAGATGGTCGGCGCGGGCGCGGCGCGATTGGTCGAGGACGAGGCCTTCGACGCGGAGGCCTTGCTCGCCGCCGCGGCGATCCTGGACGACAGCAAGGCCCACGACGCGATGGCCGCCGCGGCCCGCTCGCTGGCCCGCCGCGGTGCCGCGGCCGCGGTTGCGGAGCTGGTCTACGCCGCAGCCGAGAGGAGACCATATCCGGGCGCGGACGAGATCGAGGCGGTATCCCGGGGAGTTGCGGAGTGAGTCGCACCACGACCGGCCAGGGCGCGTCGGGCGCCGCGGGGCTTCCGGCGTCGGGGTCGTCGGACGCGGCCGGGTCTCCGGACGCGGCAGCGTCTGCCATCGCCGCCCGACCGGTCGTTGCCCCCGGACCGGATTTGGCGGCGGCAGCGGCCGATCTCGCGCGGAAGGCCGGGGTTCGCCTTCGCCGGGGTGAGCCGCTGGCCGGGCACACGACCATGCGCGTGGGAGGCGCGGCGGATCTGCTGGCGACCGCCCGGGACGTCGCCACTCTGACCGCGCTGGTGCGGGGCGCCCGTGCTGCCGGCATGCCGCTCCTCGTCCTGGGCCGTGGCAGCGACGTGGTCGTCTCCGATGCCGGGGTGCGTGGCCTCGTCATCCTTTCGCGGGCCGAGGGCTGGCGCATCGAGTCGGACCGATTGATCGCGGAGGCCGGTCTTCAACTGGCCGCTGCGGCGACGGTAACCCAGCGGGCCGGCCTCTCTGGCCTCGAGTTCGGTCTGGCGGTGCCGGGCACTGTCGGCGGAGCGGTCTGGGCCAATGCGGGCGCTCACGGCTCCGACATCGCCGCGGTTCTCGAATCAGTAACTGTCCTGGAGGCCGACGGCACCGAGGCGACGGAGCCGGTCTCGGCGCTGGGCCTGGCATACCGCGACAGCCGCCTCAAGCGGTCGGCCGGAGAGCTCGTCCTGACCGCGACATTCCGCCTGCGGCCGGCCGACCCGGCGGTCATCAAGGCCGGGCTGGACGAGATCCGGCGCTGGCGCCGCGAACACCAGCCACTCGGCCAGCCGAGCGCCGGCAGCGTCTTCCGCAACCCCGCCGGCGACTCGGCCGGCCGCCTTGTCGACGCCTGCGGACTTCGAGGCACGCGGCTCGGCCGCGCTGCCATCAGCGAGAAGCACGCCAACTTTATCGTCAACGAGGGCGGCGCGACGGCCGCCGACATCCGCCGCCTCGCCGAGCGGGCCAGGAAAGCGGTCGCCGACCGGTTCGGCGTCGCGCTGGAGTACGAGGTCCAATTCGTCGGCGATTGGTCCGGCTGGCAGGAAGGGTGAACTGCCGGTGAATGGCCGCCGCCTGCCCCCCCGGCGCTCGCTGTCGCACGTCCGCCGTCAACCGGTCAGGCGCAGCTCGCCGCCCTTGCGTTCGGTCCACATTCTCTCGGGGGTGCTGATGGCCGCCTGCGTCGTCGCCGGTGTCGCCGTCAGCCTTGCTCCAGCGTTCTCCGCGCGGACGCTCGAGATCCACGGCGCGACCTTCACCAGCAGCGCCGTCATCAGCTCGATCCTGGGCATGGACGGCGCGCCCAACGTCTTCCGGCTGGGGACCGATCGAGCGGCGGCGCAACTGGTGCGGCTGCCCGCGGTCAAGTCGGCCACCTTAGAGGTCCGGCTGCCGTCGACGGTCGTCGTCCATCTCGTCGAGCGCGAGCCGAAGCTCGTCTGGGTAGTCGGGGGCAGCCGCTACGTCGTCGATCAGGATGGCCTGATATTCGGGCTGGTGGACTCGGCGGGCAATCCGATCCCCTCCGATGCCGGCCCGATAGTAATGCCTTCCCCGACGGCGACCTCGAGTGGGGCTCCCTCGGAGACCGCCTCTGCCGGGCCGAGCCGGACGGCGAGCCCGAAGCCCAAGCCGACGCCGAGTCCGACGGCGAAGCCCACTCCGACGCCGGCGAAGTCGCCGACGAAACCTCCGGCAAAGGCCACCCCGACCAGGCCGGGGACGAGGAGCAGCCCGAGCCCCTCGCCGACGGAGCCGTCGTCGCCGACCCCGACGTACAACGCCTCGGAGATGCCGTCGCTTGCGCCGGCTCCCACGACCGATCCTGCCGCGACATCCGGCCCGAGCGCCCTGGGCCTTCCCGTCGTCTTTGACCGCCGGGCTTCGGACGCGGGGCTGGGCCTGGGCGGCGTCGTCGATCCGATCAACCTGGACGCGGGCTACCGGCTTGCCGGCCTAACGCCGGCCGACATCGGCAGCTCCACTCCGACCCTGGCCGCCGTCGTCGACGACGACCACGGCTTCACGATAAGCTCGGTCCCGCCGGGGTGGGTGGCAGAGTTCGGCTTCTACGCTCCGACGGTCCGAAAGGTCACGGTCATACCGGAGCAGGTCCGGGACCTGCGCTCGATGCTCGCCTACTACGGCGAGGCCCACGTGGCCTGGGTCCGCCTCGTGGCAGATGTATCCCAGGACCACGTGAACACATATATCCCCCGCTGACGGGCCGGGCGGAGGTTCAGGTTGCCCGCTCTCCCTCGGGTCGGTTAGCCTTCACGGGGAACGCAGGCTCGATACGGCACCGCCGGCCGGTCCAAACAGACAACGCCTCGAGATCGAGGCCAGCACCGAGGACGGGAGCGAGTGGAACGCGAAGCAGTGCTCGTCGGAATCGATGTAGGCACAAGCAAGGTCTGCGCGCTCATCGGCGAGGTATCCGGTGACGGCAGCCTGACGATAGTGGGCAAGGGCGTCGTGCCGGCCAGCGGTCTCAAGAAGGCCGTGGTCGTCAACATCGACCAGACCGTCCGCTCCATCTCTGGCGCCGTGGATCATGCCGAGCGCATTTCCGGCTACCAGATCGACCGCGCCTTCGTGGGCGTCGGCGGGCAGCACGTGGAGAGCCAGAACTCGCGCGGCACGGTGCTCGTGAGCGGCCACCACCGCGAGGTCACGCCCGAGGACGTCGACCGGGCCATGGAAGTGGCCCGGGCGGGCACCGTTCCGTCCGGTCGGGAGGTCCTCCACGTCCTGCCGCGCGGCTTCATCATCGACGGCCTGGAGGGCGTGAAGGACCCGCTCGGCATGAGCGCCGTCCGCCTCGAGATCGAGACTCACATGGTGACTGCCGCGGCCACCGCCGTTCGCAACCTGGCCAAGTGCGTCCAGGCCGCCAACGTCAAGATCGACGAGCTGGTCGCCGCCTCGCTCGCCTCCGCGGAGGCGGTCCTGTCCGACACCGAGAGAGACCTCGGGGTGGCCGTGGCCGACATCGGCGCCGGAACGATCGACCTGGCCCTCTTCCTCGACGGCTCGCCGTTCAAGACGGCGGTCCTGCCGGTCGGCGGCAACAACGTCACCAACGACATCGCAATCGGCCTCAAGACGAGCCTCCAGGCGGCCGAGGAGCTGAAGATCGAGCACGGCAGCTGCGACCTTTCGACCGTTGCCGAAGACGACGCAATCAGCATCTCCGTGCTCGGCGAGGCGGCCGGCCGGACGATCAGCCGCATCGAGCTGTGCGGCGTCATCGAGGCCCGCATGCGGGAGATCTTCGAGATGCTTTCGGCCGAGATCCGGGCCTCGGGCGAGGGGATGCTGCCGGCGGGCATCGTGCTCACCGGCGGTGCCTCACAGCTGGCCGGTGCCGCGGCCCTCGGCCGCGAAGTGCTGAATATGCCCGTGCGTGTGGCCGGGCCGGTCGGCGTCGGCGGGTTGACGGACAACATCCTCAACCCGGCCTACAGCACGGCGATCGGCCTTCTCTACTGGGGAGCCAGGGGCCTCGAATCGGCCGAACGGGGACCGTACCCGACGGCGCCGGCCGGCGGGCTCCTGTCGCGGGTCCGCGACGCGGTCCGCAACGTCCTGCCCTAGTCGGCAGCCATCGAGGGCCGGCCGTGGCCGAGGCGAGCCGAGGCGATGAAGACGACCGAGCTGACCGTCCAGACCTCCCGACGTCGCGGCCTCTTTGACCTGACCGATGCCTGCCAGCGATTCGTGGCGGGTGAGGGCGATGGGCTGCTCACCATCTTCGTGCCCCACGCCACGGCCGGCCTGGCAATCGTGGAGCTCGGGGCCGGGTCGGACGCGGACCTGCTCGCGGCGGTGGACCGGCTTCTGCCACGCGACGATCGATGGGTCCACCGCCACGGGTCGCCGGGCCACGGGGCCGACCACCTGGTGTCCATGCTCGCCCCGCCGTCGCTGACGATTCCGGTGGTCGGAGGCCGACTGACGCTCGGCACCTGGCAGTCGATAGCGCTGCTGGACCCCAACCAGGACAATGCCGTGCGGGCGGTCAGGCTCGCATTCATGGCCGGCTGAATCTCGTCCTCCACACGTCCCACCAGTTTGGAGGCCGATTTCGGCCCTCCCCCTCGAAAGTGCGAACACCCGTTCGACGGCCCTTCGTGAGACTGCCGTTTCAGTGTGCGGTTGCGGGCCCCGAAACGGCTTGCAAGGGGTATACTCCATTACATCCGAGCCAGCCCCGTCACGCGCAAGTGCTCTACCAGTCCCGGGGGGGCCGGACCGAAACGACAACGTCTGCCGGAGATCCACCGGAGGATCAGGAATGCCGCTACGGTCCGATTCCGAGAACTTCGCGCTAATCCGTGTGATCGGCGTCGGGGGCGGCGGTAGCAACGCCGTCAACCGCATGATCCGGGCGGAGATGATGGGGGTCGAGTTCATTGCCTGCAACACGGACGCGCAGGCCCTCCTCCAGTCGGATGCGCCCCACAAGATCCGCATCGGCGACAAGATCACGCGCGGTCTTGGCGCGGGCGGAGATGCCTCCATCGGCCAGAGGGCGGCCGAGGAGGACTCCGAGAAGATCGCCGACGCCCTCCGCGACTCGGACATGGTCTTCATCACCGCCGGCCTCGGCGGAGGCACAGGCTCCGGCGCGGCCCCGATCGTGGCCGAGATCGCGAAGGATCTCGGAGCGCTCACCATCGGCGTCGTGACCAAGCCGTTCGCCTTCGAGGGTTCCCGTCGCAAGCTTGTTGCCGAGCGAGCCGCCGAGGAGCTCAGGTCCAAGGTGGACACGCTCATCACCATCCCCAACGACCGGCTCAGAGACGTCGTCCAGAAGAACACGTCGATGGTCGAGGCCTTCCGCTTCGTGGACGATGTCCTGCGCCAGGGGGTGCAGGGGATCAGCGACATCATCACCGTGCCGGGCCTCATCAACCTGGACTTCGCCGACGTCAGGGCGGTCATGCGTGACGCCGGCTCGGCCCTGATGGGGATCGGCCGGGCGAGCGGCGACAACCGCGCCCTGGACGCCACGCGCCAGGCGATCGCCAGCCCGCTGCTGGAGATCAACATCAACGGCGCGCAGGGCATCCTGTTCAACATCACCGGATCGTCCAACCTCAGCCTGTTCGAGGTCACCGAGGCGGCCGAGGAGATCCGGTCGGTCGCGGATCCGGAGGCGAACATCATCTTCGGAACCAGCTTCGACGAGCGCCTCGCGGACGAAGTCATGATCACCGTGATCGCCACGGGCTTCGATACCAGCCCGCGCCGCGAGACGCAGCGGAGCGAGCCGCGCATCCAGGTTCCGGTTCCGGTCGTCGTCTCTCGCGATGCCCGCGACTTCCAGCGGGAGCTGGACGAGCAGATCCTGCGCACATCGGACTCGACAGGCTCGCGCGGACGCTCGGCGGTGACATACGGCTACAACGGGACGATCGAACGGCAGCCCGCGCCGGATCCGGTCCGCACCACGCCGCCGCGACGCCCGGTGCCGGATCGCCCGACGACGCGGCCGTTGTACGACGACCAGGACCTGGAGATCCCGAGCTTCCTCCGACGTCCCTCGCAGGACGAGAAGGGGTAATTCTTCGCCGCCTTGGGCACGTTTCGGGATCAGGAAATCGTGGGCTTCCGAGCCGCTCGATCGCGTGTTCTCGCGCTAGTTGACGCCGCCTGCCGCCGTGCCGGCCGCGATCCAGGGGGAGTCGAACTCGTGGCCGTCTCCAAGACTGTGGAAGCGACGCGGCTGGCTGGGGCCGTCGCGGCCGGCCTGACGACCCTCGGGGAGAACCGGGTCCAGGAGGCCGAAGCCAAGGCGCCTGTGCTGCCGGGCGCCCGCTGGCACCTCATCGGCCCGCTACAGTCGAACAAGGCCCGCCGGGCGGTCGAGCTCTTCGAGGTCATCGAATCGATCGACTCGGCCGACCTGGCGCGTCGGCTCGACCGGATCGCCGGTGGGGCCGGGCACGCGCCGCTGGGCGTCTACCTCCAGGTGAACGTGGACGGCGACAATGCCAAGGCCGGCTTTCTGCCGGAGACCCTCGAGACGGAGCTGCCGGTGCTGGTCGCGTTGCCGAACTTGAGGCTTCTCGGGCTGATGACGGTAGGGCGGCTCGTTGGGAAGCCCGAAGACGCGCGACCTACTTTCGTGCGCCTGCGTGAGCTGTCGGAACGGCTCCGCGGCGGGGTGGGGGAATTGGGACCGGGCCTCTCGATGGGCATGTCGGACGACTACCCGATCGCGATCGAGGAGGGGGCGACCGTGATCCGCGTGGGCCGTGCGCTCTTCGGCGAGCGGCCGATTGGGGATGCCGCAAAGGCATGATGGCCGGCCGACCCGCCGCCGTTCCGGGTCGCAGGGCGCTCCGGGTGCACCTTCTGAACGGCGGCTTGCGCCACTGGGGCGATAATCACCCCGACATGGACTCGGATCGCTGGCTGGACCGCTCGCACGCCTCGGCCCGCTTCGCAGTGCGGCTGATGCCGCGCGGGGGTGCCGACCGCGTCGACGGCGTATCCGAGGACGGAGTTCTCCAGGCGCGGGTTTCGGCGCCGGCGGTTGGGGGCGCGGCTAACGCGGCCCTCGTCCGGCTCCTGGCCGACGAGCTCGACGTCTCCCGAAGCTCGGTCCGGCTCGTGGCCGGCGCGACCGGCCGGCACAAGCTGATCATGGTCGACGGGCTCACGCCGCAGGTGGTAGCGGCTCGGTGGCCCGGCATCAAGGTCTAGTCCGGTCGCGGTCCGGGGGGTTCCGTGGTCGCAGGCAACCTCGTCGCCATCGCGGTCGCGCAGCGCTCCGGCTCTTCTCGGCAGGCCGCTATAATTCGGCCTCCGTGGGCGATTAGCTCAGCTGGTTAGAGCGCGCGGTTCACATCCGCGAGGTCACTGGTTCGAGTCCAGTATCGCCCACCATCTCTCCCAGCGACTTGGCCCCGTGCCCCGGCGGCTGGCCGCGCCTGGGCAGCCCCTAGAATGCAGCGATGAAGCGCACTCTCAGTCGCTGACGCGTGGCCCAGGTGGTTGTCCCCGACATCATCGACCTGCCCGATCTGGCCCGCGTCGAGGCGATCCATGTCCGGGTGCCGTTTCGGCGGCCGCTCCTGGACGCCACCGGCGAGTTCACGCACAGGCGCTCCTGGCTACTCCGGCTGGTGGACGAGGATGGGAGCGAGGGACTCGGCGAAGCCACGCTCAGCCCGGTGGCCGGCGACGTCACGGCCGGCTCGCTGGCGACGCTGATCCGCAACATCGTTCCGGCGCTGGCCGCCGGACGGATGCCGCTCTGGGCCGATCTGGCCGCCGAGGGCGAGCCAGGCCGGGCCGCCATGGCGGGAGTGGACGGAGCGATCGGGGCGCTCCTGGCGGCCCGCGCGGGCCCGGCGGCCCCGAGCGGCCCTGAGGCCGCGGTCCCCGTAAGCGCCCTCATCGGTTTCGCCGGCCCCGACGCCGGCGCCGACGCCGCGGCGCAGGCAGTCGAGCTGGGGTTCGAAACGCTCAAGCTCAGGGTCGGGCACGAGCGCACGACCGACCAGCTCGTCGATCGGCTGAGAGCAATCCGAACGGCGATCGGACCCGAGCCGCGCCTGCGGATCGACGCCGCCGGGGCCTGGGATCTCGAGACGGCGGCCGAGCGGATAGAAGCCGTCCGGCCGTTCCGGATCGAGTACGTCGAGCAGCCGCTGGCCGCCTGGGACTTGACCGGCCACGCCGCCCTGCGGCAGCGCGTCCGGGTCCCGATCGCGCTCGACGAGAGCATCGACTCGGAGGGATCTGCTCGGGCCGCCCTCGCGGAGGGCGCCGCGGACGTGATCGTCGTAAAGCCGGCCCGAGTCGGCGGGTCGGCCGCCACGATGCGCATCGTCGAGGCCGCCTCAGCCGTTGGAGCCTCCGCCGTCCTGGGCACCTTCTTCGAGACGGGCGTTGGAATCGCCTCCGTCCTGAGAATCGCGGCGTCGACGCGCGACGCGCAGCGCGGCGGTACGCCCGGTCCCGGCCGCCCCGGCAATCGGGGAGGGGAGCGGGACGACCCTGGTCGGCCGGCGGGGCGGGCCGTCGAGGAGGCCGGCTTCGAACCGGCGCATGGCCTGGCCACGGCCGGCATCCTGGTCCACGATCTGCTGGTCTCGCCGTTGCCGATCGAGAAGGGCCGGATGGCCGTGCCGTCAGTCGTCAAGCTCGATGAGCCGGAGGTGGACCGCTACACGTTGGAACGCTTCGAGACGCGTCGGTAAGGCCGGACGCCCGGAGGGCCGGCGACAGCGCGGAACGCGGGCCGCCATGTCGAAAAGGCGCATCATTGGGCCATGAGATCGCAGAT
>Ga0209777_10001161_pt1 | contig 39476 bp, 26 predicted proteins | sample FrelakmetHBP12HB_FD_187147 | JGI IMG/M metagenome (GOLD analysis project Ga0209777, IMG submission 187147) | Freshwater lake sediment microbial communities from the University of Notre Dame, USA, for methane emissions studies -HBP12 HB (SPAdes)... | ecosystem: Environmental > Aquatic >...
CTCCCCGGCACCACGGGCGGCACGTTCCAGGGATCGATCAACGGCGGGCAGCAGTACTCGCACGAGATCCTGATCGACGGTATCCCGGTCGGCCGGTCGGACCTGTCGGGCGGGAACACCGAAGAGTTCAGTCCGTCGATGGAAGCCATCGGCGAGTTCAAGCTGCAGGAAGGCGCCGTGGGGGCGCAGTACAACGGCGGCCAGACCGCGGTGGCGAACTACAGCATCAAGTCCGGCACCAACGAGCTGCACGGTACGGGTTTCTGGTACCTGCAGAACGAGGGCCTGAACGCGATGTCGATCGGCGACAAGATGGCCGGGAACACGAAGTCGTCCAGGTTTCGCGAGAACAACGAGGGCTACTCGCTCGGCGGCCCGGTCTACATCCCGAAGGTCTACAACGGAAAGAACAAGACGTTCTTTTTCACGAACTTCGAGAAGGACCACTACAACAACCTGGTGATCAACGGTTTGACCCAGGTGATCCCGAACGAGTACCGCAGCGGCGATTTTTCGGGGCTGCTGAATCCAACCTGGACCGGCAACGCGCAATCCGGAACGCAGGTGGGCACGGATCCGCTCGGCCGGCCGGTTCTCCTGGGTCAGATCTACGACCCGGCCACGACGCGCATCGTGAACGGCCAGGAGATCCGCGATCCGTTCATCGGCAACATCATTCCGCTGGACCGGTTCAACCAAGTCACAAAGAACATCTTCGACCCGTCTGTCACCGGGGGCGTCGTTGCGCCGACGTACGACACGATGGTGAAGAACATCGCCCAACTCGGCACGTGCTGCCCGTACTTCGATCTGCACATCATCGGCGTGAAGGTGGATCACAACATCTCCGACAAGCATCACTTCTCGGCGTTTTACAACCAGAGCTACCGGAACCAATTCGTCCCTGGCGGCACGCATTACCTGCCCGCGCCGGGGCCTGTCACCACGAGCTGGCTGAACCAGACGGAGCCGGGCCGCATGGTTCGGGCTTCACTGGCCTACACGCTCTCGCCGCGCATCGTCAACCGCGTCGCTGCGGGCTACAACCGCTTCGTGCTTGACGTCGGCGCGCCGCCCTCCACCATCGGTCAGGACTGGGCGGGCAGGATCGGTATCTCGAACACCTCGAACGAATGGTTCCCGGACATGAACTTCAGCGGCAACCAGTGGCAGGGCGGCTCTTACGGCAAGTTGGGTGCCGGCGGGTACGGCGAGAGCGCCAACGGCAGCTGGGCCTTCACGGACGATCTGACGTACGTCCGCGGCGCGCACAGCATCCACCTCGGCTACCAGTACATGAATTACTATTTCAACGAGCGGAATTACAACGGCTCGGGCTCGTTCAGCTTCAGTCCGCGTTCCACAGGTGAGCCAGGCTTCCTCGCCGATACGGGCAACTCGGTCGCCAGCTTCATGCTGGGCGCCGTGAACTCGGCCGGCCGCGGCATCTACACGCTGAGCGACGGCGTGCGGCAACCGTATCACGCCTTCTACGCTTCGGACGACTGGAAGATCACCCCCAGGCTGACCATGAACTACGGCTTGCGGTGGGAGATCATTCCGCCGTTCTTCGAGCGCACGAGTCGCCTGTCCTACATCGACCTGAACGCGCCGAACCCGGACGCCGGCGGACTCCCGGGCGCGCTGGTCTTCGGCAAGCAGCCGAACTCTACCTACTGGCGTGAGTTCGGACCTCGCCTCGGCTTCGCGTACCAGGTGTCGAACAAGATAGTAGTCCGCGCCGGGTACGCCATGATGAACACGCCCCCCATCGCCAACAACTGGGGCTACGGCGGGTTCACCTACGGTTACAACGGGGGCATCAATGTCCGCCAGGGCACGAGTTCGACGGGGTTTATCGAGGATCCCGCGATGTTCCTGAACCAGCCGTTCCCGAACTATGCCGGCACGCCGCTCCCGAACACCAATCCGTCCTCCGGGAACTTTGATGCTTCCACGACGTCCGCGCCGGACGCGAACCGCCCGGGCTACACGCAGAACTGGAACTTCACCGTCCAGTACAAACTGCCCAAAGACACGGTTGTCGAAGCGGCTTACATCGGCAACAAGGGTACGCGGCTCTACTCCCCGTTCAGCCAGCTCAATGCCAACCCCGCCAGCAAGCTGTCCATGGGCGATACTCTGCTCGATCCGGTGTCTGCGCATCCGGAGTTCATGCCGTTCGCGAACTTCCCCACCGACTTCACGGTGGCGCAGGCCATGCGGAAATACCCGCAGTACTTCGGCATCAACGAGTTCTTCCCGTACAATGCGAACTCGCTCTACAACTCGCTGCAGATTACCGTGACGAAGCACCTGACCACCGGCCTGGGCTTCCTTGCGGCTTACACGTGGTCCAAGACCCTCGGCACATCGGACAGCAACGGCCCGATGGGCGCCTACCCGTATACCTCCTCGCCGCAGGATTACTACAACCGCAGGCTGGAGCGCTCGGTCGCCATTTTCAACCTTCCCCAGAACTTCAAGTTGACGTGGTCGTACGAGACACCGCTCGGCAAAGGGCGCCGGTGGGACCTGCACGTTTTCAACTATGTGCTCGGCGGCTGGCAGCTTGCGGCCATCCACAACTACTTCTCCGGTGCGGCGGTCTTCGTCTCCCCGAGCGGCCTGGCGATTCCGGACGGCTTCGCGGGCGGGATGCGGCCGGATTTGCTCTCGGGCAACATGACTGTTGGTGGAGCGCCGAGCCACGTTGATTACTTCAACCCGACCCCGTACCTCAACACGGCTGCGTTCGCGAACGTGCCGACGAGCGCAAACGGCGTGCCTTTGCGCCTGGGCACTGCGCCCCGTGTGATCGACGGTCTGCGAGGACCGGACCAGTTGGGCGAGACCTTCCGCATGAATAAGAAGTTTTACTTTACGGAGAAGAGGTTCGTGGGTATCGCCATGACCATGACCAACCCGTTCAACCGGCACGGCCCGTATCTTGCCGACACCGCAGTCGGCGATGCGCAGTTCGGGCAGTTGCTGGAAGGCGGCGGCGGCCGCATCCTGCAGCTCGATGCCCGCATCGAGTTCTGATGCGAGGGCCGTGATCCGGGATTACAAAGTCACAAGCCGGTGCTCAACTCCGCCAGGTGCTCGAGCTTCCTCAGCGCCGCGCCGGAATCGATCGACTCTGCGGCGAGAGCCACACCTTGGCGGAAATTCCCTGCCCTGCCCGCGGCCACCAGCGCGGCAGACGCATTCACCACCACGATGTCGCGGCGCGCGCCGCGCTCTCCCTCGAGAATGGCGCGCGCGATCGCGGCGTTCTCCTCCGCGCCTCCGCCTGCGAGCTGATGGAGCTCCGCGCGCTCGATGCCGAAATCCTCCGGCGTCAGTGTGCACCGCGAGACGCGCCCTTCGCAAACGTCCAGCAGTAACGTCGGCCCGGTGGTCGTGATCTCGTCCAGGCCGTCCGCGCCGTGCACGACAAAGCCGCGTGCCAGGCCCAGCCCCGCCAGCGCCTCGGCCATCAACACCGCCGCTTCTTCCGACGGCGCTCCCACGAGCTGCGCGTTCGCCCCGGCCGGGTTCGTCAGCGGCCCGAGCAGGTTGAACGCGGTCCGGATCTTAAGCTCTACCCTCGCTGGCTGCGCGTGCTTCATCGCGGGATGAATCGCCGGAGCGAACAGAAACCCGATGCCCGCCTCACGAATGGCGCGCGCCATCTGCTGCGGCGTCGCGGCCACCTGCACGCCGAGGCGCTCCAACACATCCGCGCTGCCGCACCGGCTCGAAATGGAGCGGTTGCCGTGCTTCGCCACCCGTACGCCCGCGCCCGCCACCACGAAGGCCGCTATGGTGGAGATGTTGAACGTGCCCTGCCCGTCTCCGCCGGTGCCGCAGGTATCGATGAGCGGCTCGCCGTGAATGCCGTGCGGGATCGGCGTCGCCACGGCGCGCATGGCCCGCGCAAACCCCAGCAGCTCGCCCGCGGTCTCGCCCTTCATGCGCAGCGCCACGAGGAACGCCGCGATCTGGGCCGTCGAAGCACCGCCCGCCAGGATCACAGCCATGGCCTGCTCCGCCTCGGGCGGCTCCAGGCTCTCGCGTTTCACCACGCGCTGAAGGTACGGAAGTAACGACATGTTATATTTGGAGTCGTCAGCCGTCGGTCAGCCGTCACTCAGAAACGGGCGGCTCGGCATGCGCCGCAGCCTGCACGGATTGCGCGGCGCGAAAACTGGAAGCTGGTGGCTGCAAACCCGGTCTTCAGTTTTCAGACATCCTAGCACACTCCTCGAACCCGTCATATGCGGTTACGATGGGCGGCTCACGCCGCCGGAGAGCGTTCATGAAGATACACGAGTACCAGGCCAAGTCCATCCTGGCGCAGCACGGAGTTCCCGTGCCGCGGGGAGAGGTCGTACGGACACCCGAAGAAGCGGAAACCGCCGCCAAGCATATCGGCGGCCCGGTGGTGGTGAAAGCACAGATCCACGCCGGCGGCCGCGGCAAGGGCGGCGGCGTAAAGCTGGCCAAAGACGTCACAGAAGCGGTGGATGCCGCCCGCACCATCCTCGGCATGCGGCTCATCACGCACCAGACCGGCCCGGAAGGCCACACGGTGCACCGCGTCCTTATCGAGGAGACGCTCCCCATCGAGCGCGAGCTGTACCTCGGCATCGTGCTCGACCGCACGCGCGGCACGCCGGTCTTCATGGCTTCGGCCGCGGGCGGCATGGAGATCGAAGAGGTGGCCGCCAAGGACCCTGACGCCATTCTCAAGGAGCCCATGGAGCCCGGCTTCGGGCTCCATCCCTTCCAGGCGCGCAAGCTCGCCTTCGGCATCGGCATCCCCGCGGCAAGCGTCAGTGCAGCCGCCGCGGCGATGATGGCGCTCGCGCGGGCCTACGAGGCCGTGGACGCATCTCTCGCCGAGATCAACCCGTTCATCCTCGCGCGCGACGGGAAGGTCTTCGCCCTCGACGCCAAGGTGAACCTCGACGACAACGCGCTGTTCCGCCACAAGGACCTGGTCGAGCTGCGCGACCTCAACGAAGAGGACGCGCTCGAGGTGGAAGCATCGCGCTTCGGGCTGAACTACATCAAGCTCGACGGCACGGTGGGCTGCATGGTAAACGGCGCCGGCCTCGCCATGGCCACGATGGACATCATCAAGTACGCCGGCGGCAGCCCCGCCAACTTTCTGGACGTGGGCGGCGGCGCGAGCGCGGACCAGATCAAGAACGCGTTCCGCATCCTCCTTTCCGACAAGAACGTCCGCGCGGTTCTCATCAACATCTTCGGCGGCATCCTGCGCTGCGACACGCTCGCGACGGGCGTGGTGGCCGCGGCCCGCGAGCTGAACGTGAAGGTGCCCATCGTGGTCCGCATGGAGGGCACCAACGTCGAGCTCGGGCGGCAGATCCTGACCGAATCCGGGCTGAACTTCACCGTTGCCGAGGGCATGAAAGACGCGGCGGAGAAAGTGGTGAGGCTGGCACAATGAGCATCCTCGTCGATCGCAACACGCGCCTGCTGGTGCAGGGATTCACCGGCAGGGAGGCCACTTTCCACGCCCAGCAGTGCATCGCTTACGGCACGAACGTCGTGGGCGGCGTGGTACCGGGCAGGGGCGGCGCCACGCACCTGGACCGCCCGGTCTTCGACTCGGTCTCCGCGGCGGCCTGCGCCACCGGCGCCAACGCGTCCGTCATCTTCGTGCCTCCCGCCTTCGCCGCCGACGCCATCATGGAGGCCGCCGACGCCGGCCTCGCGCTCGTCGTTTGCATCACCGAGGGCATCCCCACACTCGACATGGTGCGCGCCTGGGCCTATCTCGCCGAACGCCAGACGCGCCTGATCGGCCCCAACTGCCCCGGCATCATCTCGCCGGGAAAGTGCAAGGTGGGCATCATGCCCGGCCACATCCACAAGGAAGGAAGCGTGGGCGTGGTCTCCCGCTCGGGAACGCTTACCTATGAGGCCGTGGACCAATTGACGCGCCGCGGCATCGGCCAATCCACCTGCATCGGCATCGGCGGCGACCCGATCGTCGGCACCACGTTCCTGGATGCCATCCGAATGTTCAACGAGGACCCGGACACCGAGGCCATCGTGATGATCGGCGAGATTGGCGGCAATGCCGAGGAGACGGCCGCAGCCTACATCAAAGAGCACGTGAAGAAGCCGGTGGTGGGGTTCGTGGCCGGCCAGACCGCCCCGCCCGGACGCCGCATGGGTCATGCAGGCGCCATCATCTCCGGCGGTTCCGGCAAGGCGTCCGACAAGATCCGCGCGCTCGAGGCCGCCGGCGTCACCGTGTGCGCCTCGCCCGCCGACATCGGCGACAAAGTCATGGGGGTCCTGTGAGCCAGACCGAACGCACGCTCGCCATCATCAAGCCCGACGCCGTTGCCCGCAACCTGGCGGGCGAGATTCTCGCGGAGATCGCGCGCAACGGCTTCCGCATTCTTTCCATGCGCACCGAGCACCTGAGCCGGCGCGAGGCCGAGGGCTTCTACGCGGTCCACCGCGGCAAGCCGTTTTTCGAAGGACTGGTGGAGTTCATGAGCGAGGGCCCGGTGGTGGTGCTGGCGCTGGAGCGCGAAGACGCCATCCGCAAATGGCGCGACGTGATGGGCGCCACCGATCCGGCCAAGGCCTCCGAGGGCACGCTGCGCAAGCGCTTCGGCGCCGACATCGCGCACAACTGCGTCCACGGCTCGGATGCCCCCGAGACCGCCCGGACCGAGATCGCGTATTTCTTTCGCGGAATTGAGCTGATCTGAGAAGCGCGCTGACCAGTTTCGTCTGTCTTCCGTTGTCTTCCGTATTCTTTACGGACGGATCTGGTCATCCGTGCCACACTAGGGGAAACTGCGATGCCGTTTGAGATCCGAATCGATCACTCGCGGCGCCTGGTGTTCGCGTGATTCAGCGGAAGTATGTCGGAACCCGAAGCGTTGGAATATCAGCGCGAGGTCTGGTCCAAGCCGGAGGTCGCCGGGTACGACGAGTTGGTTGACGTGTGGCAGGTCGGGGAGTTCGTGGTCCCTATCCACCTGGGCCCCCGCATGCGGGAATTGGCGAACGAATCCTCAACCATGGATGCGCCGGAGCAGCCTTCGAAATTCGCCATCGTCGCCCCGGAGCAGTTCGCCTTCGGCATGGCCCGCATGTACCAGACCTACCGCGAGCTTCAGCCGCGCAGCACCAAGATTGTCGGCGTCTTTCGCACTCTACCCGAGGCCCTGTCCTTCCTCAGCATAGACACGCTGGACTGAGCGCTTCTTCGCCTGGCCCCAATCGATGTGGCGTAGGTGGTGGGCCCGAGGGAACTCGAATCCCAGACCTCTACCGTGTCAAGGGTGCTCAGGGCGGTTGTCAAGGAACTGGCTGCTGAAGACACGTGACTCAGCATTCTGACTGCGCCCCGGAAGTGCGGGAATTCTGCGGGAATCCGACTCAGCTCCCGCCGGGGTCCACCCCGTAACATATACGCAAGGAAACTTGCCGCAAAAAGCCCTTCGCTTTCCACTTTTGTGTCGCACACCCCCTCCTAACCGCACTCCTGCCCTCCCCTGCCACAATGAAGGCAGCGTGCGCTCGGAAGAGATCAACGCCCTGGCCGCTCAGTGCGGCTTCGAACTCGCGGGCGTGGCCGCCGCAGAACCGCTCGCAGAAGCCGCGTTCTACCGCGGCTGGGTTGCCGACGGCATGGCGGGCGAAATGCGGTACCTGACGGATCACCGCGGTGAGATGCGCGCCGACCCGCGGTCGCTGCTGCCCTCCGCCCGATCCGTCATCTGCGCCGGCAAGCTTTACAACGGTCCCGAACCCTACTCCACGGATTTCTCTGACTCCGAGCGAGCCTGGATCTCCCGCTACGCCTGGGGAGAGGACTACCACCGGGTTCTGCGCTGCGGCCTCGAGCGGCTGCGCGATCTCCTCCAGGAACGCGCCGCAGAGCCCTTCGAATCGAAGATCGCCGTGGACACGGCCCCGCTACTCGAGCGCGCCCTCGCACGTCGTGCCGGCCTGGGCTGGATCGGCAAGAACACCTGCCTGATTCACGAGGGCGCCGGGTCGTGGTTCTTTCTCGGCGAGTTGCTGGTGTCGCTCGCGCTCGAACCCGGCGTTGCGCCGCCGGACCGCTGTGGCACGTGCACGCGCTGTATCGACGCCTGCCCAACCCGCGCGATTATTCCGACCGGCCGCAGCAACCCCGCCTGGGCTCTCGATGCGCGCCTCTGCATTTCGTACTTCACGATCGAACTGCGCGCGGCTATTCCCGCCGAGGCGCGGCCCGCGCTGGGCGCCAACATCTTCGGCTGCGACATCTGCCAGGACGTCTGCCCGTGGAACCGGCGCGCTCCTGTTTCAACGGATCGGGCATTTGTGCCGCGCGACTTCGCACCACCGCTCGCGCGGCTGGCTGCCCTCGACGAAAGCGCGTTCCGCGCGATGTTCCGCAGCACGCCCGTTCCCCGCGCGCGCTACACCGGATTCCTGCGAAACGTCGCCGTGGCCATGGGCAACAGCGGCCGCGAGGAGTTTCGCGAGCCTCTCGAGCGACTGGTCATGCACGCGGATCAACTCGTCGCGGAACACGCGCGATGGGCTCTCGCGCGGCTGCTTGCGGCACGCTCTCTCAAATCGCCGAATTTGTGAGCGGGCTCTCATTCAGGGTGTGAGCGGCCTGTCCCACGTGAAGCGACGGGGACGCGCGTCTGTTCACGTGGCGGCTGATGCGTGAGGCGGCGCGCCTATAATGTACGTTTGCTCCCGAACCCCTTTCGGTCGCTCGCGTTCGCTGCCCTGTGTGCGGCTGCCGGGGTAGCTCAGGTGGACCTGGTTTCCGCGGGCTACCAGCACTTCTACAATTTGCGGTACGAGCAGGCGCTCGGCGCCTTCACGGCTTACGCCGCCCAGGCTCCGGCCGATCCCAACGCCTTCAACCACATCGCCCACGCGATCCTCTATCGCGACATGCTGCACGCCGGTGCACTCGAAACCGAACTCGTCACCGGGAATAACCCTTTTCTGCGCAGGCCGAAAGTCAACGCGTCCCCGGACGACCAGCGCCGCTTCGATCAAAACATCGGCCATGCCGTCGAACTCGCGCAGGCGCGCCTCAAGCGCAATTCCCGCGACACCGGAGCACTCTATTCCCTGGGCGTCTCGTACGGCCTTCGCGCAAACTACAACTTCCTCGTGAGGCAGGCGTGGCGAGACTCGCTGCGCGACGCCACTTTAGCGCGCCGCGCGCACAGCCGCATTCTCGAAATTGACCCCTCCTTCGTGGACGCCCGCATGGTCCCGGGCATGCACGATTACATCATTGGAAGCCTGCCCCTGCCGTGGCGCCTGCTCGGGTTTTTGATGGGTTTTAGAGGCGGCCGGGAGGAGGGCATCCGCGCCGTCGAACTGGTGGCAAAGAAGGGCCGCACGAACAACGTGGATGCCGAGTTTGTGCTGTGCGCGATCTACAGGCGTGAGCGAAACCCGAAGCTGGCCGTCCCTCTTGTGCAGGATCTCATGCGCCGGTTCCCGGACAACTACCTGCTTCCCATGGAACTGGCGCAGATGTACAGCGACACGGGCGACAAAAAGAGTGCGCTGGCCGCGCTCGCGCTGTTGCGCGCCCGAAAGACGAGCGGCGCGCCCTCGCTAGCGGCACTCCGGCTGGAGAAGATCTGCTTCGCTGAAGGGACCATCCAGTTCTGGTACAACGACCTGGAGCCGGCCCTGGCGAACATGAAACAGACCGCTGCGGCTGCCGGCGAACTGGACCTCAACACGGGCGTACTCGCGTGGATGCGGCTGGGCCAGATTCACGATCTGCGCGGCGAACGGCCGCAGGCCCTCGAGGCGTACCACCAGGCGATCCGTTATGCTCCGGATTCGGATGCGGCGCGGGAGGCACGGCAGTACCTCACTACCCCGTACCGCCGGAAGAGGTCCGGCGGCGGATAGAAACGCGACGCGCTACGGCACGCTCCGCCGCAAATCACGGTTCCGCATCCCGCCCCGGCAGGGTTGGGAGCGGACAGGAAGGAACTACTCCTCGATCGTTACTTTCACCGGTTGCTCGATCAGCTTCGGTTCCTTGCCCTTCGTGAGGATCATCAGCGCCAGGCGGCCCGGCTTCACCGCCGCCGGCACCTTGAGCTTGAGCGTTGAACTGTCCTGCTCGGTGATCGAGGCTTTGAAATCGTTCTTTCCATCCGTGAGGTAGACCTCGGCCACGTTGGCCTTATCGAGGTTTTCGCCCGCCACGGTCAGCACGTCTCCGACCTTCGCCGACCCCGGCTCGACGGTTTTCATCTGCGGTACTGCCTGGGCAAACAGCAGCGCCGAGCCGAACAACGCGGCAACGAGGATACGCGCCACAAAAGAGGTTCTCATCTGGTTACGGCCTCCAAGAGAGAATCCTATTCCCGAATTCCCTCGAATGCAAGCACGTTCGAGGTCCGGGCATCGCGCGACCACGGCCGTGGATGCGCCCACATTCTCCTGTGTCTCGCGCGCCGGCGGCGCCATCTGTTATGATGCCAGCGCATGCCTGAATATGCGATTGGTGTGGATCTCGGAGGCACCAACCTCCGCGCTGCCGCGGTTGACTCGCACGGGAAGATTCTGGAAAAAGTCGAAGGCACCACGCAGCTCTCGGCAGGCCGCGATGCTGTTGTTTCCGATATCGTCGCCTCCATTTTGAAACTCCGCGCGGGGGTATCCGGAGGCGCGCTCGCCGGGATCGGCATCGGCGTACCCGGGTTCATCATCATGGAGAAAGGCCTCGTAACGGGCTCACCCAATTTACCCGGATTCGAGAATTTCCCGGTGCGCGACGAGATTGAGCGCCTGCTGCAATCGTTCGTGATCCTCGAGAACGACGCCAACGCCGCCGCACTCGGCGAGAAGTGGATCGGCGCCGGCCGCGACGTGGATGATCTCGTGATGCTGACCCTCGGCACCGGCATCGGCGGCGGCATTATCAGTTGCGGCAAAATCATGCACGGCTCGGTGGGAATGGCCGGCGAGCTCGGGCACATGACCGTTGTTCCTGGCGGGAACCCCTGCGCGTGCGGCAACGACGGCTGCCTGGAGAAACACGCATCGGCCACCGCGCTCACGGCTTACGCGCGGATGATGGGCCTTGGCGAGAATCTCACCGGCAGGCAACTCTACGATCTCGCCATGGACGGCAATCTGAAGGCGCGTACGTGTTTCCATCGCATGGGCATCGCCCTCGGCATCGGGCTCGCAGCGCTGGTGAATATTTTCAATTTTCCGTTGTACGTTCTGAGCGGCGGTGTCCTCGGCGCGTGGGAGTTTTTCGCTCCGCCGATGTTCGAGGAGCTGAAGAAGCGGTCGGTTGTGTACCGCAGCAGCCCAACCCGGATCGAGAAAGCGCAGCTCGGCAACGAGGCGGGCCTGCTTGGAGCGGCCTACCTGCCGTACCAGGCGCGCATCATCCGCCCCGAGGCTACGGCCGTTTAGGGACAGCTCAGAATTCATCCCGAGCGGAAGCGGGGAGGCACATCCCGCTCATTCCGAGTTAGGCTGTAACGTTCGGAGGAACATCATGCCTTCCCGCACTACCGCCGCCGGCCTTCTGCTGATCGCCGCGGCCGCTTGCGCTGCCGCCGCGGACACCTCCCAGGAGCGGCTCACCCGGTGGCTCGACCGCATCGCACAGCAGCAGCTTCAGGAGCGATCCCGGCAGATCGCCGCCGTACGAAACACGGCGGACGCCGCGCGCCGGCAGGCTTGGGTCCGCGCGAAGCTACTCGAGCTGAACGGCGGGCTCCCCGGCTACAACGGCCCGCTGAATGCGCAGACTACCGGCAAGATCGAGCATCCCGGCTACGTTATCGAAAAGCTCCGCTTCGAAAGCTCGCCGGGCCTCTATGTCACCGCAAATCTCTACCGGCCTGCGGCCCCCGGCAAGTATCCCGGCGTGCTGCTCCCGCTCGGCCATTGGGAGCAGGGCAAAGTTCACATGCAGCGCATCGCGGCCAACCTTGCTCTCAAGGGCTTCGTTGCGCTCGCCTATGACCCGCTCGGCCAGGGGGAACGCCAGCAGATCTACGACCGCCGCCTCGGCGCTTCCCTCGCCGGCGCTTCCGTGCCGCAGCATATCGTCGCGGGCGGCCAGTCCCTGCTCACCGGCACGAGCTTCGCGCGCTACCGGATCCATGATGGCCGGCGCGCGATCGACTACCTCGTCTCCCGTCCCGAGGTGGACGCCGAGCGAATCGGCGTGACCGGCTGCTCCGGCGGCGGCACGCTGACGACATACATCGCCGCCCTCGATCCGCGCGTCAAAGTCGCCGCGCCCGCCTGCTACATGAACTCGTTCCAGGTGCTCTTCGCGGGCTCGGTGGGCGACTCCGAGCAGAGCCTGCCCGGGTTCCTTTCCTCCGGATTGGATCAGGCCGATTACGTTGAGCTGTTCGCGCCCAAGCCGTGGCTCATGAGTTCCACCGAGCAGGACTTCTTCACGCCGGCAGGCGCCAAGATCGTCTACGAAGAGGCGCGCCGGTGGTACGAGCTCTTCGGCGCCGGCGAAAAGATCAAGTGGGTGGTCGGCAAAGGCGAACACGGCACGCCTCTCGAAGTCCGCGAAGCCATTTACGAGTGGATGATCCGCTGGCTCAAGGACGGGCATGGCGACCCGGCCGAGCAGCCGGTCGAGATGCATTCGCCGTTCGAACTCGAAGTGACGCCGGACCGGCAGGTAGCGTTGCTCCCGGGCAGCCGCGACATCGGCGACATCATCCGCGCCGATTACGAGAAACGAAAAAACCCGGGCACTGAGCAGCAAATGATGGCGGCGCTGCGCGAGTGGTCACCTGCCCCGCCCTCGCAGCCTCCGGCGGTCCGTAGAGGAAATGCGACGTCATCCGCCGGCGTGGACCAGGAGGAAATCTGGATCGAGACCGATCCCGGATTCGAAGTCCGCGGGGTTGTCCTCACAGCGGCGGGTCAGGGCCGCAGGCCGGGTGTAGTTGTTGTGGAAGCCTCGCGGGCGCCTTCGGCGGCGGCGCTCGAGCTCGCACGCGGAGGCGCGGTCGTCCTTGCCCTCGAGCCCCGCGGAAAACCAGTCGAGGAGGAGAACTCGTTCATCGGCGATTGGCTCTCGAACACGCGCGCGCTGCTGGTGGGACGCAATTTGCCCGGCATGCGAGCATTCGATATCCGCCGCGCGCTTGATGTGCTCGCCGCTCGCCCCGACGTGGACGCGGCACGGCTGCGCGGTGCGGCTCGTGGTCCGGCGGGCGTCTGGCTGCTGATGGCGGCAGCGCTGGACTCGCGCCTCGGCGCGCTCTGGCTCGACCACACGCCGTACAGCCTCCGGGTTGCGCTCGAGAATCCGCTCAGCAGGAACCTGCACGATGCCGCGCTTCCCGGCTTCGTCCTGCACTGGGATCTGGAGGACCTCATGCGCGCCATCGGTCCGGGACGCGTCCTCTGGAGCGATCCCACGGATTGGGTCGGCGTAGTCACGCCGCTCGGCAACCCGTACCTGTATCGCGCTGTTGACGAACAGGACGACCGGTTCATGCGCGAACTGCTGCGCTGAGCTACCCGGGGAGTGACAGCGCCGTCCCAGGGCCGCTCGGGACAGCCGGATCTGTCCACGCAGGGACAGAGAGCCGTCCCGTCGCCTATTCCCGCCGCTTCAGGCGCTCGCCTGGCGCGGCCTCGAGAGGATTCTCCGGCCACCGGTGCCGCGGGTACCGGCGGCCCAGGTCGCGCCGCAGCACCGGATAGAGCCGTTGCCAGAAGCCCGCAAGGTCGGTTGTGGTTTGCACCGGGCGGTTGCTGGGCGCAAGCAACCGGATGACGACCGGCACTTGCCCGTTTGCCACGCGCGGGCTCTCCCGCATGCCGAAGAACTCCTGGAGCTTCGCGGCAATCCATGGCGGCTCGCCGCGAGGGTAGTGAACAGGCACATGCTTCCCTGCGGGAAGCTGAAGGCGAGCGGGCGCAATCTCATCCAGCAGGCGCGCGCCACCGGGCGGCAGCCGCCGGCTTAACACCCGAATGAGTCCACCGCCCGAACCTGCGGCCTGCAACTCGCTGAACGAGCACAACCCCTCGCACAATTCAGCCAGTGCCGCGCGGACGTCCTCCGGCCCGAGGAGCGGCAAGCTCGGGTGCCGCGAGGCAAAAGCGAGCCGCGAGAGGAACGCCTCGAGCTCCCCGGCGTCGCAGAACCGTTCCGGCCCCGCTTCGAGCGCGTACTCAACCAGCAGCCTCCACGGCTCATCGGCTCCCGCGGGAGCGCGACGCGTTTCGTCGAGCACCAGTTCGTCATAGAACAGCGCGGCCACGGCTTCGACGCGCTCCGTTGCGCGGTTCCACTCGAGCGTTCGCCGCTCGCGGATCCGCTCCGGGAACATTTCGAGCAGCCATTCCGGCTCGATGGCGCTCGCAATCCGGACCAGCGGCGCGCCACCTCGGTCGGACCGTTCTTCGACGTCCACGGCGACGAGAAACGCGGCTGACCGGACCGCGCTCGACCGCGACAGCACCGCCGAACCGCCCGACGAAAGCGCAAACTCATCGCCCTTGCGGCGCCGGGCCACACGATCGGGAAATGCGGCGAGCGCCGCGCGCTCCAATGCTTCGTCTTCGGTGGATCGTCCTGCGGAGCGCGGCGCCAGCCGTTTCAACTCCGCGCAGGCGCACCGGCTCGCCTCGTCCCAATCCGTCTCTATCAGCGCGTGCAGGTCCGACGTTGAGTCGTGCGCTGCCTCCGCCGGCAGGCGCGCTCCTGTTCCCAGCAACGCAGCAACCGCGCACCCCTGGTCCCGCGCGCCCCGCCGAGCCGCTTCGAGCGCCAGCCGCGCGAGCCGGGGGTGTGCTGGAATCCTGGCCATGGTCCGCCCTTCCGCTGTGGGCGCACCGTGCGCATCGATCGCACCTAGTGCGCATAACAATTCGGTGGCTGAATCGAGCGATGGCTTCGGCGGGGCCTCGAGCCACTCCAGCGCCGCCCGGTCCCGAATGCCCATCCCGGCGAGAAGCAGCACGATGGGCGAGAGCTCGGCGCGGCTCACCTCCGGTGAATCGTGCTCTGGCCGCCGCTGGTAATCTTCGAGCGAATACAGGCGTATTACGCGGCCCGGGGCCGTCCTCCCCGCCCGTCCCGCGCGCTGTTTTGCAGATGCCTTGCTGATACGCGAAACCGCGAGCCGCGGCAGGCCCGACCACGGTGAATGGCTCGCCACGCGCGCGAGGCCGCTGTCAATCACGGCGGTCACGCCCTCAATGGTCACTGAGCTCTCGGCGACGTTCGTCGAGAGGATCACCTTGCGCCGTTCCGCCGGTTGCACCGCGCGGTCCTGCTCCTCCGCGGTCAAATCGCCGTGCAGCGGAAGCACGAGCAGTCGCCGTGCCGCTGCCTCCACCGCCCGCGCCGCTTTACGAATCTCCGCCGCGCCCGGCAGGAAGACCAATACATCACCGTCGAGACCGCGCCGCACCAAGCCATCGAGCGCTTTGGCTACCTGCATCTCCAGGGTGTCGGACGAAGCCGGCGTCCACTCGACCGAAACCGGGAAGAGCTGGCCTTCGCTCCGCACTGTTGCGCAATGTCCCAGGTACGCCGCAGCGGGCGCGGCCTCGAGCGTGGCCGACATGATCCCGATGCGCAGATCCGGCCGCTGCCCCCTCTGCAAACGGCGCAGCAGCGCGAGCGCCAGGTCGCCTTCGAGGTGCCGCTCGTGGAACTCGTCCAGCAGGACCGCACCCACACCCGCGAGCGAGCGGTCCGCCAGGAGGCGCCGTGTCAGCACGCCCTCGGTCATGAAAGTAATCCGAGTGCGCGGCCCCGCACATTCCTCAAAACGGACGCGGTACCCGGCGGTGTCCCCCACCCGCTCACCCAGCTCTGCGGCCACGCGCCGTGCCGCGAGCCGCGCAGCCAGCCGGCGCGGTTCAAGAACGAGAACCTCGCCGTTGATGACGTCCAGCAGAGCCGGCGGCACGCGTGTGGTCTTGCCGGCGCCGGGTGGAGCTTCAATCACCAGATTCGGCTGGCTGCGGAAATGCTCACGGATGGCCGGAAGAATCGCGTCGATCGGTAGCGGCGTCCGCCTCACGAATCTCATGATAACGGGCGGGCATGCGCAAGACCGCTTTACCGGAGGCGCTTCAGCGCAATCGTTTCAAACAGGTGCGGGTAGCCCGGGATCTCCGCGTACCGCGCGAGGAACGCCTTGTTCTCGTTTTCCGGGCTGAAGTTAACCTTCATGAAAACGTAGTTCCTCTCGCGCAGCACCGGCAGATCGGGATATTGGAGGCCAGGTCCGCGGCGGCAGCGGGGGCCGTGGATTACGCACCAGCGAACGCACTCCTGGCATGGGAAGAGGAATCGTGGGGAAAAGGGTTTAGTCCCAGCGCGGAGTGTTGGCGTGGAACGCTGAGTGCGACGGCGACGTCACCATCCGCTGCCTTGACTCCGTAGGCGCCGAAAAGACGCGGATGAGGCCGTCAATCTTGAAGAACAGCCGCTGCCGTTCGCAGTAGCTATCGTCCGAATCGCCGTACCCTCTCCGGCTCGAGAAGCCCATGGAGGCCACGCGGCGGCCCACCTCGGAGAGGCTGATCCGGTAGCTGCTCAGGTCCAGACCGGAGATCTGCTCCAGGCGGTTGAGGATGGAACTATATGTCCTCAACTGGTGTTCCTGCAGGTCAGAGTGCGTGGGCAGCAACCCGCGGAACGTCCTCAGCCTGGCGCATGCGTCAGCAATTTCGGCTTCCATGGGGGAGGTCTTGCCCGCTCCCACCACCAACCCGACTTCCGGCCGTTCTGCGAGAGCGGACATAAGAGCGAACCTACGGTCAAAGATAGCATGACCTCCTCAATTCTGGGGAGGTACATTTATGATTCTGCTAGTCTTACGCGTTACGACTAGTACACTGTACTAGTCGTACGCAACCAGCGTCCTATTGCGCATCGTGGATCCGCAGAGCTAGCCCGGGACGAAAGCGAGTACCCAGGAATATCACCGGCCGCGCCTGCAAAACCATCAGCCGGAAGGATCCCCGCTCCCTTGGAACTCCGCCGCGAGTACTGGTCGGTACCAAACTCCGGCACGCCGAAAGGCCAGTGACGACGCTCCGCGTCGAGCGCTCGCCTGCCGGCTGCTGTGGCTTCGAGGAGCCACGTCAGGAGGAGCAGCGTTTTCTGGATCGCCGCAAGCGCATCGTTGTAGCGGTTCTCGTTCAGCCGAACTGACGCGAACTCCGCCCGTCCAGCCGTGCGCAACTCACCTTGCGGCAGACCGCCGCCGGGCGGCCCGAGCCAGGCGGCACCTTCCGCACCTTAAGATCCCCTTCAGATCCCCCGTTCCGTCTCGCTTAATCGAGTTAGAATAGACCCCCAAGTTGTCTGACTACCTTGCAGCCCGCAGGCTGGCCGGAACACTTGTTCTGGCTGCCTTCGCCTCTGCGCCGCTCGCCGCGCAATCCAGCGGGCGAGGGCTGCCTCCCAGCCAGGATGACCCCCAGAATCCCTTTAGCATCGATGCCGCGGCGGCAAGGGATCGGCAGCAGGCTGACCGCGCCGCAGCCCAATCCCGCGCGGCCGCCCTCAACCAGGACGCCCGGTTCCGCAAGGCACTCGCCGATTTCGTGTCGTCCTGGAATGAGCTGCTGAAGACCTGTGGACCTGGGAAGTGGAACGCCAAGCGGGCTCGCGCGGCTCGTAAAGCCTTCGAGCGGCTGATCCGCTCCAAGGCCTGGATCGAACAGAACGGCGAGTAGCGGAACGCAAAGCGTATTCAACGCTCCGTCGCAGAGCGAAGCGGAACGGGCGCAAGCGATCTCCTCCGCGCCACCTCAGACGGTGGGGACGCCCGCTGCCCTCGCCATGGCCTGGACCGTCTCGAACGTGTCCGCCTGGGCGGCGGTCTTGTCGGTCCGGTGGCGCTTCACGCGCGCAAAGCGCAACGCCAGGCCGCTCGCGTACCGCGGGCTGGTCTGCAGTTGGTTAAAGGCGACCTCCACGACAAGCTCCGGGGCGACGTACACGGTCCACGCGTCGCGCGAGACCTCGAGCTGCAGCAGCCGCTCGGTCTGCCACGCCAGCATGTCGTCGGTCAGGCCCTTGAACGTCCTGCCCAGCATCGCGAAGCCGCCCTTTTCGGTGTCGCGCGCGCCGAGGTGGAGATTGCTCAGCCAGCCCTTTCTGCGCCCGTGCCCCCACTCCGCGGCCAGGATCACCAGGTCCAGCGTCCGCGCCTGCTTCACCTTCAGCCAGCTTTGGCCGCGTGCGCCCGCCACGTAGGCCGCGCTCGTGGCCTTCGCCATCACCGCCCTCGTGTCCGCGCCGCAGCGCCTCGGCCAGGAACTCTTCCGCGCGCTCGAAATCACCGGTGATGATGTGCGGGACCACCGCCTCGACCGGCGCCAGGCGCTCAAGCTCGGCGAACCGGCGTGCCTGCGGCTCTTCCATCAGCGAGCCGCCGTCGAAGTAGAGCAGATCGAACCAGAACGGCGCCAGCGGCAGCTCACCTCTCATCCGCTCCACGTCCAGCTTCCGCCCGAAGCGGCGCATCGTCACCTGAAAGGGCCGCGGCCTGCCGTCCGGAGCGAGGCTCAGCACTTCCCCGTCGAGGATCAGGTCGCCTCCGGGGAGCGCGCGCACCGCCTCGACGATCTCCGGGGCGGCCGCCGTCACATCGTTCAGAGCACGCGAATAGAGCGTAACCTCGCCGCCGCGCCGGTGCGCCTGCACGCGCGCCCCGTCGAACTTATACTCGAGCGCCGCTTCGCCCAGACCGGCGATCACTCCCTCGACGTCCTCAGCCGTCTGCGCGAGCATCGGCTGCACCGGCCGGAACAACTGCACATCGAACCCGCGCAGGCCCGCCTCGCCCGAAGCCAGGGCGGCCCGCGCAACCGGCGCGATGTCGCCCGCCATCATTGCCGCGCGCCGCACCGGTTCCGCCGCTGTGCCCGAAGCGCGGGCCACGGCCTCGATCATGATGCCTTCGAGCGCGCCCTGCCGCAGCTCGCCCATCAGAAGGTGTGTTAGGAACTCCTGTTCGGGCGCGGCGGCAAGCTTGAGCAGCTCATGCAATGGATCACGCTTCCGCCGCGCCGCTCGGAGCGCCGCGAGCCGCGAGTCCACCTCGATCACTTCGAGCGTCGCCGTCTCCGCAGGCGGCGCCCCGGCGTCCCGCAGCGTCGCCCAGCCGACTCCGATACGCCCCTGGCGCGGCCGCCCCGAGAGAACGGCAACGACGACTTCAGCCTCCTCAGGCGAGACTTCGCGCAGCAGTGACGCGAGCAGCTCGATTTTCTCCAGCCGCTTCGACGTGCCCGATACCCGGGCAGACGTCTCCACTACCCTCGCCAGCCGCATACACTGCACCTTCCACGACCCCGCCCCGCTCAGCAGACGGCTTCAGCTCTCGGCGGAGATTGCCTTGACCTCAGCAGCCGATTGCTGATGGCTGAGTGCTGATTGCTGGCCGCTTATTGCTGACCGCTGATCGCTTATTGCCGACCGCTGCCTTACTCCCCCGTCAGCTCCCTGACCAGTGCCGGCACGTTGTACAGCTTCCGCAGCGCCTCCGTCATCCCTGACGTATGCACCGCCACCGACCGGTTCGTCTCCTCGAGATACACAAAATCGCCCACGAGCGACTCGATGTTCCCGTCGAACAGCAGGCCCACGATCTCAGCGTTCCGGTTAATGACCGGTGAGCCCGAGTTGCCGCCCGTCGTATCGTTGGTCGTGACGAAGTTGAGCGGCGTCGCCAGATCCAGCTTCTCCGGCCCCTTGCGGTAGCGTTGCGGCAGCACGAACGGTCCCCGGTCGTCGAAGCTCGCCGAGCGGTCGTACAGGCCGAAGAACGTGGTCTTGTAAGGCGCGATCGTCCCGTTCATCGAGTAGCCCTTCACCGCGCCGAAGGAGAGCCGCAGGGTGAACGTCGCATCGGGATACGTCGTTTTGCCGTAGGCGGCGAACCGCGCTTTCCCAAGCTGCTCGCCGGCCATCTGCAGCACACTGTCAACGTTGTCTTCCTCCCACTTGATCATCTCGCGCCTGGTGGGGTCGAGCTTGCGGTTGAGCACGATCATTGGATCGTCGGAGGCCTCCACCGCCGCCTCGCCGCCCGCGATGAGCTTCTTCCGCAACGCGGGGTCCGCCAGCTTCGTCCCGTTCACCAACTCGGTGGCCGCTTCTCTCGGCGTCCGGCCGTTCAGCACGATCTTCAGGAATAGATCATCCGCCCCGAGTTCCGCGATATCCAGCTCCAGCGCCCCCGTCATACGCGCAATCTCCATGCCCGGGTAGAGCGGCGCCGGCGAGAAGAGCCGCAGCTTCATCGAATCCAGCTGCGCGTCGTGGAAACCGGGCAACCTCTCGCCGTCCGGCTTCTTCACTTCCACCACGTACATAACGATCTGCGCCGCGATCGCGCTGAGATCGGAATCGGTATTCCGGAAGTAGCGCTCCCGGGCGCGCGGGGCTGCCTTCCTCATCGCCTCGGCGATCTCGTCCCACGCATTAGCGTCAGCCTGCTTCCACTGCGGGTTGCTCATCACCCGCGCCTTCATCTCCTGCTCTTCCTTCTCCTTCTTCGCGAACAGGCTCTTGTCCTGTAGCCCGTCGTATCTCCCCTGAATCGCCTTCACCGAGTTCTCCAGGCCGAAGATCCGCGAACCCGCCTGCCGCGCCTGCTCCGCGCCCTGCGCCGAGTATTGCTTCAGTACAGCAATCCGGTTTCTCAACAGCTTCAGCAGGTTCGGCTCCTGGACGTCGCGTTCGTATTGGAGTTGCGCCACCGTATCCAGCCGCGCCGTCGAGCCCGGGTGCCCCGAGACGAACACCAGTTCTCCGTCGGCAGCGCCCTTCGGGTTCCACTTCAGATAGTCCTTGCTCTCGAGCGGCTTACCGTTCTCGTAAACGCGGAATAGCGCCATGTCCAGGTCGTATCGCGGATACGTGAAGTTGTCCGGGTCGCCGCCATAGAACGCGATCTGCTGCTCCGGCGCGAAGACCAGGCGCACGTCGGTGTACTTCTTATAGCGATAAAGCCAGTACTCGCCTCCCTGGTAGAGGGTCACTACGTCCGACCGCAGTCCCGTCTTCTGCAGGCTCTCCCGCTCGATGCCCGCGATCACGGCCTTGCGCGCCTTGAACTCCTCCTCGGGCGTTTTGGCGCCCTTCAACGCTGCCAGCACCCGATCGGTGACCGGCTCCATGGAGACCAGCACGTTCACCTCGAGGTCCGGCGACTTCATCTCCTGCTCCGGAGTGGCCGCGTAGAACCCGTCCCGGATGTAGTCGTGCTCGGCCGTCGAGTTCTTTTGCAGTTGTCCCCGCGCCACATGGTGGTTGGTCAGTAGTAAACCGTGCGGGCTCACAAACGACCCCGACCCGCCGTCATTCAGCCTCACCGACGACAGCCGCACGTGGTCGAGCCACTCTTGCGTTGGCGTGAAGTCGTACTTCGACTGGAGTTGCCTTACGGGCGGATTGTCGAAAGTCCACATCCCCTCATCGGGACTCAGGGGAACGCACACCGCGAGTAGCGCGGGCAGCGCCGTGCCGGCCAGCCGCCGGCGCATCACATTACTGGTCATGAGTCAGCGTCCATCCTTTCCTAATGGCATCATAGCGTTCCCCGTCTTCCGGGTTCGAACAGACGGCGAGTGCACTCTTCGAAAGACGGCCTCGGGCACGTCGCGTAACGCGGTTTTACGGGTTTTTCCGTTGACGCCGCAGGAGAACGCTGCCAGCGATCGGCGACAAGCAACGGGCGTTCGGCGCCGGTCTGAGAGCATTCGCGAGGGACCAGGCGAGCGCCAGGCAGACCAACGGTTACAGGGTGAGAAGAGTGTCCCGACACCTCACACCGGACAAGTACGCGCGCGGAGACGCACGGCGCCGCTCCCGCCACGCTTCCGCGTGCCCGCGGTTTTCAGTGTCCGCCGGCTGTCTGCGACCCCGCCGGAGTAGTATTCTGACCGGATGCCTGACTTGTTGTTGCAGGTCGCCGCCCGTGCCAACTCTTACCTGGAGGGGCTGAACACACGCCCGGTCGCGCCGGCCCAGCAGGCGCTGGACGCTCTCGCGGTCTTGGACGAACCGCTCCCCGAAGGCCCCACCGATCCCGAAGCCGTCATCGATCTACTCGACCGTGTCGGCTCACCGGCCACGGCAGCTACCACGGGCGGCCGCTTCTACGGTTTCGTCCATGGCGGTTCTCTGCCCGCGGCGCTCGCCGCCAACTGGCTGGCCGGAGCGTGGGACCAGAACGCAGTGCTCTATGCGTCGAGCCCCATCGGCTCCCGTCTCGAAGAAGTGGCGCAGCGCTGGCTCACGCAAGTTCTCAACCTGCCGGAGGACTGCGGCGTGGGGTTTGTGACTGGGGCCACCATGGCCAACTTCACCGGCCTTGCCGCTGGCCGCACCGCCATGCTCGAAAGGCTCGGCTGGGATGCGGATGGCGACGGTCTCTTTGGCGCGCCGCCCGTGACAGTGGTCGTCAGCGAGGAGGTGCATCCTTCGGTTACCAAGGCGCTCGGTCTCTTGGGACTCGGCCGCCGCCGCATCCTCCGGGTCCCCGTCGATCACCAGGGAAGGATGCGCGCCGACGCGCTTCCCGAACTCACCGGGCCTGCCATCATCTGCGTGCAGGCCGGCAACGTGAACACGGGAGCCATCGATCCAGTCGGCCCGATCTGCGACATCGCCCACGCGAGCGGTGCCTGGGTCCACGTGGATGGCGCGTTCGGATTGTGGGCCAACGCCAGCCCGAGCCTGGCTCTCCAACTCGCCGGCGTGGAGCAGGCCGACTCCTGGGCGACCGATGCGCACAAGTGGTTGAACGTTCCCTATGACAGCGGCCTCGCCTTCGTGCGCCACGGCGCGTTCCTGACTCGTGCCATGTCCCTCACCGCGGCCTACATACCCAAGGGGGCGCGCCGGGATCCCGGGCAGTTTACTCCTGAGCTCTCCCGGCGTGCGCGCGGCGTTGAAATCTGGGCCGCCCTGCGCTCGCTCGGAAAAACCGGGCTTGCAGATATGATCGACCGCACTTGCCGCCACGCGCGCCGGTTCGCCGACGGCCTGGGCTCGGCGGGTTTCGAGATTCTCAACGAGGTGGTATTGAATCAGGTGCTCGTGTCGTTCGGCGAGGCCGAGACCACGTGGCGCGTCATCGATCGCATCCAGCGCGACGGGACGTGCTGGTGCGGCGGCACCACCTGGCAGGACCGCACCGCCATGCGGATCAGCGTGGCCTCCTGGGCTACCACGGACGCCGATGTGGAAATGAGTCTCGAAGCCATAATCCGCGCGGCACGCGAGGGGTGACCGGCGAGCCGGTCCACGCCGCTTCGCACACGTCACACCCCGCGCGACAGAAAACGCCCGCGGGTGCGCCGCTCAGAGCTGATTGCTGAGCGCTGAAAGCTCTCTACTGACCGCTTGCTTCAGAACGGGTACACGTCTTCGAACGCGCCGGGCACGCCCTTCGCCGGCCCGTGCCAGACGCTGCTGCCGAACGTGGTCAGGTAGAGCATCCCTTTGTTGATGGGATCGGGAAAGGGCCGGTGCCCCCACTTGAAGTTGTAGCCGCCGAGCCGCTGCCAGGTCGCGCCCCGGTCGTCCGAACGCAGCGCCGCGCCGTCGAACGTGCTGATGAATACGGTGGACGGATTGTCCGGGTCGAGCGCCACGCCGTAAACGTGCGGGTTCTGGTCGTACGCCAGCCGCCACGTCGCGCCGCCGTCGTCGGTAATGAACAGCCCGCCGTACTGATTCGTCTCGCCGATGGTCTTCGGCCAGCAGGCCAGGTACATACGGCTCGGGTTCGTGGGATCGAACGTCAGGTCATTCGGGGCGTTCGCGCCGGCGGGCAGCGGTACCTGCTGCCAGTGCTCGGCGCCATCGGTGGATTTGTAGATCGCCCCGTCCAGCTCGTTGTTCGTGCCGGGAATCAGGCCCTTCGCCATCAACACGTACAGCGTTCCGTCCGGCAGTTGTACGAGATGCCAGCCGTTGCGGTTGCTTCCCGTCATGCCGGCGGTCTTCAGCGTCCAGGTCCCCCCTCCGTCCGTGGACTTGAACACGCCGCCGGGCTTCGCTGGCGTACCGAGGCCCGAGTTTCCGAACGTGGTCACGTAGAGAGTGCGGTTATTCGACGGGCTCTTCGGATCCACGATCACATGCGTCGTGGCCCCGAGATCGCGGCTGCACGACTGCCATGTCATCGTCATCCCCACATCGTCGGTCCGGCACACGCCGCCGACGAAATACTGCGCCAGGGAGGTCTTGAACATCTTCAGCCGCGGCAGGTCGTGTGCGCCGCTCCAGACCGACCAGGCGCGGTTCTTCACGTCGGGATCGAACGCCACCCAGTAAGAGGTGTTTATCCAAGCCTGCGGCACTCCGGCCGCCATTCGCCTCCAGCTTTGTCCGCCGTTGAAGGAGTCGAACGGCCCGATGTCGGTATACGAAATGACGATGTGGTCCTTGTTGAAAGGATCGAAGTGCACACCCCAGCTCGTCGTGACATCGAGCCCACGCGAGGCGGAACTGTAGTCCGCAAACTCGTTCGAGTACACCGCCGCCCAGGTCGCGCCGCCATCGAGCGTGCGGTACGCCGTGCCGGAATCGGTCGCGTAGCAGACCTGCCCGGTCGCGTCCGTGCTCAGCCCATAAACGGGCGGGCCGGCCCATCCGTGCAAATCGCGGTCCAGCCAGCCGAGAGTCTTGTTCGCCGGATCGAGCCAGTTCGTTACGTGGTCAACCCAGTTCCACGTACCCCCGCCGTCGGTGCTTTTCAGGATGCCGTATTCGCTCCCCATAGCGAGATCCGGGTCGGCGCCGATGTAAAGGATGCTCGGGCTCTTCTCGGCCACCGTGATCATTGTGTAGCTCGGCGCGAAGCTTTGCAGGCTGGTCATGGATTGCCAGCTCTGTCCTCCGTTCGCCGATTTCCAGACTCCCTTGTCGGTGGTGAGATACAGGAGCAGAGCACCGGAGTTCGGGTCCCTGGCTCCGGCCGCATCGCGGATCGAGAGCGCGGGCGCGGTCAGGCTGCGGCTGGAAGAGGCGGCCAGGTCAACAGAGTAGATGTTCGCGTCGGTCACCAGCACCAGGCGCCGGCTGTCCAGGCTCGAAGCCGGGTCGATGAACAGATTCAGCGCGGTCTGGCTCCCGAATCCGACCGATGCTTTCCAGGTGTTCCCTCCATCGAGCGTGTAGTAGAGCCGCGGTGCGCCCCACGTCGCCATCGCGATGTACAGGCGGTTGGCGTCGTCCGGATCCACACGAATCGCCTGAACCGCCGTCCCCGCGCCTGGCCACATCGGGTCGGTCGAGAGAAAGTAATGATCCGCGTGATCGCCCACCATCCGGTCCTGCGCCGTCTTTGCATTGGGGAATACGAGCGTCCAGGTCTGCCCGCGGTTATTGGAGCGGAAGACGCCATCCGAGCCGGCGTAAAGGACATCCGGATTGACAGGATCGAACGCGAACGCGCCCAGTGTCGTGCGCAGGTTGAACTCACGCCAGGTAGTTCCGCCGTCCTTCGTGATGTACGCGCCGGTCATGTCGCAGTTGAGCACCGCGAGATTCGGATCGTGCGGGCTCACGGTTGGATGAAACATGGATCCGCCGCCGCCCGGCCCGAGTTTCTTCCAGACCGCGGCTCCGCCCTGCACGGTGAGAGAGATGTTCGGCTGTGTGTTTGAGCCCGCAATTTGGGCCACCAGCGACGCATCGCCGTCGGGCAGATCCGGAGGAATGGTCACGTTCAACTGGTCCAGCCCCGCGCCGGTTCGTCCTGCGTAAGTCACCGTTGCCGGCTTGCCGCCGATGGTGGCCGTGGGAGTGTTGGCGAGTTGCGCCGGCGTGGCCACCAACTGGCTCGTCGCCAGCGGCGGATCCGTCGGCCCGAATCCCGTGCCGAAGAGCATGAGGGTCTCGCCCTGCCTGGCGGGCGTGAAGCCGGCGCCCTCGAGCAGACCGGCCTTCCCGGCGTAAGTACCGTCCGCGTGGACCGCGGCCGCATAATCCGCGGTGAATTGGAAGAACGCAGGCGCGACCTGAGTCTTGTTTACGGTGAACTTGTTGCTCGTGCCGTTCGCGTTCGACAGCTCCACTTCGACGTCGCCCGTGGTCGCATCGTCGGGAACCAGAACGTTCACCTGCCCCGGACTGATGTACGACGGGTAGGCGGCAAGGCCGTTGATCTTCGCGGATACGCCGTCGAGCGACGCCGGCAGAGCGCCGTTCACGAAATCGGAGAGAGCCCAATTCCGTGAAGTGGCCGACAAGTTCGTGCCCCAGATCGTGATCCATGCCGAGGACGCGACTCCCGGCAGAAAACTGGCGCCGTTCGTGACCGCGGTGACGGCGGGCGCCGAGTTGGAGTCCGCGAGGTGGAATGCGCCGCTACGAGTGTGGTTGGGTCGCTCCGCGAAGATCACGAAAGGAAGCCAAAGCGCACCGAAGACTGCTGCGACTGCGAGCAGAGGGAAGAACCGGATGCCACCCTTGCTACGAGGGTGGACCGGCGCCGAGGCGACTCTCATTGTTTCTCCGAAAACAGAAGGCATTGTCTGTTGTCAGATGTTGCCGTGACGGTCTCGACGATCGTGACCGGCGTCCAGTGTACACCCAATAGATGCGGCTATCGCGCGCTGCAGTAGACTACTCGTGATACGTCCGGGCTCGCTCCCGGCCTCTGTCGCTACCGGAAATTCTCCACCAGCATCAGGTCGCTGCCCGCCTCGTCGAATTGGGCATAAAGAATCGTGCGGCCGTCAGGCGAAACCGTGATGGAATCCACAACCGGCCGTTCCACAGTCGCAATCTTCCTCGTGTTCCCGGTGGCAAACGCGTACAACCGGATCTCGCTCCGCCCCCTCGCGTCCGCAACGCTGAAGTAGTAGATTCCCCGCTCGCCCACTTGCCACGAGCCAAACGGATGCACCGAATCGAGAATCTTCGTCGCCTCGCCGCCCCCCGCCGGCATCCTCCATATGGACACCTGGTATGGCCAGCCCCGCATCAAATAGAGGTATTTCTCGTCGGGCGATTCCTGCGGCACGTCATCGTCGTTCCGCGTCAGGCGAACGGCGTGCCCGCCGCTCGAGGGCATCTTCCAGATCCCTTCCGACTCCTTCTCAGCGACAAAGTAGATCCACTGGCCGTCCCGGGACCAGTACGGCCACTTGCCGCCGCCCGGGCTGGTCTCCAGCCGCCGCGACGCGCCGCCATTTGCGCTGGCCACATACACTTCTGCGCGGCCTTCCACCGTTACCCAGTACGCGATACTGCGGCCGTCCCAGGACCACCGCGCCCCGAACGGATTCAATCCGCCCGAGGTCACCTGCACCGGATTCGATCCGTCACTCTCGCAAACCCAGATCTCCGTTGCGCCGGACCGATCCGAGAGAAACGCGATTCTCTTCCCGTCGGGTGAGTACGCCGGACCCTCGTCCGCTTGCGTGGAAGAGATGAACTCCACGGGGGAAGATGCTTTTCCATTCTCGGCTACACCGATGCGCCAGATGTTGCTGTCCTGCCTGCCCACGACGAACGCCAACCGCCCGGCTCGCACGGAAATCGCCGGTGCGGACGCGCCGCTCGCCGCGAAACCGAGTCTCCGCGGCCGTGCCTGTCCCGGCACTCCCATCCGCCAAAGGCCGAAGCTGTTGTCCGTGCCTGACGAAAAAACGAGCTCGCCTCCATCCGCCGGCCACGCCGCGCCGATATTCCGCGGCTTGCCCGACTGGACCTTCTCGGGCTCTCCTTGCGGCGTGTAGCCGTTGCCCAGCCGCAGCAGGTACAGGTCACTGCTGAACACATCGTTCAGTTGTCGCGAGAACGCCAGGGTGCGGCCGTCCGGCGAAAATGCGGGAGCCGAGTCGGCCAGGTCATTCGCGCCTGGATGGGTCAGCCGTCGCTTCTCCCCCGTCTCCGTCGAAATCAGAAACAGAGGCCAGACCTTGCTGTCGGCCTCGGGGTAGGCCAGCCACTTCGAGTCCGGCGTCCATGCCACGTAAGCGCAAGGTTCCGCGCCTGGCGCCGCGAAGATCGATGCTTGCGCGACATCGTACTCCGCGAGGACCCGCTCCCGTCCGCCCCGCTGCGGGATCAGAATCACCGCCAGCCGCGGGGAAAGTACCCGGCGGATAAACGCGATGTAGCGCCCGTCGGGAGACCACGCCGGGCAGCAATCCGCCGTTGCATCCGTCAACCGCGACGGGGGTTCCATGCCGATCTGCTTCACATAGATGCTGCACGTGTTCGCCGGCGCGTCCTTGCACCACGCGAACGCCACTTGCGTTCCGTCGGGCGAGAAACTCGGGCTGTTCTCTGTCCCCGGGTAAGTCGTCAGGGGCACGGCGACGAGGTCGGGTTCCGGTGAGCTCGTCCTCGACCGCGCCAGCCGCACCCCGGCTGCGGCCAGTACCAGCGCGGCGGCTCCAACGGCCGCCCATCGCAGCCTCCTGCTGCGTCCTTTCAGCGCCGGGCGGGCCACCGGTCCGAACGCCCCCGAATCCGACTCCTGCTTCAGTTCCTCCAGCGCCAGCTTCAAATCATCCATGTGCCGGATGCGCTGCGCCGGATCCTTTCGCAGGCAGCGCTTCACGATTCGGTCAAGCTCGGCCGGCAATCCCGCCACAATCTGGGTGACTGGCTTCGGATCGTCACGCAGGATCGCCGCGATTGTGGAAGCGTTAGTGTCCGCCTGGAAGGCGCGCCGCCCGGTCAGCATCTCGTAAAGTAGGCAGCCGAAGCTGAAAATGTCGGACCGCGCATCCACCGGTTTGCCCTCGGCCTGCTCGGGAGACATGTACGCGGCCGTGCCCACGACCGTCCCTTCTTCGGTCATCCTGGGTCGAAGAGTGCGGGTGGCGTCCACCAGCGTGTCCGGCTTCTGCTCCGTCAGCTTCGCCAGCCCGAAGTCGAGCACCTTCGCCAGGCCCTGGTCGCTGACGATCACATTGCTCGGCTTCAGGTCGCGATGCACGATCCCTGCCGCATGCGCCCTGGCCAGCGCGTCCGCGATCTGCGCCGCATATCGCAGCGCCTCGCCCGGCTGCAGTCCGTGCCGTGGAATCACGCGGTCGAGCGTCTTGCCCGGCACAAACTCCATCGCGATGTATTCAATGTCGTCGGCCTGGCCAATATCGTAGATGTGAACGATGTTCGGATGACTCAGCGCCGACGCAGCTTTGGCTTCCTGAATGAAGCGCTGTTTGCGCTTGGGGTCAGCGAGCTTCTCCTCAGGGAGGATCTTGATGGCGACGAACCGGTCGAGGTGCGTGTCCCGCGCCTTGTACACCACCCCCATGCCGCCTTCGCCGAGTTTCTCGATAATCTCGTAGTGTGCAATCGCGCGTCCGGTCACGCCCCCTCCATCACACGAATGCGTCAATTGTACCTAAATCAAAGTTCGCAGAAGCTCCTTCGATTTCAGGCGCATTTGTGGATTGGAAAATGCTCCTTCTGCTTTCGTTGCGCCTTTGTGGCGCTCGCTGCAGCAGTGGGGTCAAGTCCGCACTGGCCGGCGGAAATGGCGTTGTCATCAACCGGACACCGAAGCTAAAGGCTCCGCCAAATGCCTCGCTGGCATGCCATCATGAGCACATGAAAGCGCAAGTACTCGAGGGCGAAGGCAAGCTACCGCAGTTGAAGGACGTTCCTGAGCCCGAGGCCGGCAAGGGCCTGGTCCTGGTGAAAATCTCGGCTTCCGGAATCAACTACGCCGACACGATGATGCGCCGCGGCTTCTATCTGCAGAACCCGCAGTTCCCGTTCATACCGGGATTCGAGTTCAGCGGAGTGGTGGAAGCGGCCGGCGAAGGAGTGAAGAACGTAAAGCCCGGCGACCGCGTCATGGGCATGGGTCAGAGCACGTATGCGGAGTACACCGCCGTGCCCGCAGGTACGCTGCTGCCCGTGCCGGCGGGCTTCACCGACGAGCAGGCCGCCGCATTCCCCGTAACCTACCTCACGGCCTACGGCATGCTGACGGTCACGGCCCGCGCGCAGGCCGGTGAGTCGATCCTGGTGCACGCCGCGGCCGGCGGCGTCGGCACCGCCACCATCCAGCTTGCGAAACACATGGGGCTGCGCGTGATCGGCACCGCGAGCTCCGAGGAGAAGCTGCAGTTGGCCCGCCGCCTGGGCGCCGATGTCACGATCAACTACGCCGAGACCGACTGGGTGAAGCCCGTCCTCGAGGCCACGGCCGGCCGCGGCGCGGACATCATCTTCGAACCCAACGGTGGCAACGCGCTGGAACGCGACATTAACGCGGCCGCTCCCTTCGGGCGCATCATCGTCTTTGGAATGGCAAGCGGCTCCCAAATCGACCCCTCCCTGGGCACGATGTTTCAGAACTCAGTCGCCGTCTCGGCCTTCTGGCTCTTCACACTCATGCGCGAACCCGAACGAATGGCCGCGGTCGTCCGCGAGTTGACCGCGCTCGCGGAGAGCGGCAGGATCGCGCCCGTGATCGGCAGGATCTACCCGCTCGAGGAGGCCGCGCAGGCACTCCTGGACCTGGAGTCGCGGAAGACCACGGGCAAGCTGCTTCTGAAGATGCACTAGACCGCCAGTCGATTCGGCGACGCTCTCCGGTCGCCTCGTGGCGCCGTCCACGAGATAGACGTTTATGTTGTTGTCTGCGTGGCAACGTCCGGTTCTTGCGACCCGGAACGCCCCGCGCGCATCCAACATAGGCGGAGGGGACACCGATCCGCCCCAAGCGAGCGGGTGGACGGATCAGTCCCTCTCCTTCGCAGGCAATCCCGGCGGACAAACACTTTACGGGTACAGGTGACTGAGAATGTTTCGTTTTCGTCTTTTTGCAGCTTGCGCCGTGCTGCCCATGCTGGCCACGGCGGCCGAGTATCAGATCGATTCCGCGCACACGGCGGCGAGTTTCGCCGTGCGCCACATGATGGTGTCCACCGTGCGCGGCCAGCTCAAGGGCGTGAAGGGAACCGTCGTATGGGACCCGGAGCACCTCGACACGGCCAGAATTGACGTCGTCATCGACGCCAATACCATCAACACGGGTGAGGAAAAGCGGGACGCGCATCTGAAAAGCCCGGATTTCTTCGACACCGCGAAGTATCCCGCGCTCAGCTTCAAGAGCAAGCGCGTCACGCGCAACGGCGGCGGGGTCGCCGTAACCGGTGACCTCACGATGCACGGTGTCACGCGCGAAGTGGTTCTCACCGTGGACGGTCCCACGCCGGTGACCAAGGACCCGTTCGGCAATCTCCGCTTCGGCGCCTCGGCCACAGGCAAAGTGGACCGCAAAGACTGGGGCCTGGTGTGGAACAAGAACCTTGACGGCGGCGGCCTGCTGATCGGAGACGAGGTTTCCCTCACGATCGACGTTGAAGCCTTCCGCAAACCGTAGCGCCGCGCGACGCTGCCGGCCTTACGGGCAGTACACCTTCGGCACGAACGTCTGATCCGTGATCGGCGGCCGCACGTAGTTGCTCTTTTCCCGCTTCGGCAGCTTGATCGATTCCGGGGTCAAGTCCTTGAACGGAATCATCGAGAGCAGGTGGCGAATGCAGTTCAACCGCGCGCACCTTTTGTCATCCGCATCCACCACGTACCAGGGCGCCTGCTTGATGTCGGTGTAACCGAACATCTCGTCTTTCGCCTTCGAGTACTCCACCCAGCGGCGCCGTGATTCCAGGTCCATCGGGCTGAGCTTCCACCGCTTGGTCGGGTCTTCGATGCGCACCTGAAAACGCTGCTCCTGCTCCTCATCGCTCACCGAAAACCAATACTTCAGCAGGATGATGCCGGACCGCTGGAGCATGCGCTCGAACTCCGGGCAGGAGTGCATGAACTCCATGTACTCGGCGTCGGTGCAGAAGCCCATCACGCGCTCGACGCCGGCCCGGTTGTACCAACTGCGGTCGAAGAGTACGATTTCGCCGGCCGCGGGCAGGTGCGCGGCGTAACGCTGGAAGTACCACTGGGTCTTCTCACGGTCCGTCGGAACACCGAGGGCAACCACCCGGCAGATCCTGGGGTTAAGCGGTTCGGTGATGCGCTTGATGACGCCGCCCTTCCCGGCCGCGTCCCGGCCCTCGAAGATCGCCACCACCTTCAATCCCTTGTGGCGCACCCACTCCTGCAGCTTCACCAGCTCGATCTGGAGCCGCCGCAGTTCCTTCGCGTAAACGTCACCGGTGAGCTGAATCGGCTTCCCCGCGCGCGCGGGAGCGCCATTCTTCTCTTCGCCCGGGTTCTTGCTGCTGCCGTTACTCGATTCGTGCTTGTGCTTGCCGTTCTTCTTTGACATGACTGGAACTCCCCATCCGTGTTATGGCTTCCAAAGGTGATCGAACACCGGGTCCGCCCGTTCGGGCGGATTCACCAGCACCAACGGATCCGTCATCAGAATATCGGCGAGAGCATCCGGATTGTCGATCTTCTCCCGCCACACCAGGTCGAACTGAAAATCCATGGCGCCATGCTGGTCCGCGACAAAATTCGTGTGCCAGAAGTTATTGAACAACATCGCCATCAGCCGGCTCGGCTCGCCCGCGGGCTCCTTAAGCCGGGCCAGCGTGTTGGGGCCGCCCACGGTCACCATCGCTGCGTCCCTTGTCACCCAGAGCCACTCGCCGGCGTCGGCGGTCTTGTACTGCGCCCAGCCGTCCAGGGCCAGGTAGTCGCGGCACGTGGCGCCGAGTTGCTCCCGGAAAGGCACGAAAGGCACACCGCCGCTCGAGATCACGGGGAACACACCCTCGGCCGGAAACCGGAAATTCGCGTAGAACGCCTCCGGTTTCTCCGACGACTCGCGGTAGAGCCGCAACGTCAGCCGCACGCGCGGCTCGTCGTTCCACACCTCGAGCGTGCGGATGAGGTAGCGAAGCCGCGGGTGCTCCAGCCGCTGCCGGTACACCGTCGTGTGCGGCGTCATCTCCACTTCGGTCTCCGCCGTCGCGCGTGCCGGAACCTCGCGCAGATGTTTCCGCCCCTCGGCCTGATCTTTCTCCGTGCCTGAGCCCGCGGCCAGGCTCGCCACCAGGCTGCGCGAGCCATCAACCTCCACGGCCAGGAAGTCGCCGAATCCGGAAAGGAACAGCGGCTGCTTCATCCCTTTCCAGCGGATCGCCGTGGGCCAGCCCTTCTCGCCGGTTTCTACAGAAGGCCGCTCGCCCGCGGCCTCCGCCGGGGCTTTGCGGTCGCTCAGCGTCAGACGCAGGATGGCGCCTGGCGCCAGGTTCTCCACCCAGAAGCGAGCCACCGGCGCGCCCTCAGTCTTCACGTCAACTGGCGCCGGCGCCTGCGACACAAGCAAGCTCTCGTCAGCGTTCTCAAACTCCACGGGCACCGCCCTTCCCGTTGCCGCGTCCTCGAGCGATTGGAACTCGCGGCGCGGTGACCGGCGCGGAAAGCGCACCCATCCGCTCGCAGGCTTCGTACCGGGGTTCGCCACGTATATTCCCCCGGGCTGTTTGTCCAGCCGCAGGTGCATGCGCGCGCCCAGCAGCCACTCGGCGTACGCCATGGGCCGGTAGGCGAGCATGGCCTTCTCGGCGAACTGCGCCTGCGCGTCCAGGCTCCACGGCCGTGAAATGCTGTAGGCCGAGCCCCACGTATGCTCGTCGAACAGCACCAGGTCGCGCAGGATCTCGTCGGCCCTGGCCTCGGTCCCGGCATCCACCGGCCCCCAGGTTTCCGAGCGCGCCGCGCGCAGGTAACGCTTGGCCAGCCGGCTCGCAGCTACTTCGCGCGGAGCCGACGCGTCGCCGTTCGCCCACCAGTCCGTCCACTCGCCTTCATAGACCGGGACCTGCGCTCCCACCTCCTGCTCCATGTCCCGCAACGCGACCGCGCCCGTGGTGAGACGGAGCACCGGCTCGAGCTTCAGCCGGTTCCATGTCGCGACGAACTCGACGATCGGGGGAAACGGCGTATCGTTGTCCCAGCGCCACTGGTTCGTCAGGGACATGAGGAGCCGCGGCAGCTTGTACCCGCCGGACTCGAGCGCCGCCAGCTTTTCGAGGCAGTACTTGTGTGCCGCGCGCACCGACGCCTCATCGCTGCGGAGAAACTCGCCCGGCCGCGGCGGGCGCGACGCTGTGTTTCCCACGCGCGAGTTGCCGCCGATCCAGCCCTTCGGCTCAAAGTAGTTGTAGGCGATGCCGTAGTGCTCGCCTTGCCAGACGAACATCTTCCGTCCGTCGGGCATCTTCCACCAGAACGCCGCCGGAGCCGGAAATGCCCGCCCGCCGCTGTCAATGTTGATCCCCATCAGCAGCCGGTGCACGCCGCGGTCAAGCAGCTTCATCGCGCCGGCGCGCGGCATCCCGTTCACGTCGGACTGCACCGCAAAATCCGGCTGAACCTGCTTCCACACGCTGTCCGGTAGCCAGTGCGTGGCAGTGTGCCACTCCTCGGCGTTCATGAAGGGCGTGTTGTTACACGACAGGGCGCCGACCGCGATCTGCCCGGCGCGCACCATCTCCAGGAACAGCCGCCGCCGCTCCTCCGGTGCGGACTTCCACCAGTCGAAGACCGCCAGTTGCGACTCGGTCGTCCAGTAATAGCGCTGCGCCGGCGGGAGCTTTGCGGTGCGCAGACACGCGTCGAGCGCGATGTCCAAAAACTTCTTGTGCAGCTCGCGCGCCACCGACGGCTGGTCCGTGTACCCCACGTCGGTGTGCGAAAGCGTGATCAGGTCGATCTGGCGAATCGTGTGCTGCCCTGAAGCTATCGAGACGCCAGCGGCAATCAGCACGGCTGCCCGTGCGGCAAGAATACTGGCTCGCATGTCAATTTACTCCTTCCGGTACATTTCACCAAATGCGAGCGGCGTACGGGAAGCGGGAACGGTTTTGTTGCCCAACGCTCTTGCACATTGGAGCACTGGCAGGGAGGCCCACGCCGTCGCGGAAGCGTGCTGCAATTTGGATCCTCATTTGAGTTTGAAATCAGTTTGTCTACGACTACGAACATCTAAGTGATTTCAACTCGTTTCCGAATTTCCCGTGCGCTACGCACTTGTTCGCGAAATTCCTCTTGCGCCCCCCCACCGGGTTTCGGTTACAGTGACCCCAAGGTTTCGGTTAATTCGGTTGAGTTAACCGATATATCCACTGCGAGGCTCGGGGCTCCGCCGAGCGGAACGGATATTGTCGGAGCATGAGGAGGCACAGTGGGGATGGGAAGTTCCGGCACCACGATCACCTTCTGGCGATGCGCGGCAGTGATTTGCGTCTGCATCTGCTGCCACTCGTCAAGAGCGGACACGATCCACGCACCCAACCGGCTCGAGGTAAATCTCGGGCCGCTCACCATTGACGTGTACAACAACACCGCCAACTTCTCCAGTTATTACCCGTCCAACGCCTGCCCGCCCGCGGGCTCCGGTCAGAAGTACAGCGCTCGGGGCTGCTTTCAGCGGATACTGGCCGCATTCAGGGCGCAGGGCGTCACCGGCGTAAGGTTCTTCTTCGGTCTCTGTGGGGGTGCGAACTCCACTCCTCTACAGAACTGCGGCCAGAGTTGGAGCCATGTGACCGGACCGAACGGTACCTGGCTGAGCAATCTGAACGCCTTCTTCGATGACCTCAAGGCGAATACCTTCACGTGCATAACTCCGACACCCGCCCATGGCGACTGGGTTGGTGTCCAGGGTAATGCGCCCTCGCAATATCTTTCGGCCGCACCGGCACCCAGCGGGCAAGCTTGCACGGGAACACCGCTGGTACTGCAGTACGTCCCTGGAGAACCATACGGCAGGATTCCGTGCCATAACACCTCTCCATACAACTGCACTACTTGGCCGACCTGCACGTCCTGTCAATCGAACGTGGGTTTTCGGGTGATGCCCGGAGACAATAACGCGTACAACTGCTCCCCTAGCAATCCGATCTTCGTCGGGTGGCAGAACCTGTACAACGTGGTCAATGCAGTGCTTTCGGCGGCCCATGCCAAGGGCCTTACTGTTGCCGAGCTTGACGTGGAGCAGGAACTGAACCCTGCGATGTTCTCGGTCGTTCCTCCTCGTCGTGATTTGGCAAACCACAACGAAGGATACGAACGATCCGGGGTGCTGCTCAACTGCCCGTCAACCGCGATCCCGTTGACATTGCAGGGCTTCAACCCCTACGACACTTTTCGGATGGGAACCGAATATTCCTGCCGGAGAATACCTCGTGTGCGTGGAAGCGCCCGGTGCACCATTTCTTGACCCGTGCAAGTGGTCCGCCTCGCCGACCGCGACCGTACCTGCTGGCGGCACCACGAACCTGACGATCGCCCTTGAGTCTGGCCGCTTCCTGAACGTGCGCGTCAATGACCCGCTCCAGTTGCTGCCAGTCGCTCAAGGCTCCCTGCTCGACTTTCCGCATGTCATCGTAGGCGTGGTCTTCGGAACGGGAGCCTTCCTCCCTGCAGACACGGTCAGCATCGACGCCGCGGGACGTGACCTGAGCATGCCCGTACGGATCGGCGTGCCCCTAGAATTCTGGGTGTTCAGCCGCCACGTAACCCTTCAGGACGCCGGCGGCGCGGCGGTCGATAATCGGGGCACGGCCATCCCCTTCCAAGCCGTCACTTCGAGCGACGTGGCCTTCACGATCCGGGTTTCGGGGCCGGCCGCGGCAGAATAGATCAGGGTGAGTATAAATCAGGGTGAGTCGGAGGTAGTGTGAACAGGCTGCTGTTATCGGCGCTCGCGAGCGTCGCTGTTGTTCTTGCACAGAAACCTGTGATCAACCCCGGCGGCGTTGTTAACGGCGCCAACTTTGTCCCCGTCTCGCAAGCGCAGCACGCGATTGCGCCGGGTTCAATTGCCTCAATCTTTGGCCAGGACCTCGCGACAACCACGGCGCGGGCGCCCTCCGTTCCCCTTCCGATAGCAATTGCCGGCACATCGGTCACGGTGAACGGACAACCCGCGCCGGTGTTTTACGTGTCGCCGGGACAGATCAACTTCCAGGTGCCCCAGCGGACCCCGTTCGGGGACCTCGAAGACGGGTTCGCGAAGGCGCACGTTGCCGTGACGAGCCCCGCAGGCACCAGCGATCCAGTGACGGTTGAGTTTACAGACTCCGGTCCTGCAATCTTCACCCAGGACACCAGCGGCTGCGGCCGAGGCGCCGTACTCAATGTGAAGCCGGACGGAACCGTCTCGTTGAATTCGCCTTCGAATAGCGCCGCGCCGGGCGACTTCCTGGAGATCTTCGGCACCGGCTTCAACGCGACCACCGTCCCCGTTCTGCCGGACGGCGCTGCCGCACCTGCCGACGCGCCGCTGAGTGTTTCGGTTGGCGGCACCACACTGGATGGGGTCAGCGTGCTTCCCTTTGGGGCGGGGTGGCAGGCGCCTGGCCTGGTCGGCGTGGATCAGATCAACGTCGAGGTCAGCTCCGATGTGCGCGAGGGGTGCGCCGTCCCGCTGCAATCCGGCGGTGACTTGGCCATCTCCCAACCCGTTCTCGTCAGCATCCGAAGGGGCGGAGGCCAATGCGTAGACCCGCCGGTGGAGAGCTACGGGCAGATCACGTGGCGGAAAATTATCGTTGCGAACGCGACACCTCCCACGGAAGCCGATGTTTTCACGGCCTCTTTTCCGGCCTCACCCGGCCGGCGCTTGCTGGAGGCACGGGCTTGGGCATCTGCCGGCAGCGTCACCTTCAACACTGTGCCACCGGGGATCTTTCCGCTCTTGATCAGTCACAACGTCGAGATCACTGTGGACGTGGGCCCCGACCCCGCGCAGACCTATCCTTTCTCGGCACCTGGTCTCACGCTCGGAGGACAACAGACTTGGCACTACGACTACCACTTCCCCGGACTGACCTTCTACCAACCTGGGCAGTGACAGCAGCCGGCATGAGCGGGCGCTATGCCGGCACCACCGGGTCGGGCTGATGCGTGCACCGCGGCTCTTCGGCCAGGTAGTCCCCCGTCAGTGCGTAGGCGCGCGACCGGGAGCCGCCGCACAGGTTGCGGTATTGGCACCAGCCGCACTTGCCTTTGAACGTCGAGCTGTCGCGGAGTACCTGAAACAGGGGCCCTTTGCGGTAGACCTCGACGAGATCGTTGCGCCGCACGTTGCCCGAAGAGATCGGGAGGAAACCGCTCGGGTAGATCTCGCCCGTGCGCGAGACGAACAGGAAGCCGCGCCCGCTGTTGATGCCCGCCATTTTGTTCAGTGGCGTGTCGGAGGCGTGCTCGCCGCCCGGATGACCGTGCCCGTAGCCCTTTCCGTGCGCTCCGCCCTCGGCCTTGCGCCGTTGCATCAGGTAGCGGCGGTAGTGCATCGCCTCGGTCGTCTTGATCACCGCGCGGGAGACCTTCGACCGCTCGTACATGAAGCCGAACACCTGCTCGAACTCTGCCGCGTCCAGCTCCACCTGCGAGGCGCCCCGCCCGGTCGGCACCAGGAAGAAGATGTCCCACATGTCGCACCCGAAGCGGTCCACCATATCCGCAATCTCCGCCAGGTGCTCCCAGTTGTGACGGCTCACAGTGGTGTTGATCTGCGTCGAAAGCCCGACGCGCTGCGCCTCCCCGAGCGCCAGCAGGGCGCGCTCGAACGAGCCCGGGACCATGCGGAAGTTGTCGTGCGAAGTGGCGTCCCAACCGTCGACACTGATGGAGATGCGCGCGACGCCCGAATCTTTGAATCGCCGGATCGCTTCCGGGGTCAGCAGAGGAGTCGGACTCGGCGACAAAGTGGTTCGCAGACCCATCTTCACGCTGTGCTCGATCAGCTCGAACAGGTCGGGGCGCTTTAGCGGGTCGCCGCCCGTGAAGATCATGATCGGGTCGCCGAACTCGCGGATCTTATCCAGCAGCCGGAACCCCTCCTCCGTCGTCAGTTCGTCCGGATGGCGATAGGGATCGGCCGACGCACGGCAGTGCACGCACGCCAGATCGCAGGCGCGAGTCACTTCCCAGATCACGAGGAACGGTGCCTCACTGAAATCACGCATGACTCTAACCTCCCCAGAGAGGAGGGGAAAAAGCAATCAGCGGTCCAATCGCGAATGCGTCGTATCTGATTGAAGAAAGGTAGCGGGGCGGCCGGCGCGCCTGGAATACCCTGGGGCATATCACGCAGCCGTATGAGGCTCAGCCGCTAGACAGAACGGCCGGCAGCCCGGCTCGGGGCATTTCACCCACGAGCGTTGGAGTCCTCAAGCACCCGTCTTCTTCAGAGTGCGGACATAGCTGATGACCGCATCCACCGATTCAGGAGGCAACAGGTGCAGGATGGTCGGCGAGCCCGCACCCACCGGTTCCATCTTCCGCCTCCCCTGCGTGACGATCTCCTTCAGCTCCGAATCCGACTTCGACTGCACGTACTCGGAGTTTAGCCGCGGCAGGTCTTTCTGAAAGAACTTGTCGGCGGCCGGGTTTCCTTTGCCGCCCGGGCCGTGGCACCGGACGCAGGTCTGCTCGAAGATCGCCTTGCCTGACGCACCAGGAGACGAAGCTCCGCCCGATGCTATGACCGTGACGT
>Ga0209777_10001162_pt1 | contig 39437 bp, 28 predicted proteins | sample FrelakmetHBP12HB_FD_187147 | JGI IMG/M metagenome (GOLD analysis project Ga0209777, IMG submission 187147) | Freshwater lake sediment microbial communities from the University of Notre Dame, USA, for methane emissions studies -HBP12 HB (SPAdes)... | ecosystem: Environmental > Aquatic >...
CAGAAAGCAGCCCGTTGTTTTCAACAAAAGTGAGATAAAAGCCGATTTGGGCAAGGGGTTCCCTGAACTGGTTGACAAAAGCCTCTTGATCCCGGGACGAATTCAGAACGAAGCTGTAGTCTCGTGAATTCAAAACTCCTAATGAATAGACAACATCCGCACCTAATACGGAATTCGGGATATAAGCTTTGGTGGAATCAGTGGATTGGGAAGGAACCACCATGTCATTATAATCAGCATAGATTCCAACAATCTCAAAGGTTTCCCGGACAGTTGGATAAGTACGCCAGGTCTCCCAATCTATGCCGCGGATGTAACCGTATAAGGGATTTCGAAGCCCACGCAGGGTCATCGAGATCGTATCGCCAATTTTCAATTGGCGGGTGTCTGCGAAGTTCTTGCGAATGACGATCACCCGGCGTCCATCCAGGTCATCCTGGTGGTTAAGCCAGCGGCCGTCCACCAAATAATAGAGATGTGAGGATTGCTGCATTTCCGGCATGGCGCTCATGTCCGTGGTGCCAGTAAGGTATAGTGCATGCTGATTTTGGTTCAGAATGTCGATCTCATTCTTGATGCTCGACATGGATGGGTCATTCAGATCTAACTCGGCCCCGGTTTCCACCGGGATGTACCACAGCCCACCATCGTCGATGGCCCGGATCCGTAACGTGGAAGTATTAGATTCTCCATAGTTCAATAATCCCCGGATCAAATACCGCCGGCCCACCCGCATAGCTTCGATCTTTGGAATGGCGTCTTCATGGTCTTTGAGCACAAAAAGGAGACTTACGGCCTTGCCCGCCTCGACATACTCCGGATAGCCTGCCAGAACCTTGTCCACCTGAAAGGTCAGGTTGTACCACCCGGATCCGGACGTACCTTCTTCCCTCTCACTGAGGGTGCCGTAAAACCAGAAGTCGCTATTGTGCAGGCCAATCACCCGCCCGGCGGGCTCTCCCGCATAATCGCTCATCAGGCCATCGGTATCCGCGTTCCAGATGTCTTGCATTACCCCCGAACTAAACCCGCGGCGATCTTCATAGGCGAGATACGGGCTGCCGAGGATTAGGTTGGCACCCTGAGAGACATCTCCCCACTCATTGTTATCTGTCCTCTCCAAGCTGCCGATGGAACGGAAGTATCCACCCAATCGATTGGTCTCACGCTGCACAACGATATACTCAACGGCTTTAGAGACAAAGGCAAAAGAGATCGCCCCAACCAGTAGAACCAAAAAGGTTGTGCGTACGCGCTGGCGAATAGTGGATGTAAGTGGAACATTTGTTTTCATAGTCATCTGCTATGCAATTAGGTTAAGCAGATTGAAAATTAATATGCTGGTGAGTAGTACAGCCAATAGGAGGACAAGCCCGGCAAAGATCCACCAACCGAGAAGATTAGCAATCATACCCATCAGTATTATGCCGGCCAAGACATACAGGCCATAATCGATCCGGGGTGAAGATTTCTGAATGGGTGTGCCTCTACGATAAAGGAGGACACTGCCAACTACCAGACTTACAAGGCTGGTGACAAACATCAGGGCGACCATGGTGGCCCCCTTCAATCCGAAGATGCTCAAGACGAAAATCCCACAAGAATCTGTGCGGGCAGGATATGGGGTGGACCGGTCCTGGTTCATCAAGAAAACCCTGTTGAGGATTAAATTTCTCTCAATGATATCCTGCCCGGTGATCTGCCAGCGGAAATCTTGTTCATCTCCCGGCTCTATAGGCAGGTTACTTGTCACGACCCGATAATTTACAAAATCGCGTTCACTGACAACCACTTTGACCAGGATATCGGCCTTTTTTTGATGGGGATTGCGGAAAGAGGCCGTTATACTCCCTTCTTCTCCGAGAGCCAGCAGAATGGGACAGCGGATCTTGACCAGCTCTGCCTGGGTGGGCTGGTCGCGGTCAAATGCTGCGGCATCAAGGGAATCTCCCCAAAAACTAGCCCCATTCAGATCAGCAATCACGGCCAAGCTGTTGAAACCAAAACCGAGGATCAAGCCGATGATAAAAATCACCCCCCCGATAATTTGTCTTTGATTCTTGAAAAGGAAAGATCTGAAGGGTTGGCGATGACTGGAGATCAAGGGAACATTTGTTTTCATAAAAATGTACAGCCAATCAGATATTGGAAATAGGATATGAAATTGCACTCCTGTGATTTGTCAGAAAACTATTAATGATGTATTTTCTCCCTATTGGATTAGTATATTTTACACCCGCACAAAAAGAAAGGGTAATCAGTTCGGTGTATTTTTACCGTTAAAAACGGGAGAGCCCGAATTGAGATACTTAAGGATAGCAATTCTTAAGGGTTTGGGATTGCGGCGGTTGGGTGGAAGTTTTAATCTTTAAATCGAGATCCTCTGGCACGACAAAAGCATCTAGGTAAGGGACCATTTCAGGATTGGCTATTGTAAGACCTTCAACTAGCATCATGGTAAGCTCAAATTCACCAGGAAGGAGGCCAGCACCAAGATATTCTCGCTCCGGAATGAAGTCTATAGGCTTACCATCATAGATGTCTACACCATTGATTGTATACTGAGCTTGGCCAGGCGCTAAACGAACTTTGCCACGAATATAATCGTACATGCCAAGAGACGCGTCGATTGTCACTATTTGTGAGAACCATTTGGTTTGTATCGAGAAATGAACATCAAGTCCAGCAATGAGAGCTGAAACTCCAGCGAATTCCATCTCGACGGGAGAGATGAACCGGTAGGAAACCAGTAGGTCTACCGAACCCATTAGGTTTGCGGTGATTATGAACCCAATGCGCTTCATTATCCAGTTTAAGACGGGCAATCCACGATAGGTGATCGCTTCCATGTCAGGAACTGGAGGACACTCACCGCGGAAAGTTGTGGTGATGGTACCAATCTTGACTTTACGTGTGTATATCTCCTCCTCTATGACAGCCTTGACAAGAGGATCCCCCACCTTGAGAATAGAGATTAAGCCGATGTGCTTTCTCTTGGCTTTCCGAATCGCGTCACTTGAGAAACCGGAGTTGCTGCAGATAATTGCGCCATCGACTTGCAGGTCGTGTCTCTTTGAATCGAGGGCGTCGACGTACTCGATCCCAACTTTTCCAGTTGTGCGGGGGTTGTAGTCCTTACATTCGATTACCAGTTTAAAAGGAGCACCTTCAATGGTTCCTATCACGAATACATCCATGTCCCGCCGACCGTCCGGCCCGATTATCCATTGCTCGGTTTTAACCAAAGCGTTGGGGTCGAATGCCTGAACAACAGAACCAACGAGCGCCTGGAAGGGTAGGCCTTGTTTCGCAATTTTAGTGGGGGTGATCCGTGGTCTATTCCGTGGCATAAAACAAGTGATGGGGTGATTTGGTGCCCATTTTGGTGCTCGCCCGCCATTGCTTCGATGAACTCAATGCGTCAGGTTCCTTATCGCATTGATATGCTCTTGAGTAGCGATTCTTGACGGTTTGGCGGCAGGGGTGGGACTGACGAGGCTCCTTCGCTATTATCGCACCATTTCTGAAAAGCCGTGCATACCATTAGCGGCGCGCGGCAGCGTGTCCGCTGCATGCGGTGGTTCGGCAAATTGCCAGAGCGTATTTTCTGGATTGAAATACAATATTCCAATTCGATCAAGAGGATGGGCCGTAACGAGTCTTCCATCACGGTCAAAGACCATCGCGCCACCGTATGTGTCCGCTTCCTCGGAGAATGAATCGACACAAAGATAGCTCGTGGCAAGCACCGGCGCGCCAATGGTTCGCACAAGCCTCTGGTAATCCGGCAGCTCTTCCCTTTCCCATTTGTCCTGATCACGCGAGTGGTCTGCAAAGGAACGGCCATGCGGATGAAAAACCCAGTCTGGGTGCATGTCGCGTGCCTGGCGTATCAAAGCTTTATCATACAGATCTCCGCAGATCAAGAATACGACTGACCCTAGATCCGTTTCGGCTTTCTGAAGTTCCGTACCCTGGCGGTAAATCGCAGGATCGGCATTCTTTCCATGCCATTGCGGATGCACCCTTCGATATTTTAGAATGACATCTCCACTAGGCGAAAGAAGCAATGCCGTGTCGTACAAGAACCCCCCGTCACGTTCAAGCAGTCCAAATCCAAGCCATATGCCCAATCTAGACGCAGTTACCGAGAGACGGTCCGTCACGGGGCCAGGTATCGTCTCCCCCAAAGGTAAATCATGAAGTGGATCATCATTGTTTACCATCCCCGTTACTGCCATCTCTCCGAGAAGAGCAAGATTCGAACCGTTGCCAGCCGCCTCGTGAATCATCTGGACGACTTGCGTCAAATTCGTCTTCCAGTCACGAGTGACAGGGTTAACCATCAAGGCTGCGCGTACCTGATTTCTCATACCAATTGTTTCCTGACTGCCGAACTAGGTGCTCAGCCGTCGTTAGGGAGGTAAATAGTTTATAGACGGTTTGCAGATATGACCATAAACTTAATCCAGTATAGCAACATCACAACGATAATGCAATACCGACCGAATTACAACAGTCTGTTATAATTCGCAAAGTTCAACCTAGTTCGTTGACTAAGGAGGCAGCACAACTGAAGGTTATTCAATAGAGTATCAGTACGACCCTTCACAGGATTCTAATGAACGGCTTAACCAAGCGCGGGAATTAATTCTTGACCTAATCCTTGAAGATGTAAAAAACGAACAACACGAAAAGCATGAATCGGGGGGTGAAACATGCTAGATACAATTCGTTTGAAATTCCCTATAGCCCTAGAATTTGAACAGCTTCAAGGCTGGATCCAAAAAATCACTTCAACACAGAGTGGTGGTTTTCGACAATCATTTATCTATAATCCCAAGATAAATGATGATGTAATGCTTAAGTACACTTATTATCCATTAGGCTATGACTGCAAACCATTATTACTACTTGAATTCTCTCTGCCGAAATTGCTCTATGGGAATAATTTTCAAATGCTGGGAAGTATTGACGGAACTATCAAGCTAGCCAATATTTTCCTTGCCCATGTTCCCAATGCCCCAATTCTTGACCTGGCAGAAGGGATACTTATCCGCCTTGATATTTGTTACAACCACCAGGTGGGGGATGCAGTAGATGATTACATCAAAGCATTAGGTAATTTAGATTATCCACATCGAAGAACAAAATATCACCGCTATGAAGGCGTTGAATTCAAAGCGAAACATATCACTACCAAGTTTTATAACAAACAACACGAATGCGGAATTCCGGAAGCATTTGGTATTCTTAGGCAGGAAACCACGATCATGAGTAGTAAAGCTATTCAAAAACTTTTCGGAAGAAGAAAGCCAACATTATTGGATGTCACCCGTGATTTTGTCATCCAATTTCTGAATGATGAACTAAAAAAACTCGGTTTACTAAATAATTCAATCGGTACACATGATACATCTTTGAATACCCTTTGCAGCTCATACGGTGAACTTGCGGGGGTTTACTATTTCAACTTGCAAGGTTTAAAGATGGACAAATCAAGGAAGCAACTTTCACAGCATACAAAAACCCATCCTCGAAGCCTGGACCGCCGATTACGAAAAATACTTGATGCTGGATTACCGCTTACACTTACAGATCGCGAAGAACCCTTACCACCTTTAGTTATTGACCTATGAACACACAATATTTCTTTTTTTCTGTCCCTAGTGTCTCAAAGTCCCTACTAATAGTCTTGGGGACTTTCCCCTGGCAATGCCCGCAGGTCAGGCATTATAGCCAGGAGCAACCTCTGCATATCAAGCTCGCTTCGCAAAATGCGCTCGCAAGTTCGGCTTATGTGCTGCGCACATGCCGCCCTTCGAGTGACATGCGGTCGCCCTGGCTTTTTTATTTTCGCCTGCGGGCAAAAAATGCCAGGGAGAGAAAGGCTTTCCTTCAAATGGTTGGCGCGTTTTCCAGCTGCTGGCCTCCGTGCGCTCCGTTCGTCCGGCGGTGCTCGTCACCTGCGCTCCGGCGGGCGCTGCGCTCGCGCACGGATTCGGCGCGTGATAGAATACGCGTTACACAGCGAAACACAAGAAAGGGAGACTCATGAATATAGCTTTATATGCTCGTGTGAGTTCTGAAACCCAAGCCAAGGAAGAAACGATCCAATCCCAACTTGAAGCCTTGCGTGAATACGCTAAATCAAATGATCTGACGATCATCCATGAATGTGTTGATGATGGTTACAGCGGTGCTGACCTGAACCGTCCTGGATTAGACAGCTTGAGAGACTTAGCCTTGGAAGGGGGGATTGCAGGAATATTGGTCTTATCCCCTGACCGATTATCCCGAAAGCAAGCGCATCAGATCATATTGCTGGAAGAATTCAAGAAGCGCAATATTCAAGTGCTATTCACTAATCAGAAATTTAGTGACAGCCCCGAAGATCAATTGATGATGCAAATTCAAGGGTCTTTCTCAGAATATGAACGCGCGAAGATTCTTGACCGTATGCGAAGGGGAATGAAGTATGCAGTAAAAAATGGTCAGGTGTTAGGCAATAAAGCTCCGCTAGGTTACCGATTTATCCTCAAGGCCGAACATAAACCGGCTTGTTGGGAAGTTGACCCGCGAGAAGCTGATATTGTGCGCCTGATATTTGATCTATACACCAACAAGGGCAAGAATTTATTAGCGATTGCAAAATACCTGGAAGAAGAAGGTATCCCTACACGTTATGGAAATACCAACTGGCAGAAAAGCACGGTATTAAACATCCTGAGAAACGAAACTTATTTAGGTATCGCTTATATGTTTAAAAACCGGAGAGTAGAACCAGGTAAACATCCAAAATTGAGCAAATATCGCAGACGGAAATACACTAAAAAAGAACCACGCCCGCGGGATGAATGGGTTGGAATTTCGATCACGCCTTTAATAGATCAAAACACCTGGGAAGCTGCCCAAAAGATTTTGAAGCAGAATGCCCAGGGATCCCCCCGCAATAACTACAAAAATCAATATATGCTGCGCGGCCTGATGGTTTGTGGTTTATGTGGTTGCATGGCATCGGGATATGTCAGTAACACAACCACTTACTATGGTTGTGGAGCGAAGCGTAACCACAACATTACAACAAAACTTCACGATGAAAGAGTTTATGTTAGACATAAATCATTTGACGCTAAAGTTTGGGATGAATTGGTTGAATTATTGAATGATCCCGAAAACCTGAAAGCCCAGCTCGAAAAACGCCTGGAGCGAAAGAACGCCCATATTACCCCCATGAGTTTGACGAATGGCCAAAACGAGCAAGCATTATCTAAGCTGAATATCCAAGAACAAAGAGTCCTGGATGTTTACCGGGAAGGGATTATCAGCCTTGATGAGTTGAGAGACCAGAAAGAGAAGATCGCCACGAAACGTAAAGTGGTGGAAGCAAGAATAAAGGCCGCTTTAAGCCAGCAGGAAAGCCTGGAGCAGCCTCAAATCACGATGGACATGCTAGGAGACGTTTCTGCCCGTTTTAATCGTGCTATGACAAATGCCACTTTTGATAAACGCCAGAAGCTGGCCAATCTTTTAGTAAATTCAGTGACGTTATTCCCTGGTAGGGCGGTTGTGCAAGGGAATATCCCCGTAACCAATATTGACGTTTTGAGTACATCGAACCTTAGGCGGCTAAATAGCTTATAGGCCTTCATAGTCTAGTCACCGATTAAGAGATTAGACCGTGAATAATGAAAATTATAGGGCATATCTCAAACTAACTCAATACCCTCGATAAGATTTTTCGTGCACCAATTCCAGCAGCCAGTCGTTCCCTCACTCACTTGTACAAAGGAATATTTCCTTTTACGACATGTTTTTTTGTTCTTATAAGCGAGAAACCAATGGATTTTGCGCTTGACTTAGGTAAACAAGTCGGCCAGCGGACTTGTACGAAGGTTTAGTCCACCTTCTTATTCACTGCCAACCATTCTGTCCTGTTGGAAATATCGATTTGATAAGCTATTTGCTTCCTAATAATCAGAAATTAGAGTAGGAAGAAATCCATGAAAGCATGGGTACGGATCCTCAAGGGGATACTGTATATACGGATAATACTAAGTTGAGATGGTAGCATAATAATTTCTGCAAGCAAGAAACAACAGCCAATTATGAATCGATATGTCATTTTTATTGAACAACCGGTTGTTATATATTGCAAAAATAAGAAAAAACTGATATATTAGTAACAATATGTCATTCGATCCATCATATCCCCACTCACTAATACCTCTTCCGCCAAAAATAAACATCTCCAATACGGATTTTGGAGATCTTTTGATCAAGGCGCGGGTGGCACTCGCGGAGCTAAAAGGAGCCTGTGGGCACTTACCAAATCCCTTGCTGTTGATGGCGCCGACGGTGATTCGCGAATCAGTTGCCAGTTCCAATATTGAGAACATCAACACGACCCTCGCGGAGGTATTGCAGTGGCAGTTGTTTCCAGAATCAGAGCAAAGGCAACCGGATAAGGAAGTCTTGCGTTATCGGGAAGGACTATTGTGGGGATATGAGCAACTAAAAAAATATCCTCTTTGCTCACGTATCATCACCGGAATCCAAGGATGTCTTATTCCGGATGGGAATGGAGCTTACCGCCGTGAGCAGAACCGCATCATCAACGTGGGGACACGGGAAAGTTTATATACACCTCCGCCTGCGCAGAATATTCCTGGATTGATCTCAAATTGGGAGCAGTTTGTAAATGCAGAGGACGAGAATATTGATCCGTTAATCCGTGCCATCATTGCACATTACCAATTCGAAGCGATCCATCCTTTCCGGGATGGGAATGGACGCACCGGTCGCATCCTACTGGTTCTGCAACTTGTTCAAAGCAAATTGCTCTCCATGCCTGTACTCTATATAAGCGGTTATATCAACCATCATCGCAGTGACTATTACAATCACTTGCTGGCGGTCACCACCAACGGAGATTGGCATGGCTTTATATCCTACATGTTGGAGGGTTTTTGTGACCAGGCAAATGCAACTCAGAAAACCCTTATAGAAATCTTAGGGCTTCATCAGGAATATAAAGAGAAGGTGCAGAAGGAGTATGGGAAGATCTATAGCGCAGAATTGATCGAAGCACTATTCACCTTTCCTGTTCTTTCACCAACCAAGCTGGCAGAAGCCTTGAACATGCACTATACCACCACTAGCCGTTATCTATCCCAATTGGCAAAGGCGGGTATCCTTACTGAAGCCGTGGTGGGGAAATATCACCTCTTTGCTAATTTCCGCCTGATGGATATATTGCAGAGGGGGTAATGATATAGAGCTCCAATAGAGCGGTCTCAATTGTTGGTTGGCATCCATATCCGAAAGGGAATAAGATGGAATTTAATCAAGAAAAGATTGATGAAGTTGTATTGGCGCTTCTCTATTTGAACTTTCATAACGATAATGATGCAGTAAGAGCATGGAAGAGTTTTGATTGGGATGCGATGGATCGATTACACCAAAAGGGATTTATAAGCGATCCAAAGAGTAAGTCCAAGTCAGTGCTGGTGACCGAAGAAGGTCAAAGGGTTGCAAAAGAATTGTTTGATAAGTTTTTTAGCGTCTGATGCTTGCAGAAAAAGTGGTTCATGGTTATTTTGCGATTGATACATAAGCTCCAGAAGTTGCTTGATATCGATGTTACTGAAAATCTTCTGCCAACCACGAGCAAATTGGGTGATTGGTATGCAAATATCATTCCTGCTGATTCCGGTGATTTGATCCTCATGGTAGATGAAAAGACATTACTGTCTATAGCTATTCCCATTTGGGAATCTGACCACTGGTTCGCTTTCTTCCAAGTGAGACTGGAGAACTTGCTAAGAATGATAGGAATACCGCCGATAGCGATTCTTCAGGAACTCCATCATTACAATAATTTCAGGAACACTTTTTGGTGATCAAAGAAAAGTACAGCAACCGTCCGACCTTGATGGGAAGATTCAGCCGCGCCGGCCTCTAAAATCAAATCGTGGGGCATCCTTATTCATCTTTTATGGAATACTGCTTGACACAACTTTGTGAATTAAACGTCACGAAAATATTTTTACTTGCTCTTTCAAGACACCTCCATGAAAACCTTGGATGAAATTAATCTCTTGATCGCTTCAACTGAAGCAGAATTGATAGAACTGGAAAGCAGCCGTTCTAAATTGCTGTCGCGTGTTGCAGAGCTGCAGAGCGAGAAAGCAGCTTTGGTCCAGTTGCCAGGTGCCCACGATATCAATTTAAAGCCAATTGTCACCAATCAATCAACCCAGGAGGAGAAGATTGTCCTCTTTCGCAGCCTGTTTCGAGGGCGCGAGGATATTTATCCACGGCGCTTCGAAAGCTTAAAAACGGGCAGGCAAGGTTATCAACCGGCTTGTCGTAACGAGTGGGTGCGTGGGATTTGCGAAAAACCAAAAATTCGCTGTGAAGATTGTGGACATCGGGAATTTCTTCCGATCACAGATCAGGTGATACGCAATCACTTGCAAGGTTTCGATCCACAGGAGAGACCTGGGCGCAACTTTACGATTGGCGTTTATCCTATGTTACCAGATGAAACCTGCTGGTTTTTGGCAGCGGATTTTGATAAGGCCTCCTGGCAGGATGATGCCCGCGCTTTCCTGGAAACTTGTTCGATGTTTATTGTTCCGGCTGCCCTTGAACGTTCACGTTCCGGTAATGGGGGACATGTTTGGATCTTCTTTACCGAGCCTGTTCAAGCGGTCCATGCGCGTCAGGTAGGTATTTTCCTGCTTTCCCAAACAATGGAGCGCCGGCCAGAAATCGGATTGGATTCTTACGATCGTTTATTTCCCAGTCAAGACACACTGCCGAGAGGTGGCTTCGGTAACCTGATTGCATTGCCACTTCAAAAGAAACCACGCGAGAACGGCAACAGCGTCTTTGTAAATGAGCATTTCATTCCTTATGAAGATCAATGGGCCTTTCTTGCATCCCTGCACAGGATGACCCGCGCAGAAGTACAGGCTGTCGCCAGGCATGCTGAGAAGCAGGATGAGTTTCTGGGTATTCGGCTCCCCGTGACAGATGAAGACAGCGACCGTCCCTGGGCTGCGCCGCCATCCAGAAAACTTAAGGAACCGCCACTGATTGGGCCGCTGCCTGAGTGTCTTGATCTGGTTATTGGGAACCAAATCTATATACCAAAAGCAGAATTGACGCCTCCTTTGCGGAATCGCCTGATCCGTCTGGCTGCTTTTCAAAATCCTGATTTTTATCAGGCGCAAGGCATGCGACTGTCCACTTATGGGAAGCCGCGCATTATCAGTTGTTGCGAGGATTTTCCAAAATACCTAGGAATGCCGCGCGGCTGTATAGATGAACTCAACGCCTTGCTCAAATCGCTGCAGATAAAGACAAACCTGACTGACGAACGCTTCGCAGGTACCCGATTGAATGTTCAATTTCAAGGTGCTTTACGCGGCGAACAGCAGCAAGCCGCCGACAGCTTGCTTCAACATGAAACGGGTGTGCTAGCAGCCTCGACAGCCTTCGGGAAAACCGTCGTGGCTGCTTATTTAATTGCGCAACGTCAGGTGAACACGCTGGTGGTTGTGCACCGCCGGCAACTGCTCGATCAATGGGTGCAGGCCTTGAGCCAGTTTCTTGGCATCTCGTCAAAATCCATCGGTCAGTTTGGCAGCGGTAAGCACAAAACAAACGGGAATCTCGATGTGGCGATGATCCAAAGCCTGATTCAGAAAGGGATTGTCAGCGACATAGTTGGCAATTACGGCTACTTGATTGTTGATGAGTGTCACCATATTTCTGCAGTCAGTTTTGAGCAAGTGGTTCGCCAGAGCAAGGCCAAATATCTTACTGGCTTATCTGCGACCGTGACACGCAAGGATGGGCACCAGCCGATTATTTTCATGCAGTGTGGTCCAGTGCGTTACAAGGTGAGTGATCGAGATCAGGCGGATAAACGACCCTTTAGCCATAAGGTTATCGTGCGCCTAACAAAGTTCCAGTTGCCATCTCATCTTCAAAATATCGCCACCCAATCTATTCAGGAAGTGTACTCTTCTTTGGAAAAAGATGATGACCGGAACCAGATGATCGTTGAAGATGTGGTGGCTGCTGTTCAGGCAAATCGTTTTCCGGTACTACTAACCGAGCGCAGGGAACATTTGGAAACTTTGGCAGAGTTATTGAACAAACGAGTTGCCTTGTTTTTGTGATGAAAGGAGGCATGGGCAAGAAACAACGCCAGGAAATTAAAGACAGAATCGCCAACCTTCCAGTCGATCAATCGCGTGTGATTTTAGCAACAGGGCGTTATTTAGGCGAAGGTTTTGATGACGAACGGTTGGACACTTTATTCCTGGCTTTGCCGATTTCCTGGCGCGGCACACTGACTCAGTACGCCGGTCGTTTGCACCGCTTGAATGCAGCTAAGAAAGAAGTGGTTATCTACGACTATGCGGATTTTGAAGTGCCTGTGTTAGCCAGAATGCATGGCAAACGGCGAGCTGGTTATAAGGCGCTCGGGTATGAATTCGAGATCCCCCAGGACAATAAAACGGTGCAACTTACTTTGGTAGACTTATAAATCAGGCGCTCTTTTCTTCTCCACCTTACGCACCACCGTACAAATTTCCCGCACTCCAATCATGGGAGTGTTATTCTTCGTTCTCGCATAAAAAAAGAATCCCGGGTTGATTCTGGGAATCCTCTTGCCCAATTATTATCCGTATATACAGTGCCCCTAGGGGATCCGAACCGCTGTTTCATCAATTCCAAATAATTTTACCAAACTCAGAACAACTTGTTTCCTTCGGAGAATTATGACTTTTCATAAGCTATTTTTTTATTTGCAAGACGAGCGAACTCCCATTCCTGCGGAAGCAAACCAAGGAAGGTTTTCAAGTCCGTCCGGCTAATCAGCAAGAGTAGTCATTTTCCTTCCCATACTCGGAAGCGTTGGGCACACTCGGCAGGAGGCAGGCGGCTGCCGGCTTTGAGCATTTTATTCAAGGCCTGCGCGGCCAGGCGAGGGTGCAATAGATCATGTTTTACCATTTCATCCAGCAGCCAAAGCGTTCCATGGACTTTCAGGCTGTGCTTTGTCTCTGCCAGCATCCTCAACCGTCGGTCGCCGGTGATTAAAACAGTATTTCGGCTGGCGGCTGCCACTAGGGCGAATAAATCGCGGACCGAAACCTCCGCGTGCCGTCGCGCAAGCTGCTCAACGTATAACACTTCCTCCCCGCTAAGCTCGAGTGGGCGTAGGCCCAAGTGAAGAAGTTCGCTTGCTTCCAGCGTTTCCAGTTCATCCAGGATTAAATCGGGCGAAGCAAATTCGTACGGCAGGCCAAAAATCTTGCCCAGCACGCCGCCGATGTGCATGTCGATCAGCACATTGGTATCAAGGATGCACAGGGAGCGGGAGGCCGTCATGGTGTTTGCTTGCCGCCAGCCAGAATTCTTGCAAAGGTCTGCCGAGCAATTCGGCCGCACGAGTCTGGGAAATAATATCCTCAGCCAGGGCATGGGTCACCAATTGCTCGAGCCGGAGAGTTTTCTCCGGGGGATAAGGGTCGCCCGGTTCCTTCTCGCGCCAGCCGCGGGAGTTGAACCAACGATACATACGGACCGCATCCGCATCCGGCAGGATGCCAAGATCTTGAGCACGGAAGATCCACGCTTGCATGCTCATTCCATATTTATGCTTCAAAAGGTGAAGTTCGTAGAGGTCCAGCCAACTGCGGTGCTCACCCAATTCCTGCCGGGCAGAAGCGGCTGGCGCCAGGAAGGCAGCTCCGAAACGATAGGCTGCCTTTTCGGCATCCTTATCGCTCCATTCTTCCGGGATATCCAGGATCAAGTGCCCAAGTTCATGCGCCAGGCTCAAACGCTGGCGATCGCCATCCACATTGGACCGTACCACCATCACCGGGATAGTCTCGTTCGCCCAGAGAATCAAAGCATCAAATTCGTCTGCGCCATCAACCACCCCAACTTTGATTCCGCACCCTTCCAAAACCTCGACCAAGTTGGAAATCGGATCCATCCCCAGATTCCATGCTTCTCGGGTTTGCTGGGCGACGCGCTCAGCGTCTCCGATGGCCGCGATCCGTCGGACGATATCCGAATATCGGAAAACAACCGGATCGTCAAAAAGGCTTTCTGCAGTGATGTACCGTTCCAGCCATTCCAGCGTCTGAGCATGGATTTTATCGCTGTCTTTGGCGCTCAGTTTTTTGCGCTTGCGATAACATGGCTCCGAGAGGGTTACAGTAGGCGGTCGCAGAAAATAATCCACTTTGACATTGAAAACTTTAGCGAGACGTATCAGAACCCCCGAACTGGGCACATCCATGCCGCGTTCGTATTTTGAGATCGCTTGCGCGCTAACGCCTACCTGCTCTCCCAGCTTGCGCAAGTTCATATTTGCTCGCTGACGAGCGCTCTTCAGCTGTTCTCCTATGGTCATCGGTTCCTCCGTTTCTCCTGTCGGTTTACATTATACAATTATTTATTATATTTGTAAACCAGCCTTACCATACTGGAAGGTGCCCTTACAAGCCGAGTTTTTTCAATGCCGCCTGTAACTACCGGCCCGCTTCTGCTTGCTTCTTCTCCACCTCGCTCACCAGTACCTCAGCCTCTTCCAATGGCGACACCGTCTCGTAGTTGCCCTGCACTATGTAACGATTTGGGTTCAGGTTGTAGTCAGTCATTGCGGGCGGTTTCGGTGGTGATGAAAATCGCCGAAAGACCATCTTCGGCTTTTCACAGCTTTTTTTGGTCTTCTCGAAATCCTTACCAAAGGCGTCGAGGTCGGTCGACTTGATGGCCACATTCTCCTGGTTCATGGATGGAGATAGCTTGCCACATTTGAGTAAGATTATCCAGCATTACTTCACCCCCCATTTTCAGAGGCCGCCGATTGGCGATTCCGATCCTTCCCTAAAAGTGGACGGCATGAATCGGAATCGGTGGACGGCATCCTCCGGATTCACTGGTCGATATCCACCGGAATCGGTGGTCGACATGCACCGGAATACGCACTCAGAACAACTTGTTTCCTTCGGAGAATATCGATTTTCATAAGTGATTTTGGCGCTCGCTAAGTCCCCGTGACTCGCGATATAGCCGATAATCTTTAGACCCTCACTTAATAAAAAAAGAGAAGCGCGAGCTTCCCTTTTTTTACACCAGAGGTATGTGGGATTTTTAGGGTATTGACTAGGAACACTTATCCATTGCAAATGCCCAAATTATCGAGATTATTGTCCTTAACGGCATCCGCTGCTGACCGGATGTGATCCCTCCGGCAGTACTGACACCAATATTTCTCGACGCGTGCGACCTTTCCAGATTGTGCGCCTTGTGTATAGAATTGATCGCCGCGTTCCATCATCTGGAGAACTTCGCTCAGTGATAGTCGGCGAGAATACTGGTTAGGATCTGTTCCAATTCCCACAGCCACGATATGTGCATGTTGAGGAGGTTGAGACGCAGGTTCCTGATTGGTACAGACGATGCGGTAAGTCAACATATTTTTTTACTCCTATTCTTGAAATTAGATTTGAATATGTTTACCCACAAGACCCTCGATTAGTGCTTCTTATCTTTCGGCGGACAAGGATCGTTGCCATAACTATCCTTGTCCCGAATTGTTCCATCCCTTCTGTGGATAACCACTTCCACTTTTTGGTTTTTAGCAATGTCGTGCGCAACGGCGATTGCGTCGGATTGGGTAGGGGTGACCTTGGTCAGTTTGCTATTTCCTTCCCCACGAACACCCCAATTCCCATCTTTCGTTGGTACTACGTGTTGGTTCTTTTTTGACATTAGATGCTCCTTTTGAATAGTGTATTGTTCATTTGCACATTGATTATAACATATTATTAGGGATAAGCATACTACAGTGGTCAATTGCCCAATATAGATTGACCTTACAGAGGAAAACAAGTACAATGATAGATAATAGAATTTGATGCTGTGTTCCCTTCCATCGATAAGGAGGAAGAAATGGATACAAAAGAGCTCGGCCGACAAGTCCAAGCCAAGAGAAAAGAGAAGGGGATGAGTCAAACGGAATTAGCCAAATTTGCAGACGTTTCGCGCAACTACATTTCTCTCATAGAGCGTGGTGAAGCACAAAATATCTCTCTGAAAGTTATTAACCAACTGGCAATCGCTCTTGGGGCGTCATCTGGTGAACTTACCGGCGAGATAAGTATGGTTATGATCCCTCCCTCCCTGCGTGAGTTTGCGATTACAAAAGGCCTCTCATACGATGTTGTTGACAAGTTAGCCCATATTCCTCGCCGGGGAAAAGAGCCAAAAACTATTAATGAATGGCAAGATTTATACAATGTGATTAGCCCGTTCATAGGACCAGACATCAAGTAATGGCAGTAATTCATCCAGGTAGACTCTTTTTGAAAAAACACGGCCAAATACGAACATCGGAGGATGTTTTCGTATACGGAGATTTTTTACGCGCAGAAGCAGGGATTGATAATGTGATTCCGGTTGACTTGGAAGCAATTTTTAGACACTTCGAGCTTCCTCAGCCAAAACCTGTTCCCTTGGGATCTGTCCAGGCGCTCCTTCTTGAGCCCCAAAGTGGTTTGATATTAGTAAACTCCGAAGATCCAAAATTTCGGCAACGCTTTTCTTTAGCACACGAACTCGTCGAAATGCTTTTTTCAGAACTCACACAAGAAATAGATTTAGGCGAGGGTTGGTCTTTGAAACGGCCAGGAGGATTTCGGGAGAATGTTAAAGAACGATTATGTGATCAGACTGCAGCTAATCTCCTGATGCCCGTTGTATATATCCGGCAACAAATACATCATCACGATGTGAATTTTGAATGCGCGAGACTTGTTGCTGATGAATGCAAGGTATCTCTGTTGGCAGCCCTGGTGCAACTAGCTCGTACTAGTCCAAAAAAGCACGCAGTAATCCTTTGGCGAATGAAGAATAAGCCTGTTGAATTAAAGCGACCTACCGGACCAAATCAAATAACCTTATTCCAAACCACTAATGATTTACCTCCAAAAAAACTAAGAGTGGAGTGGTCTCTCGGCGGTCCGACTGCCCAATTCATCCCTAAAGAAAAATCCACTGAGAATTCATCAATTGTATATAGAGCATGGGAAAAGGGCATTTTCACTTCTGGCAAAGAACGAATGACTTTTAATAATCGTAATTCTGCTTGGTACTTCAGTGAGAATATGCCTTTTGATTACTCTGGCGAAAGAGGTATTATCTCTTTAATCGAGAGATTAGAACAATAACACTACTATACTTATTTGGAATGGCTGGCGGAGCCCATGGCGAAATTAGAAGATCTTAAACTCAACGCTCAAGTCAAAGGGATTGACCCTTCTGGCTCGGTTGCCATATTGAATGTCAAATGGCATGGTTCGGATGTTGTCGAAGTCACCTATCGCGACATTAGTGGAAAGAACCACAGTGAGTTGCTTTTCCGTGACCGAGAAGCCGACTTAGAAGTTCTCGAGGCGGGAGCACCCTGGGCGTTCGACAGTAATGGGGAACTCTTTCGCCTTGTCTCTGAAGCTTATCGTATCCACATGGCCTATCTGTTCGATCCCTGGATGGCTGTCCATCTTTCGCTGGTCGAACCCCTTCCCCATCAAATCACGGCTGTCTATGGTGAAATGCTGCCTCGGCAGCCGTTACGTTTCCTACTGGCTGATGATCCTGGTGCCGGAAAAACTATTATGACCGGCCTGTTCATCAAGGAACTCATGCTGCGTGGTGACTTGCAGCGCTGCTTGATCGTAGTGCCGGGCAACCTGGTGGAGCAATGGCAGGATGAACTTTTCCAGCGCTTCCACCTGCCATTCGAAATCTTGACCAATGACCGCATTGCCACGGCACGTACCGGGAATGCGCTTGAAGAAATGTCACTTGTAATTGCCCGTCTGGATAAACTCAGCCGGAACGAGGATTTACAAGCCAAGTTGGCCCAGACAGATTGGGATCTGATCGTAGTAGACGAAGCCCATAAAATGTCAGCCTCGGTGTTTGGGGGAGAAATTAAGTACACCAAACGTTACCACCTCGGCGAACTGCTCTCACAGCGGGCGCGCCACCTGTTGCTCTTAACGGCTACGCCTCATAATGGCAAGGAAGAAGATTTCCAGTTGTTCATGGCGCTCCTGGATGCGGATCGCTTCGAGGGCCGTTACCGGGAAGGAGTTCATAATCCGGATGCGTCTGATCTTATCCGTCGGTTAGTCAAGGAACAATTGCTCAAGTTTGATGGTACACCCTTGTTCCCGGAACGGCGCGCATATACGGTGGGGTACGAACTCTCTGACCTGGAAGCCGGACTATATGAGAAGGTTACCAGTTATGTGCGCGAAGAATTCAACCGCGCCGACAATCTTGACAGTGACCGGCGCGGCACAGTAGGGTTTGCCCTTACCGTTCTCCAGCGCCGCCTGGCCTCCAGTCCGGAAGCGATCTATCAATCCCTGCGCAGAAGGCGCGAACGGCTGGAGTCCCGACTTCGGGAAGAGAAACTGCTCAAGCGCGGCGTTCTGATCTCGGAGCAGGTGCTATCAGACTTGCCGGCCTTTGACGAAGAAGGCATTGATGATCTTGACGACGCACCGGAAACAGAACTGGAGCAGGCCACCGAAGAAGTGCTCGATTCGGCCACCACTGCTCGCACTATTGCCGAACTAGAGTTAGAAATTGCGCGATTGAAGGAATTGGAATCTCTGGCCGACCGCGTTCGCCACAGCGGACAGGACCGCAAATGGCAGGAACTCTCCCACTTATTGCAAGACCAGGCGGAGATGTTCGACGCTGACGGAAGACGGCGCAAACTGGTCATCTTCTCGGAACATCGGGATACGCTCAATTATCTTGGCGACAAAATCCGTACTCTTTTGGGACGCCCGGAAGCGGTAGTGGTCATCCATGGCGGACTAAGCCGGGATGTTCGACGTGAAGCGCAGAGATCATTCGTCCAGGATAAGGATGTGCTGGTGCTTGTCGCCACTGACGCGGCCGGCGAAGGAATAAACCTACAACGTGCTCATTTGATGGTCAACTACGACTTGCCCTGGAACCCCAGCCGGCTGGAACAGCGTTTCGGACGCATTCACCGCATCGGGCAGACCGAAGTTTGCCATCTGTGGAACCTGGTGGCGGAGGAGACACGTGAGGGCGATGTATATGCCCGGCTGTTGCGCAAGATCGAGAGCCAGCGGTTGGCGCTTGGTGATGGTATTTTTGACATTTTAGGAAAACTCTTCCACGAAACCAGCCTGCGTCAATTATTACTTGATGCCATCCGTTACGGCGACCAGCCCGAGGTGCGGGCGCGACTCTTCCAGGCAGTGGACAACCTAGCTGACCAGGAGCATGTTCGGGAACTGCTCGAAGACCGATCATTGGCGCGTGACAGTATGGATGTTACACAGGTTCAACGGGTTCGGGAGGATTTTGAGCGCGCTCAGGCGCGCAGGCTCCAGCCGCATTTCATCGAATCATTCTTCAAAGCAGCCTTCGAGCATCTGGGCGGAACACTCCACGCCCGCGAGCCACTGCGTTATGAGATCACCCACGTGCCGGCCGTTATCCGCAATCGCGGACGGATGGCGGGTGGGCCGGTGCTGCAAAGGTATGAGCGTATTACCTTCCACAAGGAAGCTATCAATCCACCGGGGAAGGCGGTAGCAGAGTTTGTCTGCCCCGGTAACCCATTGATGGATGCCGTGACTGGCTTAATCCTGGAACGCTATCGCGGCCTAATGCGGCAGGGAGCGGTGTTGGTAGATCCGAATGACGCGAGCGAAGACATACGTGCCTTGTTCTACCTGGAGCATTCGATCCAAGATGCGCGCACGGAGGATAGCGGTGACCGGCGGGTGATTTCGAGGCAGATGCGATTTGTTGAGATCAACGCCCAAAACGAGACACGCGCTGCCGGTCCGGCTCCGTTCCTGGATTACCAACCCCTTCCGGAGGAACTGCGCGGACTGGTTGAACCGGCCTTGAAGTCTGAATGGCTGCGAGGCGATCTAGAATCTCAGGTGCGAGCATATGCCGTTCAGGTACTTGTCCCCGAGCATCTGGGCGAGGTTAAGGCGCGTCGGGAGGAAATGATCGAGCGGACACGCGCAGCGGTACAAGATCGGCTAACGAAAGAGATCGCCTATTGGGACCACCGCGCCGAGGAACTCAAAGCCCAGGAGCGATCCGGTAGGAAGAATGCGCGGTTGAACTCCGACTTGGCCCGTCGGAGAGCTGACGACCTACAGGCAAGGCTGCAACGGCGAATGGAAGAGTTGGAACAGGAACGCCACATTGCTGCCCAGCCGCCATTGGTGCTTGGCGGGGCGCTGGTCATCCCGAATGGACTATTGATGCGTTTACAGGGACAAGTGCTCTCGCCCGAGGCCGCCCTTTTTGCCCATCAGCGGAAGGCCGTGGAATTAGCTGCTATGCAAGCCGTGATGGAAAAAGAGCGCGAGTTAGGTTATGAGCCGATGGATGTGAGCGCTAAGGACCTGGGCTGGGACATCGAATCGCGTATCCCGGGTACGGGAAAACTGCGTTTTATTGAAGTCAAAGGGCGTGTGGAAGGTGCGACAACTGTTACGATCACGAAAAATGAAATTCTGGCTGGGTTGAACAAGCCGGATGATTTCCATCTAGCGATCGTGGGGGTCACATTTGAAGGCGAAAAGGCTTCGGGGGGCCAACCCCATTACATTCCAAAGCCCTTCCGGCGAGAGCCTGATTTTGCAGCAACAAGCGTTAATTATCTCTTGCAAGACTTACTGAAATTGTCGATAGACTGATAAGCTAAATTCTACGAAAGGCAGAATTATCTTGTGACTACTACTCTAGATTTGCTATCTCGCGGATATTTTCCTGAGGAACTTCCTCCACCTTTTTATTCCCAAGACTATGCGACAAAAGTAATTGCGAATATGGCGAGTCTACCTCCTGCTTTTACGAACCCTGGCACCGCGAAAACAATCTCGCATAATTTGATGAGGGTGGGTAAACTCAGAAGACAATTGGGGATACCTAATCCTGTTCATTTCTTTTGCCTTTGTCGTGAGTTTGAACTCAATTGGGTGACTATTGACCAAGCCATTCAACAAACGCAACTGTCAAAAAGCACACCAAAAATAGGCCCGCAAAGTGGGCGAGCATTGATAACTTCTTCCGGTCATAAAGACTTATTGCCTCTTCGTGCATCTGTACGGTCAAGATCAAAGTATATTCTGAAAACTGATATTACACGTTTTTACCCTTCAGTTTATACACATAGCATTGCTTGGGCTCTTCATACAAAACCTGTAGCAAAAGCTAATAAAAGAAATCGAGGGCTTCTGGGTAACCTACTCGACTCTTGGATAAGAAATGGCCAAGATGGACAGACGATTGGTATCCCAATTGGACCTGATACTTCTCTTGTTATTGCAGAACTTATTTTGACTGATGTTGATAGAGCACTTATTTCCCGAAATCCTAGGTTGAACGGATTCCGGTATGTTGATGATTATGAACTCGGATTTACAACCCTAGGAGCTGCGGAGGAGACTCTTGCAATGCTTCAAGACTGCCTTCGGCACTACAGTCTTGAGTTAGGATCTGAAAAAACGACGATCGAAGAACTTCCCAAACCTTTAGAATCTGATTGGGTGCCGGTTCTCAGGAATTTTCAATTCAGAACTAGTCCACGAGGACAGCACTCTGATATCACCCATTATTTTGATCTGGCATTCCACTATTCCATCGAAAACCAGCGCGATTCTGTTATAAATTATGCTCTTACTCGTTTTGCGTATTTTCTATGTGATCCATCAAACTGGGGGGTATTACAGAGTCTTCTTTTTGAATGCCTAATGGTTGAACCGGCATCGATCATCAAAGTTTTCAGCGTTCTGTGGTCTTTTAGAGCCATAGGTTTCAATGTAGATTTGACCACCCTTGCAGAAATCTTGAATTTTCAAATCACCTACCATAGTTCATTAGGTCATACTAGCGAAGTCGCATGGGCAATTTGGGCTTTGATTGTCTTTCAAATCCAAATGACCAATGAAGCAGCCGTTAATGTTTCTAAAATGGGAGACTCTGTCATTGCTCTTCTTTGTTTGGATGCGCGACAGCAAGGCCTAGTGCCAGGTGGGCTAAACACAACGCTATGGGAATCGTTTATGGCCTTGGATGAGTAATATGGCGAACAATGGTTGCTGTCTTACGAGGCCAATCAAAAAGGTTGGCTGCCATCAATCGGAGCACCTGATCATGTGGCAACCGATCCTTGCTTTTCCTTCTTGAAAAGTTTAGGTGTTGAGTTTTACAATTCAAAACGCGTGGTGGCTTCTACGCCAACTTTTGTATCTCCAAGCTTACAGACAGCACCACTGTTTAGTTTGCCCTAATTTTAGGAAACGCTATGAGCGCAAATCGTGTTGAAAAACTTGTATACTGGTATCTTCGCTTCAACGGTTATTTGACTGTTGAAAATTTTACTGTTCACCCTGATCATCCAATCCATGAAACCGAAGCTGATTTTCTTGCAGTACGTTACCCATGGTCAAAAGAGGAACCAAATCCCTATAGATTTGAAAGAGATCCCCTTCTAGTCTTGCCAGACAAGGTAGATTTCATTATAGGCGAGGCTAAAACCGGACAGGTAGAACTGAATCAAAACTCTTGGGGCAATCCTCAGCGCCGCCATGTTCAATATGCAATAGAATGGATGGGATTATTTCAAGATGATCAAACCATCGAAAACGCGGCAAATGCGCTTTATAAAGACAAAGTGTGGGAAAATGGAAATTATTCTATTCGATTTGTTTGCTTCGGAGGTTACCCTAACCCCAAATTATTCGAAGCATACCCCAAGCTTTTACAAATAAATCACAAGCATATGCTGGAATTCGTTCATCGCCGACTAACAACTTATTGCAATTGCCTCCATCGAGAAAATTGGGAACCTTATATTAAAGACATTGTTTCCCTAATAGAAATCAACGCAAGCCCTGAGATGTTACTTGCATGGACTCTCCAGAAGGAATAAACATGACCTACCGCCGCAAACTCATCGAAGTCGCCCTGCCGCTCGAAGCCATCAACAAGGAATCGGCGCGCGAGAAATCCATCCGACACGGACATCCATCCACACTGCACCTGTGGTGGGCGCGCCGGCCGCTGGCGGCCTGCCGGGCAGTATTGTGGTCGTCGCTTGTGGACGATCCGTCCGAGTACATGCCGGATGAGACTTCGGCCAATCAAGAACGTGAGCGGCTATTCAAAATCCTGGAAGACCTGGTGTTGTGGGAAAACATAAATAACGAGGAAGTTCTCGACCGCGCCCGCTTGGAGATCGCCCGCTCTGTGGCACGTGGCCTAGGCGTGGATGTACCAGTGGGGAAGGAAGCCATTCGTGAGTTCCTGGCCACCAAGGCTCCGCCGGTATTGGATCCATTTGCCGGGGGCGGCTCGATCCCGCTCGAGGCCCAGCGCCTGGGACTGCGCGCCTACGCCAGCGATCTGAACCCCGTAGCCGTGTTGATCAACAAGGCCCTGATCGAGATCCCACCAAAATTTGCGAATATGCCACCTGTTCACCCACCCGAAAATGGCGATGGCGAAGAAACACAAAAAGATTTATGGGACAGGGAATGGAAAGGTGTTCAAGGCCTGGCTGAAGATGTTCGCTACTACGGAAAATGGATGCGTGCCGAAGCCGAGAAACGCATTGGACACTTGTACCCCAAAGTCAAAATTACCGGAGAAATTCTCGCTGAACGCCCGGATTTGAAAGCTCAGGGACTTAAACCTGGGGATGAATTGACTGTGATCGCCTGGCTATGGGCGCGCACGGTGAAATGCCCCAATCCAGCCTGCGGCGCGCAGATGCCGTTGATACGTTCATTAGAGCTTTCGACACAAAAAGGTAAAGAAGCTTGTCTTGTACCAAGAATTAACCGAAATACCAAGCCGCCCCAAGTTAAGTTCCAAGTTAGGGTAGGAAAAGGCTCAGCCCCAACATCTCCGAAAGTAGGGCGGGGGGCTCAGTTTAAGTGTTTAGCATGTGATCAGGTTGTGGCTGAAAATGCTATAAGAAAAGAATTTCAAGAAAAGAGAGACGACTTTAGTTTAATTTCTATCGCCGTTGATGGACCCCATGGAAGATTCCATATTGCTCCAATAGATAATCACTCAGATATTGCTAAAAATATTCACCCATCTGTAGTACCTGAAGAAGAAATGAATACCAAGACCCCTAATCTTGTAAGTGGGCGAGGATATGGAATTTCTCATTGGAAAGAAGTCTTTACCAATCGGCAGCTTGCAGTTCTTGGAATTTATATAGAAGTACTGGCCCTAGTTACCGATAAAATAGCAAATGATGCCATAAGACGAGGCGTTGTCGATAACCCTGAGAATCTTGAGAATGGCGGCGTAGGCGTAAAAGCATATGCACAAGCTGTAACAGTTTATCTTGGTGAATGTGTAAGCAAGTTTTCTACTTTCCACAACAAATTCTCTTATTGGCGTACTGGAGAGAATAAATCCGCATCTGGTTTTGGTAAACAAGCACTAGCTATGACATGGGATTTTGCCGAACTAAATCCTTTTGCAGAGGCAGGCGGCGATTTCGGTGAAATTTCTTCAAATGCTGCTCCCAAAGTTCTGTCAAATGCTATTCCGGCCTTCCCAGAGGGGATCGTAAAACAAAACGATGCAACTACGAAAGTTGCATTTGGAGATAATTTGATTATCTCAACTGACCCCCCATATTACGATAATATCGGATATGCGGATTTAGCAGATTTTTTCTATATTTGGCTTCGAAGAGGACTAAACAATATTTATCCCAATTTGTTTGGGACAATTTTAGTTCCAAAATCGCGTGAACTAATAGCAGAAGCATCTCGTTTCGATAACGACCGAATTAAAGCCAAAGAGTTTTTTGAAGCTGGATTGGGGGAAGCATTTCTTCAGATCAGACATGCCCAAAATCCAGAGTTTCCCTTTACTGTGTTCTATGCTTTTAAGCAATCAGAAACTGATGAACAAGGAAATTCAGATTTGGATGTATCTAGTCAAGTCTCTACAGGTTGGGAAACAATGCTCGAAGGTCTGCTAAAAGCTAACTTTGAAATAACGGGAACTTGGCCCATGCGAACCGAGAATGAAACACGGGCATTGGCAACGGGTGGCGGTGGAACAAATGCTCTCGCATCATCTATTGTGCTTGTATGTCGTCCACGCCCAGATGAGATAAGCAAAGTAACCCGCCGTGAGTTCCTATCGGCTCTCAAAAAAGAGCTTGCTCCTGCCCTTCGCCAACTGCAATTAGGCAGTATTGCGCCGGTAGATTTTGCCCAAGCGGCCATCGGTCCGGGCATGGCAGTTTTCTCTCGCTACAAAGCCATACTTGAAGCCGATGGCACGCCAATGCGTGTTCGAACTGCTTTAGCGCTTATCAATCAGGCGCTAGATGACTATCTTTCCGAGCAAGAAGGTGAGTATGACAGCGATACCCGTTGGGCATTAGCTTGGTACGAGCAGTTCGGTCACAACGAAGCACCCTACGGTGTGGCAGAAACCCTCAGCAACGCCAAAAACACCAGCGTCAAAGGACTGGTCGAGGCTGGCATCCTCGAAGCACGCGGCGGTAAGGTTCGCTTGCTGCGGCGTGACGAAATGGATACTGATTGGGATCCTGAGAAGGATAAGCGCCTGACCGCTTGGGAATCCGTCCAGCACCTCATTTTTGCTCTTGATCAAAACGGTGAGGAAGCTGCAGCTACTCTTCTCTCTCATCTTGGCAGTTTGAGCGAAACAGCACGTGATCTGGCCTACCGTCTCTACACAGTTTGCGAACGAAAAGGCTGGGCGCAGGATGCCTTGGCCTATAACATGCTGGTCGTCGCCTGGCCAAGGTTGAAAGAACTGGCCGCTAGGCAAGAGCCGGCACAGAAAAAGTTACTCTAACAGCGAGGGTCAATGTCTTATCGCCGGAAACTGATCGAGGTCGCGCTGCCTTTAGAGGCGATTAGCGAGGCTTCGGTCTATGAGAAGTTCATCCGTTTAGGCCATCCCAATGTATTACATCAATGGTGGTCTCGTAAACCGTTGGCTTCTTCTCGGGCGATCTTATTTGCATCCCTCGTAGACGATCCCAGCGAGTACCTTACTGGCGAAACAGCCATTCATGAAGAGCGTGAGCGCTTGTTTGCCCTACTGGAGCAGCTTGTCCAATGGGAGAACATTGAGGATGAAACCCTACTGGAAAAGGTCCGCCTGGAGATCGCCCGGAGCGTAGCTCGTTCAAAGGGGCTGGATTTGCCCGTTGGTCGAGCAGCTATTCTAAAATTCCTAAATGAACAAGCCCCGCCGGTGCTGGACCCCTTTGCTGGGGGCGGCTCGATCCCACTCGAGGCCCAGCGCCTTGGATTGCGCGCATATGCTAGCGACTTGAATCCGGTGGCGGTTTTGATCAATAAAACGATGATCGAAATCCCGGTCCGATTCAACGGCCGCTCTGCTGTTCATCCCAAAAAAGATGATGTCCAACTTCGGCTGCGGTCGCAAGCAGATGGGATCGAAGGGTTGGCCGAAGATCTTCGCTATTATGGTAATTGGGTTCAATCCGAATCAGTGCAGCGTATTGGGTGGTTATATCCCCCCGTAAAAATACCGGGAGCCAATGGGGGCACTTCCGCAACTGTGGTTGCCTGGCTATGGGTGCGAACAGCCAAATGCCCAAACCCAGCCTGTGGTGCGTCCATGCCTCTTGCCAGCAAATGGGAACTGAGTGAAAAGAAAGGCAAAGAGACCTGGGTACAACCTGTAGTGGATCGTTCGGTAAATCCACCTAAAATCCATTTTACGATTGCCAGGGGAAAAGGGGCACATCCTGAGCGAACAGTGGACCGCCGCGGCGCTATTTGCCTGGGGTGCAATACTCCTGTGCCGCTAGAATATATCCGGGAGGAAGGAAAAGCCGGTCGGATAGGCCTCCAGATGATTGCGATTGCTGGTGATGCACCCAAAGGCCGTTACTATTCACAACCGCTGCCTGACCATATACACATAGCAGATCAGGCGCCAATCTCATGGAAGCCGGAGCAGTCCATTCCTTCTGGGATGGCCAGCAATGTAACAAATTATGGGCTAGCAACCTTCGCTGATTTATTTATGCCACGCCAGTTGGCTGCTCTTAATGTTCTGTCTGATTTGATCCATGAAGTTCATGAAAGAGTACAAGCCGATGCGATCCAGGCAGGCTGGACAAACGATGGAGTTTCGTTAGCAGAGGGAGGCGCAGAGGCTCTGGCTTACGCTGACGCTGTGGTAACCTATCTGGCTTTTGCTTTTTCAAAAACCCTCAACCGCAGCAACGCCTTTGTCCCATGGGGAATAGCAGTTGAATGTCCAGTTAATCTATTCTCACGCCAAACGATTCCTTTTATCTGGGATTTTGCAGAGTCTAATGTGATTGCTGGTCCTAGTGGTTCTTTCTCTTCCATGCTCGAAAACACGATAAAGGGGCTAGAAAAAACTGCCATTCGCTACCCAGGAACAGGGCTCGCATTCCAAAGTGATGCTATTGCTGCCGGTGGTGGATTGCCCCCCCCAATAATATCTACCGACCCTCCCTACTATGATGTAATCCCCTATTCTGACCTTTCTGATTTCTTCTATGTCTGGCTGCGTCGATTGCTCGGTGATATTTATCCAAGCCTTTTTTCAACCCTACTTACTCCCAAAGCGAATGAATTGATAGCAGATTCAATCCGGGCCGGAGGGGAAGAGCAGGCCAAGGCGTTTTTTGAGAAGGGAATGATACAGGTATTCAGTCATTTCTACCGGGTTGCCAATCCTGATTACCCGTTGACCGTTTACTATGCTTATAAGCAGCAGGAAGAAAAAGGTACCGGACGGGAGGCAAGCACAGGATGGGAAACCATCTTGACGGGTATCATCCACTCGGGTTTTACCATTACGGGCACATGGCCGATCCGTACAGAGCGGGCGATGAAAATGGCGTCGATTGACTCTAATGTTCTAGCATCATCCATCGTGTTGGTCTGCCGGCAACGCTCGGTCGATGCGCCATCAGCATCACGGCGAAATTTTTTGATGGAGCTTCAGAGAGAATTAGCCCCTGCTTTTAAGGAGCTACAGCAGGGAAACATTGCACCAGTTGACCTCGCACAGGCTGCTATCGGCCCAGGAATGTCAGTTTATTCCCGTTATAGCCAGGTTTTAGAAGCCGACGGTACTCCAATGACTGTACGGACTGCCCTTGGGCTTATTAACCAAGCCCTGGATGAGTTCCTTACTGAACAAGAAGGTGCGTTTGATCCTGATACCCGCTGGGCGCTATCCTGGTTTGAACAATATGGTTTTGAAGATGGCCCCTTCGGACAAGCGGAAATATTGAGCAAAGCTAAAAATACCAGTGTCGGTGGCCTAGAGCAAGCCGGACTCTTGGATGCTCGTGCCGGTAAAGTACGCTTGCTCCGCCGTGATCAACTCCCCACCGAATGGATCCCTTCCAACGATAAATATCTAACCGTCTGGGAAGCTACCCAATATCTGATCCGGGCTTTGGATAAAGGTGGAGAGCAGGTTGCTGCACAACTATTGGCGAAATTTGGGCCAACAGGCGAATCTGCCCGTGATTTAGCCTACAGGCTATATGTATTATGCGAACGAAAAAAATGGGCGCAAGAGGCGATGGCCTGTAACATGCTTGTGGTCGCGTGGCCAAGGCTGAAAGATGTGTCGTCTCAAAACACGAAGACAAAACAAGAGACCATGTTTTGAGTCTAATAGGAGTCTCACCAATGCCCGATAATCAAATTGACGACCATGCGAGAGTAACGATCATTGCTGTTGGCGTATGGCAATATCAGAACATGGACCGGCTAACCGGGCCAGAAATTGATTTACAGAATATCAGAGCCATCCTGGTGGAAGACCCTGACCTAGCCCTTTTCGAACCACGGCAATATATTGAGCTTCAAAATCCGACAGCAGAACAGCTCAGACGAACTATCAACCAGTATGTTTATGATAGAGGAGCATATAACGATCTCTTGCTGTTCTACTTCTCTGGCCATGGCGCTCCAATTGGAAGTAGTGATTTTGCTTTTTGTACTCGCGATACAATGAAGCATCCTGGCGAACAGATAATTTTGCCAATGACAGCTGTGAGTTTTACTGAAATCCTTCGAACACTTTGGATAAAAAGGGTCACCCCTGTCTTCATAATTGATGCTTGTTACAGTGGAGCAGCTGGAGGGGCACTAATCGTTAATAGTGGTCAATTAATTGGTGAATTGCAGGAGGAAGTACAAAGGAAATACGCAAGTAGTTATGCTTTATTTTGCTCAGCACCGAGTAATGATGAAATCCATGATCATCCTGATGGCGGAAGCGGATTTCTTAGCAATTGTCTTGTTGAACTTGCGGAAAATGGATTGGATATACACGATCGAAGAGAACCAACGATTAACTTAGCTGAACTCTATCCGTATTTGCGTCAGAAAGTCGAAGCGCGTGGAATAGATCCTTCCCCCATTCTTTTATTAGGACCCTTACTTCCACCGTTTTCTGTTTTCAAGAACATAGATTACACTCCACTCGAATATCGACTCCAGCCTCATCTCGTTGAAGTTCTATTTGCTCTTTGGAATGATGGTAACCCACGTGAACTTCGTCCTAGCGAAATTGCTGATATAACAGGTTCTAAAGGGGCTTATGGAAATCATAGAAAATTGAGCCTTCAGCCATGGGACCTTGTTGTCGGAAATAGTACCCGAAAATTGAATGAACGTGGAATTGCATTCATGCAAGGAAAACTTCAAGTGCCACGAGATATTATTAGTGATGAAAAAAGATTGGTGTATACCGCTGAGGTTGGTACTGCTTTAATCGGCATTGATGCTTTTCAATCATAATCACCATAGGTAGTTGGAGATACCATGACCACTAAGAACATCGACCGAATTGGAAAAGGCTTGAATATTCTCCGGGCCGGTTTAGGCCCTTATGTAAAACGCCAGTTGAAAGCTATTTACAAAGATGACTGGTGGAAAACCGGAGTAGAACCTCATCTGCGCGGCACTGTCGGGCTTGAAGCCAAGGGACGCAAGCCTACAAGCGACGATGAGCGTTTTGCTGCCTTAGATATTCAGGCTTTGCTTACCATCCTCAACAATGTTTGGGGTGAGGTCTTCCAAGCTGACCTTGGCCAAGCCGGTCGGAGTTATGTCAATGAGTTGAAAGATGTTCGCAATAAATGGGCGCATCAGAATCCTTTTACACTCGACGATACTTACCGCGCCTTCGATACAATGACCCGATTGCTTGAAATGGTGGCGGCTCCTGAGCGAACCGAGACCGGAGACCTGGCACGTCAGATTCGAGCCGAACTCAACGCCCAGGACAAAGCTTCGCAACCGAAACTGATTGCGACTGCGAGCGGCGCATCGGCCTCGCTCAAACCCTGGCGGGAAATTGCCACTCCGCATCCGGATGTGTCCGCGGGGAGGTATCAACAGGCAGAATTTGCTGCCGACCTCTTCCAAGTTCTAACGGGCCGTGCGTCCCCCGAATATGCCAAACCTAAAGAATTCTTCCAACGTACCTATTTCACCGATGGCCTGACGCAACTCCTAGCCCGTGCATGGTTGCGATTAAACGGTACAGGTGGCGACCCGGTCGTTGAACTTCAGACAAATTTTGGCGGTGGCAAGACCCACTCCTTGTTGGCGCTTTACCATCTCTTTGGGGGCCAGATAAAGATGGCTGATATTCCCGGCCTAGAGAAAGTCGCCGCACAGTGCAAACCTGCTCCAGAAAGACTGCCAGTCGCCAAACGCGCTATCATTGCTTGCAACTCGCTTTCTGTGGATACCCCCTGGAAGAAGCCCGATGGCACCGAGATCCACACCCTGTGGGGCGAAATGGCATGGCAGTTGGGCGGCAAGGAAGGCTACGCTCTTGTCGCGGCCGCAGATCGTCAAGGAGTCAGCCCGGGCGGGGAAAAACTCACCCGTCTGTTCGAGCAATTTGGGCCGGCCCTCGTGTTGGTTGATGAATGGGTGGTTTATGCCCGCCAACTCATCGGCAAAGATGGCCTGCCAGGGGGAACGTTTGATGTCAACATGTCCTTCGTCCAAGCGCTTACCGAGGCTGCCAAGGCTGCCGGCAACGCACTGGTGGTGGCTGCCATCCCGGCATCGGATGCTGAAGTGGGCGGCGAGAACGGACGAATTGCCCTGGAACGCATCCGAAATGTATTTGGTCGCGTCGAGGCTATCTGGAAACCGGCTACTGCGGGCGAAGCCTTTGAAATTGTCCGCCGTCGTTTGTTCGAGCCACTCTCCGAGCGGGCTATCATCGAACGCGACGCTATCTGCCGTGCCTACATAGAAATGTATCGTGAAAACCGCGGCGACTTTCCACCCGAATGCCGTGAGGCCGAATACGAGGAGCGGCTAAGGGCTGCCTACCCGATTCACCCCGAACTATTCGACCGCCTGTACCAAGATTGGTCCACTCTGGAACGTTTTCAACTAACGCGCGGCGTTCTACGGCTGATGGCTGCCGTCATCTACGAACTCTGGGCTAGAGGTGATAAGTCCTTGCTCATCATGCCTGGCAGCCTTCCACTGGACAGCCAATCCGTACGCACCGAATTCAGTCGTCACCTACCGGATGGCTGGTCAGCCGTTCTGGATAAAGATGTGGATGGCAGTACCAGCCAGCCCTTTGCCATTGACCGTGACAACCCCAATCTGATGCGTTATTCAGCCTGCCGGCGGGTCGCGCGGGCTGTCTTTATCGGTAGCGCCCCAACCACCTCTGCGCAGCGGGTACGCGGCCTCGAGGAAGTACGCGTCAAATTAGGCTGTGCCCAGCCTGGCGAGACGATTGCCACCTTTGGCGACGCCCTTCGCCGGCTATCTGAACAGTTGACATATCTTTATTCGGATGGATCACGCTATTGGTTCGATACCCGCCCTACCATCGCTCGTATCGCATCAGATCGCGCCGCCCAGTACGAACGAAAGCCTGATTTGGTAGAAGATGAAATCATCCGCCGCGTGCGCGAAGCTGTCAAGCGTGAGCGCGGAGATTTTGTTGCCATCCACCCTGTTCCGGCGGATAACAGCGAAGTCCCCGATGAAACCTCGTGCCGATTGGTTATCCTCGGGCCAAAGTATCCTCACCGAAGCCGTGGAGGAACAAAAATATCCCCAGCACAAACCGCTGCCCAGGAGATCCTTGAAAAGCGAGGTAACAGCCCGCGTCTATACCGTAATATGCTTGTTTTCCTGGCCCCTGACGCTGATCGTCTTCCCGAACTTGAACAGGCTATCCGCTCCTGGCTGGCATGGAAATCCATAGATCAGGATAAAGAGCAGCTTAACCTGGATGCGACAACGCAAAGACAAGCAGAACGAAAAGTCAAAGAAAGTGATGATACGATCGTTGAACGTTTGCGCGAAACATATTGCCACCTGCTTGCCCCAGCCCAGGAAGGCACCGACAAAATCGAATGGTCTACTAACCGCCTGCAAGGAGACGACCTTATCGGGCGTGCTTCACGGAAACTCAAAAATGACCAGCAGATGATCACTGCCTGGTCTCCTGCCCTACTCCGCATGGAATTGGACAAATGGTTGTGGAAGGACCAGCCGCATCTGAGCGTCAAGCAGCTTTGGGAGTACTTGGCACAATATCCATATCTGCCTCGATTACGCGATGAGCAGGTGCTACTCGCTACAGTCCGCGATGGGGCCGGGTCTCTTACTTGGAAAGATTACTTCGCCTACGCTGCTGCGGTGCGCGAAGATGGGCATTATGTGGGTTTGACGGCCGGCTCCTTCCCTGCTGTAAATCTGGACAATGTCAGCGTTTTGGTCAAGCCGGATGTTGCCCAAAAACAGCGCGATGAAGAAGCTGCTGCCCAACCTGAACTTGGTCCAGATTCCAAACCAGGCAATGGCACAATCGGCGAGGCTGGCGCGGAAATACCTACCTTACCGGGTACAGCTCCTATTCCACATACTTCGCGTCGTTTCCATGGTACTGTTGAGCTAGACCCGGCTCGCATGGGTCGAGACGCAGGTCGTATCGCCGATGAAATCGTAGCCCACCTCACCAGCCTAATGGGCGCAAAGGCGAAAATTACCCTGGAGATTAATATCGAAGCCCCTAATGGCATTCCAGAAGATCGGGTCCGGATTGTCTCGGAGAATTGCAACACACTGAAATTTAAAGGGCACGGTTTTGAAGAAGGATAAAGTTGGCTAAGTTCGATCAAATCATCAAACATGCTTTTCTCGCGCGGCAATGTGATCGGCCGGATCTTGTCTCCTAGCGATATCTAGGAGGGCTAATCTGGGAGTAGGCGAAGGAGGAATAGATTATGGCGAATCATGATGAATTGATGAATTACGATTTTCCACCAATCTATTCAATAAATACTCAAATACTAGATAATCCTGTCCAGCAAATATTCCGGCCTGGATATACCATCAAGGTTAAATTCGGAGACCTGGAGGCTGGGAATGAACAGCGATTTCTCATCACCCCGCAGGACGATAGCGGTCCTGTTCTAGCCATTACAAATGAGAACAATATCCCGGATGGTTATGAAAAAATATTACTGGTTGATTCAGCACTTCCTTTTCCAAGCCCAGCTAAAAAATGGATTAAGCATCCGGACCTACAACGCAATCCAGATTCAATAGACGGCATTGATTTTCAAAAATATATCGAGGCTATTGTTAATTCATGGAAAGGGTGTTTTCTCTATAAAGAGGAAAACGGGGCCGAAAAAGGTTTACGCCCCCCACAGATTGGCGCAGTTCATGCAATACTTGCTCACTGGAGTGTCACTGATCAGGCAGCCTCAATAGTAATGCCAACCGGAACAGGTAAAACGGAAACAATGCTGTCCATCTTGGTAGCAAATCCATGTAAGCGCGTACTCGTTGTGGTGCCAACGGATGCATTAAGGATCCAAATCGGGAAGAAATTTCTTGAGTTGGGTGTTCTGAAGAGAGTAGGGGTAGTATTACCAACTGCGTTATATCCAGTAGTTGGGATTCTTAGGCATAAACCTAAACAAACAGCCGATGTGGATGTTCTGTTCGAGAAATGCAACATAATTGTCACAACCATGTCGATAGCGGGGAATTGCTCAAGTGAAATACAAGAGAGAATGGCACATTGGTGTTCCAATCTTTTTATTGACGAGGCGCATCATATTGGCGCTCCAACCTGGAATGCATTTAAACTGAAATTCGAAAAGCAGAGAATTATTCAATTCACAGCTACTCCGTTTAGGAATGATGGAAAACCAGTGGGAGGAAAAATAATATTCAATTACCCGCTAGGGAAAGCGCAAGAAGATGGATATTTCAGGAAAATACACTTTGAGCCGGTTATTGAATACAATCCCAAGAAATCAGATCAATTAATTGCCGCTACCGCTGTCGAGAAACTCAGGAAAGATCGCGAAAAATATAACCACATATTAATGGCCCGTGTGGGAGATATTAGTCGGGCAAGAACGATTTTCAAACTCTATGAAAAATATGCGGAATTTCACCCAGTTCAGATTCATTCAGGTCTCTCTGAAAGAGAAAGGGAAATAGCACGCAGATCGATTCTGAGCGGGGAGTCAAAGATAGTAGTATGCGTTGATATGTTAGGTGAAGGATTCGATCTGCCGGAACTCAAAATAGCCGCATTTCATGATGTCAGGAGAAGTCTGCCTATTACACTTCAACTCGCCGGAAGATTTGTACGGTCAAGAGGTGACCTTGGGGAGCCGACATTCATAGCAAATATCGCAGACGTCACTGTACAAGAAGAGTTGAGGAAACTCTATTCTCAGGATGCCGATTGGAATGTGTTATTACAACAAAGTAGCGAGTTGGTCATTCAAAATCAAGTTGATTTATGGGAATTCCTTAAGGGATTTACAAATTTTCCCGAAGATATCCCTCTTCAGAATATTCGTCCTGCAATGAGCGCAGTTATTTATAAAACCCAATGTGCAATGTGGAATCCCGGCAACTTTATTAAAGGTCTTGAAAAAACAGGGAGCTTCGACCAAATTTACCATGACTATAATGCAGAGAAAAACGTACTGGTTGTGGTAACAGGAAGAAGGATACCTGTGGATTGGGCGCAACTGAAAGAAATCTACAATATGGAGTGGGAGTTATTAATCCTTTTTTGGGACCAGGATCAGAACCTTTTATTCATCAATGGATCAAACAACGAGGGTTACTATAAGGAATTGGCGGAATCGGTTGCGGGCAATGTGGAACAGATAAAAGATAGCGATGTGTTTCGCTCATTATTTGGAATCAACCGATTGAGGCTACAAAATGTAGGATTAATCAATCAATTTGGAAAATTGATTAAGTACACAATGCGAGCCGGTTCAGATATCGAGACTGGTCTAAGTGAAGCTGAAAGAAGGTTTGTGCGAAAAGCCAATATCTTTGGCGCAGGCTACGAAGGCGGAAAGAAAGCAACGGTTGGATGTTCGTATAAAGGTAGAATCTGGTCACGCAGAGTTGGAAACCTTGAAGAATTAATTGAGTGGTGCAAAGAAATCGGGAAAAAGGTGACGGATACGGCAATAGACCCCGATGAAGTCTTGAAAGGCACGTTGGTCTCAGAGACGATCCAGTCCAGGCCAAATAAATATCCAGTCTGGGTAGACTGGCCAGATCTTCTGTATGCATATCCGGAAATATCCTATTCATTTACATTAGATAATAACCATGGATTCCAGTTCTTTGAGGCGGATATTCGGCTTGTAGATGCATCAGGTGATGGTGATATTCGATTCGAAATATTTGCCGATGAAATTCGCGTTCAAATGGTTTTAGAGCTAAAAAATGGAGAATACAAATTCAAAGTTTGCGATGGCCATCAGTTAGTTATACGTCAAGGCTCGCGAGAATCATCAATTCAAGACTTTTTCTTTAGGTACCCGCCTACGATATATTTTATTGATGGATCCTCTTTGGAAGGTAGCAGTTACACTCCATTACCAAAAGCTTCCCCGCCTTTCTCGCGAGAAAAGATATTGGACTGGGATTGGGCAGGGATTGACCTGAAGAAAGAATCCCAGGGCGCCGAAAAAAATAAATCGTCTATTCAATATCACCTTATTGAGCTACTTAAGACTCGAGGATATTTCATAATATTCGATGATGACGACTCGGGTGAAATTGCAGATGTAATAGCCATTACCGATACGGACACGAGCATTAAAATTGAACTTTACCATTGCAAATTCTCTAAAAAGGATGCGCCTGGAGCAAGAATTGATGACCTTTATGCCGTATGTGGTCAAGCCCAAAAATGCGTCAGATGGATGGATAAGGCTCTAGAGAAACCCGATGAGTTCTTCGCTCATCTCCTCAGGCGAGAAACCAAGAGAGAGGATGAGGAGGCATCGAGCCGAATTGAAAGAGGGGGAAGAGACGATATTGAAACGTTAAAAATGAAGAGCCGGAGTTGCCCAATTGAAATGTCCGTTTTTATCGTACAGCCCGGCTTATCAAAAGCAAAGGCATCTGACGAGCAGTTGGAATTATTGGGTGTTACTGAAAATTATCTCTTGGAAACATATAAACTCCCACTTACTGTTATTGCCAGTTTATAGACTCTTCAAGAATCAATCTCATTTTGGTTCGCTTTACACGGCGCATTATTGGAATTGGAGGCTGCCTTGATAACTTATCCTGAACGGGTAAACCTTGCCATTGAGAGATATTCCTCTTTAGTGAAATATGTCGAAAGATTGGCCTTTCCAAAACACAAGCATGAACTTCCTGCGGAAGCAAATAAGTGGGGGAAAGTGAGGAGGGCGTTGTATAAACTCTCTCAGCCGCTTACCATCGGTCAAAACAGTTTTGGGGAAACATTAGGGTTTTTTGTATTAATCTTCTTCGCTCAGGTAAATTTAGGCTGGGGAGTAATGTTCTTAGCGTCACCCTTGTATGGCTATCCATCATTGCTTTCATTTTCAGATATTGGTAGCACAATTTCTGCAATCATAGCATTTGTATGCGCTGCATTCCTTATCCCTGTTACTTACTTCTGGTGGTACAACCTATTTACAGATAGAAAATATAAATGCAGAACTCGTATTGTTCTGATGCTTGTTGAAATAGTATTGCTTCTCGTGTTATCTCTATCCCTCATTGCCCAAGGCACGATAAAACAAGGCATAAACCTAGAAAGCATCCTTTCTTATCTTGTTGCGTATGCTCTTTTCCTTATCCCCGTGCTGAGCTATTTACTTCTGTTGAGTTGTGATACGTTGACCTTAGTCGGTCAATTAATTTCATCGACGAATAGCTTTCTTAAATCTTTACACAATCCATTACCGTATGATCAAGTAAGGAAAATTGCCATCGAGGACATATCGGCCTCAGATGGGCAAACTTGGAAATTAGCTGACATGACCCTGCATGATGTCAGAACATTGCGCCAATGGGCCGAGGCTAATCGCGAATCCACTGATAAGCGTACTTTACCCACCATCATTGTTATTGCATTTCTCACTCTGCTATTTACCAGCGATACCATGCGCGCTTGGCTTGATCCATTTGTACAACAGTGGTTTCAACGAATATTCATGTTTTGGACCATAAGGACTGGTTTTTTTACAAAAGATTATTTTGTTTCAGCGCTTATCATCGTTATATCAATTCTTGTCATTGGGTTTATAGTAAAAACTTTTTCGCGCCTATTCGTCAACTTAGCTGTGCAAAGCCTTGTTATTGAAGCCTGCATTTTGGCGGAAAATTCACATGACGAAAATTATCCGGTTATGAGCCTGAAGGCTTCGTCAAATAGCCTAAACGGAATGATTGGATTCATCAAATCGATCTTTGATCTGTTTCGAAAATAAATCCAGATTCATGTGTCGTGGTTAACTTTTATTTTCAGGGTTTGTTTTCATGTCCAACACCTCCTTTGGTCTGAAACCGGCTTTTGTCAAAATTGGTTATGGCTTATTAGCCCCAAGTTTCGGCCCTTCCTCCTCTTCATGGATCACCTCCCATCCATCCTCGCATCCGCAGTTCCCGTGATCTGATAGACCCCCTCGAACGGCAATATATCAGGGATCAAAGAAGACAAATCCGCGGACACTGAGACCGACACTACCTGTGTCGCTGCGTCCACGCTGATCCCCGTCACCGCCACACCAATATGGCTCCGGAGAAACGCTGAGTTCATCGAAGCATAGCTCTGCACCGTGGCGCACAACATCTGTCAGTAAATGTTTCTCTCCTAATCTTCAACCAAAAAGAGAGGCGGTCAGCCTCTCCTTTTTGGTTGAAGATGACCCATTCGTAATGCCAGTGCTGACCCGCCCGCCAGATACAATCGCGTCGCGAAAGCCCGCCTTCCAATCCAGGCCAACAGTTCACGCATGATTGGGGAAATAGTTTCCCAATAAGGGGATTCTAATACGGCCATATTGGGGCACGTTTGGGCAGAGTCTCAGCCACGTTCAGCAGAACACACCACAGCCGGTAGCGACGCCGGGGGTGTCGCCGTGGTCTGGTTTCGGAAAGCCAGCGCTGGACGCGGGCTATCCGTAGTATTGTAGGAGCCAGCGCACTGTATCCTGATCCCCGTAGGCGAGCAGGCGTTCGATGATCAGGTCACCGTCGCATTCCGTGCCGGGTCAAGATGTTCGAAGTCGTATTCCTGAAAGAATGGAAGGGTGGTCTCGGGAATGGATTGTACGAAAGAATTATTCAACACGCGATTTAATTTTCCTCCCCATCGCCTTACCAACAGGTCGGCTATCCGCCTTTGCTGAATTTAAGTTGACCACCGAGGATGTAACGAGGCGGAAATTGCATCCGGGAAGCGGCGCGAAAAAAACGACTATAAAAAAACCAGATTATGATTCAAAACATATTGAAAGCATATTGATTGAAGGCTTGGCGTTTAGAAACCAAGAGGATTTTCTGCAGCTGAATTTCCCGGGAATTCGATTAGGAGTGTCGCTATGTCTCGAAAGAAAGTCTTGTTAAAAAATCTTTTGATCTCGACCTGTATCGTGTTCCCGTTGATTTTTTTGGGAGTTGTGGCGGTACTGGCTGCCTATATTGGCCCGAATCGGACTGTGACGACTACCACCTGGGAGAGACAGTATTGTAACTATCGCGCCACAATCACGTCTCCGGCAGGCTCCTGCTATCTTACTTTGTACGATTCTCCTGGCAGTTGTCCATCTACTTCGAGCGTGGCAGGTTATTTTAGCCCAGGACCACTAAGTTGCGGATCATCCTGGCCAGGGACTTGCGGCGCCGGTCTCTCCTGTAACATCACCCTCCTCACCGACAGCACTCAAAGTTGTTCGAGCGGAGAACCAG
>Ga0209777_10001163_pt1 | contig 39406 bp, 48 predicted proteins | sample FrelakmetHBP12HB_FD_187147 | JGI IMG/M metagenome (GOLD analysis project Ga0209777, IMG submission 187147) | Freshwater lake sediment microbial communities from the University of Notre Dame, USA, for methane emissions studies -HBP12 HB (SPAdes)... | ecosystem: Environmental > Aquatic >...
TAGCTCATATTCACCAAGTAACATCCACTTTTACCCACTTTTAGCCACTTTGCACCACTTTTAGCATATCTTCGTTACCTTGTCAATAGGTTTGGGGGAGCTTTTCTCAAGAAAAATAATTAACAATTAATAAATAAATCGGTCTTCAGCCCATTGAGCCTTTTTTTCAATATGTGTTATAATTTTAAGTCGTTCGACCATGGGTAAGAGATGGGCGGGGGCTATCAGGCTCATAGGAATCGGGTGGTACATCGCCGCCTGTATACTTCTGGGCACGCTGGGAGGCCGGTGGGTCGGGCAGAAAGTTGGCGGCAATGGCAGTGAGGTCATATTCACTATCCTTGGGTTAATCCTGGGGCTGATATTAGCTTTCGTCGGTGTCTATCGCATGGTCAAGTCGACTTTAACGAATGACAAAGATAAGGGAAATAGCTAATGCCTAAATTGGGCGCGAAAAGCAAATGGGCAGCAATCGCTGGCATTGCTATTTTACTAATTGTAATCGGCAGGCTATTCTTCCCTGTTTCACGACCTGCTCTCGATCTCGCTGCCAATTATAGTGAGCCATTCTACAAGCTGGGGCCCATCTATATCACTAATACTCTCGTCACGTCCTGGCTCAGCATCATAGTACTGATAGGGTTTTTCTATCTCGCTACCCGCAAGATGAAGCTCGTTCCCAAAGGCCTCCAGAATATGGCGGAGACGATTATCGAGTTCATGCTCAACTTTGTTGAGGGAGTAGCAGGCAAGGAGAACGGCCGCAGATTTTTCCCTATAGTAGCCACTATTTTTCTATATATCCTCCTTAACGCGTGGCTTGCTCTGTTACCGGTGTTTAATTTCATCGGAATATCCCAACAGCAGGCAGGTGGCACTACGACATATATACCGTTTTTGCGTGCTGCTAACACTGACATCAATGTTCCTCTCATGCTGGCTTTGGTATCATTCTTCAGTGTGGAATATTGGGGGATCACCTCTCTGGGCCTCCGCTACTATCTGGGGAAGTTTTTCAAATTCGGGCAGTTGCTGCAGGGACTGGGGCAACTTATCAGAGGCAAGATTAAGTCTGCTGTCAGCACCATACTTTACGGCGCCATCGATGCCTTCGTTGGCGCACTAGAGCTTCTGAGCGAATTTGTGCGTATCATCAGCTTCACCTTCCGACTTTTCGGCAACATGATGGGAGGAGAGGTGCTGCTTCTGACCATACCATTTCTCATTCCCTGGGTATTTTCCTCGCTCTTTTACGGGCTGGAGACGTTCCTGGGCCTGATCCAGGCTGTTATCTTTGGCGTATTGACCCTGGTATTCGCAACCATAGCTATCAGCAAACCGGAAGCAGAGCACTAGAAATATCAAGAAAAGGGGGTTAGGGGAGATGACCGCAGAAGTGGCGAAATTGCTTGGCGCAGGACTGGCAATGGGTTTCGGCGCCATAGGACCTGGGATCGGGGTCGGACTCCTGTGCAATGGAGCTATGCAAGCGTTGGGACGCAACCCGGAGGCGAGAGGGCCAATCTTGACAAATATGATGATCGGCATCGCTTTCGCTGAAGCCGTCGCGATTTATGCTCTGGTCGTGGCCATCATACTCATCTTTGTTGCATAAATACTTTGGTGGACAAGGCACCATTAGGCCAGGCGACGACCTGTCATCTTCCGAATGGAGCATTCGCAAGATAGACAGCCGATTCCTAAGATAGGCAAAGGGAGTTATACAATGAGCTACCGCATAGGTCTTGCCGTTGCACTTATCGCGTTGTCGCTGCTGCTGAGCAGTTGCAGTGCCATGGGTGACCTGGGAATAAACTGGCATGGCCTTCTCTCGCAGTTCATCAGCTTCGGCATACTGCTGGTTGTTCTTCTAATCCTTGCCTACAAGCCAATAATAAAGAAACTTGATGAGCGGTCAAAGACGGTCAAGGACAGCATGGACCAAGCCGAGTTCATCAAGCAGCAGACAGCCAAAACCGAGCAGATGGTTCAAGAGCAACTGGCGCAAGCACGCAGGCAAGGGCAGGAACTGGTGGCACAGGCAGCACAGATTGGGGAGCGCCTTCGAGAAGAAGCCCGACAGCAGGCGAGGCAGGATGCTGAGGCCATCGTCGCCAGAGCGCGTACAGAAATCCAAACGGAGCGTGGAGAGACAATTGCTAAGCTGCGAGAGGAGTTCGTCGAGATAGCAATTCTGGCCGCAGAGAAGGTTATAAACAAAGCTCTGGATAAGGAAACACATCGACAGCTCATTGAACAGACATTGCAGGAAAGCAACCTGAATAAGGAGAAGTAATGGCTAGAGTCGCTTCTGCCAAGCGACATGCACAGGCAGTGTTCCAACTCGCCCAGGAGAGAGACGAGGTGGAGAAGTGGCGCTCTGAATTGAAGACCATCGCCGCCACTTTAGGCGATCCCCAGCTCCGGGCGATCCTGGAAGACCCAAAAATCCACCTCGGCGATAAGGAGAATTTGATTAACAAGTGCCTGCCAGGGATTAGCCAGCTTGCCCTGAACTTCACCTATCTTCTGGTGGCGAAACAAAGGTTAAACATACTAGAACAGATAGTGTCGGAATACGAACGCATGGCAGATGCCCTTCAGGGGCTAGAGCATGCCCAGGTGGTCACCGCACTACCTATCGATAAACAGGAAGAGGCGAAGCTAGCAGAGCATCTAGCAACCATAACAGGAAAAAAGATAGTGCTCACTACTGAGGTTGATCCTACTATCATCGGCGGTTTTGTTGCCCGGGTCGGAGACAAACTCATAGACGGCAGCACCAAGGCAAAGCTCGAGGCTCTCAAGAGGAGTTTAGTCCAGGCAACGATATGACTACATCATCGAAACCCAATCGGGTTCGGGCACTCTAAGAAAGCGAAGAGCTCGTCAAAACAAGGGAGAAGGAGTTGGACAGATGGCTCGAGCTGAAGATATAGCTGCAGTTATCAGGCAGCAAATAGAGCAGTTCGGGACTACAGTTACCGCAGTTAATGTAGGTACTGTAGTCGAGGTCGGCGACGGCATCGCCCGAATTCACGGGCTCGCCGGAGTTAAATACAACGAACTACTTGAGTTCCCCAACGGCATAATAGGTCTAGCGCTTAACCTTGAGCAGGACAGCGTCGGCGCAATCATCCTCGGGGGATACTCCGAAATCAAAGAGGGGGATGAGGTTAAATGCACCGGCCGAATCGTGGAGGTTCCGGTAGGCGAAGGACTTATCGGGAGGGTGGTAAATGCACTGGGACAGCCCATCGACGGCAAGGGACCCATCAACTACACCAAAACCTTCCCCGTGGAACGAATCGCTCCCAATGTGGTTACCCGCACCTCAGTGAATACTCCGGTGCAGACAGGCATTAAGGCTATTGACAGCATAATCCCCATCGGCAGAGGCCAGAGAGAGCTCATCATCGGCGACCGCTCAACTGGAAAAACCGCCATCGCCATAGACACTATCATAAACCAGAAAGGCGGCGACCTCATCTGTATATATGTCGCTATCGGTCAGAAATCCTCCAAGGTAGCTCAGCTAGTAGCAATCTTGGAGAACTACGGTGCTATGGAGCACACCATCGTGGTTTCGGCCAGCGCCTCCGATCCCGCTGCCTTACAATATCTGGCGCCCTACGCCAGCTGTGCAATGGGCGAGTATTTTATGGAGCAAGGGCGCGATGCCCTGATTATCTACGACGACCTTTCCAAGCACGCCTGGGCATACAGGCAAATATCGCTGCTCCTGCGCCGCCCTGCAGGAAGAGAAGCATATCCGGGAGATGTCTTTTACCTCCATTCACGCCTCCTGGAGAGAGCAGCTAAATATGATAAAGAACATGGGGGCGGCTCCCTGACAGCTCTCCCTATCATTGAGACCCAGGCTGCCGACTTCTCAGCCTACATCCCGACTAACGTCATCTCCATCACCGATGGACAGATATACTTGGAAACCGACCTGTTCAATACAGGGATCAGGCCTGCCATGAACGTCGGTCTCTCGGTATCACGTGTTGGAGGTTCCGCCCAGACCAAGGCTATGAAGAAGGTGGCAGGCAGGCTACGCATTGACCTTGCCCAGTACCGGGAGATGGCAACTTTTGCCCAGTTCGGTACCGCCGACCTGGACAAAACAACCAGAGCACAACTCGACCGTGGTCAAAGAATCACCGAGGTATTGAAGCAACCCCAGTATGTGCCCATGCCGCTTGAGAAGCAGGTTATGATACTTTACGCCGTAACCAACGGATACCTTGACGATACCCTTGTAGACAAAATAAACGCAGCCGAGGAGGCCTTCCACCGCTTCATGGAGACCAATCACCCTGAGATAGGTAAAGCCATCGCTTCGGAGAAGACGTTGAGCGATAGTACCGAGGAGGCGCTGAAGAACGCCATTACCCAGTTCAAGCAGACTGCGTCTTTTTAGATTGGTATATTGAGAATATGATTCCTATTCGCATTATCCGCCGCCGCATCCGCTCCATCAAGAGCACAGCCAAGATCACCAAGGCTATGGAGATGATTGCCGCCTCCAAGATGAGGCAGGCACAGCTTCGCGTGCTTGCAGCACGCCCCTATTCGGAGAAGATGCGCGAAGTACTGGCTAACCTTGCTGCCCAACCCAGAACAGATGGTGACAGTCACCCGCTCCTTCAGCACAGAGAGGTGAAACGCATAACAGTAATCCACGTATCCACCGACCGCGGCCTCTGCGGAGGACTGAATGCGAACATGAACCGGAGAACAGCCTCCTTCATTCTGGAGCAGAGTCTACCGGTTAACCTCGTCACCGTCGGACGCAAGGGCAGAGACTTTATGTCAAGATACGGTCGTGATATCCGTGCCGAGTTCACTCAGCTCGGCGACAAGCCCTCTCTAGTGGATACCACGCCCATCGCACGCGTGGTTATTGATGACTACACCAATAAGCTCACCGACGAGATCTACCTGGCTTATACTCAGTTCATCACCACCATTATCCAGCGGCCGGTTCTCTGGAAGCTATTGCCAATTGAGCCGGCTAAAACAGAGCATGTAGAAAGCGTAGATTATATCTACGAGCCCTCGCCATCGGCGGTTATGGGGGAGCTCCTGCCGCGTTATGTGGAGATGCAGATTTACCACGCGATATTAGAGTCCATAGCCAGCGAACAATCAATCAGGATGGTAGCCATGCGTAACGCCACCGATAACGCCAATGAAATGATCGAGGACCTCACCCTAATCTATAATAAGGCGCGCCAGGAGTTGATCACCAAAGAACTCTTAGATATAGCCGGTGGGATAGTGACACTAACATAAGTAGATAACCAGGAGAACATCATGGCAAAAGGTAGAGTAGCCCAGGTAATCGGTACAGTGGTTGATATAGAGTTTCCCCCGGATGAGTTGCCGACCCTAAATAATGCTATCGAAATCCCTCAAAATGGCGGCAAGCTGGTCTTGGAAGTACAGCAGCATGTAGGAAACAACTGGGTACGCTGCATCGCCCTTGCGCCCACCGATGGAATTGAGCGCGGCGCTCAGGCAATCGATACAGGGGCGCCGATCTCCGTTCCCGTGGGGCGTGCGACACTGGGGCGCTTGTTCAACATAGAGGGAGAGCCGCTGGATAACCTGGGCCCTGTGAACACTAAGGAGCGCTGGCCAATCCACCGTCTTCCTCCCCCATTTACCGAGCAAGAGACTAAGATCGAGATACTGGAGACTGGCATCAAGGTAATGGACCTGATTACTCCATTCACCAGAGGAGGCAAAATTGGAGCCTACGGTGGTGCTGGAGTGGGCAAAACAGTTGTCATCCAGGAGCTTATACGCAACATCGCCACCGAACATGGCGGTTTCTCCGTCTTCGCCGGGATCGGGGAGAGGTCAAGGGAAGGCAACGACCTCTGGAACGAGATGAAGGCTTCGGGAGTTATCACTAAGACAGTGCTGGTCTTCGGCCAGATGAATGAGCCGCCGGGTGTGAGACTGCGTATTGGCCTCACCGCGCTGACCATGGCTGAATATTTCCGCGATGTAGAAGGGCAGGACGTTCTCCTCTTCATTGACAATATCTATCGCTATATTTTGGCCGGGATGGAAGTCTCGGCACTCTTAGGCAGGATGCCCTCAGCAGTAGGCTACCAGCCCACCCTAGCCACAGAGATGGGCGAGTTGGAGGAGAGAATCACCTCAACCAAGAAGGGCTCCATCACCTCCTTCCAGGCAATCTATGTCCCCGCTGACGACTATACAGACCCGGGCATCGTTACCACCTTCGGGCACCTTGATGCTGTTGTCGCCCTGGAGCGTTCCATTGCCGAGCAAGGACTCTTCCCTGCCGTCGACCCCCTGGCATCCACTTCGCGTATCCTGGACCCGCACATTGTGGGCGAAGAGCATTATCAAGTGGCACGAGGGATACAGCGGGTGCTACAGCGATATAAAGACCTTCAGGATATCATTGCCATACTTGGCATCGAGGAGCTAAGCGAGGAGGATAAGCTCACTGTTACCCGCGCTCGCAAGATACAGCGTTTCCTCTCCCAGCCCATGTTCGTCGCCGAGGCCTTCACCGGCCAAGCGGGCAAATATGTCCCTATAAAAGAAACAGTGCGTGGCTTCAAAGAGATACTGGAAGGCAAGCACGACGCCCTGCCCGAGCAGGCATTTTTAATGGTCGGCACTATAGACGAAGCAGTGGAGCAAGCAAAAAAATTATAGGATAGCCAATAAAATGCCCAAGATAAGGCTGGAGATCATAACTGCAGAACGGGTAGTCTATTCCGAGGATGTCGATGTGGTGGTAGCACCAGGCATCGAAGGGCAACTAGGTATTCTACCCCACCATGCTCCCCTGATGACAATGCTCCAGCCAGGGGAGTTGATGGCGAGGAAAGATAACGAGGAAGAATCAATGTTCGTCAGCGGCGGGTTCCTCGAGGTACGCGGGAACAAGATAGTAGTTCTTGCTGATGTTGCTGAACGGGCTGATGAAATAGACATCGCTCGAGCTGAGGCAGCCAAGCGCCGCGCCGAGGAGGGGATCGCCCAGCATCCTGTCCATATGGACCATGCTCGTGCTGAAGCAGCGCTGCTCCGCTCAATGATACGGCTCAAGGTGGCAGAAAAGAGCAGAAAACGGAGACCACCAGCTTAAGTCTCTAGCATACCCCGGGTGTCGTACTAACCTCTGGCCAAATAGAAAGTCATGCTTTGCAGCGCCAGAACCGGGTCTATCCCCTGTAGTCGTACCCCTCGGGGAACACTGATGCAGATTGGCGCATAATTGAGAATAGCGCTAATCCCGCTTTTGACCAGTTTATCAATAACCATCTGGGCATCTGACGAGGACACCGCAACAATAGCTATATCAACCTTCTTGTCCTTAATCGATGTCTCGAGCTCCGCGATATCCTCAATCAGCACGCCACTAACCTTTTTGCCAATCAAATTTGGATCATTCTCAAAGGCAGCGACTATCTTAAAACCCTCAGGCGTAAAACCCTTGTAGTCCAATATAGCCCGCCCTAACCGCCCCACTCCGACAAGTGCCATCAGCCATTTTTTGTCGAGCCCTAGTATCTGTTGCAGTTCGCTGTGTAGTCGGCTCACATTGTAGCCCCTGCCCTGTCTGCCGAACTTCCCGAAAAAGGACAAGTCTTTCCGAATCTGAGCTGGCGTCATACGCAACCTGGATCCCAACCCTCGGGAGCTAATAAATTCAATGCCCTCGGACTTCAAGAGAGCCAGCGCGCGCAGATACATCGGCAGACGCGAGACAACTACTTCTGGAATCTGTCTCTGCACGGCTCTCTTCTCAGATGTCAGGTTATCACTACTTGATTCCAACATGTACGGCAATTGTCCCCAGGTTGAGGCTTCTATGGTCAACCTGGCAGAACCCAACCTCCTCCATCATTATACGGAACTCGGTTACGCTTAGAAAGCAGCCAACAGAGTTCGGGAGATAACGGTAAGCCTTGCCATCACCGCTTAACCAGCGACCCAAAGCAGGCACTATTCTATAAAGATAAAATCGATAAAGAGTGCCGATGATGCCAGACGCTGGCCTTACCAACTCCAGACAGACGACTCTGCCTCCAGGTTTGACTACTCGACGCAATTCTGCGAGGAAAAGATTGATATCAGCCACGTTGCGTAGTGCGAATCCGTTCAGGGCACAGTCGAAACTATCGTCACTAAAGGGCAAAGCCAAGGCATCCCCTACAATAAAATCAACCCTCTCCCCCAACCCCCTCTTCGCCGTCTTTACCTGGCCTCGGCTGATCATTTCCTGGCACAAATCCAGACCCACCACCGAATCAGTATACCTGGCAAGCTCCAGAGCCATATCTCCGGTTCCGGTAGCTACATCAAGCACCTTCCCTCGCCCGGGTCGGGCAAGCCTCACTGCAACCCGGCGCCACCGACTATCTTGTCCCCAACTCATTAAGCAATTTATGAGGTCATAGCAAGGAGCGATCCTGGCAAACATCTCTCTAATCGCTCCCTCTTTGAACTTATTACTATCCTGCCTATCCATTTATTTCGCCGTTCCAGAATCACTCCTGAACTCAATCGATCTCGGTTTTACCCGACATTTCTCGGCAATAATGATGGACTCAATTTGAGAAATAGCCTGCTCAATCCCATCTTTGTGATTGACCACTACGTAATCAAACATAGGAAGGCTGTTCATTTCCTTTTCGGCAGCCTTCATCCTTACCTCCAAATCAATGCTGGATTCGGTCTTGCGTTGCTTAAGTCTCTTCACCAAATCTTCCATCGAGGGCGGCGCCAAGAAAATGAACACGGCCTGTGGGACAGTCTTTTTAATAGTAGCTGCCCCTTGAACATCCACCTTAACTATCACATCCCTTCCCTTACCCATAGCTTGCTGCAACTCACTTTTCGGCACACCATAGAGATTGCCATAGACATTAGCCCACTCCAGAAGCTCACCATTTTCGATCATCTTTTCAAATTCGGCTTTGGAGACAAAGTGATAGTCAACCCCATCCGTCTCCCCCTTGCGCCGAGGCCTAGTAGTAGCCGTCACCGCGTAGTGCTGGGGATAGCCTCTCTTCTTAATCCCGTCCAATACCGCATCCTTGCCCACCCCCGAGGGGCCAGATAGGACAATAAGCAATGGATTTGCACTTGAGCCTATCACTTATTTATTCACTCTCTTCTAATTCACTCTGGCTTAACCCCACCGCTTCGGCTAGCTGCCAGTCTGCTGGCGATGGTCTCCGGATTAAGGGCAACAAGCACAATATGGCCGCTATCCATGATTATGACTGCTTTTGTCTTCCTGCCGCTGGTCAGATCGATCAATAAACCTTTGCTTTTCCCCGCCTGTATCATGCGCTTGATTGGCGCCGAGCCCGGGGAAACGATGGCAAGAACCTTATCTATCGCTAAGATATTGCCGAAACCTACATGAACCAATTCTGTGCTCATCGCCTTCTCCCTGAACTAAATTCACAACTTCGCAGCGCTTAACCGCTTCAAATCCTGCCAGAATCTGGGATATGATATATTCACAGCCTCAGCATTGTCAATCTCAGTTTCCCCTTCAGCAACCAGTGCAGCTACCCCAAGCATCATCGCCAGGCGATGGTCTCCGTGGCTCTCACAGGCAGCACCACGCAGCTTCTTTCTCCCCTGAATGACCATGCCATCGGGTAGTTCCTGCACATCAGCGCCCAGCTTTAACAGTTCCTTAACCGTGGCACTTATCCTGTCAGTCTCCTTCACCCTGAGCTCTTGAGCCTCTCTTATCACAGTCTTCCCCTGAGCTACTGAGGCAGCTAGAGCAATAAGAGGTATCTCATCGATCACCCTGGGAATAAGCTCCCCTCTAATCTCCATCCCTGACAATTGGCTTGACTGCGCCCTAAGGTCAGCGACAGGCTCGCCGCTCACCACCCGCTCGTTCTCCACACTTAAATTGGCTCCCATGGAATTCAGGACATCGATTATCCCGCTCCTGGTGGGATTAATGCCTACATTGCTTAATCTGATGTTCGCCCGGTTATGAATAACACCTGCCACCAGCCAAAAGGCAGCGGAGCTTATGTCGCCTGGTACAATAATGTCTACAGCTTTTAAACGGCTTGGTGAGATAGTGATAGTATCACCCTTCACTTCAATCTTAGCTCCCGTTGCCCTGAGCATTTTTTCGGTATGATCACGAGAAACGATAGGCTCCCTTATGACAGTATCCCCTTGAGCAAAGAGCGCCGCCAGCAGCAGCGCAGATTTAAGCTGGGCGCTGGGGACAGGAAGTGTATAGCTAATCCCGTGGAGCTGTCCACCTTTGATCACCAGAGGAGCCCTTGAATCACTGCTTCGTCCCCAAATCTGGGCCCCCATGAGTCTGAGAGGCTGGATAACGCGGTCCATGGGACGGGAGCGCAACGACCGGTCACCTGTGATGACGGAGAGGAAAGGTTGAGCCGCGAGCAGTCCGGTAAGGAGACGCATGGTCGTGGCGCTGTTCTCAGCGCAAAGCACATCTTCAGCTTCCTTCAAACCCCTATCCCCCACCCCCTTGACAACCAAACCACCTTTGGATGACTCGATTTCCACGCCCAAAGCCCGCATACACGCTACAGTGGCAAGACAGTCAGCGGACTGAGCGAAATTGCTGACCCTGGCATCGCCCCGGGCAATACCGTTGAGAATGATAGCACGGTGAGAGATAGATTTGTCGCCTGGAAGGCTGACCTCGCCATCGAGGGTATGGGGAGCTTTCACGACCTGTTTCATAATCCTCCCCCCCGCAGCCACCTGTCTCTAGACTCCCGCGCTTGAGCAAGCATCTCAGCCAACTCCTCGCTGTCCTCAGCTACCAGGTGGCGATACCCTTTAAGTACCTCAATATAGCGATCTAACCATTCTACAATCTTCTCCTGGTTAGTAAGACAGATATCACGGTTCATCTCCGGGTTTCCCGAGGCCAGTCGGGAGAAGTCCCGATAGCCTCCGGCCGCAAGCTTAGCCATCTCAGACCATGATCGACTTTTCATGGTGGTGGTAACAAATGCGGCCGAGAGCAGCATAGGTAGATGGCTGACACCCGCCACCAAGTTATCATGTGTCTCGGCATCGATAAAGAAAGGCTTAGCGCCAATCAACTCCACTAATTTTTTCAACTTTCTCACTGATTGTGGAGTTGCACAGGGAGCAGGGGTAAGGCAATAGACACATCCCCGAAAGAGATCGGCATCGGCCTCATCAATGCCAGAGGTCTCTTTGCCAGCCATAGGGTGACCGCCGATAAAGCTTACCTTGGAAGACAGGTACTCCCCAGCCCATTTCATGACCTGCACTTTAGTGCTGCCGGTATCCGTGACCACACACTTAGGGGACAAATGCTCTGATATGGATGCCAGCACCTCTTTGGTCGCCATCACCGGCGTAGCGATGACAACCACATCTGCTCCTGCCACAGCGGATGCCGGATTCCCAGCAGCCTGGTCTATGGCACCACACTCCCTCGCCCTGGCAATCGTTTCCGCACTCCTGCTAAATCCTACAATCTCCATCCCCTTAGCCACCTTCGACTTCTTCAAGGCCAAGGCCAGTGAGCCTCCGATCAGGCCCAGCCCTATTATGGCAATCCTTTTCACAAAGCACCTCAAAAATCAGAGTTGTTGCCCGACAAAGAGGCGAGCAAACAGGTCTACCCCGCGTAGCAAGATATCCCACAGGAAATCAGTAAAATAGCTCAAAAAGATGAGCATAAGCAAAAGCAGCGGGCCATATTGCTGCAGTCTCGCCACAGCCTCAGCCTGGCGACGCGGCAAGATGCCCATTGCGATATTGAATCCATCCAAAGGAGGGATAGGAATAAGATTGAATACCGCCAGAATAATGTTGAACAGGATGACATAGCCAATTATATCAGCAGCTACCGAGCCAGCCGACCAACTGATAAAAGTCAGCCCCTCATAAGGCGAATGCCAGGCTACCACACCCGTCCGGATAATCACGCCCAAAACGGCAGCCAGGGCAAAGTTGGACAATGGGCCAGCTAAAGCTGATACCGCCATTCCCCTCCTGGGGTTCATCCGAAAGTAGTTAGGATTAATAGGGACAGGCTTGCCCCAGCCGAAGCCGACCAGCAACAACATCAGGGTACCCAAAGGGTCGAGATGTTTTATCGGGTTTAGAGAAAGCCTCCCCATTCTCTTCGCTGTCGGGTCCCCGAGCCTGTTTGCCATCAGTGCATGGCTGAACTCATGAACGGTTATCGCAATCAGCAGAGAGAAAGCAACTACGACTATGAGTAAGAAGAAAGCCTTGGGGTCGTCTCTCAGCAGCCCCAGATTCCAGAGTAGCATAGACCTTCCTTTTTTGAGGTATTATAGCATAGTTTACTCTTCACTCATATGAATATATAAATTTGGTAGTGGTTCAGTTCGAAATTAGGGGAAATAGTATTTTGCCAAAATATCCCAAAGTGGGATTATCCCACTTGACAAATAATCCCACCATGATATAATGCGTGTGTATGTAGGTAGCAGGGAGACAGATCCATGGCAACTATAATAAAAGACGAGGAATTAACAAGAATACCCGGGAGTGTAAAACCGGATTCCAAAAAGAGAGTAGTTTTGCCTAGCTTCTTAGTGAGGGAAGATATTATCTACCATATCTACAGCAACAGCGCGGGGCAAATCGTTTTAGATCCTCAAGTAACAATTCCTGCCTCAGAAGCTTGGCTATTCAAGAATCCCGTTGCTATTGCAGCAGTTCGGCGGGGTCTTGCTGATGCCGCACAGGGCAAAATCTCAAGGGTTAACCTTAGTACTTTATAAGGTCTAAGCTTTGTTTGAGCTACAATGGACAGATGAGGCAAAGGCAACTTATAAGTTACTTAAGGACAATGCGTCGGAGAAAGCCCGCTACAGGGCTGTTAAGAAAACCTTAAAACTTCTAGCGGGGAATCCACGACACCCCGGTCTACAAACCCACCCATTTCTGAGTCTAAATGGGCCGAATGGGGAAAAGGTTTTTGAAGCATATGCACAGCAGAAGACATCAGCAGCATATAGAGTGTTTTGGTATTATGGCCCATCAAAGGGGGAAATGACTATTTTCGCAATTACTCCTCACCCGTAGTTGCTTAAGTACACTTACTTTCCCCACCTAGCCCTGGCTGCCTTCTGAGCTATTCCCTTGCGCTGTTCTGGCGTCAGATGGATACCGGCGAAGGTGAGGAAAAGTGTTCGAGGTTATTAGCGTATCTTAGCGAGAGCACTAATAGACGATATTACATGGTAGAATATCACAGGAGCCAAATAAGAAGTCTTTAATATTAAGGAGACTTTTCAATTGTTTAGCAACAGGCAGAGTGTCGAGAAGAAAAATGGTTCGAATTCGTGGCTAAAAAGAAATGCTCCTCTTTTGTCCATCGTAGTTATCTTTCTAACCGCAATCGGCATAATAGTGGGAACATTCAGTTATTGTCAATCGGCCTCCGAAAGTCGCCGAGCAGAAACTCGTGGAATGGTAGCTGCATTCAAGGAAGACCTACAAGCGGTGTATGTGGACATTCTTGCGAATCAAACTGAGAATGCGAACATTAATGATTTGCTGGCCTATTATGATAAAGCGGAAGACCGATATAAAGCAGCCAATAGAGCGCTTGATAGCCTTGACTATATAGAAGCCAGAAATGCCATTGATGATGGCGTAACATATTTACAATTTATTAGGACATACTATTCAAGTACCATTAGTAAACAAATTACAGTGACAGCTATCCCTTCTTACCTTTCGGTTCATTTTGATTTTGGCAACGCTACTGGTATCACCAAAGAGGGAGACCCGCTAACCCTAGTTACCGTCTCGTGGGGATTCTCTACTATTCCATCGGTCTGTCCAGAGGACATCGCCGCGAGTTACAACGTATATCCTGAAGCCATCTTCGACAATCCCATAACCGTGACTTTCAACTATGCTATTCCAGAAAGACTTCGAGGCAAAAAGCTCATCCTTATCACGCGAGAGGAAAATTCTGGACGGTGGACTGTACTCAACAGCCAAGCTTCGGGAGGCTCTGTTACCGCCACAGTAGATAGTCTAGCAAGAGATTACGTTATACTGTCACCAATTCCAAACTATCCGTGGTGTTTATTCTATCCCAGTTTGTCCTCTTGTCCTTGTTGGCATCATCTCAATCTTAGCCAAATTGCCGTATCGCAATAGGGCCACTAAAGCAATGTATCATCCTACGTCTCAACAAATCTCGATGATTTTTGTAGCTAATCGTTGATTGGAATTCGACTTGACAATCTTATAGCATAGTTTACTCTTCCTCTATATAAGATTGTCGAGATTAACAGATTTCGGCCAACCCCGGAAAACCATGGTGGGAAAAGAGGGTTTACTAATACTCCCGTAGGATAAACTTGACAAATGAAGCTAATTGTGCTATATATATTATACGGAGCTGAGTCGTGCTACCGAATATGGGTTCGGGAGGTGACTATGAGGCTTCATGTACTGTACAGAGTATGGCAGGTGGATAGGTGAGGCCCTGCCATGTGGCGGGGCGGGCCGACCCTCGAGTTCAGTCCGAGGAAAAGCGGTTGAAGAGGCCAGTATGGTAAAAAGAGCCTCGTTCGGTGGTGAACACTGAAGAAGAACTGGGCTCGAGACGCTAAAACTGAAGGTATTCAGTAGTGGAGGGCGCTGAAAAGTGCCCTCCACATTTTTTGCCTAATCCTGTTGGTGCCGAAGGCGAAGTTTACTCTCTACTGAACTAATCTTGCCTTCCATCGTGGCTGTCTTGTCTCTCCGATCATCTATGTTAACAATGGTAACAACCCTTTGCACCCCTTCTCCGAACACACTCTCATGCATTTGCCTGACCATGCTCAGTACTGCGTCCAAATCCCCCTCGAGTACAGTACCCATCGGGGTCAGCTTGTAGCTCACGGACTTCTGATTCTGCAAAATACCGAGAGCGCGGGCCACATACTTGCTGAGAGAAGTTGTTTTGGTTCCCAGGGGAACGATGCTAACCTGGACGATTGCCATTGTTATCACCCCCACGAGGGCTTACTTCACATGCACCTTGCCCACATTACACTTAATTTTTAGCTCAATCCGGTTCTCATTACTCCCGAAATCATCAGACACATAGTAATCGCCGTCTCGATGGAAGCGGCTCTCGTCCACCCCGAAATCGGTTAGATTAGTATCCGGCTGCACCCTGGCTGCTACTCCAGCGGGGATAATCACTTCTACATTAGCTACATTGGCATCGATATTCATATAGGTAGTGCCTGCCGAGGAGGGTGCAGTGACCTTACAATTACCAGCGTTCAATTCTACGAGGACCTCAGGCGTCAGGAGCTGGCTGAGGTCAAGGGATAAGCTGCTTGCTGACGACTTGATATCTAACGTTAAAGGTATGTTCTGAGTGAGTAAGGCTTCCCAGTTGTTCCAGGGCCCGCTCCAAAAGAACCGCTTAATACCTTTAGCACTCAACTGGAGACTGCCTTCACCATTCTGCTCGTGGAAGTTGGCTTCAATGTTTCCGCCCTTAGTGTTTGAATATACTTGCACAAGATCCGGCCCATATGAAAGACTTCTCCGAGGTAGACTTTGCAGAGATAGACTTCCTCCATCGAAGTCTATAGCAATACTAGCACTTTCGAGATCCGCCAAAGGCTCAGAGTAGCTCTTAGTGACTGTGCCCGTGGGCGGTTCATACTGCCAGTAAGCTCCACCCAGGCAAGCCCACAGCAGCGCAAATATCAGCACGCTCACAACCCAGCGGCTGTAGTGCCGGAGAAGAATATTGAGGCCGATTATGATTATCAATACCGGCCAGAAGCGCCACAGCGTCCCCCAGAGCCCCCAGGGAAGGACATCGAGCGCCTGCAGGAGGAACACTATCCCCAGGAAAAGCAATATAATGCCCCAGATAGGAGCGCCATGCGATTGCTGCGGCTTTTTCTCAGACACAGCTACCTCCGCCTAGCACTAAATATAATCAGCAGCCCGATGACCACGATGATAACAGCCCAGAATATACCCCAGTGAAACCAATGAAAGATATCAAACATCCCTATCAGAATGACTATGCCTATAATAATGAGGATAACGCCGAGGAGGGTGCGGCGACGGTCACCAATCTCATCTACGTACTTACCCTCGCTCTCCTTTTTCCCAAAAGTTGAGCGTATTTCACTACCCAATTCACTGGCAGAGGCTTTTATTTCCTCTATATTCTCTTTTACTGCTTCCCTGGGGGTAGCAACGCTGGAGCCTTCCAGGGGGACAATAATCGCCATAATTATATAGGCTAAGATGCCAAATCCGCTGGCAAATATGAGCAATACTGCTATTACCCTTATGATGGTGGGGTCGACATCAAAATACTTCGCCAGACCTCCACACACCCCCCAGATCACCCTATCGGTGCGGCTTCGATAAAGCCTCTTCTCCATAATTCTCCCCCGTAAGCTTTATTCCATCCCTCGTGGCGGGGATTATACTAAGGATAATATAAGGGTTTTCTCATTCATACCATTCATAGGTTTCATTATAGTCTTCGTGGCATCAGTCTGGACTTTGATAGCAGGGGTCATCGCTGTAAGACAAGCCCCGGATTTCTCAACCTGGCGCGCCATCGGCACCTGTATTATAGGATGGCTAATCTACATACTGGTGCTATTCCTGATACCAGGCTTAATCATCGGGAGAGGCATCCTTTACTAACGTAGCGCCTGAATACTTTGTACTTCTATCCGAATAGCAAAACGTCTTCTCATCCCTGTGCTCCTCCTTGACCAGGAGGCTCTTTTAATACCTCTCAGCATCCAGGTTCTCCGTAATGACCACAGCAGCTCTGTCTTTTCCGTATCTTGATGAAATTGTTGCGGAACGCGAGATACAGCTTTCTGCGAAGGGGCATTGGAGCTGACATATTGGTAAAAAAAGCTTTCATACTTGGCATTACCTTCCACCTCCTTCCTTTTTGTTCGGCAGCCTGGGATTCTCGACCTCTTACTTCGCCTGGTCATCCTTGTCATCCTTGTTCGCTTCCGACGCGTGCTTTTCAGCGGCCGGCCTTCTCAGTATGCGCGTCTTGATCAAGGCGAAAATTTCGTGCCGTTCCGTTCTCCACAAGTGGATGATGGCTGGCAACATCGAAACTATGATGACGACAACGACAATGACTAGGAAATACCTGTCGAGGACATTGGGGGGAATGGCCCGGGCCAGCGAATAGCCCGCAATAAGCACTCCGGCTGCCCAGATAAGGCCGCCAAACAGGTTGAAGAATGTGAACCGGCGCCATTCCATACTCACAGCGCCAGCCACGATGGGCACGAAGGTGCGAATGAATGGCATAAACCGGGCGAGCGTGATAGTCTTGCCGCCGTGTTTGTCATAGAATGCCTTGGCCGCCTGCAGATTCTTGGGCCGGAAGAGCAGCGATTGCGGGCGTTTGAAGAGCGGCGGCCCTACCTTCCTGCCAAACCAGTAGCCCACGTTGTCGCCCACCACTGCCGCCACAAAGAGCAGCGGTATCAGCACCCACAGACTTAGCTTCAGTTCTCCCCCACCCGCCACCTCCACTCCTTTGTAGGCGAACAGCCCGGCGGTGAGCAACAGGCTGTCACCTGGGAAGAAGAACCCGAAGAATAGGCCAGATTCCGCGAAAATGACGGCAAAAAGGATTACATAGGCAACCGTAGCCCCGTACTCTGATAGCAGTTTACCCAAATCAATCCAGTTCATGCAGAAATCTTGCCTCTCCTTTATAATAGCACAATAGTGTGGAGGTAGCGTACTATTGAACTGGAATTTCCCATATCAACTGAGAGGGGCGGCATGACCCACAGCCCCGTCGTCCGGTTGGATAATGATAGACTTCTGTCCCTCTGGCTGTCAATTCCTCCACACCACTGGAATCGGCCTGGCATATGGTGGCTACCTCTTAGGGCAACACTGGGACAAGATTCGCGAGGCGATACGGCCCTTCGACATCCCCATCGTGGTAGTGTTTCTAGTCATCGTGGCTTTCTTTGTTTGGCGCCGGCTCAGGGACCTCCGCACCAGCCCCCAGACCTGAGCTTCGTATCGTCTCCATTCAATCCCGAAAGAGAGCTAGTATACAACTCGGCTTATCTTGTTCGCACAAAGATGGCAGAACTGGAATGTGGCCTATATGATCCCATCAGGTCAACTAACTGCGGAGATTGAACTGCCTTGAACACCAGAGTAATACTGTCAGTATTTCTAGTAATCCTGCTCTTGGTAACCCTGGCTTGTTCCAACTCCGGAAGTAGTTTGCCTTCCGACCATGGGAGTAATTTGCCATCAAATGTCGTTGTCATCTACGGTGACAGTCGAACCGGATATACTATTCATCCGAGAATTGTGGATGATATCATTAGGACAGAGCCTGTAGCTGTATTCCATACTGGTGATCTTGTGGGAGACGGAGCGAATCGTGCGGATTGGGATAAATTTAACGAGATAACCGCCAAGCTCCGTGAGACCACGAAATTCTATCCTGCCTTGGGAAATCATGACCTTCCTCCGCAAATATTCTTGGAGAATTTTGATTTGCCCAATAATGAACGCTGGTATTCTGTAGAAATAGACGATATACACTTCATTGTATTGGATAGCAATAGCAGCACTAGTGAAGGTTCAGAGCAATATCGATGGCTTGAAACCGACTTGCAAAACGCTAGAGATAAAGCAAGATTCGTTGTAGCAATATTTCATCACCCGCCCTTCAGTACAGGCCCGCATGTTGAAGATGAGAAGGGTCTGAGGCAGACTCTCGTGCCGCTATTTGAAGAATACGGTGTAGACATAGTCTTCAGTGGGCACGATCATGACTACGAAAGATCTCTGGTCAATGGCATCTATTACGTCGTCACTGGGGGAGGAGGAGCTCCTCTATATGACCAAGCACGAACAAGCTCCTGGAGCCAAAAATTCGTCAAAGCATATCATTTTTGCACTTTGTCCGTTAACAACAACCAATTGACCACGAGTGTTTTTGATATTAACTTGAAGCTCATTGACCAATTTACAGTGAGCGCCAAGTCCAAGTCTTTCGGTCACCGCGTGGGATCGAGCTTCGTTTCTATCGATTTGGTATTTGGTTGGTATCACTCAGAGATCGCGAATTACCTCGATTGCAGGCTTTTGAGCAGCGCGAATTACCACAATGCCAGCCGCTAATACAGCGGCTATCACTATTCCTAGCACCACAGCTAGGTATGCCCATGGGACAAACAGGTGCTCAGGCGGCGGATCGAAGACGCCGCTCATTATTCTGACCACGACTACCGATAGCGACCATCCTGCAATCGCACCCACGACTATGCCACCAACGGTTACGAAGAAAGCCTCGCTCCATACGAAGGAGGACAGCTGCCTAGCGTTTGCCCCAAGCGCGGATGATATAGCCAATATCCTCCGGCGTTCGGCCAGGCCGAGAATGAAGACGAGGCCCGAAGCCGCGGCGGCCAGAATCACGGCAAACACCAGTTCGAGTTTCGTCAGGCCGGACAGGTCAATCGCCGTCAAGCCGGATAGTGTGCTATGCAATTGGGTTTCGACATCCTGAACGGTCGCTCCTGATGCCGGACCGAGCAGGTCGCGGATACGGCCCGCTACAACTGGCGGCGAGACGTTGGTCTTCACAAGCAAGGTTTCGTAGGCTGGCGAACCGGTCTGCTGAGAGACATATAACGCGTTGGCGATGAGAAAGGAATCCCGGGGCGCTGTAGGGAATTCGCGTGCTATCCCTAGGTAATGAAAGTCAACCAGATGGTAAGCGTGGTCGCTGGCGAACTGAAGCCGTATGCGGATTAAGTCACCGGGCTGAAGCTGGAAATCATTGACAGTCTCTGCTGATACTAGGAGACCGTCGGGTCTTGAGGCCAGCTTGCCCAGTATTTCATGCGCGCTTCCGCCCGAGAAAAAAGCGTTGGACATCGGGGTTGCATTGCTAATTAGTTCGGGGTCTATGCCGTAGAGGTCCTGGAGGTCTTTCCCCACATATGCGAATCGATGCTGCATTGGCTCTGCATCGATTACACCCGTCATACTTCTGACAGATTGGGGCAACCCCTCCGGGAGTCCGCTTGAAGCAGTCGTTGATACTGTTACATCGGCGCCATTGGTGAGTTGGGCGTCTACCTCGGCCTGATGCGTGTAGGTAGTATTAAACACGGCAATCGTCACGGCAAATGAGGTGGCCAGCGCGAGCATGACAAGCCCTCTTGATAGGAGACTTCGTTGCCTTGACATTGATGCCGTTACCACCCCCGACAATCCTTGGGCGATTAGGGCTACAGCTCGACGCAAGAATGGCTTTCCCCGTGCCAGCATCAGGTTTGAAAGTCGCCAGGCCAATAGGGCAAAACCGACCCACAGCATAATGGGAGCCAGTAAAGTCAGGTAATTAATGGAAATGTTCGGGATGCCCTCCGGCGCGATGACCACTGTGTAGGCATTTTGCATTGATTGCCAGAATATGATCCCGCCGCTGGCAAGCATGATGAGATCAAGATAGATACGCGACCACAACGGAGGGCGAGGGCTAATGATAGTTACCTGTGCTGCTCTAACGGTGAGAACGCCGATATCGCGCCATGCTGGTAGAAGGATTGTTGCAAAAGAAATGGCGAACCCTAATACCCCGGAAGCGATAACCCAAGACACCGCCTGTATGGGTGTTGCTCCGAACCGCAAGGTGCCGAACGCAAGACGACCCGCGAGCATCGCTCCACCGAAACCCAATACTACCCCGAGGCCTCCAATCAGTGCAGCTTCTGCAGAGGCAAGCCTTAGGACCTGGCGGGCTGATGCTCCGCGGATCATGAGAAGCGCTTGTTCCTGCCGCCGCCGGCCTCGCCCACTCATAGCGATGACGTAGACCAGCAGCGCAGCAATAACGGCACAGGGAAGCCCTAGAAACAGAAACAGTATCTGTGCGTAGGCAGCGTCAGAACGTGCCCCATCCAGTTTAGCAGCGAGATTATTGCCAAGGATACCGGTGCCTCCGAGTTCCGCTTCAAGATTATGTGCCCGTTGTATAGCGTCGGCATAGGCGGCTCCGGGATCAGTGGGAAGTGAGTTCGCCAGCTTAACGTGGATCTGCATCTGGACAGAGTTAGGGTTAGTTATCGCCAATTGGTCAAACAGTTGATGCCAGGTCGGGAGGGGCATGAGGACAACATTGTCGGGCGGTGCGGTGAGGCTGGCCCCGGTCGTGCCGCCGATACTCTGGAACAGCGAATCGGCTGCTGGCAGATCAACGATTCCCTGTACTCGAAGCTCTGTTTGCGTCCCGCCGGGAAGGCCGACGGTCACGGTATCTCCCACCGTTGCCTGCAGATTGGCCGCGGTCTGCTGCGCCAACAGTATACCTTGGCTTGATCCGATTAGGAACCGGACCTCCCCAGGGAATAACGTTGCATATTCATCAGATATCCCAAGGGCCTTGCCCTGTCCCGTTGTCTGAACGGTGCCGCCTGTGTAAGTCCGTAGGTAAACAACATCACCGTAGCCCACAGGTTGGGACTCTACAACTCCGTGAGAATGCTCAATGGTTTGAACAGACTGTATCAAGTCTGCACCCTGCGAAAGCTGAACCTGCCAGTCGATCGGAACCCCTGAAATGGCTTCTTCTGTCATATGATCCTTGCTGGCTACGAAGAACATGCCGAGCGAGGAAAGCAAGGTTACCGCGAGGCCGACGCAGAGAGCCATGCCAATCAAACGCGCCCTTCTTCTTCGCATTAACCCGTTAATCCAGGTCAGACTGAACAAATGATCACCCCGTCTGCAGATGTCCGTGCTCTATCAACCATCGGGTGGGAAGGAAGTCGGCCACGACTTTGTCATGCGTTGCTACCACCAGGGTAGCACCGATCTCTTCAACGTAATCTAGAAGAGAGTCCATCAGATGCCGGGAGCCCTCACTGTCCTGCTGGCCGGTCGGTTCATCGGCTAACAACAGCCTGGGACGTGCAACTAATGCCCGGGCGATGCCTGCCCTCTGTGATTGGCCCCCCGAAATCTCCTCAGGTAAGCTGTAACCGACGTCTGCAAGTGACATACGTTCCAGCATTTCCCAAGCAGTCTTGAGCGCCTCGGGTTCGGGATTACCTGCTATAAGAAGGGGTAAAGCCACGTTTTCGACGACGGTTAGGGGCGGAATAAGGCTGTGCCCCTGGAATGCCATTGCCACCAGTCTGGGCCTCAGCCGCTCTTTTTTACCCAAAGCAGGCCACTGGATTGCGCCACTTGTGGGAGAATCAAGCCCCGCGACTAGGTGAAGTAACGTCGTTTTCCCACTTCCCGAAGAGCCGACCAGAGCTATGCGGGAACGGGAAGAGATCTCAAAAGTAGCGCCCTCCAGCGCGATAACAGCGCGCTCACCGGTACCATAGATTTTCCCGGCGTTATCTGCCCTAACAACCAGGTCATACATCGGTGATCCTGCCATCTGATAGTCGAATCACGCGGTTGGCCTCTCTTGCCACGCGGTCGCTGTGCGTGACCACAAGTACAGCGCCCCCGGCCTCGGCCCTATCATGCATGATTTTCAGGATTGCCGCCTCGTTCTTGGCATCAACTTCGCCGGTGGGCTCGTCGGCAAGTAGGACAGGTGGGTTGTTTGCAAGGGCTACGGCGAGGCCGGCGCGTGCCGCCTCTCCTCCAGAAAGTGTTGATGGCCAGGCGGCGGCCCGGTCCTCTAAACCTACAGCGGCCAGAAGGGTGCTGCTATCTGGATGTTCTCCTTTGGCCAAATACTGAGCAACTTTGATGTTTTGTGAGACCGTCAGGTGTTGCAATAGATTTCCTGACTGCAATAGCACCCCCATCAACTTGGCCCGCAGCTTGGTTCGAACTGTTTCCGGTCGTCTGGTGATTCGGTCCCCGGCGACATCAACATAACCTCCGTCAGGCTCGTCAAGGCCAGCGATACAGGCAAGCAGAGTAGATTTTCCACTTCCTGAGGGGCCTACTATTGCCACCATTTCGCCAGCGTAGAGCGAGAGGGATACACCACGCAATGCAAAGGTCTCATCGTCACCGTTATGGTAAAACCGGTATAACTCTGAGGCACAGATGAGGGGCTCGCCTGAGCGAATGCTACCCGTTAGAGCCATGTGAAGCTCTCCGAAATAGTTTTCCAGGGATCCACATTATCTGCGCCCACCGGAGATGCGAGGGTCAGATTGACCTGGAGCCCATTTCGATAGAACTCGTAAAAGGCCACATCCATCTTGTACGTCTTTCCTGTGACCTGGCTTGGCGCGCTGTCTCTGTGGTATTTGATGAGTATCACCTTACCCACGGGCAAGGTGACTTGGCTGATTTCGACGAGTTGGAATCCAGGCTCGGTGCTTGCTAACTCCTGCGCCTCGACCAAGTTTGCCCGCTCCAAAGTCGGCTCAGGAGCATCGGTGACCCGCCTGATGGATACTATGTTCAGCTTATCAGTGAATTCAATAGTTGAGTCAGATATCGACTGTGCCCACCCCTCTGGTACCTTAACCTCAAAACTCCCGCTGTCTGGCTTGTACATCAAGAAGGCCTGGTTGTCCGGAATATCACCGGCGGGATTACCCTGCTCGTTGCTTGGCTTGACCGTGGCTTTTCCGCATCCCGAAACTAACAATGCCAACACGGCTGCTATTAGTATTAGATAGAGCAAACATCTTTTCTTCATCATAACCTCCTTCGTTTGGCCACACAATCTTGCTGCGGTTCTTATTTTAGAATCGTACATCGCATTTAACCTACATTTCTCTAACAACATCCCTATGTACGATATTATACCACCTCACTGACTGTTCCCTAACGCAAAAATTGGCGTCCCTATATTTTCTCTTGGTGGCGTTATGGATAAATACGTGAAACTTAGCGATTTCCGTAAGTTGCTGTAGAGGCTGTGGATGATGACATCCACAGCGAGCAGAACAAAGAGTAACGTTTTCGAGCAAAAACGTAGGGGCGTTCAATTGAACGCCCCTACTAATTCTAACCTGTTTAGAACCTAGCCTTTAAGCAGCTCTTTAACCTTGTTGGTAAAGTGAGGCAGTATCTTCTTGTAGTCCCCAACCACACCGTAGCGGGCTACCTTGAAGATGTTTGCCTCAGCGTCCTTGTTTATAGCGATGATATTCTTAGCCCCAGAGCACCCAGACAGGTGCTGGCTCGCCCCTGATACAGCTACAGCAATGTAGAGGGTAGGAGAAACGATCTTCCCTGTGAGCCCAATCTGTAGGGTGGCCGGCACCCATCCGTTATCGCAAGGCGGCCGGGTCGCCCCCATAGCTCCGCCCAAAAGCTTCGCCAGTTCCTTAAGCGGCGCGAAGTTATCGGGCCCACCCAAACCTCTTCCCCCGCAAACGATAACACCCGCATCCTCGAGCTTCACACCCTCAACCTTTTCCTTCACCCTCTCCAGGAACTTAACCCTGATTTTCGAGGCATCCAGCTTTGGATCGAAGTGAATGATCTCGCCTTTCCGGGAATCGTTGCGCGCCAGGGGTTCCATAGATTTCGGCCTTACGGTTGCCATCTGAGGTCGAGTCTTCTCACAGACTATCTCAGCTAAAGCGTTGCCGCCATATACTGGCTTCGTCTGCACCATCAGTTTGCTCTGGGGGTCGATCTTCAGGTCAAGGCAGTCCAGCGTTACGCCGGTTCCCAATCTGAATGCCAGCCTCGGCGCCAGGTCGCGTCCCATAGGAGTCTGACCCATGAGCACAATATTGGGCTTGACCTCATGGCAAAGCTTCTCTATCGCGCCTACATAAGAATCGGTGACATAGTCCTTGAGCAGAGGGCTTTCTATAACATACACCTTGTCCGCCCCGAAGGCGACAGCATTCTTAGCTGCATCGCCGACCTTGTCAGCGAGGAGCACTGCCGATAACGGCTCACCAAGGATATCAGCGAGCCTTCTCCCACCTCCAAGAAGTTCGTAAGTTATAGCAACTGGAGCGCAGTCCACACACTCACCGACTATCATCACGCCTTTATGATCAGCCATTCGATTTACCTCCTTATCATCATGAGGAATTAGCTTATATAAGTTTGACTTCCCTTAGCTTGAGAGCAAGCTTGTTCGCCGCATCTTCTTCATTCTCCCCGGCAATAATCTCGCACTTTGACTCACGAACCGGGATGAACAGCTTGAGCATACTGGTATGTCGTCCAGCGCCGCCGATCTTAGCGGCTTCGGCATTAATTTCCTTGGCGTTCCATACCGGGACCTTCTTCTTGGCAGCGGCCATGATCCCCTTCAGAGGAGCATATCTAGGTGCACCAAGCTCGTTGCTGACCGTTACTAATGCAGGCATCGATACCTCAACTACCTCATAGCCATCGGGGAATGCTCGCTCCACCCTGGCATGCCCATCCTGGGCCTCGATCTTCTTGGCTAAGGTAACACTGGGTATCCCCAGAAGCTCAGCGACACCGGAGCCAACCTGCCCCATATCAAAGTCACCGGCCTGCCTGCCACAGAAGACGAAGTCGAATTGCCCTATCTTCTTTATCGCTAGAGCCAGGACATAGGCAGTGGAGAAGCTGTCTGAGTCTTCAAACGCTGGGTCATTTAGCAAAACCGCCTCATCAGCTCCCATAGCGAGGCTGTGCTTCAATATCTTCTCTGCTGTGGGGGCTCCCATGCTGATGACGGTTACCTTGCCACCCTTGGCATCCTTTAAACGGAGAGCAGCTTCTACAGCCTGCTCATCGAAGGGGCTGATCACCGGTGGTTTGTCCTTAGCGGGTATTGCTCGCTTTGCTGCAGGGTCGATAGCGAAAGCCGAAGCGGGGGTTTCAGGGTCGGGAATTTCCTTGACACAAACAATCGAATGCACCGCTTTCCCTCCTTCTAAGCATGAAAATGGCTTTAGCTCCAGAATCTAGAGTAAAGCCTTGTTAAACACTGTCTATCAAGATAACATAAGTGCCAATCGAGTGTCAAGAAAAACCGGTAGGGGCGTTCGGCCGAACGCCCCTACATTTTGAAGGCACCGGTTGCCCCCAGACGATACCCATCACACAAATTGGCATAGTATTATCATTGTGTTAAGATAAGACGACTATGAACTGGCTGGATGGACTTATCATCGTCTTCCTGGGCATCTCCGCATTCATCGGTTCCCGAATGGGGCTGATAAGGACCTTTTTCCCTCTGGCAGTAATTGTTCTGGCTATCTTCGTGGCGGGACATTACTACCTCTCCGCTGCAAATTATTCGGGCTCCTGGATGAGCAGCTCTAATCAGGCCAAAATAGCCACCTTCATCATTATTTTCATCCTGGTAATAGTAGCAGCGCTGCTATTCTTTTGGCTGCTGCGCAAATTGTTGGACCTGCTGCTCAAGGGCAAAGCCGAGATGACGAATAGCGTTATCCCACTCATGGGAATCCTAATTGGTATAGCCCTGGCTGGATTCTTCTACGGATCTGTAGCAGACTGGCTATCTATCTGGCTCACCAGCCCCAGCCAGGCCGCAATGGCAGCCTTCGTTATCATATTTATACTGGCTACAGCCGTAACAACCAAACTGTTGCTATCATTAGCATCCTCGATGGAAAAGGCTCAGGCTCACTATAGCTCATTGGTGAACCAATTCAATGGCCTGGGCGGGACAATCTTAGGTCTGGCAATTGGCGGGTTGCTCTCCGGCGCCCTTCTCACTATAGTCGCCAACTTCTACTACACAAGCGTAGAAACAACGATGCGAAACTCCAGCCTTTCCTCATTTCTCGTAAATAACTTTCCCTTCGTGCTCCGCATCCTTCCCAAAGAATTTGATATCGTGCGCCAGCTTTTTAGCTGAGACCAGACGCAGCGAGATAACGTTTAGCAACGAAGAGTTTGCGGTTGCTTATTCCCTGAAAGGCATCTTGGAGGGCCTTTCACCTGATTTTGAGAGGCTTTCAGTCTATATCATACGCCCCCTTTGGGAGGAATTTGTCTAATATTTGCTAAACGCCATATCCCCCTTCAACACTTGACAGTTTTGGGGTAAGATGCTAAATTATACTCAGTTAGCACTCTTTACCAGTGAGTGCTAACGCATGAAGAACAAACAGGGCGGTCTCATCAAAGAGACGCCCTTTCTGTGAGGTTAAGATTTGCCTATCTACGAATATGAGTGCAGCAGTTGCCGCTCTCGATTTGAGCGTAAGCAAAAGTTCGATGAGGAGCCGGTAGCTGTTTGTCCCAAGTGCACAGGGAAGGCACGCCGTCTCATTCACTCCGTGCCAGTCATCTTCAAAGGAAGTGGCTTCTATTGCACCGACCATGGCAGCAGCTCGTCTTGCAACTCTGCAGATAAATGCAAAGAAACAGAGTGTAAGGCTAAGGCAGAGACAAAAGAGACAAAAGAGACAAAAGCGCCAAAAACAAAGAAGGAAGAAAAAACCAAGGAAACCACTTGAGAGCCCTGGTGCAGCGTGTCTCCAAAGCCTCGGTTAGCATTGAAGGCCAGGTAGTTGCCACTATAAAACATGGCCTGGTTGTCCTCATCGGCGTGGGCAAAGGTGATTCGGAACCAGACGCCCAATACTTAGCAGACAAAATCGCCAATCTCCGCATCTTCTCCGACGAGGCAGACAAGTTTAATCTCTCCGCGCTGGATATTAGCGGAGAGGTATTAGTAGTGAGCCAGTTCACCCTCCTGGCTGATACACGCAAGGGTCGCCGCCCCAGTTTCACTGATGCAGCTCCCCCAGAGGAAGCAGAGCCCCTGATCGAGACATTCATCCAACTCCTGCGCGCTGCCGGACTTAAAGTGGAAAGCGGCCGCTTCCGGCAAAACATGCTGGTCGAGATCCACAACGTAGGGCCAGTCACCATCTTCATCGACAGCGAAGAACGCCTGAAACCACGCCGCAGCTAACACCCAACCCATTTCCCCCATTTTACAATGTAGTTGCCCAATGAATTGGGCTTCCCTTGCCTGATTTATCAGGTAACTACTTACCCTAGAGTCCGCGATTTTCCGGAAATGCTTATTGCAACTAGTTGCAATAAGCATTTCCATGTGTTATTATTTACTTTGAGAGCCAAGAGATGAGTTGCACAGAGACTCTGCGGGAGCAGGGCTACAGGCTGACACCTCAGCGTTTGATGATACTTTCCGCAATACATGGCAGCGACCACCATATCAGCGCTGAGGAGATATATGAGCAGGTACACGCCAAGTACCCCCAGGTCAACATCTCTACGGTCTATCGCACCCTAGAGCTGCTAAAAGAACTCGGTCTGGTGACCGAGACCGACCTCGGCGGTGGCAAGTTTCGCTACCACTCTGTGGAAAAAGGTCATCATCACCATCTAATCTGCCGCAAGTGCAGGCGCGTATTCGAATTGGACGAATCAGTGCTCCTACCGCTTGAGGGAATAATTCTGCGTCAATACGGCTTCAGAGCTGACCTGAGCCACCTTGCTGTTTTCGGCAACTGCGTAGAATGCCAGAAGTAAATTTTTTTGAGAGTTAATTGCAACTAATTGCATTCGGGTCGATGAAGAGGAGGAGGAAAATGTGTGAAGCTACAGCCTACTTAGTGAGCAGTGGAAAGGAAAAGGAAATTATGCGGGATGTCGCATTGGTAGAGGTTCATGGCAAGCACTTAACGTTTAGAGATATTCTTGGTAATGAGAAGAAGCTCCAGGCCAGAATTAAAAAAATCGACCTCTTACTGCATAAGGTTGCTGTCGAGGAGCTTTAGACAACACAGCGTAGAAGCGGGGATAGAGCATGAAGAAGGCCGGTCTAATAGCCAGTTTCCTGATTGGCGTACTTTTGTTAACCCTGGTAGTGTTGCCTCTGGGGTGCACCAGTGAAGCTACGTCCAATCTGAAGGTGGTTACCACTACCTCCTTGATAGCTTCGATTGTCGAGAAGGTTGGGGGAAATAAGGTTGACGTAGCCAACATCATCCCGCCAGCCCAGTGTCCGGGGCAATTCGATATCAAACCCGGCGATGTCAAGATGCTTTCGGATGCTAAGCTCTTCCTGATGCATGGCTGGCAGGGCGAGCTATTCACGCAACAATTGATCCAATCCGCCGACAATCCCGAGCTTAAAGTTGTCATCCTCAATATCCCAGGCAACTGGATGACACCGACGGTTCAAGCTCAGGCAGTAGGAAATATCACCTCTACGCTGGCTGAATTAGACCCTCAAAATACTGCCTATTACCAGAGTAACGCCGAAGCAGAGATCGCTGCAATTACTGTCAAAGACAACGAATTGCAAACTGAGCTTGTGGTGGGGAACCTGAGCCAAGTCAAAGTAATTTGCGATGAGCAGATGACCGGTTTTGCCCAATGGGCAGGGTTCGATGTTGTTGCCTCTTATCCCCGTCCGGAAAACATCACACCTAAAATATTGCATGACCTTATTGACCAGGGGAAGCAAGCCGGAGTAAGCCTGGTAATCAGCAACCTCCAGAGCGACTCATCGGATGCTGCGGAAACCATAGCGAACGGTATCGGGGCTGTTCAGGTAACCCTGTCCAATTTCCCCGGCGGGTTCGATGATACCGAGACCTGGGACAAGGCTATAGATAACGACGTTAACCTGCTGCTCGAGGCACTGGCTAAATAGGGGAGTAAACCCTTGAGAAACAACGGCGACTTCACCAATATAGCCGTGAAAATTGAACGCGCAGTCGTCTCCTATCGCGAACACGTTGCACTCCGCGATGTCTCACTGGAGATTAATAAAGGCGAGTTTCTAGGCATCATCGGGCCCAACGGGGCAGGCAAAACTACCTTGCTCAGCTTGATCAACGGCCTGGGGAAGCTGGTTCAGGGCAATGTCTGGGTATTGGGACACAGCATCAGCGGAGGCTCTGTTAACGGGATCAGGAAACGGGTTGGTTACGTGGCTCAGCTTCAGAATACCGACCCGCGGATGCCCATCACGGTCCGGGAAGTAGTGATGGTCGGTCGCTATGGCCAACTGGGGCTGTTTCGCCGACCCCATAAGACAGACCGCATCGTCGTGGACAAAATGCTGGAGCTGGTAGGAATGAGCCATCTGGCTAAGCGCCCTATTGGGCATCTCTCTGGTGGAGAGCAGCAGAGGGTGGCTATCGCCCGCGCCTTGGCCCAAGAGCCCGAGATGCTTCTACTCGATGAGCCCACCGCTTCCTTGGACTGGAGAGCTCAGGGAGAGCTCCTAGAGCTGGTGAGGAGAATCCATGAGTCTCAGAACCTGACCACCATGTTTGTAACCCATGACCTCAACGCGCTGCCGGATACATGCGACCGATTGGTTTTAATGAAGGAAGGCAGAATCTGGCAGCAAGGGCAGCCGGAACTAGTTCTCAAGCAGGATATTTTGAGCCAGCTTTATGATGCCCCGATATCAATCCAGGAGCATGAAGGAAGGCTGGTATTCCTTAAAGCAGGATAAATGGACCTGTCCATCTTCGGCGACCCATTCATGCAGAAAGCCATCCTGGCGGCATTCCTGGGCGGCGTGGCCTGCGCCACCGTCGGCGTCTTCGTAGTGCTCATGGGCATCTCCTTCATCGGAGTCTGTCTGGCCCATGCTGCCTTCGCCGGAGCCCTTCTGGGCGTCCTGCTGGGGTTCAACCCGATGCTCGGCGCCTTCCTCTTTAGCCTGGGCACCGCTGCTATCATCGGGCCTCTCGCCAGTCGAGGCGAGTTGAACCTCGACACCTCCATAGGCGTTCTTTTCTCACTGATGCTGGGGCTGGCTTTCCTCTTCATGGGGCTCATGCACGGTACCAAGCCGCTGGGGCTGATCTGGGGCAGCATCCTGACAGTATCCAGAACCGACCTCATATGGCTGGGCATTGTAGCATCGGCAGTTGTAGCAATCGTCGTACTGTTCTACAAAGAAATCCAGGCGGTAATTTTCAACCGCGAGATAGCTCTAGCTGTGGGTATACCCGCCGGGTTTATCATCTACGGCATCCTGTTCCTGACAGGCTCCACTATCACAGTGTCGCTCTCACCCATCGGCGGCCTGCTTATCTTCAGCCTGATTATCAACCCGGCGGCTGCCGCTTATCAGTTGACCTATAGCCTCAAGAAAATGTTCCTGCTCTCCGCAATCTTCGGCGTTGTCTCAGGATGGATAGGTCTGCTGGCCTCTTACCTTTTCAACGCCCCCACCGGGGCCGCTATTGTCGTAACCTCTTCACTCATTTTCGGACTGGCAACATTATTCTCTCCCAAACGGAAAGTTAAAAAATGGCGAGTAAAAGATGAACCATCGAGAGTACTTTAACCAACTGGCAAACAATTGGGACCTGATGACCACTGAAGAAACCAGGTCTCGATTGCCCCAGATGATAGACTATTTGGCTATCAAGCCAGAAGACATCATACTTGATGTTGGTGGGGGCACCGGCATTCTGCTTCCTTTGCTCTACAATTCCGCTGGTGCTAGAGGTAAGATAGTCTCCCTGGACATTGCAGAGGAGATGTTAAAGCAGGCGAGAAACAACGGTCACCAGGGCAATATCGACTTCATTCACGCCGATGTCGCCGCTATTCCTTTGTCGGGCGAGTCTTTCGACCTCGTTATCTGCTACTCCTGTTTCCCCCACTTCCCTGACAAACTAAAAGCCCTTGCTGAGATGGCTAGAGTGCTCCGAAATCGAGGACGCCTGGCTATCTGCCACACCGCCAGCCGCCAGGCTATTAATGACCTTCACAAATCTGTTGGAAATGCAGTAGGGAATGACACTATCCCCGACGAAGCAATAATGCGCGATATGCTGACAGCATCAGGACTGAAGACTATCGAGGTTCGAGACGAAGCCCACCGCTATCTAGCTATAGCCGCCAAAGGTTAAGAGTATAGAGGAACAAAGAGAAGACCTAGTCCCCGTCTCAACCGGAGCCTGGAGGCTTCCTGCGGAAAATATTTGAGTCCAAACTCAAGAATTCCCCTTTATGTACCAGTATCTGGAGTGCCAAGATCAGAAGCACAAAATCCATTATAAGGGCATCCTGCGTGCTAAACTGCAGCGAAGCGATTTTACCGAAGCAGCCACACTCCCCATACAGTCCACGGTAAAGCCTAGTGCTGTTGCCAATGATGAAACTCAGAGCCGCAAGGCCACCGATGCCGGCAGCAAACCTTGACAGAAGCCCCAGGATCAAGAGCGCTCCTATAACGATCTCCACATAGGGAAGCGCAGTCCCATAGACCCAGGCCAGTGCGTGCGGTAGAATGTTTGCCTCTTCGACCTGGTCAACAAACGCCGCTCCTTCAGGCAACTTGCCAACTCCGGATACTATGAAAACCACTCCGAGAGCGAGGCGGAAAACGAAGCTGAGATAAAGATTCCTGAATACTCCCCACGTTGCCCATGCACACCTTTTTATTCTATTCACGCAGGCTCAACCTCCAGGCTTATGTCAAGCGCCTTTGCCGAATGTGTGAGAGCCCCCACAGAGATAAGGTCAACTCCGGTCTCAGCCACAGAACGTACGTTGTCCAACGTGATCCCACCCGATGCCTCCAGCAGTGCTCTGCCGTGCACCAACTCTACTACACGGCGCATGTCCTTCACATTCATATTGTCCAGCATAATTATGTCCGCCCCAGCAGATAGCGCCTCCCGAGCCTGCTTTACGGATTCAACCTCGACCTCAACTTTCATAGCGCGAGGGGCGCGTTTCCGAGCTTGTTTCACCGCTTCCCCCAACCCCACCCCAGAGGAGCGCAGGGCCACCAGATGGTTATCCTTGATAAGCACGCCATCCCCCAGATTCAGGCGATGGTTTCGCCCACCGCCAGCACGCACTGCGTACTTTTCCAGTAGCCTCAAGCCAGGAATAGTCTTGCGTGTATCTGTAATAATCGCCTTTGTCCCAGAGACAGCATCCACATATTGCGCCGTCTCCGTAGCAATGCCGCTGAGGTGCTGCAAGAAATTCAAGGCTGTTCGTTCTGCCTTAAGCATGCTTGCCACCTTCCCCTCTACAGTAGCAACCACATCCCCCTTACGAACCTTAGCACCATCTTTGACCAGAGCCTTAAAGTACAGCGAGGGATCAACCTGCCGAAATACCTCTTTAGCCACATCTATCCCTACCAGCACTCCATCCCTTTTGACCAGTATAGCTGCCTTCCCCTCAAGGTCTGGCGGAATAAGCGCCTCAGTAGTCACATCGCCAGAGCCAAGATCCTCGGCCAAGGCATTGCTAACTATCTGCTCAACCTGTTTTCCTTTAATAGGATGTGGCATAGGACTTTTCCTCAGCTATATAGAACGGATCCTGTCTCTCGGAAAATTGACCAGCGTTATCCCTTCAACCAGCCTAATCTATAGAATACCCATCCCATACCGATCATAACGACGGCAACCGCTGCAAACACTTCCCAGAGGTGTATTCCCCAGGGATTGCCTATAAGGTTGCTTCCGAGCAAACCCATCACTGCGGGGATTATGCCTAGACAGGTGATCACTGCTATTACTCTCATCACCTTGTTCATCTCGTATGAAGTGGTATTGATGTACAGATCGATGAGAGAAAGCAGATTCTCTCTGGCATCTTGGGCGGTCTCATGCAAATAGGTGGCTTCATCCATGAGTATGTCAAAGAGCCTTTCATGTCTTTCACTGAACCCTTCGAGAGGCACGCGTTTAGAAGTGATAACAGTCACTATCTCCTTCAGATGGAGCAGCGACGGAACTAACTGGTTAACCTCTTTCTTAAGATGGAAAGTGGTCTCCAGAAAGTCAGGGGGCCGCTCTTTTAACGGAATATCCTCCAGCCGCACCAACTCCTGTTCCAATGTGGCAATTATCTGTTCATCTTTTTCCAGGATATATTTAAGAACACTATAGAGAATGGAGACCACGAGCGGCTCCTGAGAGTTGTGATATTTCTTAGCTTTCTCGAGTATTTGACTGAATAAGCTTGTCTTTTGTCTTGATATCGTGATGATATTCTGGCCATAACAGACAACCAACAGCCCAGCTCGGTTCACAAAGAGGCGTTTAGTCCCCTTCTGAACCATTCTTGGTTCTGCGATACGCGCGAAGATCATTGAATAATGTTCAAAGTAATCGATCCGGGGATAAGACTCCTCAACAAGTTCGCTCTCTAACAAAATTCTAGGCACCCCCAAGGCATTGCTAAGCCCGTCAAAGTAAGACTCTGAGGCCGATGCTATATCCACCCAGGTATGAGACGGACTATTCACATACTTCTTTACCTCTGAAAGCGAAACGTCTTCATGGATGTTCTCCAGGTCACTGTCCATGACTCTGATCTCCATTACAGACGCTGCCGGGGCCTCCCACCTGAGGGCAACATGGGGGTGTACTTTCCTGTCCACAGCCCTGCCTCCGACTGCCGCAATCCTTACTAATCTCGCTATTCGCAACAGCCGTAACAGAGGGGACGATCTCCCCAGACCCCCTCCAAACACCTGCAAGAAATCGAACAGCGGAAGTACAATAACCAGAAGATCGAGTAAATGCCATGGATTTAACACATGCTCCCGAACATTACGAGCCAGCGCTGCCTTAAGAAAATACTCAATAACAAATATTCCGAGTATGGTATAGTCAGCAGCCTTAAGAAAACCATCTATTGATTTCGGGAGATCAACGAAAAGAGGGATGACCACTATCGGGATCATGAGCAAGGCAAGTGCAACCATCAGCCCATCGGGCAATATCAAATTGACCCTGTCTCGCAGTCCCTTCTTAGGGTCTTCCTTCACATCAATTTCGGACTTGCCCTCTTGCCCCATCATCTCATCGGTAATTTTCATCTCGCCCCCGGCTGATACATTGTCCAAGTCCTAATAATTCTTATCTTAATACTGACGTTCAGAGCAAATAAGCTTCTTGAATCTGCACTCATAGATTAATGGTAGGGGTTAAGCCTTTTTTCTGAAGACAATATGCCTGAGCCAGGCATCCGAGGGATGCGGGAAATCGGAACGGAAGTGAGCGCCTCGGCTCTCCTCCCTGATCAAGGCTGCTTCAGCCATCAAGCGTCCCACCAACACCGCATTAGCCAGTTCGTGTGAAGGACGGTCTGTGGGCGTCTCAAGTTCCTTTTCCCAGGCAGCAAGGATATTAGCTGCCTCCCTAAGTCCCTCTCCGGAGCGCACAATGCCCACCTTATCCCAGAGCAGTGATTGCAAAGCAGTCAAGCTCAAATGAGGATGGCTAACAGCCGCAGTGTCCCGCTCCTTTAGAGAATAGGCATCACTCCTGGCAAGAGTAGTAGTGTTTGCCTCTCCCTTTTTGGTCCTTTCCACAATCCTCTTGCCGAAGACCAGTACCTCCAGCAGCGAGTTCGAGGCCAAACGGTTCGCACCGTGCACTCCGGTAGATGCCACCTCACCGCTGGCGAACAGACCGGATATGTTGGTCTCTCCCCAGTAATTTGTCCTTACTCCACCCATTATGTAGTGAGCAGCAGGGACTACCGGAATCAGGGAAGTGGTAATATCAAGGCCATGCTCTAAGCAAAATCGATATATCTGGGGAAAGCGAGCGGATAAAAGGCGCGACGGCAAATGAGTGACATCAAGATAAACGCGGTCAGTTCCTGTCTCTTTCATCTCAGCTACGATGCCGCGGGCGACGATATCTCTGGGAGCCAGATCGCCCTGAGTTGAGTATTTGAGCATAAAGCGCTCCCCCTTGATATTGCGCAGTATACCGCCTTCTCCCCTCACCGCCTCTGAGATGAGAAACAATGGCACTCCAGGCAGTCGCAGCGCCGTAGGATGGAATTGGAAGAACTCCATATCTATAATCTCAGCGCCGGCACGATACGCCAGAGCCACGCCGTCGCCGGTAGCGATATCAGGGTTGGTGGTGATCTTAAACAGCCGCCCTATCCCACCAGTAGACAAAATGAAAAAACGGCAGCCAAAATCCTCCATAGAACCGGAGTGCAAATCCAGTGCAGTGACTCCGTGTACCTTGCCATCTCGAACCAGTAGCTCGGTAACAAGAAAATACTCAAAGATGGTAATCCGCTTCGATGCACGAGCGGCATTGCTCAAAGTGACCTCGATACGCTCTCCGGTAGCATCCCCGCCAGCATGCAAAATACGGGGTACACTGTGAGCAGCCTCCTTGGTCAAAGCAATTTCGCCATCAACTGTATCGAAGGGAACCCCCAACTTAACGAGGTCAGCGATGCGGTCAGCAGCCTCTTCTGTTAGAATGCGCACCGCCTCCGGATCGCACAGACCAGCACCAGCAGCTATAGTATCCTTGAAGTGAAGTTCCGGAGAGTCCAGGCTGCTGATAGCCGCGGCAATACCTCCCTGGGCATGCTTTGTGTTGCACTCGTCTATGCTCCCCTTGGTAAGGATGAGAACGCTCCCCACCTCCTGAAGCAGCAAGGCATCGTAAAGCCCCGCGATCCCGCTGCCAACAATTATATAGTCATATTGCTTCATTCTTACCTCTAAGTTATTGCCAGCATTCGATCCAAAGCGCGCTTTGCCCTCACCCTTATATCCTCAGGGACAACAACCACGTTCCTTTTGAGCCCCATAGTCTTAGCAAGCTTTTCCAAGGTGGTCCTCTTCATATTGGGACACATGAGAGCCTTGGAAATAACATAAAATGTCTTGTCAGGATTCTCCTTCTTCAAGCGATAAACCAGACCTTCCTCAGTGCCTATAAGGAACTTTTTCGCCGGGCTGTCCTTGATATATTTCGCCATCTGCGAGGTACTGAGCACCGCATCGGTAAGTGCAATTACCTCTTCTGTGCACTCGGGGTGCACCACGACCTTAGCATCAGGATGAGCTTGCTTTGCTGCAATAACTTGCTTGGCATTAAGACGTGCGTGGGTGATACAATAGCCAGGATAGAGAATTATCCGCTTCTTAGTCTTGGTAGAAACGTAGTGGCCCAAGTTCTGGTCGGGGATAAACAGTATCTCGTCGTTAGGCACCGCCTCAACTACCTTGACTGCATTGGCAGAGGTGCAGCAAACATCGCTCTCAGCCTTCACCGCCGCCGTGGTGTTAACATAGCAGACAACTGTAGCCTCGGGGTAGCGCTGCTTCCATTCTTTAAGATCATCCGCATCTATCATATCGGCCATAGGGCAGCCGGCAGTGCTTTCAGCGAGAAGCACAGTGCGGGTAGGATTGAGAATGGCAGCGTTCTCAGCCATGAAATGTACTGCACAGAAAACTATGACCTCAACGTCTAGCTGGGTCGCCTTGCGCGCCAATTCCAGGGAATCGCCCACAAAGTCAGCAATGTCCTGCACCTCGGGACGTTGATAGTTGTGGGCCATAATGACTGCGTTGAGGTCTTTTTTAAGCTTCAGGATTTTTTCGCGGAGTTCATCTTGGTTGTTTACGGTTGCAGCCCCCTATTCAAATATTTACTGATAGCTTAATCCAATCCATATCGAGTGTCAACGAAAGGATAGAGGAGCTTACCGCAAAACGCCGAAAATCGTCGGACATCACAGGAAGTTTAGCTTCAAAAGGCATCTGTCAGACTTGTTACCTAGCTTCAGTCATTCTTACACAGTAACTGATTTCGCAGGAGCCTGCACGGCACGATTTGCATAAAACCCTCGATATGTTAAAATGAGGGTCAAAGTTCAACCAGAGGCAGGGGGCAAGCATGAATTGGCTTGACGTCATTGTCATCATCTTCCTGGTCGTCACCACCATCACTGGCTTAAGCAAGGGATTGATAAAGACCATCATCCCCCTGGTAGGAGTCATCCTGGGTGTAGTCCTGGCAGGACGCTTCTACGGGTCCGTAGCGGATTGGCTATCCACCTGGCTCCATAGCCCCAGCCAGGCTAACATTGCTGGCTTCGCTATCATCTTCATCGTAGTTGTGATAGTAGCGCTCATAGTAGCTTCGCTGCTTAGTAAATTCCTCAGTCTGTTGCTTCTGGGCTGGGTTGATAAATTGGGAGGAGCGGTCTTGGGTTTGGTGATCGCCGGGTTGGTCTGCGGCGCTATGCTCACCATAATCACCAAGTATAACTTTCCGGGGATGGAAGGAGCTATCCAAAACTCCAGCCTTGCCTCCTTTTTTGTAGATCACTTCAACATGGTGCTGCCTTTCCTTCCCAGCGAGTTCGATTCCGTGCACCAGTTTTTCGGCTGAGGTGATTACCATCTCCCCCGCCAAAGATTACAATGGGAGAGCAAAGTAACCGCGGCTTCTGCGTGCTTCATCTCATTATCGTTTCTCACTGAATCTGTGATTGAGGACAATCAGTGAAAGTACAATATTTACATAGCTGGCAGACAACACCTGACCAAGCTAAAAGGGTACAGCGAGAGCTGGCAGTGATGGTCTCCAGAAGGAACGAGGTCGAGGCTGTTCGCTTGGTAGCTGGCGTGGACATCTCAGCACCCAATGCCGCCGGACTGGCCCGAGCAGCAGTTGTTGTCCTCAATTATCCCGAGCTTATGCCTGTGGAGAGAAAAGTTATAACTAAAGAAGTAACGTTTCCCTACGTGCCCGGCCTTCTCTCATTCAGGGAATCACCTCTAATTATAGCCGCCTGCGAGGAGTTGGAAGCCATCCCTGACCTGATCCTTGTGGATGGCCAGGGGATCGCTCACCCCAGAAGACTAGGGCTGGCCTCGCATCTGGGCCTGCTCTGGGATATACCCACCATAGGCTGTGCAAAATCGCGGCTCTGCGGCAAGCATAAGATGGTGCCCCCAGAGCCGGGCTCTTATGCTGAGCTAACTGATAATGGCGAAGTGATAGGAGCAGCGCTCCGCACCAAGGCAGGCGCAGCTCCATTATATATATCGACTGGGCACAAAGTAGACCTGGAAATAGCTATAACCTGGGTGCTTCGCTGCTGCCGGGGCCAACGGCTGCCAGAGCCAACAAGGCTGGCACATCTGGCCGCCAGCGGACAGCTTGAAGCTGCAAATCCATTGAAGACGCAAGCCCCAATGAGGCTCGCCATATAGAATCCAAATAATAGCGTGAGAAGGTGTAAAAATGCAAGAACAAAAGCTGAAATTAGAAGAACTTAAAGGCCGCATCTCTAATATACTGGTGCGTCTTTGACGTAGCTGCTAAGGAAAAACAAATCGCCCTGCTTGAGCAGGAGACCGCCCAAGCCGCTTTCTGGCAAGACCAGATGAAGGCTCAGGAAACAATGCGCCACGTCTCGCAATTGAAGGGAGTCGTGGCCACGTGGCGCAATCTGGAAAAAAGCGTTACAGACCTCGAAGTACTAGTGGATTTGTCCGTCGATGAGGATGACCGCTCCCTTGAAGAGGAGATCCCCGTCGAAATAGAGAAAATCGAGCGTAGTCTCGAAGAGCTCGAATTTGAACTTCAACTCGGCGGCGAGTATGACCGCAGAGGGACCATGCTAGCGGTACACGCTGGCGCCGGCG
>Ga0209777_10001164_pt1 | contig 39401 bp, 31 predicted proteins | sample FrelakmetHBP12HB_FD_187147 | JGI IMG/M metagenome (GOLD analysis project Ga0209777, IMG submission 187147) | Freshwater lake sediment microbial communities from the University of Notre Dame, USA, for methane emissions studies -HBP12 HB (SPAdes)... | ecosystem: Environmental > Aquatic >...
AAGCCCCCGGAGGGGGCCGAAGATGGCGACGTCGCGATCTTTCGCCCCGTGCCGGGGCTTTGTGAATCTGGCGACTCCCCATGGCTCACGCCATGGGCTATCCTCTTGCGCTCTTACGAGCTTTGACTCAGACACTACAGAATCCCCACTTTCTTGTCGCACACCCTCAACGCAAGAACCTCCCGGCACTGGCTTCGACTTCGCGAAACGACGTAGTGCGAGGCTCCTCCCAAACTCGCCAGGATTGGACCGTGATGTTACGTTGTGTTGGTGTAATTACAGTATTATAGCTATTGCACATGGCAACCCGGTTTCTCGTGGGCGTGGATCTGGGGACGACGGCAACCAAGGCCGCACTCTACCGGCCTGATGGCACGCTCTTGAGCGAGGCGCGGGCCGAGGTTCCGCTGCACACCCCGGAACCCGGGTCAGTCGAACAGAACGCGGACGATTTTTACGATTCCGCGGCCAGGGCGGTGCGCGAGTGCCTCGCGGCAGCATCCATATCGGTGGCCGAAATCGGGGCCATCGCATTCGACAGCCAAATGGCAGGCTTGGGCTCCGTAGATGACGAGTTCCGTCCCGCCACGCGCTTCGACTCCTGGCTCGACATGCGCTGCCAGCCCTACATCGAGGAACTGCAGCGCCGGCACGCGGAGCCCATCACCCGCATCACAGGTTGCCCGCCCACTTGCGATCACCTTCCGAAGATTCTCTGGTGGATGCACGAACGGCCGGAGCCGTACGGCCGGGTAGCGAAATTTGTCATGCCGGCCTGCTATGTGGCGGGAAGACTCGTGGGGTTGCGGGCCGCCGACGCATTCATCGATTACACTTTCTTGCACTTCACCGGACTCGCCGACGCGCGCGCCGGCGCGTGGTCCAAAGAGTTGTGCGAGAGCCTGGGCGTGGATCAGGCGCGGCTCCCGCGAATCGTCGAACCTTGGGCCGTGGTCGGCGAGGTGCAACCCGGGCCGGCGCGCGCCTTTGGACTCTGCCCCGGAACAACAGTCGCGGCGGGTTGCGGCGATACGGCGGCGGGCGCGCTCGGCGCGGGCGTGGTCCGGCCTGGCATGTTGCTCGACACGGCGGGTACGGCCTCGGTGCTGGCTTGCTGCACGGATCGCTTTGCCGCGGACCTCGAAAACCGCGCCCTGCTGGTCATGCGATCGGTGGTGCCCGGTGTCTGGAACCCACTCGCCTATATCGGGGGTGGCGGCCTGGCTTTGCGCTGGTTCCGCGATCAGTTCGGTGGCGGCGACTACGACCGGATTTTCGAGCAGGCCGCTGGTGTTCCGGCCGGCTGCGATGGCCTGTTGTTCGCGCCGCACTTGGGCGGACGGATCTGCCCCGCCGCTCCCGGCATGCGCGGCGCCTGGCTGGGATTCTCCTGGGGACACACGAAAGCGCATTTCGCACGCGCCATCGCTGAAGGCGTGGCCTACGAATACGCCTGCTACCTTCGCATCCTGAGCGGGTTGTGGCCGGAACAGGAGTTGGTAGAGGCGCGTGTCATTGGCGGCGGCGCGCAAAGCCGCGTATGGAACCAGATCAAGGCCGACGTGCTGGGTGTACCCTTCCGGCGGGTGATGCGGCAGGAGTCGGCGACGTGGGGGAGCGCCCTCATCGCCGGCAAAGCTTGCGGCATGATTCCGGATTTGGCGGAGGCTGCCCTGGCGCACGCTCCGGTCGAAGCCACGGTCTGCCGGCCCGATACGTCGTTGCGCGAGACGTACGATCGTTCGATTGCGCGCTATAGCGCCTGGCAGGGGGTGCTCGAGAAGGGATTCCAGTCATATGCCTGAAACGGTGAGAGTCTGCCTCGTGGGCGCCGGAAGGGCCGGACAGGTGCACGCGCGTTCACTGAGTGATCATTTGCCCGGCGCGGTGCTCGCCGCGGTGGTGGACCAGTCTTCGGAGGCGCTCGCGGCGGCCTGCGAGAACTTCGGCGTACAGGCGGGATACAGCACGCTCGAGCAGGCGCTGGACGCCGTTTCGTTCGACGCCGTCGTGATCACTACGCCAACAACTACGCACCGGCACTTAGCCCTGCTGGCCGCCGAACATGGCAGGCACGTGCTTTGTGAGAAGCCCATGGCTTTCGACTTGGCCGAGTGCGACGACATGATCGCCGCCTGCGAACGGGCCGGCGTGGTGCTCCAGATCGGGTTCATGCGCCGCTTCGATCCCGAATTCGAAGCTGCCCAGGCGAGAATCGAGGCTGGTGAGATCGGCCGGCCGCTGTTGATCAAGTCGCTCACGCACGGGCCCGGGTTGCCGCCTGCCTGGGCGAGAGATCTTCGTACTTCGAGGGGCATGCTGGCGGAAGTGAACAGTCACGATTGGGACGCCATTCGCTGGCTGGCGGGCTCAAACCCGGAACGCGTCTATGCCGAGGTCGCCAATCTGAAGGGTGCGGCGCGCGGCGTGGACACGCCGAACTTCTACGATACGGCCATCGTGACGGTCAGGTTCGAAAACGGCTCGGTAGGGTCCATCTCCGGCGTGTGCCCGTGCGACTACGGCTACGACGCCCGCATGGAGATTGTCGGTGAGAAGGGCATTCTCCAGATCGGAGATCTGCGCGGTCAGGCCGTCCTGGTCTGCACCAACCGGGACCATGGAATCGTCGCGCCCATCTACCGCACCTGGCCGGAGCGTTTTGCGGGCGCCTACGTGCGCGAAATGCGTCACTTCCTGGAGTGCGTGCGGACGGGCGCCCGCCCCCGCGCCACGGGCGCGGACGGCCGATGGGCGCTGGCGGGGGTGCTCGCCGCGACGAAGTCCTTCCTCGAGGAGCGGCCCGTGGCGCTGCGCGAAATCCTGCAGGCCGAAGCGGTGGGTGCTCCATGACGATGCTCGCCCTGGTGTACCACGGTCCGGAGGATCTCCGGCTGGAGCGCAGAGCCGTGCCGTCCATCGGCCCCGGGGAGATGCTTCTTCAGGTGGAAGCGGCCAGCGTGTGCGCGACGGACCTGCGAATTATTCAGGGCGGGCATCGCAAGTATCCTCCCGGCACGATCCGGATACCGGGGCACGAAATGGTGGGCGCCCTGGCTGGCATCGGCCGGAACGCGACAGGCTACCGCCTGGGCGAACGTGTTTTCGTCGCCCCGAATGTAGGCTGCGGGCAATGCCCACAATGCCTGGCGGGACGTAACAATCTGTGCCCGGATTACGAGGCCTTCGGCATCACCATGGACGGCGCGTTCGCCGAGTTCATGCGAATCAGCGAGGCCGCCATCCGGCAGGGGAACGTGATTCCCTTGCGGTCAGAGGGTGATCCTGCCGGTCTGGCGCTCGCGGAGCCGCTCGCCTGCGTGCTGCGCGGCCAGGAGGGGGTTCAAGTCAAAGAGCGCGACGTCGTGCTCATCCTGGGTGCGGGCCCGATCGGGATCATGCACCTCCTGCTGGCCCGCCGTCGCGGCGCCCGGCGTGTGCTGGTGATCGATCAATCGGCGCCTCGGCTTGCCAAAGCAGCCGAACTCGGGGCCGGCCGCGTCATCGATTTCGCTCGCGAAAACGCTGCTGAGGCAGTCAGGCGGGAGACCGGCGGAGAAGGCGCCGACGTCGTGATCGTGGCCACGGCGGCGCGCGACGCGGTGGAGAGTTCGGTTGGTCTGGCCGCCGTGCGTGGCCGCATCAGCCTCTTCGCCGGACTGCCGCGGGAACACTCGGCAATCTCGCTCGACACCAACCTGATTCACTACAAGGAACTGGTGGTCACGGGCAGCACCGGGTGCAGTACTGGCGATTGCCGGAGAGCGGTGGAACTGGTGGTTTCCGGCGCGATCGACCTGCGCCCGCTCATCAGCGGGCAGTTTCCGCTTCGCGAGGCGGCCGCGGCACTTGAAGCGGCACGGGATAGCCAGGGCCTGAAAGTCGTGCTGCGGCCGGCCGCCGGCGGTCGAAGCGATGAGGAGGCGATTCGATGACAAGTGACGCTGGCAGATCCCGGCCGTTCGGTCTCGACCTGACGCGAGAGTTCGCCGATTTGCCATTCGATGGCCATCTCGAACGCCGCCTGTCGGCGCTCGGCGGCCAGTTTCTCGACCAATCCGCCTACGCCCGCCTGATAGCCGAAGATCCCCTTGTCTACGAGGTCTATGAGATTCACCTTCCGCGGACCGCGGGCCAGTTACTACACGGGATTTCGATCGTTCATCCAGGCCGTGTCGGGGATGAGTACTTCATGACCAAAGGTCATTTCCACGCTGTCCGCGAGACCGCGGAGCTTTATCACTGCCTGCGTGGCCGCGGCTTGCTGCTGATGGAGAACGAGGAAGGCGACTGCGCTGCCGAGGAACTGGCCGCCGGACGGGTGGTCCACGTTCCCGTGGGCTGGGCGCACCGCTCGATCAATACGCACGAGCACGAGGACCTCGTCACGTTCTTCGCTTATCCGGGCCACGCCGGCCACGACTACGGCACCATCGAACGACAGGGCTTCAGGAAGGTGGTTGTGGCACGCGGCGGCCGGGCCGAGATTCTGGACAACCCTCGTTGGCGTGCCGGGAGATAGAGAGGCATGCCTAAGACACAAGACGGCCCTACCATGTACTTTCTGGGCGTGACGACCGCGCGGTCTTCCATCATGAAGATCTTCCCGCCGTGGATGGGGGAATTGGGCCGGCCTGAAGTCGTCATAGAAGGCGTGGACCTGAAACTGCACGATGAACCGCAGAACTACCGCGCCGCGGTGGCACAGATCAAGAACGGCGCGCTTTCGCTCGGAGCCTTGGTCACCAGCCACAAGATCAACCTCCTTACGGCAGCGCGCGACATGTTCGACTATCTTGATCCCTACGCTGTCATCTGCGGGGAGGTGTCCAGCATCTCCAAGAATGGACCGGCGCTGGAAGGGCACGCCAAGGACCCGATCACCGCGGGACTGAGCCTCGATGACCTGCTCGGCGAAGACTACTTTGGCAGGACTGGCGGCCACGTTCTCTGCCTCGGCGCCGGAGGCTCGGCAACCGCCATCGCCCTCCACTTCGCACAGAAGCGGAACCGGGGTGATCGCCCGGCACGGATGGTGATCGTGAACCGCTCTCCAGCAAGGCTCGAGCATCTGAGAGAAATGATCACCGGCCTGCGCACGGACATCCGGTTCGAGTACCACTGCAACAGTGACCGGCGCGTGAACGACACGTTCCTGGAGCAGATGCCCACGGCGTCGCTCGTCATCAATGCGACCGGCATGGGCAAGGACTCTCCCGGATCGCCCCTCACCAACGATGCCCGCTTTCCGGCAGGCGGTATTGCATGGGAGCTGAACTACCGGGGTGAGCTCGATTTTCTGCACCAGGCACTTGCCCAGGCGGAGACGCGCGGCCTGACAGTCGAGGACGGCTGGTTGTACTTCCTGCACGGGTGGACCCAGGTAATCGCGCAAGTGCTGAAAGTGAGTGTCGAAGGCGATGTTTTCGCCAGGCTGGCGGCGCTCGCCGCTGACATCTGCAAGCCCTGCCGGCGCGTTGTTCCGGCGGAACTGCGATCGGCTGCTTTGTGAAGCATCAATGATAGGGTGACAGGAGGAGAGGGCTAAGGAGCGATATGGCGGATTCGATTGTCATGGATGATGCGGGCATCATCAAGCACAACGTCCCGGTGCCCTACTATTTCCAGCTCAGCACTTACATCGAGGAGAAGATCAAATCCGGGCAGTGGAAGCCGGGGCAGACGCTGCCGAGCGAGCAGCAGTTGTGTGACATTCTCGGCATCAGCCGAACGGCCGTCCGCCAGGCCATGTCGGACCTGGACCGCAAAGGTCTGATCACGAAGCAAAACGGCAAACGCAGTACCGTCGCCCTCCCGAAATACGAAGGCGGGTTGATGCAGAACCTGCGCGGGTTCCACGAGGATGCGACAGCCAGGGGCCAGAAACCGTCCACCCGGGTGCTGGATTTCCGGATCATACCTGCCGGCGCTGAAGTCGCACAGGCCCTCCTGGTGGCCGAATTCGAGCCGGTGGTCATGCTGAACCGGCTCCGCTTCCTGGACGGCGAGCCGGAAGTGGTGGTTGTCACCTACCTGCCCAGCCGGAAGGTGCCTGATATTCTCAGTGAGGATTTCTCAAACCAATCCTTGTATGAGGTTCTGGCCCGCAAGTACGGACTTGTGATCACCCAGGGATTCCGAACCATCGAGGCAATCGCGCTGGAGCGTGCCGATGCCAGGCTATTGGGGGTTCGCGCGGGGAGCCCGGCCATTCTCCTCAAGAGCATCGGACTATTGGGCGACGGCGCGCCGCTCGAGTATTTCGTCGCCCGGCACCGGGGTGACCGCAGCAAGTTCCAGGTTCGCCTGGTGCGGTCATCCGGCTGAGTTGTTCCACGACTCTCCGCAGCGCAGCACGGTGAAACTGGAGCCGCCGCAGACCGGGTGCTTGATTGCTGGTGCTACCCGAAAGCGTAGTAGAGTTACGACATGACTAGGCTTCGCATTGCTGCTTTCCTGTTGACGCTGGCCGTCGCTTCTCGTCTTTCGGCCCAGAAGGCGACGGTGCATGAGGAAAAGCAGACCTTCAAGACATATCCTTTCTCCGGACCGGATCCAGCGCCCATCATGACCCGCTCCAGCATGTGGGGCAGTGGAGCGAGCCTCTACCCCTATTACTTCTTTGACGAGCTCAGCCTCAACGGTGTCAGCCAGGACCGAAACATCATCCGGCTGGAGAACGCCTACCTCAAATTGCTCGTGTCGCCCTCCGACGGCGGCAAGCTTCTCGCGGCCATCGAGAAGAGCACGGGCAAGGACTTCCTCTACTTCAACAAGGTCCGTAAGTACCGTCATATTGCCCATCGCGGGCCGTGGACCTCGGGCGGCATCGAGTGGAATTTTGGCCTTGTCGGTCACACGCCCGCGACCGCCTCACCCGTCGACTATATAATCCGCAAGAACCCGGACGCCAGCGTCACTTGCGTTGTCGGAACGATGGATCTGCCCTCGCGGACCGAATGGCGCGTCTCCATCACACTGCCGCCGGACAAGGCCTACTTCCTCACTGATGCGCTGTGGTACAACCCGCAGCCGCTTGAACAGTCCTACTACGTGTGGATGAACGCCGCCGCCAAGCTCGGCCAGGACCTCGAGTTCATTCTGCCGGGCACGAAATATATCGCCCACGATTACTCGGTTCCGACAGAGCCATGGCCGCTGCTCCCGGATGGCCGCAGCCTCGCCTTATACAAGGACCATCGCGACTTAGACGAAGGCGGCAGCTACTTCGTCCACGGCAAGCTCCAGGAAGCCAACGGCGCCTATTGGCACGACTCGAAGTTCGGCTATGGCCATTGGGCGCTGCACGAAGAAGTGCCGGGCCAGAAGTTCTTCCGCTGGCCGCTCTCGCGCGATGGCGCGATGTGGGAAAACTTGCTCACCGACAGCGATGGCCAGTACTTCGAACCACAATCAGGAAGGCTTCTCGACCAGAACGACCACGAGTTCTTCGCACCTTACACCGCGGACCGCTGGCGCGAGGTCTGGTTCCCTTACAAGGAGATCGGTCCCATGGTGACGGCCACGCCCGCCGGCGTGCTCAACGCCAGGACGAACGGGCGGGAAGTCGAGCTCGGTTTCAGCGCGCTTCAGAAGACGGACGAGGACCTGTTGGTTTTTAACGGGGACAAAGAAGTCTTTCGTGAACACCTACGGCTCGACCCCATGGGCGTATTCGAGAAGAAGCTCACCGTCGAGGTTCCCAAAGGCGCGCTGCAGGTCCGGCTTGGTCATCTGTTGACCTACTCCGACGACCCTCAGGATGGGCTCCTGAAGCGCCCTCTGAGTTTCCACAACTACGGCCACGCTACCCTGGAAGGGCTCTACCAGTCGGCCGAGCGCGCCGAGAAGGCGCGCGATTACCGTACCGCTCTCGACCAATACCTCGAATGCATCCAACGCGACCCCACGCACGTTCGCGCCCTGACGCGCGTGGCCGCGGTTTATTATCGCCGGGCCGAGTATTCCAAGGCTCTGGAGTACGCCCGCAGGGCGCTCGACTTCGTAATGTACGACCCCGACGCCAACTACTTCTACGGCCTGATCTCGCGCCGCCTGGGCGACTTTGTGGATGCCAAGGAGACGCTGGGCTGGGCGGCCCGGTCGATGAAGTATCGCTCCTCGGCTTATTGCCAGCTTGCGGAGATCTACCTGATGGAGAGCAACCTCGAGCGCGCCGAGGAGTACTCGCGGCGGTCGCTCGACTACGACGCGCATAACATCAAGACGCTCCAGGTTCTGAGCACGGTCTCCCGGCGTATGGGCAAACCGGAGCAGGCTCGCGCTATCCTGGCGCGGATCCTGGATATCGATCCGCTGAGCCACTTCGCCCGCTTTGAGACTTACCTGTTGCAGCCGGACGCCTCTACGCTGATGAACTTCCGCTCCATGATCCGCAACGAAATGCCACACGAGTCGTACCTGGAGATCGCCTCCTGCTACGTCAATCTCGGGCTGGACGAAGATGCTCTGCGGCTGCTCGATATCGCGCCGGACCAGGCTGAGATCCGTTACTGGCAGGCTTATTTGCTGCGAAACAAATCGCCCGAACAGAGCCGGAAAGTGCTGCAAAAGGCGGCCTCGCTCTCGCCCTATCTGGTTTTTCCCTTCCGCCAGGAGGCTATCCCGGTCTTTCAGTGGGCGGATCAGGCGCTGCCCGGGAACTGGAAGGCGAAGTACTATCTCGGCCTGATCGAATGGGGACTGCGGCGCGAGGAGGACGCCCGGAAAGAATTGGCTGCCGCCGGGAACCTTCCCGACTATGCGGCCTTCTACACCAGCCGTGCGTTTCTCGAACAGGCCTTCGATCCTGCCCAAGCTCAGGCCGATTACGAAAGGGCGCGTGCTCTCGATCCCAAGGACTGGAGGAACTCGAAACGCCTGACAGCTTACTACGCCTCGCATGGCATGCATGACAAAGCCCTGGCTGTGGCCGAAAGCGCCTCCCGGCAATTCCCGAACGAAGACGCCATCAAAGTTACGCTGGCCCGCGCCTACATGAACTCCGGCCGCTATCAGGACTGCCATGCCACGCTCGAACACGCGACCATCCTGCCGGCTGAAGGCCAGAGCGACGTTTACGACCTCTTCGCCGACTGCCAGTTGGCGCTGGCTCTCGGAGCCATGAAGCAGAACCGCTACGATATCGCCGAGGAGCGCCTGGAAGGCTCCAAGGTCTATCCCGAGCATCTTGGGACCGGGAAGCCCGCCGATCCCGATTACCGCGTTCAGGATTGTTTGCTGACCATCTGCTACGAAAAGACAAACCAGGGCGCCAAAGCCGACGAACGCAAAGCTGCCATCAACGACTTCGCCTCCAGGAATTCACGGGATGGCTGGGACCGTCTGAGCGCCAAGCTCGACGCCTGGTATGCCTCCGAGTTCCCGAAGTCCGATCCGTTGACAGCACTGAAGAAGCTTGCCACCGCAGTTCAAGGGGGCAGGGCGGAGTAGCGCCAGAACATCGACTGGTTCCGGTGGCCGATTCAGACCTCCTGCGATTAAACCGGGCCTGTACTCCGAAATCTTTGGGGGAATTTTTGGGGAGGAACGTCAGAAAAGATGGGGAAAACAGGGTAAAGCGCGGTAGTCTCCGGGGCGCCGCAAGTGCTTGACAAAACAGCCGCGTTCCCGCGAAATGAGCACCTTGCGCGGAGGGTTCCGATCTGCTTCACACGCAGGAGGCCTGGGGTTCAAGTCCCTACGCGCCCACCATAAAATCAAGCCCCTCCCAGCAGTTCGAGGTCTCTTCCACTTGCCAGAGGGCTTCCCTCCTTTTCCGCTTCCCGCGCTCGGCTTCCTCCACCCGGACGCTTGTCGCTCCCGAGGGTTCCCCGGTACGGTGCTCCTGGCCCTCGGTGCCACCAGCCGATCATTTTCTCGAGAAACGTGGGTCCCTGTCGCCATGCAAGTCGCGGCGGCGCCCGGGCATGGACTGAATAGGACCTGGGAGTCTAAAATGGAGAGTCTGGATACTCCTTGATCGAGGCCGCCTGATGCGCCGATCGCTCCTACTGATTGCGCTGCTTGGTGCTGCGGCCTGCCTCACCGGGGGCAACATTTTGAGCGGCCAACGCCGCCAAGCGCCCCAGTCCGGCCGGCGACTCGACCACTCCCTGACCGACGCTATTCCGCCGGCGGATGCACCGGTGCTGGCGCCCGACCAGTCCGTGTGGGGGTTCGATGACATCGGCCTCTACCAGGTCGGGTACGCCTACCGCGGACAACCGGAGAATTACTTTCCGCTGGGCGCGGTGCTGGATTTCGAGCAGAGCACCGGCGTTGCCTGCCGCCCCGATCAGCCCCAGAACGGGCGGCGTTCGTTTCTCCTGCATTGCCCGTGGCGCAACGGCACCGGCGTTGTATTCCAGCAGTTCAGGGTACAGCTTCCGCTGGTGCAGGCGATCGCTCTGCGCGGTGCGACCGCGCTGCGAACCGACGCTTTGGGCAAATCCGACGGCGCGACGTTCCGTGTCTACGTCGATCATGTGAAGCTGCTGGATGTGAACCGGGCGGACGATGTCTGGCTGCCGTTCTCGTTCGACCTGACAGCGTCGGCGGGGAAGGTGGTGCTGATCCGGTTTGAAACCGATCCGGGACCGGCGGACAACCCGGCGTTCGATTTTTCGTTGTGGGGTGACCGCGAACTGGCGCTCGAGGGATACCAGCCGCCGGTGCAGGCCCATCCGACGGTGCCGCCGCTCGAATTGAAAAAGGTTCTCAACGGCGGAGGCTCGGTTGTTCCATCCACCGGCTTCGCGAGTTTGCGCTGGGCGACAATCGAAAACGACACCGTAACCCTTCGCTACTCGGGCGAGGATGGAGACCTGACGTTTCGCTGGGTCCGCCCAACCAGTGCCGGCGATCCGCCTCTCGGCAATGTCACGCTGCAGGCACAACTCCGCGGAGACCAGAGCTACAACGTGCCGCTGGCCGGTGACGCGCGCATCGAATGGACCGGCTCCATGGCGTGGCAGGAGAGCCACTGGGAATCCGGCGCCGACGGCTTCGCCCTTGTGACGAGTTACCGTGGCGGTTCCGGCACGGCGACGGTGCGCGCGCGGGCGAGCCTCGCGGAGAAGAGCCTCCTCATGGACGTTTCGTGCGACCGCTCGGTGGTCGGCTCGTTCACGGCCGGCTCTTGGGGACCGGCCTATCGCAGGCGTCCGGTTCCTGTGCCTTACTACTCGGGAGGCGTGTTTTTCCTGACCGGGGAGAACCTCTTCGTCCACACCTTCCTGGACTGGACGGCATCGGCCGCGAGTTACTTCCAGGGCACGGTGGCCGGCTATGACGCGCGGACGGACGGCAGCCGCGTACCGCTTCAGGAGCGTGTGGTGTTCAGCGCGGCGTGGCACCTGGCGGAAACGCTGCCGAACATCCCGAACCCGCCTTCGGGCTACAAGAGCGCGCTGGGCGGGCGCGCGGTGCTCGATATCTGGAGCGGCAGCTTCGCGGAGATCGCGCAGCGCATTCGGGACCTGGCGAGCTACGGACTTGACCGGTGTGCCGCCATCGTCCACAACTGGCAGCGCAGCGGGTACGACAACGCGCTCCCAACGCACATTCCGGCCCAGGCGGCGCTCGGCGGAGAAGAGGGAATGCGGGAACTGACAGCCTCCGCCGCCGAGGCCGGCTACCTTGCCGCGCTGCACGAGAACTACGCCGATTACTACCCGAATTACGACCATTTCAGCGAGAACGACATCGCGCTCGACTCTTCCGGTCAGCGCGTGCTGGCCTGGCGAAGCCCGTTAACGGGGATTCAGTCCTTCGGCGAACGGCCGGACGCGATGGTGCGCCTGGCATCAACGCAATCTCCGGAGATTCACCGCCGCTACGGAACCACGGCGTCTTTCCTGGATGTGAACTCGGCCGTTCAGCCTTGGAAGAACGTGGATCACCGCGCGAGCACGGCCCGTGCGGCGCAGTTCCGCCAGTACTCCGATAACGCGCGGTCGCTGTGGCAATACCTGGGGGCCACGCACGGCGGGCCAGTATTCGGCGAGGGCGGCGACCACTGGTATTGGAGCGGCTTGCTGGATGGAGTGGAGGCGCAATTCGGCGTGGGGTGGCCCGCCAACCGGGGCCAGGATGCGCCGCTGCTGGTGGATTTCGATCTTTTGAAGATTCACCCTCTCCAGGTGAATCACGGAATGGGCTACTACGAGCGCTGGTGGGACCCCTCCGCCGCGGTGTTTCCGCCGCCGATGGTGGTTATGGACCAGTACCGCATGCAAGAGATCGCATACGGCCACGCGCCCTTTGTGGGCGATAGTGTGTTCTGGTCCAGCGCGCCGCTGGCGTGGCTGGAGCATCACCTCATGACGCGCGTAGCCAGTCTCTACGGAGACGCCTCGCCTGCACGAATCTCGTACCGGATCGACGGGTCCTGGATGGACTCGACCGAGGCGGCCCGGCAGCAGAACTGGAGCCGGGTGAAGGTGGAATACGAGAATGGCCTCACGATCACGGCCAACGGCACAGAGAGTCCCATGGCGGAAGGCGCCGTGCAACTGCCCGCGTTCGGATGGCTGGCGCAGAGCGACTCCCTGACCGCGGGGACAACGCTGCGGGGCGGCGCCGTGACCGACTTCGCCGACTCGGGGGACAGCGTCTTCGTGAATGCCCGCAACGCACTCGACTGGGACCTGCGGCCGCGCACGGCGCTTCCGACAGTCGCCGGCTTCGCCCAGACCGGCTCGCGCACGATGGCTGTCACATACTCGTGGCAGGTGTTCGGGAACATTCCCGGAGATTACACTTGCTTCGTCCACTTCGTCGCGCGGGCGGCGGACGGTTCCGAGCAGATCATTTTCCAGCAGGATCACGCCCTCAACCCGCCTACATCCGCATGGAGCCCGGGAACGAACGTGCAGGACGGGCGGTACACGATCACGGTTCCGGCGGCGGCGCCTGACGGTGATTACCAATGGATGATCGGGCTATTCCTTTCGACGGGCCCCCGGCTTCCCGTGGTCGGAGGGGATGGCGAGGGCCGTGTGCACCTGGGTGTGCTGCACGTGCGCAACGGCGGAGCAACGATTACGTTCGACGCCGATAACGGCGCGCAATCAGCCGCGGCGATTTACGGCCGCAATGTGAACAACCCGGCGGCTGTGATCGATTTCGGTCCCGTCCGCACCGACGGCAGCGTTCTGATTCAGCGCACGGCGCCGGGCTGGGTGCTGCATACGCTGCCCCGCGAGCGTGCCTTCACCGTTCTCGTGGATGGCGCCCGCTTCGGCGTGCCAGAGTCGATTGCGTGCACAGGCGGGAGTCAGGCGTCAGTCACTCCGGAAGCCGCCGGCGCGGGCTGGTGGCGCCTGCCCATGACGGGCGCCGACGAATACGGCTGGAGATCGCCCCCCGGTCGAGACCACAGTAGCGACCCGCGGCCGCGGCCGCCGATATACAGGAAGTGAAGGTGTAATGTCAGTCCCCCATGAAGCCATCCCGCGTGACACCCGGGTACGGGGCGACAGTGAGCTCTTGCTCACGATAGTGGGGGACTCCGCTTGCCCAAACTTCTGCTGATAACCGCCTCCTCGCCGGACATCCGGAGGGTAAGGAGCGCGCGGTTCCTCAACTTTCAGCAGATCACCATGCCCTATCTGGCCTCCCGGGTTCCTCAGAATTGGGACGTGATTCACGTTGACGAAGAAGCCGAAGACCTTGACTGCGATGTTGACGCAGACGTGGTTGGCCTTACATTTCATACTCCAAGCGCTCCTCATGCCTACGACATCGCCACGCGGTTCAGATCGCGAAGAGTCTGTGTCGTGATGGGTGGTCCGCACGTCACGCTTGTGCCCGAAGAGGCCACCCGATACGCCGACGTCATATTCATTGGCGAAGCGGAAGGTCTGTGGGAAGACTTCTTGAGGAGCTTCGAAACAGGATCTTATCCGCGTGTGTATCAACAGACCAGCGTGCCGTCTATTGAGAATATTCCCATGGCACGCAAGGAATTGTTTCACCGGCACGATCATACGAATGGAGTTATGTTTGCGAGCAGGGGGTGCCCCAACCAGTGTGATTTCTGCACCGTCGCCGTGATGTATCGCCACAAGCTGCGCAAGCGGCCGGTTGCCGAGGTGGCGGCGGAGTACGCCTCTTTCAAGGGCAACGTGATTATCTTCTGGGACGATAACATTGCCGGGGATTTGGAGTACGCGAAGAGCCTGTTTCGCGCCATCGCTCCCTATCGAAAGTGGTGGAGTAGCCAGGCGAGTATTCAGGCCGGCCGGGATGACGAATTCCTGGCGGCTGCCGCCCATAGCGGGTGTAAGCAGTTCTTCCTGGGATTGGAGTCGATCTCCCAGCAGAGCATGGCTGAAGTGAATAAGGGGTTTAATCGGGTGGACAAGTATTTGGAGGTTATTGAACGCATCCATTCTCATGGAATTGCCGTGCAGGCCGGGATCGTCTTTGGATTCGATCATGATACGCCGGAGATATTCAACGACACCATTGATTTGCTGGAGGAGGCGGGGGTCCAGAATGCAACGTTCAACATCCTGACGCCATTTCCAGGCACGCCGCTGTTTCGGAAGATGGAGGCGGAGGGGCGAATACTGACGCGAGACTGGCGTAATTACAACAGTCGCGACGACGTAGTCTATCAACCGAAGCGGATGAGCGTTCGAGAACTGCTGGCCGGATACCGGTATGCGAATGAGCGTTTCTATTCTCTTCGAAGTATGGCAAAGCGGCTATCGCGGTCACCGGTCCAATTATGGTGGACGTTACCGCTGAACCTGACATACGGTTACCGGTGGCGAACGAGGACCGGGGCCGAAGAACAACACCGGGTTGAATGATCGGGGCGCCGGCTTGCTCTCTCACGGGCCCAGGCGCTTCTCGAGAGCCGCGAATCGGGGATCACCTCGCAAGTGGTCTCATCGGCCTCTTCCAGCGATCACATCTTTGCCAGTTCGACCCGGCGGTTCTTGGCGCGGCCGTCTTCCGTGCTGTTGTCGGCTACGGGCTTGTCCTGGCCGAATCCTTTCGCCGAGAGGCGTGCCGCATCGACGCCGTGCGCCGTGAGCCAAGCCACCACCGCCTGCGCGCGTTTCTCCGACAGCGCCTGATTGGCCGACGGAACACCCTTGCTGTCCGTATGCCCCTCCACCCGGAGCTTGAGATCCGCATCCTGCTGCATCAGCTTGACGATTTCCCCGAGAATGCTCTCGGAATCCGGTAGGATCGTAGACTTCGCCGTATCGAAGTGAATGCCGTAGATGGCCACGTGTCCCGACTTGTTGATCTGGTCACCAAGACCCGCGGCGTTCGCCTCCACTTCCTGCTTCATCTCCTTGACCATGACGATGATCTGATCGTAGTAGTCGCCCTTGTTCTCCAGTGTGTACCAGGCATTGCCCTTGTGCGCCGTGAGCTGTTCCGGCGTGTTCTCGTAATCAATCTGGAACCCCGCCTGCTTTAAGGCGTTTTCCATATTGCGAAACACCTGGATCTGAGTCGTGTTTTCGCGCGTGGTGTAGCTCCAGTGCTGGTAATCTCCCTCCACCGTCTTGTCGGTGGGATCACCGGGCTTGCCCGCCGGCATGGTCGCCTGGTTGAAATCCTGGTGCTCGCAGTTGCCGATGGTGCTGCCTGGCATGCGCGAGATCAGCGGAGAGTCTTTGCAGCCTTCGGCGTCCTGCGCCTGAAGTGCGACGGGCGTCAGGATTAGCATCAGGAAAAAGCAGGACCCTGCGTGGCGCCTTGCTTGCACGATCATTCTTGCGTTCTCCATTTCTTCCGGGACACTGCATTCGAATTCGATTTGGGCGGAACAGGACTGCCTGCCACGTGCCTGGCCGCCCCCCGGCTGCTGCTCGCTGCAAGCGCAGACCGGGATTTCCATTTAGCTCCCAACAACCCAGCCCGATCGGACTATTCAGGTCTCAGGTCCCAGGAATCCGCTGCTGGGCCTGGACTTCGTGCTAATGAAACCAAACCAGCCTCGTGGCCGGCCGGCAACCGTGCCAGTGCCTCGAGGTCAGAGCTCGCGCAGCCACTGCTCGGCGGCGGTTGCCGCCGCGAGGGCCGGCTCCTTGCCCAAGCGGGAAAGCCTCTTCCACGCGTCCGGCTTGCGCTCGTACTCGGGCTTCAAGAACGTCACGACGCGACCGCGAGTCTGAGTCTCTGCGACGTAGTCCACGCCGTGCGCCAGCGCGACGAACTCCTGGAGTCTCCTCCTCAATTCCACCTTTAAGTTGTGCTGATCGTACGCCAACTGCTCGGTGCGAACGGTCTGATCGGCTTGCGACTTCGCGGTGCCGGCCTGCGCGGCCGCGAGGCCCGCCTCCGTGCCTGGCCCGCCCATGGAGGCGCTCTTCAACAGGATGTATTGCTTCTTCCATTCCTCTGGATTGCTTTGAAACACCGGTGCGATTTGCGTGGCGCGAGCGTATATCTTGGCCTGGTCGGAATCATCCTTCCAAGTCTCCAGATCCTGATCGAACAGCGTTTTCAATGTCTGCGCGGGCACCTGCGCCATGCCTTGGGCCATCACGGCTGCCAGTGAACTCTGAGGGTTTTCCGGCTCGCCGCTGGCTAGCGCCTTTTGTGCGTCCGCATTGTCATCGATTTTCAGTCCGTGATCGACCGCGTGAAAGGACGTCTTGATCCAGCCGTTGTACATTTTCTCGAATGCGGGCGAAGAGACGAACTTTTTCGCATACGCGGCCAACTCGCGGATCTCTTGCGCGCGCTCCGTGGGTCCTTTGCTCTTCCATAGGGCGTGCATCGGACCCGAGAGAGAGTACATCCCCGGAAGCGCACCGGGCTCGTTGCCTAGAAGGTAGGTTTCAGCGATTTGGGGCACATCGGAATCGTTCAGCCCGATCGTGGCCAGCCCGCCCTGCCATGCGACCTCCGCGCTGGTACAAACCGCGAATAGAATCAGAGTTCTTCGAATGGGTAGTGCCAAGATGTCCTCCCTTCGCTGATCGCGCAACTCCAAGCCGAATCGACTATGCACAGACGCGCTCACTGTGCCTGCTTCACGGCTGCGAACCCAAACCGGCCCCGAGACCGCCGGCTTGCTGTGTTTGGTGTACTGCGGCTACGTCGAGCCGACGAAACCGGAATCTCCGCTTTGGCTCCCGGTTCCGGGTCAGCGTACGCACAACTGCCATGTTTTGATCCTCCGCAGGTGCTCCGAGTTGCAGTTGTTTTCGCTAGCCCAGTGCGGCGCAAATAATGCGTGGTTTGCCGGTTTGTGTGGGGCGGCTCCCCTGAGCTGCAACCCGACCCCCAGGTCGGGTTTGGCCGGGTCAGGGGACCCGGCGCGGTCCAGGGGGACCGCCCCACTTAACGCCCAGGATTAACGCCGCACTGCACTAGAAATAGAACTTCAGCGCGAGCTGGACGACGCGATGGCCGAACTTGTAGTCGGCATAGCCGAAACGGTCGTTCGCGAGCACGGGTGCGCCGTTCGGGTTGTAGTTGTAGGTGAGCTTCAGAGCGTTGTCGCCGCCATCGCGATAGCTCGTGAGCGGATGGTTCATGAAGTTGTAGGCGTTGAACCGGAACTGGAACTTCTTCGAATCGCTGATCCGGAAGTTCTTGAACAGCGCAAGGTCGCTGTTGAAGAACCAGGGGCCGCGAATCGCCGGCATGCGCGTCGGGCCGTTGTTCCCGCGGGTCGGATAGGAGAAGCACGAACCGTTGATGAACTGATTCTTGCCCAGCCCCTTCGTGGGATCGCAGGTGAGAACGGGCTCGACCGTCATGGAATCGGTGCCGAACAGGTACCGGGTTGCATACGGGTTGACGAAGCCGCTGCCGGGATAGTCGGGAACATTATTGACGGTAATGCTCCAGTTGGCGGCGTTCGAAGCCAGGTCAACGCCGCTCTGGACCTGCGTGATGCCCGAGACCTGCCATCCGTTCACAACGCCCCGCGTGAGCTTGTTGCCTTTCACGAAGTTCCCGAGCTGGACCGAATACGCGCCGTTGAAGATATGCGCGCGGTCGTAAGTGAGCAGGCCGTAGTTGTTGTCGATGTTCCACGGATCGGCACTACCCGAGACACCCAAGGCCTTGGACCAGGTGTAATTGAACTGGTAGTCCCAGCGGCCCCTCTGACGCACGAGCGTCGTTTGGAAGCTGTTGTAGTTCGAATATCCCAGCCAGTGATAGATGTAGATGCTCTGATAATTGCTCAACGGGCGGTAGTCGTCGTAGTTGCCGGGCGGGTTGTTCGGGTCCTGGAACTGCCACAGAGTGCCAATCGGGACCTGGTTCATATCAATGTTGTATGGGCCCTGGCCGCCGCCGCCGTGCTTGCTTTGGTTGCCGACGTACGACAACTCCCACTGGGTGGCGCCGGGCAGGCGCTGCGAAATGGTGAAGTTGTAGTTGTACGTGAGGGGCTTGCGGTCGTCATTACGGTCCACCAGGCCGACGCCAGTGCGCGAGTACGCCTGGACGATGCTGAGGTAGTCGTTCCAGGTATAGGAGCCCCACTGAAGATAGCTGAGCTGACCCCAAGCTTCATCCAGGCCCTGCGAAGACCCGGAACCGTTGTAACGGTACATGCCGAAGCCGCCGCGGAGAACGGTCTTGCCATTCCCGAACAGGTCATAGGCGATACCGGCCCGCGGAGTGAGCCAGAGCGGCTTGGTGGGCCAGCCGGAGTTGGGAATCTTGCCGTTGCTGCGTTTCATCCAGGTGACGCCGGTGTACTTGCGCGGGTCGGTCTCGTTCGGGTCGTAGGAGGCCGGGTCCCACACCGCATAGCCGTTGCCGAGGCGGTCATACCCGTTGCCCAGGTGCTGGATGCGGACGCCGTATTCCAGCGTCAGGCGGGGGACGACCTTCCAGCTATCCTGCAGGTAGCCTTCAAACGTCTTGTAGCCCCCGTTGTGGATGGGGACGAGGTTGGTTTCCGTGTATTCCGGCGGACGGCCCAGCAGAAGGTCGGCATAGGTATTGCCCGACGTGTTGCCCTGCCAGTTGGCGAAGAAAGCCCAACCTTCGGTGTCGGCGTTCCCTGCTGAATTCTTGACGTCAAACTCGGTGAAGAAGCCCGCCTTCATCGTGTGCGTGCCCCAAACCTTGGAAAGGTTGTCGGCGAAGCTCAACAGGTGGATGGTCAAGTAAAGGTCGCCATGACCGGCCTCAAAGCCGCCGGTGTTGTAGATGGTGGCCAGTTCGCCGCCCGAGGAGGCCAGCGACGGCATCTGGTCAACACCGTTGTTGTAGACGCCCGGGAAGTTGAAGCCCAGGGCCTTGCGGGAGACCTTGCTGGGATCGTGGAACTTGTTGTTGTAGTCGACGAAGGTATATCCGAACACGACCTCGTTGGTGAGCGTCGGGTTGAACACGTGCGTCAGGCTCGCCGAAACCGACTTGGATGTGTTCGGCGAATCGACCATGGTCGGATACGGAACCGACCCGGGGTTGCGCCACCAGAACGTGACCGGCCAGTACCCGAGTTCGCCCTGAAGGTTGGCGCGGACGAACAGCTTCGTATTGTCGCTGATGCTGTAGTCCAAGCGCGACATCGACTGCCAACTGTTCTGGTTGAAAATTACCGCGTCCACGTAGTTGTAACCGCCCGTGGCGTTTGGGTCCCGGTTCGGCATGGGATACAGCTTGAGCTGGTTCTGGCCGCCCGGGAACCACGTGGACGCCGGGCAGATGCCGCCGGGACAGGTCGTGAAGTCCGTGATCTGCTCGGGGCCGCCGCCCGTGGAGGTCTTGCCCAGCTTGGCCAGCTCGGCCGGGCTGAAGTCGCCGTTCCGCATTCCCACGGAGGGAACCGTGGCGGACAGCAGGCCCGTGTCGAGGGTTTGGAGGTAGTACTCGAAGCCGGTGAAGAAGAACAGCTTGTCGCGGTTCTTATTGAAGTTCGACTTCGGGAAGAGCACTGGACCGGAGATGTTGCCGCCCGGGAAGAAGTACTTGTTCTCCGGGCGGGCAAGGCCGTTCATGTTGTTGATGGCATCGTTCGAGTTCATCGAAAAATGCCGGCCGTAGAGGTAGACCTCGCCGTGGAAGTCACGCGAGCCGGCCTTCGTCACCGAGTTGATGATTATCGGGCCCTTGGAGTTCTCGGCGCTGAAAGCGTTCGTCATCACCTTGAACTCCTGAATCATGTCCGTGTTCGGATTCACCGGCGTGGCGCAGTTGCAGCCGGGATCTGTAACGTGCGCGCCATCGGCGGTGATATCAATCGTGCCTGGGCCGAGGCCTTGCGGAGCGAAAGTCCCGCTGAGAGCGCTCTGGGCACCGGCGTCGCCGTGGCTGTCGAGGCCGATGATTTCACCGTTGTAGCCCATCTTGTTCTGCACGCCGCTGTTGATGGCAAAGCCGGGCATGATCTTGATGAACTCAGCGGCGCTGCGGCCGACCACCGCGAAGTCCTGCAACTGCCGGGTGGTCAGAACGGAAGATTTTTCGCCGTTATCCACCGGGGCCAGAGTCTCGAGAACCGCAGAGACCGACACCGTCTCCCTCGCGTCGCCGACCTGCAGCACGATGTCGTTCATCGTGATGTGGTCGCCGCCGCTGATAGCGATGCCCTTGCGCTCGATCTTCTGGAAGCTGGGCGCTTCCACTGTCAACGCGTAATCGCCGCCCAGCACAGACACGAAGCTGAAGTACCCGGAATCGTTCGTAATCGATTTACGCTGGTCGCCGGTAGCAACGTTGGTGAGCGTGATGTCAGCCTTCGGGACCACTGCGCCCGAAGCGTCCGACACGATACCGGTCAGAGTCGAGGTAGTGACCTGGCCGTACGCAGGCGTGGTCGCCAACGCGAGACCAACGACAAGAAGGAGCAGAACTCGATGTGACTTAGACATAGGGTTTGGTCTTCCTCCCCCCGATGTGTATCGGGACCTTACAAGTCCCATTTGTCGCGTAACATTTCCACCATGATGGCCTTGTCGATCACGTTGGTGCCTTACTCGCAATCGATTCGGTGGATGAGAGTCTGGAGGTGCGCGCCCTATAGTCCGTGTTTCCTCCAGCTCAGACCTTGCTCGCGAATGTGTCTCTGGCCCGAACCTCCACGATTCGCGATGTCACGATTCTGCGATAAGTGGGGTGCTGGACTTCCAAACGCATTCCACGCCCGACAAACCGACGCTTCAACATCGAGCCGCCCCAGGTCGATCCCTCGATCCTTACCGCCACCGGCTCAGGACAGTACCGCGGGTGGCCACAGATCAGATCCTTCCCGCGCTTGGCCACCACGATGGTGTACCAGCGGTTCTCAGTCTCCACTTCCAGCACCTCGCCATCGGACAGATTGTCCAGGTTCACTCCACCTTCGCTTTCCGACTGCACGATGTTCCCATTCACCTCGTCACTCAAGTTAGGATGAGGCGTGAATAACTTCGGAACTGGGACCACAGCGTCGGTGTTCATTGTCGTTATCGTCTTCTCTGACTCCCACCGCCCTGACCCTCAGGCCCTGGCAGTTGGTCGCTGAAGTCGTCACTTGTCACTTACTTAAAGTTCTCCACCAGCATCAAGTCGCTGGCTGCCTCGTCAAGCTGCGTGTAAAGAATCGTGTTTCCGTCTGGAGAAACCGCAATTCTCATATTGATCCCCCTCTCGACAGTCATGACTTTACGAGCTTTGCCGGTGGCGAACTCATAGAGACAGATATACATCCGCGCATAAGTTCGGGGACATCAGATGACCTCCACGATTTGCGACGGTGAATCGTGGCATCAACGTACCAGGTGTGGGAGTTGATCCGGCAGCGTGTTCAGAGCGGCCATCCCGCCGGTCGGCGTGCCGAACGACGGTCATTCCTTCTGCGAGACGAACGCGATAGCCCGAGTCTTGATGTCCCGTTAATTATGCGCGTCTGTATATCACTGTGGCCCTTGTCGTCAGGCCACCTGAAATAGTAGATCCCCTCATTTACGATTTCCCATTGACCCATGTGATGCACGGAATCGAGAACCTTGGCTTCTTCCCCTCCTTCAATCGGCATTCTCCACACGCTTAAGGGGGCAGGCCATCCTTTGTCATAGTAGAGAGATTTTCCGTCAGGGGATTCTTGAGGCATGCCTCCCCCATTCCGTGTGATCTGGATCGCCTCGCCACCGCCGGTTTCTCCACCGCCAGCAGGCATCTTCCATATCTCCGACTGACCAGTGCGCTCCGATGCGAAGTAGATCCATTGGCCATTGCGCGACCAGTAGGACCAAAGGTCGTTAGCCGGGTGCGCTGTCAAGCGATGGGGAACTCCTCCCGAGGCGCCGATCACGTAGACGTCTTCTCCGATGTCTTTCTGCCCGACTGTAAAGGCAATGCTCTTGTTGTCCCAGGACCACCTCGGTCCGTAGACATTGGCCCCTCCAAACGACGTCAATTTGGCGGCCTTTGATCCGTCACTGTCGCATATCCAGATTTCACTTGTCCCTGCCCGATCCGAAGCAAAGGCGATTCTCTTGCCATCCGGCGAGTAGGCCGGCATAAACTCCCATTTTGTGGACGAGATGAACGGGACTGCTACACCCGGCTTTCGCCCCGGTCCGTGAAGGTCCACGCGCCAGATATTTGGGTCCCATCTGATCAAAGCGTAGGCCAGGCGGTTCCCCTGTTTCGAAACCGCTGGCGTAAGGATGCCACTGGGCGCGAAGGCTAGCCTCTTTCGTGTGGCGGGACTGGACACCGTCATCCGCCAGAGACCAGAGTCGGAATAAGTGCCGGATACAAACACTATCTCTCTTCCGTTCGGCATCCAGACAACGTCGGTGTTAAAGGGTGTGTCCAATACAATTCTATCCGGGTCTCCCAGGGGGCTGTAGTCCTGGGCCAAATGGAGCAGGTAAAGGTTCGAGAAGTTCCAGGTGTCGGTCTCCCGGGCGAACACCAGGGATGAACCGTCCGGTGAGAAGGCGGGGGCGGTGTCACCGACTATGCCGGACGGTGGTTTGGTCACCCTTCGCCGCTCACCTGTTTCGACAGAGAACAAGTACAAGGCCCAATACTGCTGTCCGGCCTCAGGCACGGGACAGGCGAGCCATTTCGAGTCCGGGGTCCAGGCCAGGCTTGCCTTTGATATTGGCAGCACATTGTTCGGAAGATTGATCTCCGCCAAGACTCTTTCCTGCCCTCCTCGCTGAGGGATGAGCATGATCGCGTCTTTGCGTGGAGAGAGACCGCGCAGGAAGGCGATGGTTCGCCCATCGGGAGACCAGGCGGGACTCCCCCCCCCGGCCGGATCAGTGGTCAACTGGACGGGCGGTTCCACGTTAATCTGTTTGACGTAGATATTCCCATTCCAGAAGAAGGCCACCTCGTTGCCATCCGGCGAAAATGAAGGCCAATACTCCCCGCCAGGATAACTGGTGAGGGGAACAATCGTCAGCGGGGCTTCCGGCGTCGCCGGGCGAGAACGTCCGAGCCAGAACCAGCCCAGCGCCGCCAGTGTTGCAGCGGCAACCAGGGTGGCCGTCGCAGCCAACCGCCACCGCCGGGATTTCTTCCGTACGGCCGGGCGGGCGACAACGAGTTTGCCCGATCCCAATCCCTCCTTCAGTTCCTCGAGCGCGATCTTCACCTCGTCCATGTGCTGGTAACGGAGCTGTGGGTCCTTCTTGAGGCAGCGCGCAATCAACGCTTGCAGTTGTTGCGGCGCACCTACCAGCGGCTCCGGCTCCCCGCGCAGGATCGCGGACAAGGTGGAGATCTTGCTGCCTGCCGAGAAAGCCTGCCGCCCCGTGGTCAACTCGTACAGCACCGAGCCGAACGAGAAGATGTCCGAGCGCGGGTCCACACTCTTGCCTTCGGCTTGTTCCGGGGACATGTACGCGACCGTGCCGGCGATCACGCCTTCCTCGGTTTGGGCCTTCATGGTTTGCGTGCTGTCCAAGCCGTCATCCGGCACAGGCGCCACGAGCTTGGCCAGACCGAAATCGAGGATCTTCACCCGCCCGTCCTTGCCAAGCATGATGTTCGCCGGCTTCAGGTCCCGGTGCACGATGCCCGCCTGGTGGGCGGCCGCGAGCGCGCCGGCGATCTGGATCGCGATGTCCAGAACCTGCGCCAGCTTCAGAGGACTTCCTTCGATGAGCCGGCTGAGCGGACGTCCTTCGAGGTACTCCATGATCAGGCACGGCCGGCCGTCGTGCTCCTCGATGCCGTGGATCGTGCAGACGCCGGGGTGGTTGAGTGCGGCAAGGCTGCGCGCCTCGTGGCGGAACCGCTCGAGGGCGGGAGGATGGCTCGCCAGTTCCTCCGGCAGGTACTTCAACGCCACCCTGCGGCGGAGCGTGAGATCCTCCGCCTCATAAACGACCCCCATCGCGCCTCGCCCGGCCTCGCGCAGGATGCGGTAGTGCGGTGCGGGTCCATCGGGCTGCAATGCCTCGACCGGGGCCAGGAACCGGTATCCACGGCGCGGAACAGTCTCGACGAAGCGCGGCGTATCGGCCGAGTCGGCGAGCGCTTCCCGCAGCCGCCCGACGGCCACGCTGACGCTGTGCTCGAACTCGACGATGGTGCCGTTGGGCCAGAGCCGCTCGCGAATGGCCTCGCGCAGAACGACCTCGCCCGGGCGCTCGAGCAGCATGGCGAGGATTTCCAGGGATTGATCGGGAACGCGCAGCCGGAGGCCGGCTTTCCGTAGCTCCCGAGTGCGCGGGTCGAACTCAAACTGCCCGAATCTGAGCCCCGCGGGCATACAAGGTAGGCCGAGCATACCACAGCCTGCGCGTGTGATACAGGCCCAAACGCCCCTTTTTATGTGGTGGTTAAGATGTGATGTGCGTTTGAGGCGCCGTGCATCGTCCGCGGACGCCGGCAGGGCCACTGTTGGCCCATATGGTAGGACGCGTCCTGCTATTCCTTGCAGCGACGCAGGTTCTCCCCTGCGCGCGACCATACGTTCCGGCCACCGTTCTGGTTTACGACTATGCCGGCCTCGATGCGACGGCACGGGACCAGATGGCGGCAACCGCGGCCGAAGTCTTGGGCCGGGCGGGCGTGCGGACCGGGTGGGCGTTCTGTAATGCCGGGCAACCTGATGCATGCGCGGAGCAACTGGCGCCCACCCACTTCCTGCTGCGGATTGTCAGGAAGGCGCCGCGCGGCAGGGCCGGTCTGGAGGATGCCTTCGGCGTCTCCCTGAATGGAGACGGCGCAGCCTACGCCACGCTGTTCGCCGACGAGGTTTTCGAGATCGCGAGACTGGTGGGTGTGCCGCGGGGCAGGCTGCTCGGCTACGCAGCGGCCCACGAGATCGGGCACCTGCTGCTGGGGCCGGACGCGCACTCGAGGACAGGGTTGATGAGAGGGGTTTGGGACCGCGCGGATTTCAACGCCATGAACTGCCGCTGGCTCGCGTTCCGTCCGGCGGAGGCGGAGCGCCTGCGGCAGGAAATCACGCGCCGCGGGACGGTGCTGGCGGCGGCGAAGACGGCGCCGTAGAGGGCTGCGCTTGGAACACACGCCAACGCTTCTCCGGCAAAGCTGAGCGGCGAGTCCGGTGTTTCACCACGATCGTAACGAGGCGCGATCAGAGGGTCTATAAACACCAAGAGAAGCCATAAGGCGCACCTTTGGATAGCCGCCGGGAGGCGTACGCGAACAGTACGTCAACGCTGAACCGGGTGAACACGTCCGCGGCTCTCCAGGATTGGGCGGGAAGGGGCCACAGTCGCCGGCCCAGTCCCGCTCTTTCCCGCAGGAAGTTCCAAGGATGTCCTGGCAATGGCTGTCAGGCATCTCCTGGTAGTTGACACTTCAGAGTGTGCGCGCCCGATTTCTACTTCTTTGGCTCGCGTATGTTGATCTTGGAGGCGACCAGCTTGTTCGCCGCCTCGAATTTACCAACGCACGTGAGCTTGGTGCCCTGCTCGATGTCGCCGATCCCGCCGCCGGCGGCGTGTGCCTTTGTGAACACCGTCTTGTCCGTGTAGGTCACCAATCGAACGATGTTGTTCGCGTCCTTCACTTCGATGGTGGATGTGGCCTTGTCCACCCGCTGGACAATGCCCATGACGCGATCCAGCGCCGTTTTGCCCGCTGGCTTCGTTTCCTGCGCGTATGCCTGGCTGCCAAGTGCAAGGGTCAGGACGAGGGCCAGCAATACCGCGGCTGAGACTGCGAGAATGCGTTTCATATTGCCTCCGATCACGCCAGGATCTCGAACGTAGTATCCAGGCTGTCGAAAGTATACACCCATGAAGGCTCGGTGTCCGGCCACGGAAGCGTGCCTCCGCGGGCGCCGCAGGCCGGGAAGATCCCGGTGTCGATGGCCGGCGCTGCGTGTGTCGCTAGCGAACCTGGATGCGGCCGAGTGGGTACCAGCCCTCGGAATCGCGGCCCTCAATGGCGAGCTTCACCTTGGGCTGGCGCGAGGCCGGGTCCACGATGGCGAGCGAGAGATCGTAATCGCCCGCGGGCAGGTCAGCCGGGAGGTAGACGGCATCGTCGTACAGGTTATCGCCGGGCAGCCACTTGCGAATGTCGGCGTCAGTAATGAGCACGGCGGAGTGCGAAGCATTGCGCAGGCGCAGGGCGAGCGGGAACTCGCGGTAGCACGGCGCCACGCCCTTGTTCTCCCACCATGATGTGAAGGCGATTTGTCCCGCGGGCGGCACGGAGGCGGGGAAGGTGAACTTACGCAGCACGAAACGGTAGCCCATCTTCTTGAGCCAGCGGTTCACCTGCGGCCACCACTCGGCGGGCACGGCCGACGATTTGTTGTTGAACGAAGAGATGTGCCACTTGAGCGACTGCTCGATGATGTAGTCCACGTCCCAGTTCTTGTTCTTCCAGTGCTGCATCACCCAGCAGGCTTCCATGGTGACCGGCTGGGTCTTCCAGGCGTCCTGCAACCCGAGCTTGATGATCTGCTGCGGGTAGAGGTCGTACATGTGGCACCAGGAATTGCTGAAGCCGCGCATGTCACCGAGGCAATCCACGCGCCAGCCCACCTGCCCCCTCGAGCTTGCGTAGGCGTTGGTCTTCTCATCGGTCGGCTGGATGACGAGCGGGGTCTTGCGGAAGGACTCGAGGTACGCGTCCATGAGTTCTTCCCGCGCGGCGCGGCCGAGGAACTCGGAGCCGGAGCCTTCGCCCCAGGCGCCGACGATGGAGATGTCCACGAGCTCGAGGTCGGGGTGGCCGTCGTAGCGCGCGCCGAGAGCGCGGACCATGCGGCCGAAGTAGCGGGCGTAGGCGGGATTGTCGGGATCGACGCGCCACTTCTTGTCGGGCAGCTCACGCTGCGTGGCCTCGCCCGGCACTTTGCGATACCACTCCGGCACGTCGTTGGTCTTCTCGGTGCCGTAGGGGGCGACGCGGAGCATGAGCGTCTGCCCGCGGTCGTGGGCCGTTCGCATCGCCGTATCGATGAGGTCCCAGCGGTAATTGCCCTCCTCGGGTTCGATGAATTTCCAGTAGACGCGGAAGTAGGCGATGGAGGTGGCGGGGTGGTCCTTGTTTTCGAGGCTCCCCTTGAAGGGCTGGTACTCGATGGGGTAGCCCTCGGTCCACGAGGTGCCCTTGTTGAGGGCGTCGCCGTTAAAACGCTGGAAGGTCATGAAGCCGATGCCGGGGTTGACCAGAACATCATCGATTTCTTTCGGCCGGACGACGACCGGGTCCGCGGCGAAGGCGGCCGCGGCGCAGAGGAGCGCGGGGAGGGCAAGGTGACGCATAGACTGACGAGTTTACTCCCAAACGGAAGATCGAGAGGGCGCCCGTGGTGCGGTCTGCGCGGCCTGCGAAGCATATCGGAACGACAGGCCAGGAGGCCTGTCCCACTTCGAACCCACGCGCCGTTCGAGAGAGGGATGCTATCGTGAGTAGGTTGTGTCGTCTTCACCGCTAAACGTTCACCTGGAATCCTACGACGGGCCGCTCGACCTGCTGCTGGACCTGATCCGAAAGCAGCAGATCGACATCTGGGACATCCCTATCGCCAAGATCACGGCACAGTACCTCGAACTTCTGGACCGCGCGGCGGGGCTCGACATGGAGCTGAGCTCGGAGTTCATCTTCATGGCGGCCACGCTGATTCACATCAAGTCGCGCATGCTGCTGCCAAAAGATCCCGCGCTGCAGAAGATGGAGGGGGACGAGGACCCGAGGCGCGAGCTTGTAGAGCGGCTGCTCGAGCACGAGCGTTTCAAGAACGCCGCCGAGATGCTGCAACAGAAGCGGCTGATCGAGGAGAACGTCTGGTCGAACCCGCAGCTCAAGCATTTTTCCGACGACTCGGAGGAACCCGAGCTCGCCGTGAGCGTGATCGACCTGGTGAAAACGTTCGAGCAGGTGCTCGAGCGCGCCAAGAAGAAGTCGGTTTTTCAGGTGAATCACGATGACGTCAGCGTGCCGGACATGGTCCTGTATCTGAAGTCGCTTCTGAAGAGCAAGCCGCGCGGGGAGCGCGTCTCGGCGGTGCAGTTGTTCGAGGGCCAGCGCAGCCGGCGTGCGATGATCTGCCTGTTTCTCGCCATCCTGGAGATGGTGAAGATGCAGGCGATCGTGCTGGTGCAGAAAGACGCCTTCGGGGAGATTGCGGTTCGCGCGCACAAGCGGTTCGACGAGGTGTTCGCCTCCGACGACACCATCACCAACATCGAAAAGGACTATCACTGAGCGACATGGAAGAGCTGGAAGTGAAACCGCTCGAAGACGGCGGCGCCGGATCGCCCGCGGAAGGTGCAGAACTACCTGCCGAAGCGAGTGGCGAACAAGCTGCCGCGCCCGGCGTTGATGCGGTTGAAGCCGTCGATTCCGTTCCTGAGGACGCCGAAACGGCTTCGGCATGCGCTGAGCCGGAAGCTGTGGCAGAGACTCCGGATGTTGATGCAGGCGTGGCGCCGCCGGCTGAAGGAGCCGAGGAAATGTCTGAGCCGGCCGTGGAGATGGCGGGCGAGGAGCAGCAGGCTGCTGCGGAACCCGAGGCCGCCGATGCCGCCGCGCAGCAGGTGGAACTGCCGGTCGAACCGGTGGAGCCGTCGCCGGAGGAAGACGCCGCGCTGAAGGCTGCCATCGAGGCGATTGTCTATGTGACCGAGGAGCCCGCGACTGCCGCGCAGATCGCGGGTGCGCTCGGAAAGGATGAAAAGCGGATCGACCGGCTGTTGATGGATCTGGTAGCGGAGTATTCCGCCGCCGCGCACGGGGTGATGATCCGCGAGGTGGCCGGCGGCTTCAAGATGGCTACCAAGGCGGAGCATCACGAGGCGGTGCGGGCATTTGCACGAAGCTTGAAACCGGCCCTTAAGCTCTCGCTCGCCGCTCTCGAAACACTGGCGGCGATCGCTTACAAGCAGCCGGTTACGGCTCCGGAGATCATGGAAATCCGCGGCGTGCAGGGCGCGGGCGTGCTGAAGACGCTGCTCGATCGCAAGCTGATCCAGACTTCCGGCAGGAAGAATGTCATCGGCCGTCCGATCCTGTACCGGACGACGAAGGACTTCCTGCTTCAGTTCGGTCTGAAGGACCTGAGCGAGCTGCCGACACTGAAGGAATTCGAGGAACTCCGCAGACTGGCGGCGGGGGACTCCGGAGAAGAGCAGCCCGCGGCGGACGGGAGTGGAGCGCCGGCCCCGGAGCCGACGGAGCAGGCTGAACCCGTGGCGAAAGGCGCGGCGGCGGGGAGCGCGGCCGTTGAGGCAACGGAGCCTGCCACTGTTGCGGAGGAAGGCGAGCCGGCGACAGCGGCAGAACCGGACCCGGCCATTGCGGCGGATGTGCCGGATGAGGCGCCGGCGTCGTGTGGTGCGGAGCCTGCGGCTGCATTGGAAGAGGCAACGGCGAGCGCCGAGGCGCCCGCGACAGCCGGCGAGGCCGATACCGCGGCCCCAAGCGGTGAGGCCCCCGCGGCAGGGGGCAAGGCCGGGGCTGCCTCAGAGGGCGGGACAGAGAATGCCTGAAGAACGGCTGCAGAAGATCCTCTCGCGCGCGGGGATTGCGAGCCGGCGCAAAGCCGAGCAGATGATTCTCGAAGGCCGCGTGGTTGTGAACGGACAGATTGTCGCCGAGCTCGGGAGCAAGGCCGACCTGGCGCGCGATCACGTGAAGGTGGACGGGAAGCTGGTCCGCGCGCCGCGACAACTGGCCTACGTCGTGCTGAACAAGCCAAAGGGCGTCGTGACGACGGTATCGGATCCGGAGGGCCGACCCACGGTGATGGAGTTCATCAAGCAGGGCCGGACGCGGCTTTTCCCGGTGGGCCGCCTGGACTACGCGAGCGAAGGGCTGCTGCTACTGACGAACGACGGCGAGTTTGCGAACCGGGTGATCTCCGCTTCGACGCACTTGCCGAAGACGTACGTCGTGAAGGCGACCGGCCTGCTGACGGCAGAGCAGGAGAAGCAGTTTCGTGAAGGGGTGCCGCTCGGAGGACGCCGGACGGCGCCCGCCGGCCTGCACCTGATCCGGAGAGGCGCCAACCCCTGGTACGAAGTGAAGCTCATCGAGGGCCGCCATCATCAGATCCGCCAGATGTTCAAGCACTTCGGCCTGCTCGTGGAGAAGCTGAGGCGCGTAAAGATCGGGTTCCTGGAATTGGCAACGCTGAAGCCGGGGCAGTGGCGGCCGCTTACGCCCGATGAGGTGCAGCGCTTCCGCAGGCTGCTCAAGCTGGACGGCGACGTGAAGACCGCCTGAAACAGCGCCGGTTTCGGCACAATTGAAGCGTACGGCAGGGGTTGAGGGAGGAGGGGCATGGGGCTGACCATTCCCGAGCTGTTGGAAAACTCCAGGACGATTGCGGTGGTGGGGCTGTCGAGCAAGCGATCGCGGCCGAGCTATGGCGTGTCGGAGTACATGCAGTCGGCCGGCTACCGCATCATTCCGGTGAACCCGCAAGAGACCGAGGTGCTCGGGGAGAGGGCGTACCCCGATCTTGATTCCGTGCCGGAGAAGATCGACATCGTGGACGTGTTCCGTAACCCGGACGCCGTTCCCGAGATCGTAGAGGCTGCAATCCGCGTCGGCGCGCCGGCCGTCTGGCTGCAGGAAGGCGTGGTGCACGAAGCGGCGGCACAGAAAGCGCGCGACGCCGGCTTGACGATGGTGATGGACCGCTGCATCCTGAAGGAGCACCGGAAGCTCGCGCGGAGACGGGGCGCCTAGGCGCTTCCGGACCGCGAACCTTTCGACGCCGCCGTGCGTACCCGATACGGAGGCTCCTGCTGAGTATGGAAAAGATCTACGAAGAACTGAAGGTCCTGGGCCGCGACCTGGTGGACAAGGTCAGCTCGCTGATGCACGAAGGGAACGTCAGGAGGGTCATTATCAAGGATTCCCGCGGGCATACCTTTATGGAGGTGCCGGTCGCAGTGGCGGCGGTTGGGGCCGTTGCACTTCCCCTGCTCGCGGCGCTGGGAGCGCTGGCGGCGCTGGTAGCGGACTTCACCATCGGCGTGGAGCGTGTTCCCGAGCCTCCGAAGGAAGGCGGACCTGGCGGCAAGTAGCCGCCGCCGGCCTCAGGCGGAGGCGTCCTCTTCCCTCGTCTCAAACGCGAGCTGATCGCCCGGCAGAGTGCCGGTTTCGGCAGCCATGCCCGCGGGAAGCTCGAGCACCGAATGCGCGCGAAGGCACAGAGAAATCCGCCAGGGTTTCATCGCTTCGGTGATCTTGACCACCGTGCGTTGCCTGCTGAGGAACAGCACGTCGATGGGGAACTTCATACCCACGGTGTGCACGCCCTCGCAGGGAGTGATAAAGAGCGCTTCGCCGCGGGGCAGCGACTTGTGGCGGAGCAAGCCGGTGTTTCTTTTCGCGCTCGTATCGGCGACCCCGGCATCGGTGGCGAGGATGGTTCCCCGGATGAGGTTTCTGATTCTCATGTTAATAGCGGTGACCGCTGCGCCTGCGCTCGCACAGCACGCGCCGCGCATCGACGCCGTTATAGCACAGACGCGCGCTCCCGGGTTCGGTATACTGCGCTGTGAACTGAGCTGACAACGTGCGAAGAGAACCGGATTTCTTCGGCGAGCAGGAACTGTCGCTGATCTACATTGCCAAGCGGCTGAAAGGAGCGCTCGCGCTCGAGGCGCTGCTGACGGAAGCGGCCGTGGACTACCTGGTGGAACCGGACCGCTATAGCGGGGGAATCATCTTTTGCAGCGAACGCGTGGGAGCGTTCTTTTACGTCGCCTCCGAAGCGGAGGGGGGAGCGCGGCAACTGCTCGCGGAGCACGGCTACCGTCCGTGGGAGGGCAAGCCGCCGAAGTAGGCGCATCGCCCGTTTTTGTCTGAATTGCTGGTACAGCCGAGCGCCTGTGTCAGGAGCAGGCGCCCGGCTCTGCGGCGATGGGAACCTGGAGGATTACGGCCGCGCCGCGGAGGGCGGGCCAATCCCCATCGCAGGGCGTTCAACTGTTGCCGCTATTTGCCTCGTTGCGGCTACACGGTGATGCGGCGGCGGAGGATCCCGAGTGCAGCGAGGCCCGAGCCGATCAGCAGGAGAGTCACTGGTTCAGCAGTCATCACCTCTTGCTCGTACTGTTCCTCGAGACTGATGATGAATGCGTTGGCGGGAATGGTGGCGGATACCGAGGAGTGCAGCGTAGTCAGCGGGGAGAACGCCGCACTCTCAGTCGCGTTTGCGGAAGTCAGGTTGAAGACTACGCCGTTGCTCTTCGTGGAGCTCAGCGTGGCCGCGTTGGCACCCGGACCAACGTTGTACTGGTCGAGAGCGGAGACGATCACCTCGGGGCTTGGCGGAATCACCGAAATGTCGTAGTCAAGCTTGAAGGCCGATGTCCAAACGGTCTTCGGAACGAAGGTGAAGCCGTGGATATCGATGCCTGGCAGCAGCGATAGCGTGGCGGTCACAGCAACGTTGCTGGCTGACACGCCCCCGCCGGAATAAGTGAAATTCGTGAACAGTTTGTCCTGGACGTAACAACCGCCGCCGGAGTCGGCATTCAGGTAGTCCTGAAGCGTAGCCAGCGTGGTGCACAGAACCGGAGTAGCCGGCAGTTGCGCAACGGTGACCAGCAGCAGCAACAACGAGCACAACAGTAGCTTTCTCATATCCACCTCTGGGCGCCGGAGGGGGATCCCTCCCGGCAGTCTATACACACTTGTGGTTTCGAGCCGGAACGGTCAGGCCCGACGCAGTTTGTTGGTGAACGCGAGAGCCGGGATGGACATCCCGGCAGGAGAGTCCACTTCCCCGCGGAAGCTGGACACATGGGCGCTCGAACGGGCGTTCGAAGGCGCCGGATGGAGAGGGCGGTTCAACCGATTTGGGTCGACTCACCCTTTAGTGGGTACGCCTCGGACCAGCGGTCTCAGTACTCCTAGTAAGTCTACATCAACTCCGCGAGTTAGTCACGCGGATTCTTTGAAATCGTGTTGAGAACTAATCGAGTTATGAATGAATTACATCACAAGTTACGATCCGGACAAGACGCGGCGCACGGTCTCGGTCAGATCGGCGTCAGGACCACGAGACTCCGGCGAGGCGGAGGCCTCGGCACCTTCGGGCGCTGACTCTTCGCCGGGAGCGAGGAAGAGGTTCTCCTGAATTCCGTGCTGGCGTGTGTAGAGGTCGTAATACCGGCCGCGCGCGGCGAGCAGTTCGTCGTGGCGGCCGCGTTCGGCGATGCGCCCGTTCTCGACGACGAGGATCTGGTCCGCGCGCCGGATGGTGGAAAGCCGGTGTGCAATGACGAACGTCGTCCGGCCCTGCATGAGCCACGACAGGCCGCGCTGGATGGCGGCCTCCGATTCGGAGTCCAGGCTGGAGGTTGCCTCGTCGAGAATGAGGATGCGAGGCGAAGCGAGAATGGCGCGGGCAATCGAGACGCGCTGGCGCTGGCCGCCGGAAAGCTTCACGCCGCGCTCGCCGACCACGGTGTCGTACTTTTTCTCGAAGGCCTCGGCAAACTCGTCCACCCGCGCGATGCGGCACGCCGCCCGGACTTCCTCCTCGCCGGCATCTGGCTTTGCGAATGCGACGTTCTCGCGGATGGTTCCGTCGAAGAGGAACGTATCCTGGAGAACCACTCCGAGCTGCGTGCGATAGGAATCGAGGCGCACGGTGGAGAGGTCGATGCCATCGACCAGAACGCGGCCGGAGCCAGGTTTGTAGAACGCGGCGATGAGGCCGATGATGGTGGACTTGCCGGAACCCGAGGAGCCGACGAGCGCGGTCACGCTTCCGGGGCGCGCCTCGAAAGAGATGCCGTGCAGCACGGGCTCGCCCGGGTCGTAGGCAAAACCGACTTCTTCGAACGCGACCTCGCCGCGGACGGGGTCGAGTGCAACGGTGCGCGACGGGTCCGTATCTTCAGGGCGTTCGCGAAGGACTTCGCGCGTGCGGTCGAAGCCGGCCAGCGCCTCGGTGAGCTGCGTGCCGACGCCGACGATCTGGAAGGCCGGCGCCACGAGGAAAGCCAGGAAAGCGGTGAAGGTGACGAAGCCCCCTAGGGTGATGGAATGCGCGAAGTACTGGCGGGCCCCGACGTACATCACGAGCGCGCCGACAATCCCGAGCATCAGCGTCGCCGAGAGGCTCATTAGCGATGTGGCCGTGAGCGCACGGATGATGTTGTCGAGAAGGCGGCGGACGCCCCCGGCGAAAACCTCCGCCTCGCGCGCTTCGGCATGGTAGCCCTTCACGACGCGCACACCCCCTAGTGATTCGGTGAGGCGACCGGTCACCTCTGCATTGATCTTGCCGCGCTCGCGGAAAATCGGGCGGATCGTCTTGAACGCGCGGCGCAGGAAGAGCATGAACATGGCTAAGAGGACAAGGCACAGCGCGGTGAGCAGCGCGCTGATGCGGAAGAGCATCACAAGCGCGAACACAGCGGTGAACAGGCCGCCGGCGAACTCGATGAGCCCGGTGCCGATGAGGTTGCGCATACCCTCGACGTCGGACATGATGCGAGAGACCAGCACGCCGGTCTTGTTGGAGTCGTAATACGAAACGGGCAGGCGGCCCACGTGGGCCTGCACCTTCCGGCGCAGATCCGCAATGAGGCGGTGTGCCGCTTTGGAGAGAACCTGCGTCAGCGCATAGGACGTTCCAGCCTGCACCGACGTGGCCGCAAGAATGGCGAGGGCAAGCGGTAAGAGCAATGACATGTGCCGCTTGGCAATGACATCATCGAAGAGGAACTTGGTGGAGGCGGGGAGCACAAGGCCCGCAGCGCGGCTGATGCTGATGAGAACCAGGCCCAGAGCCAGGTGCCAGCGCCGCGGCCTGACGATCTCCCAGATTTCCGGGACCAGCGTCCTGAGCCTTTCCCGCGTCCCCGAATCTGTTTTCGACTCCACTCTTACTTGATACTCGCACGGCGCGGGCGGTTGCTTTCGTTGCCCCGGCCTACGCCGTGGCGCCCGCCGCGGACGCGATGAGCTGCCGGACCCAGGCGAGGCTGCGTTCGATCATCGGCCCGCCGGCGCCTTCGCACTCCAGGCTGACCACGCCATCGTATCCGGACCGGACGAGTATGTCGAAGCAAGCGCGAATGTTCTCGGCGTTGACACCGTCCCCGATCGCGCATTGGCTCACGGCGATGCCGGTGAGTTCACCTCGTGCGGCCGCCGCCAGCGAGGCGCTGACGTCCTTCACGTGAACGTGGTTCACCTTGTCCTTGAATTGCTCCAGGAACGCCACGGGATCCTGTCCGGCAATGAAGGTGTTCCCGGTGTCCATGTTCATCCGCAGGCTGGGCGAATCGGCGAAGGCCAGCATCTCGGCCATGAACTCCGGCTTGGTGGTGTAGTAGCCGTGCGGCTCAATATTAATGATGATCCCGTACTCCTCGGCCACTGACACGACCTGAAGATAGATGCGGCGCATGTGGTCGAGCACTTCACGGTCGGTTGCGCCGGCGGGCTTGAAGCGGTCGTCGGTGGTGTCGATCCGCGGACAACCGGCCAGTTTGGCCCAGCGGAGGGAATGCAGGATGTATTCGACACCGAGCGTGGCGCCTTCGGGCAGGGAGAGGGGGAACGCAGCGTCAAGCTGGGAGAATTCGATGCCGTGCTTCTCCATCTTGCGGCGGAGCAACAGCGGGTCCTCCCAGAGCGCGACATGAGGCTGATACCCGAGGCCGTGAATCCAGGAGACGCCGTCGATGGCGCCGCACTCGATGAAGCGAAGACCGTTGCGGGCGCCCCATGCGAGGCACTGCTCGAAATTCCAGTAACTGGAGTTGAACGCGTCGGTATGAAAGCCGATGGAGATCATGGCAGCCATGATACTGCGATCGGGTCGAGCGCAGGCTCGGGTGCCCGGTGCTATAGTAATGTTCGCTTGCAGATCAGGTTCTTGCCGGTGCTGTTGGCGTTTGCGGCCTGTACGGCCGCCTGGGCGGAGCGCGTGCTCGCGGTGAACGTGGACGGCGTGGTCCACCCGATCACCGTGGAGGTGATCGGCAAGGCGGCAGCCCAAGCCTCGCGTGAGGGCGCGGAAATCCTCTTGATCCGTCTGAATACGCCGGGAGGGCTGGCCGAGGCGACTCGGGAGATCATCGAAAAGATCGTCGCCGCGCCGGTGCCGGTAGTGACCTATGTGGCCCCGAGCGGGGGCAGGGCCGCGTCGGCGGGCTTCTTCATCCTCGAGGCGGCTGACGTTGCGGCCATGGCGCCGGTGACGGCTACGGGCGCGGCCACGCCGGTGCTGTTCACCGGCGGGCAGATGGATCCGGTGATGAAGAGCAAGGTGCAGAACGACGCGGCCGCGTCCATCCGGGCCCTGGCGACCAAGCGCGGGCGGAACGCGGCGCTGGCCGAAAAGACCGTGTACGAGGCGAAATCGTTCACAGATAAGGAAGCGCTCGACGACAAGCTGATCGAGATCATCGCCGCGAACGATGCGGACCTGTTCCGTCAACTGAACGGGCGGGAGATCGTGCGGTTCGACGGCCGCCGGCAGACACTCCACCTGGCGGCGCCGCAGGTTACCGAATATCAGTGGACGCTGCGCGAACGAGTGATGGCCGCGCTTTCCGACCCGAACCTCGCGCTGGTTATGCTGGTGATCGGCGCAATTGGGATTTACGTCGAGTTCACAACGCCGGGCGTCGTGGTGCCAGGTGTGGCGGGCGCGATCCTGGTAGTGCTGGGGCTCTCCGCGCTCTCCTTCCTTCCCATCAACTGGGGTGCGGCGGCGCTACTGGTGATCGCACTGGCGCTGTTCGTGCTCGAGGCGAAGTTCGCGACGCACGGTGTGCTGACGGCCGGGGGCGCCGTGGCGATGGTGCTGGGCGCGGTCCTGCTCGTGGACAGCCCGCTGCCTGAAATGCGGATCCACCTGGGAACTGCGCTGGCCGTGACGGTTCCCTTCGCTCTGGTGACGAGTTTCCTCGTATCGATTGCCGTGCGGGCGAGGCTGAGCAAAGTGCAGACCGGCGCGAAGGGCATGATCGACGAGATCGGCACGGCGTACACAGCGCTCGAGCCGCGAGGCAAGGTGTTCATTCACGGCGAATACTGGAGCGCGGTGAGTTCCGTTCCGGTTTCCGCCGGAGCGCAGGTGCGGGTGTTGCAGGTTGAAGGGCTGACGCTGCGCGTAGAGCCGGCGTCGCCGCAATCCGGAGGCTGACAATGAGCAACGAGTGGCTGATCGGAATCGCGATACTGATCCTCCTCATTCTTTCCTGGGTGCGGATCCTCGCGGAGTACGAGCGCGGGGTGATCTTCCGGCTGGGGCGCGTGCTCCCCGCGCCGAAGGGGCCGGGCATTTTTCTGGTGTTCCGGCCTATCGATCGCATGGTGCGCATCTCTTTGCGGACCGAAACGCTCGAGGTGCCGCCGCAAGACGTCGTGACGCGGGACAACGTGACGGTGAAGGTAAACGCCGTGATCTACTTCCGCGTGATCGACCCGAACCGTGCTGTGCTCGACGTCGCCAACTATCTCTACGCCACGTCGCAGCTCGCGCAGACGACGCTGCGCAGCGTGCTGGGCGAGGTGGAGCTTGACGAGTTATTGAGCCAGCGCGAGAAGCTGAACGTGCGGCTGCAGGCCGTCCTCGACCAGCACACCGGGCCGTGGGGTGTGAAGGTGGGCATGGTGGAAGTGAAGCAGGTCGATCTGCCGGACCAGATGATCCGCGCCATTGCGCGGCAGGCCGAGGCGGAGCGCGAGCGGCGCGCCAAAATCATCCACGCCGAGGGCGAGTATTCCGCGGCGGAGAAGCTGGCCATGGCGGCGGAACTGATCCAACGCCAGCCGGCCGCCATCCAGTTGCGGTATCTGCAGACATTGGTGGAGATCGGCACGGAGAAGAACACTACTATCGTTTTCCCGCTGCCCATCGATATAATTTCGACTTTGGAGCAGGCGTTGCAGAGAGTCGGGCAGCGCGCACCGGTGGCTCCGGGAGACGGCGGGGCACGGACGTAAAGGCGCATTGCTAGAGCCGGGCTGCGGCAAGGACGCTGCTGCCGCTATCGCGGCCGTGCCTCCGGAGCTGGAAAAGGGAACATGGCGAGAAACGAAGACGGCGAATTCGAATTGATGGTGGGCAACAAGCAGTTGCTCAGCATCGTGTTCATCCTGATGGTCCTGTTCGGGGTGGTCTTCTCGATGGGGTATTTCGTCGGAAGGTCCGGCACGGCTCAGGAACCTGCGACGCAGGAACCCGTGGCGGGCGCTTCCGGCCGGGCTAGGCCCGACGCGGCTGGAACTCCCACCGTTACGAAGCCCGCGAGAGGAGACACCGGCCTGACGCCCGGAGAATCTAAGGTGGCCACCGATGATGCGGCGCCGCCGTCCGGAACGACCCCGGTGAGTTCACCCGCGGAAGCGCAGCCCGCGCCTGCTGAAACCGTGCCCGCGGCACAGCCTCAATCCAAGCCGCCGGTGCCCGTGCCGGCCGAACCGGCGCGGAAGAGCGAGCCGCTTGGCGCGTCCGCCGGCGAGCCCGAGCCGGGCCAGACCTACCTGCAAGTGTGGGCCGGCAAGCGGCAGCAGGCGGAAATGCTGGTCGAAGTTCTCAAAGAGAAGGGCTTCCACGCAACGATGGCGACCGTCAACGTGAAGGGCGAGCAGATGTTCTGTACTCTGGTCGGTCCTGTGAAGGGCGCTACCGAGGTGGCCAAGACGAAGGCCGATCTCGAGGGCTCGGGATTCAAGCCGTTCGTGAAAAAATACTAGTAGTGACCGCGCGCGAAGCTCTCAGCGAACGGCAATCAGCATTCAGCGATCAGCAGTCAGCTGTCAGCATCGCTGCAAGCTCACTACGGCCCGCATCCCGCGCCGTACGCGCCGCGAGGCGTTACTCACTCCGTGCCGCACGCTTCAGCGCAATGTCATTTAGTTTTTTCGTATCCAAAACATTTGATTTGGTTTATGTTTTGGGCGTGACTACTTGTGATGCGAGCCCAGTCTTCGACCTGTACGGTCGGTGGGTGGTTTCCAGCGGCGTGCTGGATCGGATACAGACGCAGACAGGCATGCGCAGCAAGCGGGGCATCTACTCGCTGGCGGTG